>VOFE01002314.1_pt1 | contig 88980 bp, 90 predicted proteins | sample 5384071 | NCBI WGS metagenome assembly VOFE01 (sample SAMN12384724, study PRJNA508395) | human gut metagenome | isolation source: healthy gut D | host: Homo sapiens
TCGTTTTATCCACCTCCTTGACGCTCACGTGGTAGTTCTTCACACGCGGGCACATCTGCTCCATCTCGTTGAGTTCGTGGTAGTGGGTCGCAAAAAGCGTCTTGGCACGGGCCGTCGGATGGTTGTGCAGGTATTCGACCATCGCCCAGGCGATCGAAATACCGTCGTAGGTACTCGTACCGCGTCCGATTTCGTCCAGCAGGACGATGCTGCGGTCGGAGATGTTGTTCAGGATGCTGGCCGACTCGAGCATCTCGACCATGAAGGTCGATTCGCCCTGCGAAATGTTGTCCGACGCGCCGACGCGGGTGAAGATCTTGTCCACGACGCCGATATGGGCCGACTTGGCGGGTACGAACGACCCCATCTGCGCCATGAGGATGATCAGCGCCGTCTGCCGCAGCAGGGCCGACTTACCCGACATGTTGGGACCGGTGATCATCATGATCTGCTGCTCCTTGTCGTCGAGCATCACGTCGTTGGGAACATACTCCTCGCCCACGGGCATCAGGGTCTCGATCACCGGATGGCGTCCCTGGCGGATGTCGATGCGCTTGCCGTCGTCGAGCGTCGGACGGACGTAGTTGCGCTCCCGAGCGATACGGGCGAAAGATTGCAGGCAGTCGATACGCGCCACGACGGCGGCATCCCGCTGCAAAGCTCCCAGGGAATGCGTAATGAACCCGATCAACTCGGCGTAAATCCGCTGTTCGATCAACAGCATCTTCTCCTCGGCACCGAGAATTTTTTCTTCATACTCTTTCAGCTCTTCGGTGATATAGCGCTCGGCGTTGGCCAGCGTCTGCTTGCGGATCCACGTCTCGGGAACCTTGTCCTTGTGCGTGTTGCGGACTTCGATATAATAACCGAAGACATTGTTGTAGCTTATTTTCAACGGAATTCCCGTCGCCTCGCTCTCCCGCTGCTGAATACGGTTCAGAAAATCCTTGCCATGCAGAGCGATGCGGCGCAGATCGTCCAGTTCGGCGTCCACGCCGTCGGCGATAATGCCGCCCCGCTGAATCTGATTGTTCTGCGGGTCGGGGTAAACCTCGCGGGCGATACGCTCCCGAACCTCCGCCAGCAAATCGATCTGTCCGGCCAACGCGTGAAGACGCTCGTCGTCGGTCGATTCCAACAAGGCTTTGAGGAGTTCGATCGCCGAAAGCGAATTTTTAAGCTGTACGATTTCGCGGGGGGTTACCCGAGCCGCCGCTATGCGCGAAGCGATGCGCTCCAGGTCGCCGACCTGCGAAATCTGCTCGGCGACGCTTTCGGCCAAATCGGGCTCGTCGTAAAACCGCTGCACGACATCCAGACGTTCGTTGATGCGATCAATCTCCTTGATCGGCAAGGCGATCCACCGCTTGAGCAGACGCCCGCCCATCGGCGTGAGGGTGCGATCGACCACGTCTGCGAACGCGCACTTCTCGCGCGAACCGTTCGAAGAGAAGAGCTCCAGGTTGCGGATCGTGAATTTATCGACCCAAACGTAATCCTCCTGGTCGATACGCGAAATGGACGAAATATGGGCCGTATTCTTATGTTCGGTAAATTCGAGGTAGTAGAGAATGGCCCCTGCCGCCGAAATGCCGCTGCTGAACTGTTCGATACCAAAGCCCTTGAGCGACTGAGTGCCGAACTGCTTGCAGAGCTTGTCCCGGTTGACCGACTCCGAAAAGACCCACTCATCGAGCCGATAGGTATAGTGCCGACTGCCGAACGCATCGGAGAAGCGGTCTTCGTATCCGCGCTGGTAGATGATTTCCTTCGGCGCCAGGTTGGAAATGAGTTTGTCGATGTAAGCATCGCTGCCCTCGGCGGCATAAAATTCGCCGGTTGAAATATCGAGAAAAGCCACGCCGGTATTTTTCCGGCCGAAATAGACCGCCGCCAGATAGGTATTTTCCTTGTTGGCCAAAATATTATCTCCCAGCACCACGCCCGGCGTAACCAGCTCGATGACGCCCCGCTTGACCAGCCCTTTGACCTGTTTGGGATCCTCGAGCTGTTCGCAGATCGCCACGCGTTCGCCCGCTCGGACCAGCTTGGGTAGGTAGGTGTCGATCGCATGATAGGGAAACCCTGCCAGTTCGACGAATGTCGCGGCTCCGTTGGCACGTCGCGTCAGGGTGATGCCCAGAATTCCGCTGGCCTTGATCGCATCATCGCCGAAAGTTTCGTAAAAATCGCCGACACGAAACAGGAGAATCGCATCGGGATGCACCGCTTTGACCGCATCTTTTCGTCTCGACATAGTCCTTTTCGACTTCGTAGAAGAGGCGGTTGCTCTCCTCGCGCGTGAGCGACGGCGATTCGGACTTGATGGTATCCAACAGGATTTTGCAACCGATCTCCATGTCGCCGTAATCGGCGAACGAGAGCACGGCGTCGGCGAAATGAAATCCGTAGAAATCCTCGAAGCGACGCAGGCGGACAAGCCGGGCGATGTCGCCGTTGGCGATGAAGTTCATCGCCCCCTGGGCATCCGCCGTCGCATAGTGGTAGTTGTTTTTCACGACCATCAGCATGTCGCCGCTCTCGATCTCCTCTTCGGCACTGAGAATATAACGGCGAATCCCTTCGTTGTAACGATTCGCCCGCTTGTTCGACCGGGTGATGACGATCACCTCGTCGCGACCGTAACGGTCGAAGGCATCCTGCAACTTTTCCATGAAATCACCGCCCTCTACCGACTCGAAATCAGGGTAGTCCATTTCGAATTTCGGTATTTCGTAGATACGGTTTTCGAGCATGCAGCGCACCAGCGTAGCATTGAACAGAATACCCGACTGCATCTGCTGGCGCACCACCTCGTCCATCAGCCCGTAGACGACTTCGCCGTAGCGCGAAACCGTCGCCGGATCGAGCGCCGGACTGAAATCGCACCCGACGGGAGGCAGCTGCGCGCTGTCGCCGACCAGAATCAACCGGCAACCGCGTCCGCTGCGCACGTAACTCACCAGGTCTTCCAACAGCGATCCGCTGCCGAACAGTGCGCCGTCGCCCGTCGAATCGGAGAGCATCGAGGCTTCGTCCACGATGAAGACGGCACCTTGTTCCCTGTTGAAGTCGAGCGAGAATTTCGATTCGTAATCGGCGTTGGTGCGCTGGCGGTAGATGCGTTTGTGGATCGTAAGCGCCTGCTCCCCGCAGTAGCGGGCGAGCACTTTGGCTGCCCGTCCGGTCGGAGCGAGCAGCACGGGCTTTATTCTTAACTCTTTGAGCGCGGCAACTAACGCGGCGATCAACGTCGTCTTGCCCCTACCGGCAAAACCGTTCAGTACGAAAATCCGCGAAAAATCGTCGTCCGAGAGGTATTCCGATAAATTTTCTATGATTTTTTTGACTATTTGTTGCTTCGAAACAAATTTTGGCGTAAATTTGGGTCGCGATTGTCGTGTTAAACATTGCAGCGTTACCTTTTTAAACGGGATACAAACTTAAACAAATAATTGAAATGAAAAAAATCGTTCAACTGATTCTTGCCTTGGTGATCGTAGGTCTGGTATATGTCATCTACGATCAGATTTCGACACCCATCCGTTTTGAAAACGTGAAAAAAAGCGAAGGAAGAGGCCGTTATCGAGCGCATCAAGGACATTCGTACCGCCGAACGTGCGTTCAAGTCCAAATACCAGCATTTTACGGGCGATTTCGATACGCTGATCAATTTCGTTCTCAACGATTCGATCGAGGGTCAGCGCCGTATCGTCGACGAGGACGACTCGGTGGCCATGGCACAGCTGAAAAAAGCCGGCAAGAAAAATATCGAAACCTTCACGGTAGCCGTTATCGACACGATCTTCGCACCGAAGAAGCTTTCGCCCGATCAGGTGAAGAATTTCCGCTACATACCGGGAACGAACAAGCAGGCCGAATTCACGATCGCAGCCGGCATGGTTACGACCGAGTCGAAGGTCGTCGTTCCGGTCGTCGAGGTCAAGGCCCCCTACGTGAAGTTCCTCGATACGGTTACGTTCCGTCAGGAAGTGATCAACCTCATCAAGGCTCCGGAGGTCGTCGCCTACGACAAGTATCCCGGAATCAAGTTCGGTTCGATGGAGGGTGCGAACAATGAAGCAGGCAACTGGGAGTAATTCCGCGACTCCTTCGAAAGAGATGTCCATCCGGCTTCGGTCGGGTGGACATTCTTTTCCGAAAGAGCTGCCGGCAGAGTATGCAGCTGCCGACCGCGTCGTATGTTCGGTACTGACGCACAAAACGCTGTTGGTACCGGCCGAGGTCTTCGAACGGGAATCGGCTCCGAACTACCTTGCGCTGGCGGGGCTCGGCTGTGCGGAGACGGAGTGTGCGGTATACAGCGATCCGCAACGGCAGCAGATCGCCGTAATGGCCGTCGACAAGGAGTGCCGCCGTCAATTGGCCGAGACGGCGGGCGATCGGGTGACCTTTACCTCTCCGCTGCTGTTTCAGCCGAAATTTGCGGGACAGGGCGCATGGCTGATCCATACCGACGGGCTGCTCTACATAAAGATTTACGACAACGTGCTGCGGCTGGCCGAAGTGGTGCGGGCGCAGGGGACGGCCGACGTCCTCTATTACCTCGGCCGGCTCGACCGGACGTTTCCGCTCAAAACCTATCCGCTCTGCCTGTCGGGAAGCGACACACTGGCCCGCCAGTTGCGGAAGTATTTCAGGGATGTACGATGCGAATAATCAGCGGCAGATACAAGGGCAGGGCGATCAACCCTCCGAAGAATTTGCGGGCGCGTCCCACGACGGACTTCGCCAAGGAGAACCTTTTCAACGTCCTGACCAATCTGGTCGATTTCGAACAGTGCGACGTACTCGACCTCTTCTCTGGCACGGGATCGATCAGCTACGAATTCGCTTCGCGCGGCGCTCGCAGCGTCACGGCGGTCGAAATCAACGCCGTGCACTACAACTTCATCCGGCAGACGGCGCGGGAGCTGGGATGCGAAACGATCTATCCGGTCAAGGCCAACGCCTTTCTCTACCTGAAAAGCTGCCCGAAACAGTTCGACATCGTCTTCTCCGACGCCCCGTACGATTTGGAAGGCAGCGGGGAAATCGTCCGGCTGGTGCTGGACAACGGGTTGTTGCGCGAAGGCGGTCTGCTGATCTTCGAACACTCCCGTAACATGGATTTTTCGGATCGAGACGCTTTCTGGCAATTAAGGAGTTACGGAAGCGTGCAATTTTCTTTCTTCAAAAAATAAAGGGAAGTATTGTATTTTCGAAAATTTGTACTACCTTTGCATTCGCAATCAGCAAAAAGGTGTGTTAGTTCAGCTGGTTAGAATACGTGCCTGTCACGCACGGGGTCAGGGGTTCGAGTCCCCTACACACCGCAAATTCAGCATGTTTCCGTTTACCGGCGAGAGTTTGTCGGACAGGGAAGGCGAAGAGTGAAAAACGAACGTTCGGTGCGTTAGTTCAGCTGGTTAGAATACGTGCCTGTCACGCACGGGGTCAGGGGTTCGAGTCCCCTACGCACCGCCAAAAAGATTGACAATCAATCTTTTCCATTTCGAGATCCGATTTGCATATGTAAATCGGATCTTTTCTTTTTATCCGGCCCCCCTATATGTCAATCATTCCCGTCGAATCGATTTTGAATAAAAGTTCGAAAACTGCCAAGCAAATGCTACATTGAAATTATATTTTATCAATTTTTATTTGCTAAAATAAATTATTCCGACTAATTTTATATTGTTCTAATCGCCAAACCGAAGATTTATGACGAATGACACGGCACAAGTCCCTGCACGCAAGCGCTACTGTCGTACGAACGAACAGGTCCGAGCCGATATTCTATCGGCCATAGGGCGTATTCTCCGGGAGAGGAGGGGGGGACGTGCAGCGTTCGAAAACGCCCTCGTCAGTACGGCCGACTTACTCTACGACAATTCCGGAATGCAGCCCTGCTGATCTGGGAGATCACCGACGTGACCACCACGACACGCCGTGCCTCCGCCAACCGCGAGACGCACTCCCGTGAGGTCTGCGAAACATACAGCCGGAAGTTTGCAGAAGCGGCAACCCTTTCCGGCAGATTGTTTCGTTGCTGATTGCAGGCATCTACTATCTCGTTCTGTATCGCCGCACGTCGACCTTCGGCGAAGAGGACTACGATACGCCGGAGGGGTGCACCTGGTTGCGCAAGGTGCTGCTCGATATGCTCTACGAGCGACTGGAGCGTCGCTCACGGATCGCCGAAGTCTCCTGCCGCCTTCGGGAGCACGGCGTGGCCGAAGCGGTGGTCGACGAATGTCTGAAAGACTTATTTTTAAACAAGAATATAGATGAAACGGATTTTACTCGCAATCTGCGGCATGGCGGCTACCTCCGTCCTGCACGCCCAGATCATGCCCGACTCCACGGTACAGATATGCGCCTACTGGACACCGGGTGACAAGTACGCATACAATGCGACAGAAGAGAAACTCAAAATCGACGAAAAGGGCGACACGATGCTCGTATATCGCCGCAGCGAACGCCGCACCTTCGAGGTGCTTGCCCAGACCCAAGAGCGCTACCAGCTTCGGCTCTCGTACAGCGACTACAAGTCCACGGACGAGCAGGAGCAGCTTATACATGATGTGATCGCAGCTGTCACGGGAGCCGAGATCGTGGAGTTCACGACCAGCGAAACGGGTGTACTGCTCGGTCTCACGAATCTGGATGCACTGGTCGAACAAGCGAAAGCCGCGGTCGACCCGATCGTTGAGGCTACATGGAAGAACATGGCCCCGGAAGAGCGCAGGCTGTTATCGAAAAAGGACTTCCGGAAATACTTGGCCCACACCCTCGGCGATCCGTCGGTCTTGATCAACGCTGCCAACGACGATCTGGGCCGCATGTTCTTTTTCCACGGCGCACGACTCGATACGACGCGGGTCTATGAAATGGACGAAATGTTTGCCTCGATACTCGGAGGGACGGACTCCCTTGCAGGAAAGACGACATTCTGGATCAGTAGTAGCCTTACCGACTCATACAGCGCAGTGTGCTGTACCTACACTGAAGTGGAGGATGCGAAGAAGGCTGTCTCCTCGGCAGTGAGAGAGGCGATGCAGACAGTGAGCGGCAAAAAGAAACTGTCGCAGCAGTTGCGCGACTCCATTTCGGCAGGTATGGACGATCTGCGGATGCGAATGCAACAATATTCGTCGGAGGAGGTACATCTGGACTCAGGCTGGCCCCTGTACCTCTACTTTGAGCGGACGCTCAGCATCGATACGGAGAGCGACAAGACTGTCTCGACGATTATCCGGCGCAAGCTCGACATTATTCTCGACGAAGAAGACGAAAGTAGCAACGAATAAATCGAGGCGCTTATCATATTCCTAACGCGGATTTCGATTCCGAAAGAGCGGCCGACAAGAGAGGCGCGACGACCTCGGTTTACGCAGTCTGAATTGAAGTCAACGGAGAAGAGCCGATGCTCTTCTCCGTTGACTTTTCACTATTCCGGTGCAAGATCCTGCGCTCACATCCAGTCATACCATTACTTTAAATAAGATGAACAAAATGTATCGAACACATTTAGTTGACCACATCTTTGCCCTGATAATCCGAGAAACGCTACGAGAGATACTCCGCTTCCCGCTGGCGGCGAAGCTCCCGGTGGAACTCTTCGAGCGCCTCGTTATAACGCCGCGTATGTTCGGCCACGGAGAATTTGAGGATACGGATATAGGAATCGAAAAACCCGGCGAATTCGCTTTTCCGGCATTGCAGACATTCGATCGAGAAGAGAACGGCTTCGGGGCGCAGCAGAATTTTTGACCATCCGTGTCGAACTCATCACCTCCTGCGCCATACGTGTCATCAACTCGTCGTTCAGCTCCGAACGTTTGCGTCCGAACCCGATATGCAATTCGAAATAGTGCTCTTTGATATGAAGTACATACTTCATGTTGTCGAGCAGAAACAATACGTCGCCGTCGGCATCCTCCTCGGGATCGAGGCCGCGCGCTTTCAGAAACGACAGCACCCAGCGGCGGGAAAGGAGTTGCCGCTTCCGGTATTCGCGGTATCCCGACGCGGTGCCGACACCGATCAGAAGCACGACCGCCGCTCCCCCGAAAACGGCAGCGACCGGCCCCGAACCCGAACAGGCGGCCGCCAACGCCGCCGCTACCAGAAATACGACGGCGAAATGCGCCCGGTATCTTTTGAGCCGCGCACGAAATATTTGAAAACGAGATGCAACCGACTGTTCCATTACAATTCGGGGATTGCTTGCAAATATAGCAAAAGATATTGGCGTAAGTGGCATTCTTTTCGATAAACTCACGGCGCGGAGCCACGTCCTCACCCATAAGCATCGAGAATATACGGTCGCAGGCAGCGGCATCGCTGATGTTTACCTGCTTGAGCCAACGGTTTTCAGGATCCATTGTCGTTTCCCAAAGCTGCTCTGCCATCATCTCACCAAGACCTTTGTAACGCTGCACATTCACCGATTTCTCATCGCCGCGGCCAAACTCCTGAATGAAGCTGCGCAGCTGGTCATCGGTCCAGCAATAACGCTCGGTCTTGCCCTTTGTGCACTTATACAACGGCGGTGTGGCAAGATAGAGATAACCATTTTCGATAATCGGACGCATACGGCGGAAGAACAGCGTCATCAACAACGTGGCAATGTGCGCGCCGTCGACATCGGCATCGGTCATGATGATAATCTTATGATAGCGCAACTTGCTGATGTTTGGTGCTTTCGGATCGTCTTCTGTTCCGATGGTCACGCCAAGCGCACGGAAAATGTTGGTGATTTCCTGATTGTCGAAAATCTTATGCTCCATCGCCTTTTCAACGTTAAGAATCTTACCGCGCAGCGGAAGGATGGCTTGATGCACACGGTCACGGCCCATCTTTGCCGAACCGCCTGCAGAGTCTCCCTCGACGATAAACAATTCGCAATCCTCTGCCGTGTTCGACTCACAGTCGGCCAATTTGCCAGGCAATCCGCCACCGCCAAGAGGCGACTTGCGCTGGATGCTCACACGGGCCTTGTAGGCTGCCTGACGCGCACGGGCTGCAAGCGCCACCTTCTCCACGATGGTGCGGGCTTGCTTCGGATGCTCCTCAAGATATATGCCCAACGCCTCGCTGACTGCCGTCTGAACGGCTCCGATAACCTCGTTGTTGCCGAGTTTTGTCTTTGTCTGACCCTCGAACTGCGGCTCCAGCACTTTTACCGAAATAACCGCTGTCAACCCCTCTCGGAAGTCGGCAGGATCGACTGTCACCTTCTCCTTCTCAAGAATCTTGGAGTCGTCGGCATATTTCTTCAACGTCGACGTCAATCCGCGGCGGAAACCCGTAAGGTGCGTACCGCCCTCAATGGTGTCGATATTGTTGACAAACGAATATATATTCTCGTTGAACGCTGTATTGTAAGTAAACGCCACCTCCACAGGGATGCCCTGGCGCTCGGTGTTGATATAAATGATGTCGTCGATAAGATGCTCCTTCGACTGGTCGATATAGCGGACAAACTCCTTCAAGCCCTCCGTTGAGTAGAACACCTCGCTCTTTGGATTGCCATTCTCGTCTTTCTCACGCATATCAGTAAGCGTCAGATGAATGCCTTGGTTAAGGAACGCAAGGTCGCGCAAACGATTGGCGAGGGTGTCGTAATTATATACTGTCGTTTCCTGGAATATGCTTGGGTCTGGCTTGAAAAGCACCTTCGTTCCAGTCTCTTCCGTGTCGCCCACTATCGCAACCGGGGCCTTCGGATGTCCGTAAGCGTATTCCTGCATATAGACATGCCCGTTGCGGCGCACTTCGGCACGCAGATATGACGACAACGCGTTGACACACGAAACGCCGACTCCGTGCAGACCGCCGGAAACCTTATACGAGCCTTTATCGAACTTACCTCCGGCATGAAGCACCGTCAGAACAACCTCGAGCGCCGACTTGTGCAGCTTCTCATGCTTGTCGACTGGGATACCACGACCGTTGTCGACAACCGTAATAGAGTTGTCCTCGCCAATGATCACCTCAATATGAGTGGCATACCCGGCAAGAGCCTCGTCGATGGAGTTGTCAACAACCTCATAAACCAAATGATGCAGTCCTTTAGGTCCCGTATCGCCAATATACATGGCCGGACGTTTGCGCACAGCCTCCAGACCCTCAAGCACTTGGATATTGCTGGCACTATAGTTTTCTTTGTTTTCAGTCATTCTCTTTTCAATTAGCCTTTGGGCGCCGTGCGAAACAAAGAGGCTGGGACTTGGGTTAGGCCGCCGCCTGCCGGGCTCAAGTAGAAGGACGAAACGGTCGGCTAAACGTGTAGAAAGCTTTCGGGTTCCTTGTTTGGACGCGGGTTCGACTCCCGCCATCTCCACCAAAGTACCGGAAACAAAAAGTGCAAAATCCTGCAAAATATTAATTTGCAGGGTTTTGTATTTTCAAGAGCAACGCCGCAAAATGTAAAAAAACGCATATTACCTGTGGTCTATTCGGACTGCCCTTTTTCCCATCGCTATATAGGGTCTCATACAGTGCCGTCCCGTAGGATATTGGCTGTTTTTGACCGGTTCCTTCCTGCCGTCCGAACAGGCCGCCGGCAACTGACGATATATCGTTTTTTCATTTTCGCGGAATGCTTTTACGGATTATCGACCGACAGGGAAAACATTCCGGCCGGGAATCTGTATTTTTGGGGCTGACTCGCCCGAAACGGGATAGACTGCCCGATGCGAATTTCGTCGAGGCGCGACGATAAAAGAAGAGGAGGACGGATAAGTCCTCATCTCTTTTTCAGTTCGGAATATGGCGTATGGAAAGGCGTACGGCACATTCAATGCAAAGCCATTCGGAAGGGCCTCCGGAATCTCTCCGTCCGTCCACCGATCTCTTTCTTCCGCGACGTCGCCGGACGGAGTTACCTGATCGTAAAACCGAACGACACGCCTACCTTCGTCGGTCCGAAGTAGTTCTTATGCCCCCGACCGAGGTGACGTCCGCATTTCTTCCAAACGTAGCGGTCGTAATCCGAACGAAGATAGCCCAAAGCTGCCGTAGCCTCGACGCCCAATTTTTTCCGAGGGGCCATCTGTACCCGTATGCCACACCCGCCCCATACAGGGCCCCCTGGTATCTCCGGTCGCTCATGCCCAGAAACTTCATGCCTCCGACATTGAAATCGGCATACAGAAGATGTACGCCCAGAAAATGCCCTTCGAAACGGTTGCGGAACCAATGCCGGATTTCGGGTTGTATCATCCAGAATTTGAATTTCCGATTGTCGCTGAATGTCCAGGGATTATATCCCGCATCGATCTCGAACGTAATCCTCGAGTCAACCCCATCTCAAAACCTGCATTGAGGGACGCGGTAGTCCAATAAAGCGCATTCGTCTTGACTTCCAGCAGGGGAAGAGCCGCCTCCGGTTCGGCCGGTGGTTCCTGGGCAGCAGCCCTGCCTCCCGATACGACTCCCAAACACAGCGAAATACAGAATATATACCTCTTCATCCTTTCGTTTTTTATCTCCCAGTTTACATACGGCGAACGGCCGCAGCCGCCGTGGACACTCATTCCTGCTCGCATACCTGCTCCACGATCCAGGCCCACAAGTTGGCAGTCAACCGGTCGAAATCCGACGTTACAGATCCATTCGCATTGGCCTGAGAACTCAATCGTCCGTTCTGATTCAAATTGGCGTCGCCATGATATACGATGCGATCCTGACGGTTGACCCCGACGATCATCGCCTTTTCATAGCCGACCGCATCGCTGACCACCAACGGAGTCACCCCCGCCGGATAATTCAAACAATAGCCCGCATAATCGTCGGCTCGCGCGATCGGCGCATTCTCGGCTACCGTACCGAAGGGCGAAGTGAAGAACCGTCTATTGCCGTCCGTCTGCGCCGCCCGCTTGAACTTACCCCCGACGGCCGGACTCTGGTTATAGTACTTCCACGTCCCGTCCGCAGTCAGGTAGCTGCGTAGATTGGCATTGGTCGCATCGGTGTCGGTACCGACGATCAATACCCGATTCGGACTGCTTCGCAACCATGAAAGTACGACCTTGGCCAGTTCGTCCGAGATCGGGCTATTGTAGGTCAGATAGATGACGTCCTGAGTATTGATCGTATTCTTCACGTTCTGGAATATATCGGAGCCGGAACCCGTACTCGTAGCCTGTATCTCCGCACGGGATGCCTCCGTGAAGGAGAATCCCCCGACGATCACCGTACCGGAAGGAGAAAAGTTCTTCGCATTGTCCAATATCCTACGCAGCGGCTGTCCGCTCGCCGCAGCGGGATTGTTCGTCCCGAACGACCCTACCTCCGTGACAGATAACACCCGAATGAAACGCTTGCGGTATTTTTCCGGACTCTCCTGCTTTACCGAAACATCCAAAGTCCAGCGACCGGCCGTTATCCTCAATCCGGCCGTCGCCTCGCTCTGCGTACGATTGTCCCCTGTCGTGGTAAAGATCAGCCGCGTGACGGTCTCGGCATCATCGGAATTCCGAGCGATCGCGACCGTAAAACCGCCGTTATCCGGCAGTGAAGCGCCGACACCGGATACTGCGCTACCGACAGGAGTGCCGGAAGTATCCAGCCATTGGATCGCATAGGGTACCGTCGTCTGAACATCCACGGTATCGACTCTTCCCGCCTGATAGCCCAGCGTCACGTTGCGGGACGACAAGCCGAAATAGTTGTCTCCCTCGAAATACATCTCGGTCGTAAAATTCTCCCACGGACGTATCTCAGCGACGATGCTCGCCGCACGATTCACGGCCGCCAGCGCAGGATCGCTCCAACCGGGGCCGGTCACCTTCCTGATTCGGAAAACGTACCGGTAATTCCTCAATATCTGACCGAACGGATGTCCTTCGAGGCCAGGATTGAAATCTATCCGGTAATAAGTAGGGAGGACCCTCCGTCGTAATACCCGCCCACGACGATGCAGGTCGCCTCGGTCAGTTGAGCCGACGGATCGGTCTCTCCGTCGGCTTCGGGAAGATAGATCCCGGCAATCGAAACGGGATCCGGTTCGCCCGCCGTCGTTACGATCGGAGTCTGCGACTTTACGGCTCCCGCAAATACCGACGGCGCAGCAACCCGAGGGGATTCCTCATCGACGGCTTCGTCGGGTGCGATTTGGATTTTGTCGTTCGCGCGGTATACGCGGACGCTCTCGATCCGTAGCGGCCGCGAATCCGCCGCCAAGTCCTTCTCCACATCGACCCGGGCTGCCGCACGCAGCATCTTGACACTGTAACGGTTCTCCCTGTCGGCTTCCAGTCCGGACGGAATGACGATCTGACCGTACATGGGCAGACTCCGTAGGGATTCTCCGAACGAACATCCCGTTCCGGCTTTGACATCGGCTTCCGAATCGCCCGGCGAAGGCGCGTAAACGGCAAACGCATCGCCGTAATTGCCGACCAGCATCAGTTTGACCGGATTGGGTGTACTGAGGAGTTTGGCTTGAAACAGAACGCCGGTGCCGCTCGATTGGAGTTGTTCCGCTTCCACCATATAGCGATACGCATATCCGCTTTCGTTCCGTTCGAATACGAGTATCCTCATCTCCTCGATCCGGTTTTCCGTCTCGTCGGATGCCTTTTCGACTTTCATGCGCTTCTCGGGGAAGGCCGATTGCGGCAAACTAACCGTCAGGCGTATCGGTACTCCGCCGTCCGGATAACGTTCCAACACATCTCCATCCGGAAACGTCTGCGCACAGGCCGCGAAGAACAGGCAAAGTACCGACAGTGCGATCCCCTGCAACCGACAACGAGCTCTCCGCCTTCCGGAGATCGGGCGATTCCGTCATTATTTCCATGTTCGTTCATCGTTCGTCCGTTTGTGATTACCAAATATCCCATTGGTATATTTCATTCCAAGGGGTAATCTCCATGCGAATGGAGAGCCCGCCGCCTTCATTCAGCTCAATCAATAAATTGAGGGTACGGCCCGCCGGCAATGAAATCCGGTCGCCATCGACCTCTGTCACCGAAGCGAGCAGACGATCCGCCGAACGGGCGGACATCCGTTCATACAGATTCACGATCACCTCGTCCGCCTGCGAATCGGACTCATCGGTATGAACCAGATTGAACGTTCCGTCGGTCGAGAAATCCCCGTTGTCGCGGAACGTGCCCGTTCTGCGTACATGGGCCGTTCCGGAGATCGGATTCCCCGCAAAATCATAACCGTCGTCGGGTATTTCAACCGTGAAATAATAGAGGTCTTCGGGAGTGTTCCGGTCCAATCCCCTGGCGGTAATATGTATCCTCGCATTCTTACGGATCAACGTGATCTCTTCGGAGGCGGCTTCTTCCGTCGGGCCGAGTCGGGCCCGCCCGAAAAACAGGTCGTCCGGCGTATGATGAAACGTATCGTCCTCTTCTATCAGCGAAACGGCCCGGTCTTCGATCCGGCTTCCTGCCGCGGGAGAATGGAACCGCTGGCCCGTTCCGGCATTGGCCCAGACAACGGCACGGCAACGGCCGGGCGTACCGTCGGGTAACGGAATCGGCGCACGCTTCATGATCCGCTCGGGTTACGGAGATTCGATCGACGAAACGGCCGCCCTGCGAAAACAGGTACAATACGGCACTGCCGGCCTCTCCCGTCTGCGTGATGTCCTGTCCCGTCGCTTCATCCACGATCTTTAACACGACAAATCTCGTTTCCGCTACCGGGAAACAGTCGCTCCGATCCTCACGGATGCAACCGAAAAGCAGCGGAAGGAGCATACCGGACAGGAAAAAGCCCCGCGGCCATCCTCTGCGGAACAGATGTCGAACCGTATTCACCACCGTGTCGTTCAAACGATCTGACCCCGTCCCGAAGAAAGATACTCTTCGGGACGGAATCATCCATTTCCTGCTACCACTCTACGTCCTGGACGAGTTCCGCAGTCCAGTTCTGCGGCTCGACGGTAATATCGAGCGACGCCGGATCAGCCGGGACTTCCGGATTGGAGCTACCGCCTCCCAGACGTTTGAGTTTCACGTTGACCGTATAGACATAGTTGCGGCGAATGAAAGTTCCGTCGCTGGATGCTTCGCCTGTTCCCGCCTTGTCGTTGATGCGGAACGGGAAATAGGCGGGCTGCCCGTCGTAGGTACCCGCGAGCGTTATGAGCGTGGTATTACCGTCGTCATTGTCGCTGGGCAAGACATAGAAATAACGGTTGGAATAGTCGCTCGCCGATATGGTCTCCGACAGATAAGCCTTTACGGTACTTTTATCTCCCGCCATTCCCCCGTAAAACACATCCGGAGTGTAAGCCGCCGAAGGAAGTCCCATCATGGCCGAACCGCGAGCTTTCATGACGATCACCTTGTTCAGCACGAATTTATCCGGGTCGTGCCCGGGATCCGGAGAAATCGTAACCGTCCCCAATTTGATTTTTGCGGCGATACGGCTGATGGATATGGTTTTCGTTGCGGTGGAATTGGCCGTGAGCGTTACCATATCCTCTCCACTCATGAAAAGTCCGTTCGTTTCCGGAGATTGGGTGTCCAGATCGATCACATTGTCCGCATCGGCGAACCAACTGTAATTGATGCCGTCCGGAAAGGTGACGGAGGACGGAACGTTCGCCACCACCACGACTCTCTTCTCCCCGGCGAGCAATCCGGAGATCGTCGCGGAGAGACTCGGTGCGGCGAGCGTTTGCCGCTTGTCCAGCGTACCGTTGGCGTTAAACACGAATACCGTCGCATTCTTGACCGTATTTTCGGCCTTTTCCAGCTCATCCGCATCTTCCGGCGGAACGACGGCTTTGGTGCGGGGCGCCTGACCGTTCAGCGTAACGGTCAGTGAGGCCGTCTCCTCGGAAAGAGTTTTCTCCGTGTCGTCTTTGCTACAAGAGACCGACAACGATGCAGAGGCTAAAATACAGGTGAATATCGCCAAGAGGCCTCTTTTCCCGACATTGATGCTTGTTCCCATAATATAAACTATTTTCGTATAAAAATAAATACACAGCGAATGCCCGACAACGGCATTCGAACGATGTGCAAAAAGTCAGGCAAATCCTTGCTTTCCGACGATTTTTTCGTTTATAGATCTTTTCCTCGAAAAACGACAAGCCATGTACGGCTCCACGTCCTACCAGCATCGCGCCGATCCGAATGTTCCGGCGGAAGAGGTGGCGTCGACCGTCGCCGGCTTGACGAACGAGGGCGAGGTGTAACGCCGGAGCGTGTGCGAGGTCAGTGCGGAAACCATCCGCAAGGCCCACGCCGTATGCATGCTGACGGATGCATGCATCGGCGGTTCCGTTCCCCCTCGAATATTTCCGTCGGAGACCGTAATATCCGTATACCCGAATCCACCCGTAAATTTCCTCTCTGCCGAATACTTTCGCCCAACCCCTTCATTCTCCGCGGCAGACGACGGCCTTCGACGATTTTATACAATACAAAATTGCAAGAGGGGACGCCGCCGACAAACAAAATTTCCTGCACCAAGATTTGGTATTTTGATTGATGCGCAATTTTTGTTTTGCGATTTTTGATATATATTTAAAATCAAAGTTATATGAAAGATAATTTAATCGCGACACAGCTCAGGCGCCTCGGGCTCGCCTATGAAATCCAAAAGGTCGCCAACCCGATTCTGAAAAGAGGGGACACCTCGCAGACAAGCATCTATTACAATGAAATATTGAAGAAATTCGCCGTCTGCGAAAATACGTTCCGCAGTCTGGTGAAACTCAAAGAGGCCGAAAACTTCCCGACGTTGCTCGCCGAGTATCGCAACCGTCAGAAAGCACGGTATCAGGCACGTCTGGAACACCAGCGCAAAAACGGATAAAGCAGAAATAACGCCCCGCTGCACGTCGGATCAGGGAACATGCTTCTCGAAAAAATATCTCTCCTATCCGGTGCCTCCATTTCGACATCGCTGGCGATGCCGGCAGGAAAATCGCAGCATGGAGAGGGTAGCCCCTGACGCTGCCGCGAACGGCTAATGACACGACGAAAATCGGGATGCGTTTCCGGAGAAGCATTTCACGCAATGTCCCGAAACGCAACTCGCGCATCCCGACGATACGGACTGCACTCCGCCGGAACGTTTCTGCACGGAAACGCAGGTTCCGAAAAGAAGAGAGGGTCGGAATTTCAATCCGACCCTCTCCTTGCGTTTATTCCTCGGTCAGGAACCGCGCCAGCAGCTCCGGCAGCGCGACACGGCACGGTTGCAGCCTTTCGAGCTCCGCACGGCCCGCTTCGGTCAGCGAAAAGTACATCTGGCGTTTGTCCTCTTCGCCCAATTTTCGTATCACGAATCCCTTGCCCTCCACCGACCGGATCACCTTCGACGTATTCGAACAGGTCAGCCGGAGCATCTCCGCAATCTCGCCCGACGAGAGTTCCCCATGCCGTGCGAGGCAGCAGAGCAACACTCCCTCGTTCATCGACAGGCGATATTCCCGCTCGAAACACTGTTCGAACTCGGCGATCGCGCGCGACACTTCGCGTATGCGGCAGAGCGTATTCATCGGACTATTTCAACAGATACTCCTCGATCGCCTTTTTGAACGCATCCTTGGGCATCGCGCCCTGCAACATCTGCGGTTTGCCGCTCATCGGAATGAAGAGAATCGACGGGATGCTGCGGATGCCGAATGCCGCCGCCAGGTCGGGCTCCTTCTCGGTATTGACCTTATAGACGACGATCTTGCCTTCGTACTCACCGGCAAGCTCTTCGAGAATCGGAGCCACCATGCGGCAGGGGCCGCACCACGATGCGTAGAAATCGACGATCGCGGGTTTGTCGCCCAGATACGTCAGCGACGACGACGCATTGGCGTCGGACAGATTGTAGACTTTTTGCTGGAACTGATCCAGCGTTAATTCCTGTACCATAACTTTTTTCGATTTTGATTGTTCTCTCGGTTTCTCTGCATGCGCCGCACCCGCCATAAGGGTCAGTGTGGCCACCAAACTCATTGCTTTCAACATACTTTTCATTTTTTATCGATTCGCGGAGATCGTCCTCTTTGCAGACGATCCCTGCCGATTCGTTGCAAAGAGAGTGCAAACTCGTACCTCCCGTTCTTGAAGGTGCATCTCTCCTCCTTTCCACTGCAAAGATACAACAATTTTCCAACAAAACAAATTTCCAATGGAAAATATATGCAAAATAAACGATACTCTTCGCCGCATCGATACAACGCGGCAATTTTTCGTACCCGCTGCAATCGAGAAATCGAGCCGGATCGAACCGGATGCGGGCGAATTTTCAGTCTCCGCCGGATAATATATTTCTATCCCAAATACCCCTTAATATATTTTAACGGACGCTCCGAAGACGACAGCGTCCATCGGCGGCGGAACTCTACGAACTTCGGCGAGCGGCACTCCGCCGCGGAGTGGGGCTTGCCTGCCGGCATCGCACAGCTTGTCGAACCGCCGCCTCGAAACATCGTCGGGATAGGAATGCAGAGAAGCATTCGGACAAGATGCCTTGCAGCACAACCGCCGTCCGGACTGCGACGGTTCGGCAAAACGAAGCCTCGCACCCGCAACAGAAATCCGGGCCCGCCTTCTCCCCCAAGGAGGGGGGCAGCACGTATCCCCGCAATACGGCCAGAACGAAAAGGCTGCTTCCAAACGAAAAATCGCAGTCTCCCCCCCGTACAACGGGTCGGGGCTGCCCGACGATTTGCAGGCAGCCCCTCCGATACGGCTTTCCGGCCGCAACCCCACCGAAATCCGGCGTCAACGGTTGCGGTACATCTCCTCATAGTATTTTTCGTACTCGCCGGAGGTGATGTTGTCCATCCACTCCTGGTTGTCGAGATACCAGCGAACGGTCTTTTCGATCCCCTCCTCGAATTGCAGCGAGGGTTCCCAGCCTAATTCCTCTTTGAGTTTGCGCGAGTCGATGGCATAGCGCAGATCGTGTCCCGCGCGGTCGGTCACGTAGGTAATCAAATGCTCCGACGCACCTTCCGAACGCCCCAGCAGCCGGTCGACCGTGCGGATCACCACGCGGATCAGGTCGATGTTGCGCCACTCGTTGAACCCTCCGATATTATAGGTGTCGCCGACCTTTCCGCGATGGAAAATCGTATCGATGGCACGTGCGTGGTCGACCACGTAAAGCCAGTCGCGGACGTTTTCACCCCTGCCGTAGACGGGCAGCGGCTTTCCGTGGCGGATATTGTTGATGAACAGCGGAATCAGTTTTTCGGGGAACTGGTAGGGCCCGTAGTTGTTGGAACAGTTCGTCACCAGCGTCGGCATTCCGTAGGTATCGTGGAACGCCCGCACGAAATGGTCGGACGAAGCTTTCGATGCCGAGTAGGGCGAATGCGGATCGTATTTGGTCGTCTCCGTAAAGAGCGTGCCGTCGAACTGCAATGCGCCGTAAACCTCGTCGGTCGAGATATGGTAGAAGAGTTTCCCCGCCCAATCGCCGTTCCAGCAGACCCGGGCCGCCTGCAACAGCGAGAGCGTACCCATGACGTTGGTGCGCGCGAAGGTAAAGGGATCCTTGATCGAACGGTCGACGTGCGACTCGGCGGCCAGATGGATCACGCCGTCGATCCGGTACTTGCGGAAAATGGCGAGCACCTGCTCGTAATCGCAGATGTCGCACCGCTCGAAACTGTAGTTCTCGGCCTGCTCGATGTCTTTCAGGTTGGCCAGATTCCCCGCATAAGTCAACTTATCGAGATTGACGATGCGGTAGTCGGGGTATTTGGTGACGAAAAGCCGCACGACATGGCTCCCGATAAAACCGGCGCCGCCCGTTATCAAAATGTTCCGTGACATAAAAATCCTGTTTTGTACGAGTCCGCCCGAAGAGATTCCCCATCGGCGGGAAATCTCTCCGGGCGAAATAGCACTCCGTTTACTTGCCGATCAGCGCTTTCAGCTCGACGGGATTGTTCGTCGTAATGAAATCCACGCCTAGGTCGAGCATCGCCTGCATATCCTCCTCCTTGTTGACGGTCCAGACGTTGACCTTCAACCCGAGGTCGTGCGCCTGCTTCACCCATTCGGGGTGCTTTTTGATGACTTTCAGGCTGTAATCCAATCCGTTCATGCCGGCCTTCTTCAACTCGGCGGGCGACTTTTCTCCGTTGAGGTAGTAGACTACGGCCTTGCGGTCGGCCTTGCGTATCTGCTCGCAGATGTTCCAGCTGAACGAGATGTACTCCACGCGTTTTTCCAGCCCCAGCTCCTCGACCATTGCCATCGTCTTGGCCACGATCTCGTTTTCGCGTTCGGGCGTGGGATGTTTCTTGATCTCCAAAATCAGCTGCGTCGACGGATCGCTCTTTACGGCAAGCAGATATTCGCGCAGCGTCGGCACCTTCTCGCCGTTGCCCAGCAGCGTATTGCGCACCTTGTCGAAGGTCGATTCCTGGATGACGAGATCCTTCACCACGGGATGCTTCGAACCGTGTACCACCACGATCGAATCGTCGGCCGTAAAGTTGATGTCGAACTCGCTGCCGTAGATACCGAAATTCATGGCGTTGTCGATCGCCTTGATCGAGTTTTCGAACGCCCCCGGCGTATTCCAGTATCCGCGGTGCGCGATCACGATGTTCTTGGCCGTGCGGGGCGCAGGTTTGTACTTCTTGGCTTCGGCATTGCCGCCTGCCAGCAACAGCATCAGCAGGCTCATCATAACTACTTTCATGATCTATAAGTTTTTAAGGTTTTTCATACATACTTTGAGCGACTCCGTCCAATGGGGTATCCTCACCCCGAACGTCGCCTTGATCTTGCTCTTGTCAAGCACCTAATAGGCCGGGCGCTCGACTTTCGACGGATATTCCGACGAGTGGCAGGGTTCGATCGTGCATTGCGTGTGGCCCGCCTCGGCGGCAATGGCGTGGGCGAAGTCGTACCACGAGCAGACCCCCTCGTTCGAAAAGTGGTAGACGCCTTCGCGGCCGGCATAGGCCCCGCTCTCGACGATGTCGAAGATCGTCCGCGCCAGATCGCCGGCATAGGTCGGACTCCCGTCTGATCGAACACCACCGTCAGACGGTCGCGTTCGGCCGTAAGGCGCAGCATCGTTTTGAGAAAGTTGTGTCCGAACTCCGAATAAAGCCATGATGTCCTGATAATAAGCGATTTGCACCCGCTGTGTTCGATCTCCGCTTCACCCGCCAGCTTCGTCCGGCCGTAAACGCCGAGCGGGTGCGTTTCGCACGTCTCGTCGTAGGGCCGGTTGGCGTCGCCCGAAAAGACGTAATCGGTCGAAACGTGGATCAGCGTGGCGTCCGCAGCCGCAGCCGCACGTGCCAGATTACCCACCGCCAGCCGGTTGATCCGATCGGCTGTCGCCTCGTCCTCCTCGGCCCGGTCGACGTTGGTGTAGGCGGCGCAGTTGACGATCACGTCGATCCGCCCGTCGCACACCGCCCGCCGGACGGCTTCCTCGTCGGTAATATCCAGCTCCGCCACATCCGTAAAACGATATTCGTTCCGCGATGTCGCTCCCAACAGCCGCATGGCGTTCCCCAACTGTCCGTTGGCACCCGTTACGAGAATCCTACGCATAATAGTCCGTATTATAATCGAACAACTCCTTGCACTCGGCCAGCGTCGGATGACGGCTGTCCTTCGGCGAGAGGATCACCTCCTCGGGGCGCAGCCGCCAGTCGATCCCGATCGCGGGGTCATTCCAAGCGATCGCCCCCTCGCTTTCGGGAGCATAGAGGTTGTCGCATTTGTATTGGAATACCGCCTCGTTGCTCAGCACCGAAAAACCGTGGGCGAACCCGCGCGGAACGAAGAACTGACGTTTGTTCTCTGCCGTCAGCTCCACGGCGACATGACGGCCGAAGGTGGGCGAGCCGCGGCGGATGTCGACCGCCACGTCCAGCACCTTACCCTTCACCACGCGCACCAGTTTCGACTGAGCGGCGCGGCCGCACTGGAAGTGCAGCCCCGCAACACGCCGAATTTCGATTTCGATTCGTTGTCCTGTACGAAACGCACGGGACGCACGGCGGCGTCGAAGCGCGCCTGATTGTAACTTTCGAAAAAGTAACCCCGATCATCGCCGAATACGTCCGGCTCGATAATCACCACTCCTTCGATCTCTGTTTGAATGACTTTCACGTTCTATCTCTGACGATACGGCCGCAAGGGCCGCATCCGGTTCAACGGTCTATCTGTTCCAGCTGTTTCAGAAGATACTGCCCGTAGGGGTTTTTTCGCCATGGGCTGCGCCAGCTCGCGCATCTTTTCGGCCGTGATCCACCCCTGGCGGAAGGCGATATCTTCCAGGCAGGCGATCTTCAATCCCTGCCGCTTCTCGATGACCTCCACGAAGATCGACGCCTCGGCCAGCGAGTCGTGCGTCCCCGTATCGAGCCATGCGAAGCCCTGCGAAAGCGTCTGCACTTTCAACTCGCCGGCTTGCAGGAACTCCTGGTTAACGGTAGTGATCTCCAACTCACCCCGTGCGGACGGCTTGATATGCTTGGCGACGTCGACGACTTTGTTCGGATAGAAATAGAGCCCTACGACTGCATAGTTCGATTTCGGCTCCTTGGGCTTCTCCTCGATCGACAGGCAATTGCCCTCCCTGTCGAATTCGGCCACGCCGTAACGCTCGGGGTCTTTCACCCAATATCCGAACACCGTAGCCTTCCCCCCTTCGGCGGTGCGGACAGCCTCGCGGAGCATTTCGGAGAAGCCCGCGCCGTAGAAGATATTGTCTCCCAGCACCAGACAGGCCGTATCGTCGCCGATGAATCGTTCACCGATCAGGAACGCCTGCGCCAGCCCGTCGGGCGAGGGTTGTTCGGCATATTCCAAACGGATGCCGTAGTCCGAACCGTCGCCCAGCAACCGCCGGAATCCCGGCAGATCCTGCGGGGTGGAGATCACCAGAATATCCCTGATTCCGGCAAGCATCAGCACCGAAATGGGGTAGTAAACCATCGGCTTGTCGTAGATCGGCAGCAGTTGTTTGCTGACTCCTTTAGTGATGGGTATACAATCGGGTGCCCGATCCTCCCGCCAATACGATTCCTTTCATTCAGGTATGGGTTTTACGTCTCTGTCATTTCTGTTTTATGCGGGCTTCCAGTTCCCGGTCGTATATTCGAATTCGGAGTTTTTCGATTTGAATTCCGGAACGATCTTTTTCATCAGGCAAACGACGTGTCGGACGTTTACCGAATCGCTGGCGAATTGTTCGAGCTCCTCGACGTCGCAGCGCACGCCTCCTCGTAGTCGTATTCGCGCACCTTGGCGATACGGATCCTCGTGTGTCGTGGGCATCGTATTTTCCGTATTCGAGAGTACCTCCTCGTACAGTTTCTCACCCGGACGCAGTCCCGTGTATTCGATCTTGATCTCTTCGCCGGGTTCGTATCCGGCCAGTTCGATCATGCGTTTGGCCAGGTCGGCGATTTTCACCGATTTACCCATATCGAAAACGCAGATCTGATTGCCTGTAGAGATCGTTGCGGCCTCCATCACCAGCTGGCAGGCCTCGGGAATCGTCATGAAGTAACGCCGGATCTCGGGATGCGTGACCGTCACGGGGCCGCCCTTGTTCGATCTGCTCGCGGAAACGCGGAATTACCGAGCCGTTCGAGCCGAGGACGTTTCCGAAACGGGTCGTTACGAACTTCGTGCGCCCCCCTCGATCGTTCCCTGTTCGATGGCCAGCCCGAGCGACTGTACGTAAATTTCGGCCAGGCGTTTGGTACAGCCCATGATATTGGTGGGATTCACGGCTTTGTCGGTCGAGATCATCACCATCTTTTCGACGTTGTATTCCAGGCATTTCAGAGCGACGTTGCGTGTGCCGACGACGTTGACCAGCACCGCTTCGCAGGGATTCTCCTCCATCAGGCGGCACGTGCTTGTAGGCCGCGTGGAATACGACCTGGGGATGGAACGTGCGGAAGGCGAAATCCAGGCGGTTGGGCAGCCGGATGTCGCCGATCACGGGGACGAATTCCAGTTCGGGAAGCGCTCTTCGAGTTCGAGCCGTATCTCGTGCATCGGCGTCTCAGCGTTGTCGAACAGGATCAGCTTCTCGATTCCGAACGATCGCCAGTTGGCGGCACAGCCCGATCCGATCGAACCGGCAGCACCCGTCACCAGCACGGTTTTGTCGCGGAAATTGTCCATGATCTCGCCCAGCGAAATCTTTATCTCCTCGCGTCCCAGCAGGTCTTCGATCTTGATTTCGCGGATACCGCCCTGATCGATATTCTCCTCCGTCTCGAAATAATAAACCGGCCGTTCGGCGATCTCGTAATATTTGAGCCGGCGGCCGTAGGTGATGAATCCGCACATGTCGTAATGCGGCGAGTTCTGCAACCGCATGACGAGCGCCACCTCCTTCGACTCGACACCGTATACCAGCGTGCGGATACGGTTCGTCCGCCGGATGTGCGAGAGGATGATCGCATCGTAAAGCAAAATCATCAGCACGCGCACCGTAATGAGCATACAAACCGTCACGAACAGATCCAGCACCACGCAGAGACCGATCGCCTTGAAGGTCATCCCGTCGGGCCAGAACCATAGTATGAGGAGCATCAGCAGCTCTTTGAGCAGGGTAGCGGCCCCGAGCTTCCATACTTCGCGCAGCGACGAATGGCGGATGACGGTACGGTAGGTACGGAAAATATAGAATGCGACGGCGCTGCAAAAGAACGCCGACACCAGCAAAAACAGATAATGAAGCAGGGAAAGCCGGAATTCCTGACGAAATAATCGATACCCAGAAAAGCGACCAACGTCGCCGTGGCGGATACCGCGAGATCAATGGCCAAAATCAACCACGACCGGATATAACTGCCGTCCAGATGCAGCCTTTTAACCAAAGAGAAAAACATGAATATGAATCGGTTTCGCTGTCGTTTGCAACTTAACTTAAATACATTCGCCGGAGTACGGCATCCCTGCCGCCCGGAAGCGGACGGCGTCATACTTTTTCTTTCACGCGCTTTTTCAAAGCGCGCCTCGGAACGCTCCGCCTACGGATCACAAAGGTAGGACTTTTTCCCGAACTAACAAACTTATTTCACAGTCGTTTCGCCCGTCGCAAACGCCGCAAAGCCCATGCCGCGACCGGAGCGGAACCGGCGAATCACGCCTCCGCGAACCATTTCGTTAAGCCGAGTGCAGAGCCGAACGAAGTTCGGGCTATGGCGAGGCGAGAAATGGACGAAAGAAATTCAACCGAAAACCGCCGCCGCGAGGAGATTTTTCGTAAGAAATGCTTCCCTTCGTCCCGGCATAATCAAAAAGGTTGCTTCTGCACTCGACTTTCCCTATCTTTGACTCCGTCTTAGATACTCCTGCTCGGTAATGTTCAAATAAATTTGACATTACCCTCACTTATTTGTATCTTTGTGTTTCGTATCGCACAACCGCCGCCAAACGAAGCGTGTTTTCGTTAAGCCGAGTGCAGCACCGAACTCGTTCGGGTTATGCCGGGGCGAGAAAATGTCCGTTGAAAACAAACCTAAATACTACGTCATTATGTGGAAATTTCTACAACCGGCAGCACACAAACCCGAACTGCCCGCCGAAAAGGTCGACAAAGAGTACTCCCGCCTGCGCCGTCAGGTATTCTGGGGTATCTTCATCGGCTATGCCGGCTACTACCTCGTACGCAAGAACTTCTCGATCGCCATGCCGGCGCTCGAATCCATGGGCTATGACAAGGCCGACCTGGGCTGGGCGCTCTCGGCCGTGTCGATCGCCTACGGTATCAGCAAATTCGTCATGGGCACGGTCTCCGACCGCAGCAACGCCCGCGTCTTCATCCCGCTGGGATTGATCGCCTCGGCGCTCATCATGATCTTCATGGGCGTGCTGCCGTGGGGGTCGATCTCGATTCCCGTCGCCATCATGGCGATGTTCTGCCTGCTGTTCGTCAACGGCTGGATGCAGGGCATGGGCTGGCCCCCCTGCGGGCGTGTCATGACGCACTGGTTCTGCACCAAGGAACGCGGCGTGAAGATGTCGGTGTGGAACGTGGCGCACAACATCGGCGGAGCGGCGATGGCTCCGCTCGCCGCATTCGGTATTACGCTGGGGTACACGCTTTTCGGAGACCCGCTGGGCGGCGCTTTCTATGTTCCGGCACTCGTCGCGCTGGCGATCGCCGTAATCGCCTATCTCATGGTGCGCGATACGCCGCAATCGTGCGGCCTCCCGCCCATCGAGATTTGGAAACACGAAACCAAGCAATACTCCGCCTCGAACGAGAAGGAGATGACCGTGCGGCAGATTCTATTCGAAAATGTATTGAATAACAAACTATTGTGGCTCATCGCCTTCGCCAACGCCTTCATCTACTTCGTCCGCTACGGCGTGCTCGACTGGGCGCCTTCCTATCTGACGACCTCCGTCGCCGACGGGGGCAAGGGCATGGCGCTCGACGGCAGCAGCTGGTCGTACTTCATCTTCGAGATCGCCGGCATCTTCGGCACGATCCTCTGCGGCTGGCTCTCGGACAAGGTCTTCAAGGGACGCCGCGCCCCGGCCACGATCATTTACATGGCGCTGGTCATGGTGGCCGTCTACGTCTACTGGCAGAGCCGCCCGAACTGGTGACCAACGTCGCCATGGGGACGATCGGATTCCTGATCTACGGCCCCGTGATGCTCATCGGCGTCTCGGCGCTCGACCTGGTGCCGAAGAAGGCCGCCGGCACGGCCGCCGGTTTCACCGGCCTGTTCGGCTACCTGATCGGTTCGGCGTTCCTGGCCAACATCGGCATGGGCTACATCTTCCAGCATTTCGGCTGGGACGGCGGCTTCATCGCCCTGATCGGCGCCTGCGTCCTGTCGATCGGATTCAGCGCCTCGACATGGAACCGCGAGAAACAGTACATCGCTTAAACTTACATAGATTGAAATGACCAAAAGATTCTCTTACTGGGCTCCGGAGAACTGGGCAAGGAGTTCGTGATCGCCGCCAAGCGGCTGGGACAGTACGTGGTGGCCTGCGACTCGTATGCAGGCGCACCGGCCATGCAGGTGGCCGACGCCTTCGAGGTCTTCGACATGCTCGACGGCGACCGACTGGAAGCCGTCGTGGCGAAGCATGATCCAGACATCATCGTTCCCGAAATCGAGGCGATCCGTACCGAACGGCTCTACGCCTGCGAGGAGGGCATCCAGGTCGTGCCGAGCGCGCGTGCAGTCAACTTCACGATGAACCGCAAGTCGATCCGCGACCTGGCCGCCGAAGAGTTGGGGCTGAAAACCGCACAGTACTTTTACGCCAGGTCGTTCGACGAGCTGAAAGCCGCCGCCGCGCGGATCGGTTTCCCGTGCGTCGTCAAGCCGCTGATGTCCTCCTCGGGCAAAGGGCAGTCGCTGGTGCGCACCCCCGACGAACTGGAACACGCCTGGGAATACGGGTGCAGCGGCAGCCGCGGCGACATCCGCGAACTCATCATCGAGGAGTTCATCCCCTTCGACAGCGAGATCACGCTGCTCACCGTCACGCAGCAGAACGGCCCCACGCTCTTCTGCCCGCCGATCGGCCATGTCCAGAAGGGCGGCGACTACCGCGAGAGCTTCCAGCCCGCCCCCATCTCGCCCGAGCATCTGGCCGAAGCGCAGGCGATGGCCGCCAAAGTCACGCAGGCATTGACCGGCGCGGGACTGTGGGGCGTGGAGTTCTTCCTCAGCCACGACAAGGGCGTCTACTTCTCGGAGCTGTCGCCGCGTCCGCACGACACGGGTATGGTGACGCTTGCCGGTACGCAGAATCTCAACGAATTCGAACTGCACTGCCGCGCCGTACTCGGCCTGCCGATCCCGCGCATCACGCTCGAACACACCGGCGCCAGCGTCGTCATCCTCTCGCCGATCGCAAGCAGGGAACAGCCTCGTTACCGGGGCGAAGAGGAGGTCTGCCGCGAGGAGAACACCGACCTGCGCATTTTCGGCAAGCCCTCGACCAAGCTCAACCGCCGCATGGGCGTCGTCGTCCGCTACGACGCGCTCGACGCCGACCTCGACGCACTGCGCGACAAAACCAAAGCCGCAGCCGCCAAGGTCGAGGTCTACTGACCTCCGACGGTCGGTTCTCGACATGGAAAACGGGGTTGCATCTTCTCGGATGCAACCCCGTTCCACTAAAAATGAGGATTCCATTTATTTCCGTTCGCCCGAGCAGCGACGCTCTACCGAACGCCGGAGCCTGAGCTCGATCAGAAATTCGAAGAAGATAAACAGTCCCATTCCAAGAACGGTCACCGAAATGATTTTGAAGACGGAAACCGGAGAGATGCCGAAACCTTTGAGATTATAAATTTCACTATCGAAACACTCCAATCCGATCAGTAATCCCACACCGATTCCGAGAATCGCCATGCCGACCCGCAGGAACCAGAGGTTGCCGGCGCTGCGTCTCCGACGTTCGATCTCGATCTCAGCATCCACGCGCCGGATGTCGGCCAACTGCTCGGGCGTCATACGTTCCAACATCGTCATGCTCTCGCGCCGACGCCCCCATTCGCGGTAGATAAAATAACCGACGATCCCGAAAGCAACGCCCATCCACATAATCTGTTCGAGGACTTCTTTTATTTGATATCCGACACTCATAACATTATTGTTTTATAGGTTAATAACAAATTTCATCTATTAGACAGCTTCAATCGCAAAAGGTTACAGCCTGTGCAGAATTTCCGTCGCCCGGTCGCCGCAGGCGACCACCATCGCCGCAACGGCTCCCGCCAGAATCGCCAAGACCTGCAACGCCCCCTCCGGCGAATCGACCGACCGCAGGCAGACGAACGCCACGGCCATCACCGCCGCGACGGCAACCGCGCAGTAGCAAGCCATTGCCGCGATCGCCCGGCGTTCACGCCGCCGCCGGTCCCGCAGGATGACCTGCGCCATAACGCGCGTTTCCAGTCCGACGGGAACCTCCCGCCGGAGAGCGGCGGCGCGGATCAGTTCCGCCAGCCGCTCGTCGCTGATTCGCTTCTTCTCCATATCTCACTCCTCCATATAGTGTCTCAGCCGCCCGCGCAGCCGGTGCAACCGCACCTTCACGTTGGACAGCGTCAGATTCATGATTTGCGCGATCTCGGCCAACGACCGCTCCTCTTCGTAAAACAACGCCACCAACACCCGCTCGTCGGGACGAAGCCGTTCCAACGCACGGCGCATCCGCACGACCGTCTCCTCGTCGAACCGTCCGGCGGACGATTCCTCGGCCACCGCACAGGATTCGGCATCGATACGGTCGTAAGCCCTGCGGCGGCATTCGCCGACGGCCCGATTGTAGGCGATGCGATAGAGCCACGTGGCGAAAGCGCTCGCACCCCGAAATCCGCCGAGGTGTTCATACGCTCGGATGAAAGTCTCCTGCGTGACATCCTCGGCCCGCTGCGCATCGCGCACCATGGCCAGCGCCAAGGCGTAGATCCTCCCCGAATAACGGTTCACCAGCTCGCCGAACGCCTCTGCGTCGCCGGCCTGCACACGCCGCACAATCTCCATATCGGTCGGGGTCTCCATTCTTCGGATTGCAATTCATCCGTTAGATACAAAAATAACGGAAAAGTTACAAAAAGAGCGGGATTTTCGATCCCGCTCTTTCCTATGCCGTTTGTGGCCGTCGCCGACCGTACCTCCGGACGAACAGCGTCAGCATCACGAATCCCAACAGCGCGAATCCGACGCCGGGCAACGCCGAATATTCGTAGCCCAGACCGTATTCGATCGGCAAGCCGCCACAGTACGCGCCCAAGGCATTTCCCAGGTTGAACGCCACCTGAATCAACGCCGCTCCCAACATCTGACCGCCGGGTGCATTTTCCAAGATCAACACCTGTTGCGGTGACGAGACAGCGAAAAGCATCGTCGTACAAACGACCGTCAACGTCAGCGCCGCCCAGCGGTTCGCCGCGAGGAAGAGGATAAGCGCCAACGCCACGACGGCGATTCCCTGAGCGAAACGCGCCACCCGTTCGGGCGTATAGCGATCCGACAATCCGCCGCTGACGAGATTGCCCACGAACATGCCCAGCCCCGCGAGCAGGATGACCAACGTCATCGCTTCCGGCGAGAATCCCGCGACACGGATCATCAGCGGGCTGACATAACTGTACATGCAGAAGATACCGCCATTACCGAACATCGTCGCCAGGATGATGAGCCACGGCGCCCGATTCCGCAGGAAGGCGAACTGCCCTTCAATCCGCGGCTGTCGGCCACAGGCTCCATCCACGGTACCCAGCGCCAAAGGAAAAAAAGCCGTCACCGCACCCCAGACGCCGGCGATGCAGAACAGTGCCCGCCACGACAACAGGTGGCTGACCAGCGTTCCCAGCGGCACGCCGAACAGATTGGCGACGGTCATGCCGACGATCATCACCGCCACGGCCTGTGCGCTCCGGCCCGGACCGGCTACCCGTGCCGCAACGATCGACCCGACCCCGAAATAGGCTCCGTGCGGCAGCCCCGACACGAACCGCATCGCCAGCAGCACACCGTAATTCGGAGCGAACGCCGCACAGAGATTCCCCGCCACCATCAGCCCCGCCAATGCGAGCAGTATCTGTTTCAACGGCCGCGTATGCGCCACGGCGACCGTCAGCGGCGCACCGATGCAAACCCCCAGCGCATAGGCCGAGACCAGATGCCCCGCCTGCGGAATGGAGACGTGCAGTCCCGAAGCGACGAACGTAAGAATACCCATCATGCCGAACTCGGACATCCCGAGTCCCAGCGTACCGAAGGCGAGGGCTACCAGACACTTTTTCATAGCGAGACGAACTTTTCGGGGTGCAAAGATAGTGCAAGACGGAAATGGATAGAGCGGTCGAACCGAATTTTTCCGCTCCTCCCGAAACGCAAATGAAAAAGCGGGCGCCGCATGCGCCCGCTTCCGATAAACAACCCGAAGGTCTTATTTATGAAAATGTTGAACCGCATTCTTCGTTTTCCCTGCCTGGCATAGACCGAACAAGTTCGGTTCTGCACTCGGCTTAATGAAAACGTTCCTTGACCGCGTTTGCCGCCTTTTCGAGCAATTCGGCAGGACAGCAGAGTGTGATGCGGATGTAGCGCTTGCCTTCGCTGCCGAAAATCGCGCCCGGCGTGAGGAAGACGTCGCACTTCTCCATCACCTCGTCCGAAAACTGGAACGAGTCGCCCTCGTAGTCCTCCGGCAGCTCGGCCCACACGAACAGGCCGGCCTGCCCCGGACGGTATTTGCAACCCAGCGCGTCCAACAGCGCATAGGCCTGCTTCTCGCGGGCGTAATAGATCTCGTTGAGCTGCGTGAACCACTCCTCGCCCAGTCCGAGCGCCGTAGCGGCTGCTGCCTGAATGGGATAGAACATTCCCGAATCCATGTTGCTGCGGAACGTGAGCACGTCCTTGATCCACTCGGCCTTGCCCAGCAGGACACCCACGCGCCAACCGGCCATAGAATGCCCCTTCGAAAGCGAATTCAGTTCGAGCGCCACCTCTTTCGCACCCGGCACTTGGAAGATACTCAGGCGGTTCTTGTTGCGTACGAAACTGTAAGGATTGTCATGCACGATCAGGATGTTGTGCTCGGCGCCGAAAGCCACGATCCGCTCGAAGAGTTCCAGCGTCGGAGTCTGTCCCGTCGGCATGTTGGGATAGTTGACGAGCATCATCTTCACACCGTCCAGTCCGGCCTTCTCGATCGCCTCGAAATCGGGCAGGAAGTCCGTCTGCTTGTTCAGCGCGTAGGTGACCATTTCGCCGCCGGCGAGTTTTACCGCAGCGCTGTAAGTGGGGTAGCCGGGATTGGGTACGAGCACCTTGTCGCCCTCGTTGAGGAAGGTCATGCAGACATGCATCAGGCCCTCTTTCGAACCGATCAGGGGGTAGACCTCCGTCTTCCAGTCGAGATCCACGCCGTAGAACTTCTTGTACCAGTCAGCGAAAGCCTTGCGCAGGATGGGTTCCCCCTGATAGGACATGTACTTGTGTACGTCGGGGCGCTGCGCTTCACGGGCCAGCGTGTCGATGACCGTCTGTGCAGGCGGAAGGTCGGGGCTGCCCATAGCCAACTTGATGATTTGACGGCCGGTAGCCGCCTCCGTTTCGGCGATTTCGCGCAAACGACGCGAAAAATAGTACTCGCCGATACCGTCCAGACGATGTGAACGCTCGATAGTTACTCCTTTTCCCATAAGATTCAGTGTGAAATCATTAACAGCACAAAGATAATTAAATTAATTAACATCCCGACACGATTCCGCTACTTATTTTCGATCGGACGGTACACATTCGCCGCCGTTCGTCGTATATTTGCGCCCGTGTTGGGACTGTTCCATATCCTTCTGTTCTGGTTGGCAGGCAATGCAATCGCCTATTTCACAGGAAGCTATATCTCCGGAAACGTGATCGGCATGGTATTGCTTTTCGCCGCGTTGCGCCTGCGGATCGTCAAACCGCACCGCGTACGCCCCGCCGCACGGTTCCTGCTCGGCTCGATGGGCCTCTTTTTCGTTCCCTTCGGCGTGGGACTGATGGTCTCCTACGACCTGATCGCGCGACACCTGTGGGCGATCGCGGTCGCCAGCATCGTCAGCACGCTGCTGGTCCTGCTCAGCGTAGGGTGGACATTCCAGAAAATCGGCCGCAAACCATGATCCGCACCTTCATCGACTCCGACATGTTCCTGCTCACGCTCACCGTAGGACTCTACTGCGGCGGCGTGGCGCTGCACCATCGCCTCCGCCTGGCGATCCTCCACCCGACGCTGCTGGCGTTCGTCGCGCTGATACTCTTTCTGAAAGTCTGCGGCATCGACTACGGCCACTATCGTCAGGCCACCGAAATTCTCGACTTCCTGCTGGGCATGTCGGTCGTCGCGCTGGGATACCTGATGTACGAACAGACCGACCGCCTGCGCGGGCAGGTGCTTCCCATTCTGACTTCGATCGGCGTCGGCTGTACGGTCGGGGTGCTGAGCGTCGTCTATATCGCCCGCGCATTGGGCGCCGACCGCACGATTCTGAACTCCATCGCCCCCAAATCGGTCACCGTGCCGATCGCCGTGGCCATCAGCGAACCGCTCGGCGGAGTAGTGAGCGTCACCTCGGTAGTGGTCTTCCTCGTGGGCATCTTCGGCAGTATCGTCGGCCCGCGCCTGCTGCGCAGATGCGGTATCCGCAACCCCTGGCGCGCGGGCTGGCGCTCGGTTCGGCCGCCCACGGCATCGGCACGGCGCGCGCCATCGAACTGGGCGCCGTCGAAGGCGCGCTCAGCGGACTGGCGATGGCGCTGATGGGAATCGTCACGGCACTGCTGGTTCCGTTGTTCGAAAAATTCTGTTATTAATTTTTTTTAGTATCAATAAAGTACTACCTTTGTCGAAAATTCGTCATAGGTTAATCTCGTTACGGTATGTATTGGTTGTACAACCTCTTTTTCGGCGATACGCTGGCGCACACCATTTTCGTTCTGGCGCTGGTCATCACCGTCGGAATCCTGCTGGGGAAAATCAAGATCGGAGGCGTTTCGCTGGGGACGACGTGGATTCTCTTCGTCGGCATCGCAGCCAGCCATTTCGGCATGACGATCGACCCCGGCGTGCTGAGCTTCATCAAGGAGTTCGGGCTGATTCTGTTCGTCTTCTCGATCGGTCTGCAGGTCGGGCCCGGGTTTTTCTCGTCGTTCAAGAACGGCGGTATGCAGCTCGTCGGACTGGCGTCGCTCATCGTCGTACTGGGTGTCGCCACCGCCTATGCGCTGCATCTGGCCACCGATACGCCGATTCCCACGATGGTCGGCATCCTTTCGGGTGCGGTGACCAACACGCCGGGACTGGGTGCAGCACAGCAGGCTTACAGCGACGCTTCGGGGATCAACGACCCTTCGATCGCACTGGGCTATGCCGTAGCCTATCCGCTGGGCGTCATCGGCATCATCTTCTCGATGATCTTCATCCGCTATGCGCTGCGCATCCGTTTCGAGAAGGAGGACGAGGCGCTGGCGGCGATGAGCAACGAACACAAGAAATACGCCGACAAAATATCGGTCCAGTTCACCAACGCCGTACTCGACGGCCGGACGGTGGGCGAGATGAAGGAGCTTATCAACCGCTCGTTCGTCATTTCGCGGATCGCCGACGCCGACAACCATATCACCGTCGCCACGCAGGACAGCCGCCTGCATATCGGCGACAAGCTGCTGATCGTCTGCTCGTCGGAGGATACCGACGCCATCACCGCCTTTCTGGGCCACATCATCGACATGCCCTTCGAAGAGTGGGGGGATCGCTCGACAGCCAGCTCGTATCGCGGCGCATCCTGATCACCAAACCTTCGCTCAATGGCAAGAAATTCTCCGACCTGCGCCTGCGCACGAAATACGGCATCACCATTACGCGTGTAAATCGCGCCGGCGTCGATCTGATCCCCTATCAGGGCATGGAGCTGCAGGTCGGCGACCGCGTGATGGTCGTCGGCTCGGAGAAGGCGATCGCACAGGTGGCCGACCTGCTGGGCAATTCGATGAAAAAACTGCGCGAGCCGAACCTCGTCACGATCTTCGTCGGCATCGCCCTCGGCGTGCTGCTGGGGTCGATTCCGCTGCTCAACGTGCCCCAGCCCGTGAAGCTCGGACTGGCCGGAGGCCCGCTGATCGTGGCCATCCTGATCGGACGCTTCGGTACCCACTTCCATCTGGTGACCTACACCACCATGAGCGCCAACCTGATGTTGCGCGAGGTGGGCATCACGCTGTTCCTCTTCCTGGCGGCGGTGGGCATCGGCGCGGGCGACGGATTCATCGACGCCATCGTCGACGGCGGTTACCGCTGGATCGGATACGGCGTCATCATCACCGTCGTTCCGCTGCTCATCGTCTCGCTCATCGCCCGGCTCGGAATGAAGGTCAACTACTATACGCTCATGGGTCTTATGGCGGGCAGTACGACCGATCCCCCGGCGCTGGCCTACGCCAACGCCACGGCGGGCAACGACATGCCGGCCGTGGGTTATTCGACGGTCTATCCCGTAGTGATGTTCCTGCGCGTGCTGACGGCGCAGATATTCATTCTCTTCGCACTGTAACACAATCGCGAAATAACCGAAAAGGCCGCTCTCAGGAGCGGCCTTTCTTATCGGAGGATTTCAGGTCGTGCAGCGGGCAATCGCGTTCGCAGGAGGCGCAACCGCCCGAGGTGTTTCCCCGCCCGCGGCAAAAGAGCCTTCGGACGATGATCCACACCAGTGCGACGCCGAGCGTGCTGACGACGATCTCTTTGGCCGGCAGGCCCGTGAGAATGGCGATGCTGGCTTTCCAGTTCAGGCCGAGCGGTTCGAATACGGGCGAACATGCCTGGCCGACCTGTCCCAGGTAGGAGTTTTCATAATGTTCCTCCATAGTTTCTGCCGGGGCGGCTGCGTCCGGCGTCGGATAATAACTCAAGAACCAGACCGCCACCGAAGCGATTAGAATCAGCCCGCCCATCTTGCGCAAGTATTGCGCGCAGCGATCCCACATGTGCGACAGCGTAGCCCGCATTGTCGGGACCCGATAGGGCGGCAGCTCCATGACGAACGGCGTTTCGTCCTTCTTGAACAGATAACGGCGCATCAGCCGGGCCGTGATGACAGCCACGACGATTCCCAGCAGATACAGTCCGAGCATCACCCAGCTGGCATAGGCAGCGAAGAATGTGCCGATCAGCAGGATATAGATGGGAATGCGGGCGCTGCACGACATGAAGGGGACGAGCAGTACGGTGATGAGCCGGCTGCTGCGGCTTTCGATCGTGCGCGTGGCCATGATGGCCGGCACGTTGCATCCGAAACCCATCACCAGCGGAATGAACGACTTGCCGTGCAGCCCTATGCGGTGCATCACGCGGTCCATGATGAATGCTGCGCGAGCCAGGTAGCCCGAATCCTCCATGAAGCGATGAACAGGTATAGGATCATGATATTCGGCAGGAAGACGATGACGCTTCCCACGCCGCCGATTACGCCGTCCACGAGCAGGTCCTTCAACGCTCCGTCCGGCATCGCCTGCATGCAACCCCTGAACCGATCCAGCCCACCAGTTGCTCGATCCACTCCTGGGATAGGCTCCCAAGTTGAACGTGCAGTAAAACATCAGCCACATGAGGAAGAAAAAGATCGGGAACCCCCACAGCTTGTGCGTGACGAACGCATCGATGATATGCGTCGTCTGCGCCTGCTCCTTGCCGCCCGGCGTGAAGGTCTCTTTGAGCGCACCCGAGATGAAACCGTATTTCTGATTGGCCAGCGCCGTTTCGACGTCTTCGCCCAACTTCCTCGACCTGCGGCACGGCACGGTCGCGCAAAGCGATCCACTCGGCGAAATGGGGACAGTCGGCCAGCTGCGCTTCGACCTCCTTGTCGCGTTCGAGCAGCTTCATGGCGAAATACCTCGGCGGGAAGTGCTTGGGCAGCTCGTCGCGGTCGGAACGCAGACGCTCGTACAGCGGCCGGAGCGCCTGCTCGACGACAGGGCCGTTGTTGATATGGATATGGCGCACGCGGGGATCCCGATTTTCGTAGACGGCGATCACCGTGTCGAGCAGCGCCTCCAAACCCCGCCCCGTCTTGGCCACGACGGGCACCATCGGCACGCCGAGCATTGCGCCCAAATGCTCGTAATCGAGTACGGCGCCGCTCGCTTCGAGTTCGTCGTACATGTTGAGCGCCACGACCATCTTGGGGTCGATGTCGATCAGTTCGGTGGTAAGATAGAGATTACGTTCGTTCGAGATTCGAGGCCACTACGGCGTTGACGACCACGTCGGGCGTGTCGTTCACCAGATGGCGGCGCACGTACAACTCTTCGGGCGTATAGGCCGAGAGGGCGTAGGTGCCGGGCAGATCGGTGATGACGAACCGGTATCCTCCGTAACGATATTCGCCGCGCTTGGCGTCGACGGTCACCCCGCTGTAATTGCCTACATGTTCGTGGCCGCCCGAAATGGCGTTGAACAGCGAGGTCTTGCCGCTGTTGGGATTGCCGATCAACGCGACGTTGATCGTGCGGCTGCGCGTGGAGATCGCCTCCTCGAAATCCGCATCGTCGGGTGCAGAGAGCGTTTCCCCCGCCACGGAGAGCTGCTGCTGCACCTCTTCGGCGGTGATGACGACGATCATCGCGGCCTCGCTGCGCCGCAGCGAAACCTCGTAATCCATAATCCTGTATTTGATCGGGTCACGCAGCGGGGCGTTCTGCAAAACGTCCACCCGCTTGCCGCGCACGAAACCCATCTCCATGATCCGGCGTCGGAATCCGCCGTGTCCCAGTACGTTGAGGATCGTGGCCGACTGTCCGGTTTTCAATTCCGAAAGACGCATTTTTCTCTTCAATTAACTTCGCCGCGCAAAGTTAACGGAAAAAAGCGGTTTTCCGACACCTCGATATAGGTATTCTCCCGACCGCGGTGCAAGGGCTACCATCCGCCGCCCAGCGCCTTGTACAGTCCCACGTAATTGACGTATTGCTGCACGGCGATCTCGACGAACTGCATCTGCGAAGCGTAAAGCTCGCGTTCGGCGTCGATCACGTCCAGATAGGCCGACATGCCGTTGCGGTACAACTCGCGGTTCATCTCGCTGATCCGGCTGTTGGCCAGCACCAGCTGCGCCTGCCGCGTGGCCTGTTTGCGATAGGTCTCGATGCTCACCAACGCCTTTTCGACATCGGCGAAGGCTTCGATGACCGTCTGCTCATAGGCATATACCTGCTGTTTGTAGACCTCGACGGCCGCCTGCTCGGTGCGCTTCAGTTTTCCGAAGGCAAACAGCGGCTGGGTGATCTGTCCGACGGCCGACCACACCCACGGTTTGCCCGAAGTCATCTCTTTGAGCGTGTTTCCCGCCACACCGCCCGCTCCGGTGAGCGCGATCGACGGAAAACGCACGCTGCGCGCATAACGGGCCTTGTAGGCAGCCGCTTCCATATTGTAATAAGCCTCCATGATGTCGGGACGCCGCTCGAGCAATTCCGAAGGAAGTCCCACCGGCACGTCGACCGGCCGGTAATCCTCCATGAGGCATACGCCCGCCCCGACATCCTGCGGACGCTGCGGATTCTCGCCCAGCAGTGTGCAGAGGGTCAACTGCATCTGCGCCACGGCCCGACGATAGGTGGGTATATCGGCAGCGGCCGTATAGACCAGGCTGCGCGCCTGTTGCAGCGCCACGCCGTTGGCCATCCCGTGACGATACATCGAGTCGATCAACGCCGCCGATTCTCGCCGCAGGGCATAACTGCGCTCGGCGATCCGCAAATTACGCCGGTAGCCGAGCAACTGGAAATAGGTCGTGGCCACCTCGGCCGTCAGCGACAACATCACGCCGCGCAAGGCCCACTGCGAAGAGAGCAGCTCGGCCCGCGCCGCCCGCGTCGAGTTTCTCAGCGCACCGAAGAGCGACACCTCCCACGTCATCTGCGGCTCGACGGCGTATTTCTGGACGATCTTCGTCTCTGCATTATAGTCGCCTTCGGCCGATACGCCGACGCCGAACGAAGGCAGGAACCCGGCGCGCGCCACGGCGATCTGCCGATCCGCCTCCTCGACGCGCGAGTAGGCGACGGCCAGATCGCGGTTGTTCGCCAACGCCTGCGAGATCAACGAGTCGAGCGTCGGATCGCGGAAGACATGCCACCACTCCTCGCTGCCCGCGAGCGAATCCTGCCGGAACCGGCCGGCATACTGGTAGTTGTCCGGCGTCTCCACCTGCGGCGGATAGAGCCGGGGATTGCAGGCCGTCAGAGCGGCCAGCGCGACGAGCAAAAACAACGTGCGTCTCATAGGTTCTGCGATTTTAAGTCCCGTTTGCGCTCGAACCGTCCCAGACGGGCGATCAGGTAGTAGAGTGAGGGGTAGATGAAGATTCCGAGCAGCGTAGCCAGCAACATGCCGCCCACCAGCGCCACGCCCATGATGTTGCGGGCGGTGGAGTAGACGCCGTCGGCGAAAATCAACGGCATCACCCCCAATATGAAGGCGAAGGCGGTCATCAGAATGGGGCGCACACGCAGCTTGGCGGCGCCGACGGCGGCATCGACGAGCGACTGCTTCTGCTCGAAGAAAAGCCGGTCGGCATACTCCACGACCAGAATTGCGTTTTTGGCCGCCAGTCCGATGAGCATCACCAGCGAGATCTGCATGTAGATGTCGTTGATGAAGAGCGAGTCGAACAGATGAGCGAACCACAACAGCACAAAGGCGCCCAGCACGGCAGGAGGCACTCCCAGCAGAATAGCCGCCGGAAGGCCCCAGCTCTCGTAAAGCGCCGCCAGAGCCAGGAAGACGATCGCCAGCGACAAGAGGTAAACCAGCGACGAACTCTTCGATTCGTTGCTCTCGACGAGCGACGTTCCGCTCCACGCTACATCCACGTCGGCGGGCAGCACCTCGCCGGCCACCTCCATGACGGCCTCCATCGCCTGCTTCGACGATACGCCGTCGGCCGGTGCGATGTTCAGGGCGATCGAGCGGTAAAGGTTGAACTGCGAAATATAGGCCGGGCCGACCGTGTCGCGCACGCTGACGAAAGCCGACACGGGCACGCTCTCGTTACGGGCGTTCTTCACGAAATAGCTGTCGAGCGACGTGCGGTCCGTCCGATAATCGGGTGCGGCCGACAGATAGGTCTGGTACAACTTTCCGAAACGGTTGAAATTGTTGATGTAAGCACCACCCAAATAGGTCGTTATGGCCGAATAGACGTCGCTCAGCTCCACCCCTTCCTGCATGGCGCGTAGGCTTTGTCGATCACCAGCCTTCGCTGCGGGACGCCGGCGTTGAACGACGTGGTGGCCGTAGCGATTTCCGACCGGCGGCGCAGCGAATCGAGGTAACGCACCGTCTGCTCGCCCAGGTAAGCCGTACCGCGCCCTTCCAAATCCTGCGTAACGGCCGACAGGCCCGACGTGACGCCCAGACCCGGAATCGACGGCGGGATGAAGGCGAAGCCCTCGGCCTCGGGCAGCCCCTCGTAGAGCATCCCGTTGAGCGCCGCGGCGATCTGCATGGCCGAGCGTTTGCGGTCGGAGTAGTCGACCAGCTTGACGAAGACCACGCCGCTGTCGGTTTCGGCGATGCCGGCCAACATGTTGAACCCAGCGGCATAGGAGGTATACTGCACTTCGGGCAGCGAGCGGATGATGCGGTCGGCCCCGACCAGCGCCTCCTGCGTCACCCGCAGCGACGATGCTTCGGGGGCATTCACCACGACCATCACGTAGCCCTGGTCCTCTTCGGGAAGGAATCCGCCGGGCATGAAGTACCATGCCGCACCGATCGCACAGCCGATCGCCAGCAACAGCACGGCGGTACGCGCCATGTGGCGCACGGTGGCGGCGATCCGCGAGGAATAGCCTTCCAGCCAGCGGTCGAACCGCCGGTTGAATGCGGCGAAGAAACCCTTCGCCGCCTCCTTGCGGGGTTTGAGCAGCAAGGCGCACAGCGCGGGCGACAGCGTTAGAGCGTTGAAGGCCGAGAGCACGACCGAGACCGAGATCGTCACGGCGAACTGCTGGAACAGCCGCCCCGAAATTCCGCCCACGAACGACATCGGGATGAAGACGGCCAGCAGCACGACGGTCGTGGCTACGATCGGCGAAGCGACGTTGCGCATCGCCTCGATCGCCGCCTCGCGGGATTTCATGCCGCGTTCGATGTTGACCTGCGCGGCTTCGACCACCACGATCGCATCATCGACCACCAGTCCGATCGCCAATACCAGCCCTAACAGCGAGATGATGTTGATCGAGAAGCCCAACAGCGGGAAGAAGATGAACGTGCCGATGAGCGAGACCGGAATGGCGACGAGCGGAATGAGCGTCGCCCGCCAGTCCTGAATGAAAAGGTAGATAATGGCGATCACCAGCACGAGCGCCAGAATCAGCGTGAGGATGATCTCCTCCACGCCCGAGCGGATGCTCTCGGTCGAATCGACGATCGTCGTACAGCTCACGCCGTCGGGAAACCGTTCCGACAACCGCCCGATGGCCGCCTTCACGCGGTTGCCTACGTCCACGGCATTGCTGCCCGGCTCCTGATAGATGACCAGCAGCGTGGCCGGCTCTTCGCCGAAGGCCGAAGCGACGCCGTAGGACTTGCTGCCCAGCGCCACGTCGGCCACGTCGCGCAGAAAGATCTGCTCGCCGGCGGGGGTGGTCTTCACGACGATCGCCGCGAACTCCTCGGCCGTGGAGATCTGGCGCGGCATGGTGACCGTATAAGTATAGGTAGTCCCTTCGGGCGACGGCTCGGCGCCGAACTGGCCGGCAGGGTAGATGCCGCCCTCCGCGAGCACGGCCGCCCGCAGTTCGTCGAGCGACACGTTGTAGTAGTTCAGCAGATCGGGCTTGACCCAGATGCGCATGGCATATTCGCCGGCGCCCATGATCGAGACCTTGCCCACGCCGTTGATTTTGAGCAGCTGGTTCTGAAGATTGATGTAAGCGTAGTTCGAGAGGAATTCGTTGTCGTAACGGCCGTCGCTGTGCAGCGCGAAGACCATCAGAAAACCCGTCATCGTCTTCTGCGTCACCACGCCCTGCGTGACGACCGACGAGGGAAGCAGTGCGGTCGAGGTGGCGACGTTGTTCTGCGTGAAGATCGCATCCAGATCGGGATCGGTACCCACGTCGAAGACTACCTGCAACACCATCGAACCGTCGTTGGCACTCGTAGACTGCATGTAGAGCATGTCGCTCACGCCCATCACGCTCTGCGCCACGGGCGTGGCCACGGCGTCGTTGACCGTCTCCGCGTCGGCTCCGCTGTAACTGGCGGTCACTTCCACGACGGGAGGCGTAATGTCGGGATACTGCTCGATCGAAAGATCGAAAATCGAAATCGCGCCCAACAACACGATCGCCAGGGCGATGCAGATGGCGAAGATCGGCCGGCTGACGAAAAATCGTTCCATAGGCTATTTATTCGTATTGATCGGGGTCGGAATAACCTTCTGACCGTTGTGCAACTTCTGAATACCGGCCGTAACGACCCATTCGCCCGGCTCGACGCCCGACAGGATGCACCACCGGTCGCCGGCAATACGGCCGAGCGTCACACGCCGGTATTCGGCCGTGCTGTCGCGCCCGACGACCCAAACCGAACTGAGATCCTGCATCTGCGTCACGGCACGCTGCGGTACGACGACGTAGGGCAGCGACGGTCCGACGTTGGCCGTCACGCGGGCGAACTGTCCGGGTTTGAGCGTATAGTCCGGATTGGCGAATTTGACCACCAGCACGATGGTTCCCATCGAACTCGATATGTCTTTCTGCGTATAGCTGTACCACCCCTTCGAGGGATAGACCACGCCGTCGGCCAGCGAGAGGGTGATGTCCGAGAGCAGACCGTCGTTTTCATAGATCGACGGGCGCGTCCCCGCATAACGGAGATACTGTGCCATCGGAATGGCGACATCGACCGCAACGGTATCGATGTTCGAAATGGTCGTCAGCACCGAAAATTGGGTACCCACGCCCACGTAGTCGCCCGTATGGGCGTTGCTCGAAGCGATGATGCCGTCGATCGGAGCATAGATACGGGTATAGCCCACCTGCAACCGTGCGTTGCGCACCTGCTGCTCGGCCGAACGCACGGCGGCCTGCGCGGCGACGTATTCGGCCGTATACTGGTCGAGCTGCGTCTGACTGATGGCGTCGATACGCGCCAGCGGCACGGCGCGTTCGTAGTTGTTGCGGGCCGAGACCTCCTGCGCACGCGCCGATTCGAGCGAAGCTTCGGCCGAAAGCAGGGTGGTGGAGAGCAGGTTGGGGTCGATCGTAAAGAGCAGCTGCCCCTTTCGAACCGGCATACCGCTGCTGAAATACTTGTTCACGAGATAGCCGTTGACACGGGGTTCGATCAGAGCGTCGAAATTGCTTTCGACACTGCTCACGAAGCTCATGCGGTTGGGGACGGTGTCCGTCGCCGCTTCGATCACCTCGACGCGCAGGGAGGGCTGCGCTCCGGTTGTATGCCGGCCGCGGCAACCGCCTGCCAGCAACGCCGCAAGGGCGCAAAGGAGTGTTCCGATTTTGTCCATTGAGAGCCATGATTTTTTTCCTGAAAGAAGGCAAAAAACATACCGGTATTCGGTCTTGAATCTCCTAAAACACCGTGAAATAGCGCTTCAAGCGTATTTTTTTATAAAAATATTTTCTCAATTCGAGATATTTCCTATATTTGCAAACGATAAACAACCCAAAATTTACGATTATGGAAAAATTAGTTGAGCAAATCAAAGCCCAGTACGCTCTTTTCGCTGAGAACGCAGAGGCTCAGGTATCTAAAAACAACAAAGCCGCCGGCACCCGCGCACGCAAGGCTGCGCTGGAAATCATGAAGCTGATGAAGGAATTCCGCAAGGCTTCGGTCGAGGCTGCCAAATAAGTTTGGAACCTGCAACGAAACAATAAGGGCTGTCCTGTTATGGACAGCCCTTATTGTTTCGTTATTCCTTTTCACGGATTATTCCGCCACGGATGCAAGGTCTCGCCTCAGCACCGGCGGTTCCGCTCCGCGTGCAACCCCGGCCGAACCCCGCTACAATTCGATACCCCGCCGACGGAAATAGGCAAGGTCGGTCCCGTTGAGTCCCGTCGCACGGAACGGTACGGCACGGTTGTGATCGTTGAGGTAACAGCGCCGCACCGTCGTATCGTAGGAGGGGCTTGCCAGCGACGCCTCCCTGTAAACGTAATCCGCCTCGATACGGGCGATGTCGGCGATGGTCTGAAAAAGCGCATGTGTCGTCGCCGGAGCGTTTTCATGGCTGGCGGCAGCGGCCGCCTGTTGGGGAAACACCCGCTTGTAATCCTCCGAAAACCACGCCAGCGAAGCGACGTGCAGCTGCCAGCAGGTCGTCGTAGGCGAGGCGTGTAGGAAGCGTTCCCGATCGTCGTCGAGCATGTCCTCGCCGTGGTCGGCGCTGTAAAGCAATGCGCTGCACGCATCGAGCGATGCGAGATACCCGATCACCGACGACAGAAAGGTGTCGGTATAACGGATCGAATTGTCGTAAGCGTTCCAGATCTTCTGCTTGTGCTGCCGTTCGATGGCCACGTCGTCGTCGGGCAGAAAGTAGGCTGCCTCGCGCGGATAACGCTGGTGATAGCTGAAATGCGACCCGTAACAATGCAGGATGAAGAGCAGGTCGTTCTCCGTATCGGCCTCGACGATGCGTTTCATCGTGTCGAGCAGCTGCATGTCGTAACGCGGATGCCCCATATAGATAAGGCTGTCGGCATCGCGCGCCAATTTGTCGATCATCGCCCCCTGCGGCGACTGGTTCGAAAGAAACCACGTGCGGAAGCCCGCTTCGTTGAAGAGCGCGGGCAGTCCCTTGCGACGGAAGAGTTCGTCGTGTTCGTTCGTCCGGACAGACGAGAGGATCATCGGCACGCTCTTGTGCGTGGTATTGCTCTGCGTGAGCATGTTGCGGAACACGACGATCTCGTCTCCCAATGCCTTCAAGCGGGGATTCGTGGGACGGTCATAACCATACAGCTCCCAATTGGCGGCACGCGACGCTTCGCCGATCACATAGACGTAGATCTCCCGCTTGTCGGCCTTTGCCGTACGGCGGGCATGATAGCGGAACCCTGCCGACGTGCGGTCGTAATTCTCGATCTTGACGTATTCGCGCGCACAGAGCACGACGTTATAGGCCACGTTGACCGGAAAGATCTCGTTGCGGAGCACATGCCGTTTCGTTTGATAGGCCGGAATCAGCAATCCCGCCCCGACGAGCGCCAACACGCCTCCGACCACGGCCGTCCGGCGGCGGAAACGAGGCGAAAAGTCGACCTTACGCCGCACATGCACGGTTGCCGTCCATAACAGCGGAAGATAGATGACACAGACCAGAATCACCGAGGGATAGATGTTGCTCAGCAACTCCGTCGCCTCGCCGGGGTTGGTCGTGACGATATTGATGAACATATCGGTCGCGGCGACCGAATTCCCGAACAGGTAGAGCAGCACGATTTGCAGGGCGCAGAAAAAGATCACCGGAAAACTCAGCCACACGGCGATTCCCGAACGACGGAATGCGACGCTCCACAGCAGATAGCCTCCGGCCGGCAGCGTCAGCAGTGCTGCCTTCGACCAGATCGAATAGGGCTCCGTAAAAAACAGGATGCAGTTCGGTATCATCACGGCCGCAAAATAGCAGAGCGCCAGTAACGCAGCGTGACGACTGCTTCGCAGGAATGCTTTGCCGGTCTGTTCCATATGAGTGTCAGAAAGCTTCGTTAATATTGAAAACCAAACCGCTGGTCTTGCGGCCGAAACCGTAGTCGATACGCACGTTCACGCGGCGTTTGAACTCCCAGCGCAGACCCAGCCCGTAGTTGGGCAGCGTCTGATCCCAGCGGAAACGTTCGAACGACGAAAAGACATTGCCCGCACCGCCCCCACGGCGCAACCGATGCGCCGCCAGATACGCTGACGGTACTCGATCTGGCAAGAAAGGATGTTGTTGTCGATATAACGTCCCAGATAATACCCGCGCATCCGGTAACCGCCGCCCAGCTCCGCCAGCATGCACCACGGCATTCCCGAACTGTTGAATTCGCCGAAAATATCCGTGGCCAGCACGGCGCCGCGCCACAGACGCTGGTAGTAGTCGGCCGTAGCGGTGGTCTTGTAGAGCGTCTTGCCGCTGTTTCCCAATCCCTTGGGGTAGATAACCTGCTTGACCATCAAAAAGGTACCGCGCTCGGGAGCGGGGATGAAATCGCGCGAGTCGTATTGCAGCGTCATGCCGATCCCCGACAAGGTGTAGTGCAGCTTCTGTCCCGCGAGATAGTCTATGCCCCGGTCGTCGAAATCCGTACCCTTCGTATGGGAAAAAGAACCGACCCGCCGACATACAGGTGTCTCCACACCTCATACAGATAGCCGGCGTCGAACTTCACCTGTTTGCGGATGTAGTCGGCAGATTGGTTGAAACGCCCGCCTCATAGCCTATGCCCCAGAATTCGAGCGGCTTCGAACCGAACGACACCTCGTAGATCACCCGCGAGCGGTTGTGGTTGAAGAGCGTGTTGCCGCTCACGCCGAACATATAGAAGCCCGACAACGAGAAGTTGCCGAAGAACGACACGTCCGACGGAGGCGTCAGCGAATCGGTGCGATCCACGCGGTAGAGTCCCGACGCCAGCACGCCGATCCCCACGCTCGCCTCTTTGGAATAGTTCGGTGCGCCGATAAAACTGAAATCGATCTTCTTCTCGAACGTGCGGTCGACGTTGCCGTGGAAGATCCGGCTCCAGAAATTGTCCTTGCGTTTCGGCTGCTGCTGCGTCTCGGCAGCCGGCGCAGTCGCGGGCAGCGGAGTATACCGGTAACGCAACGTATCGCCGCCGCGCACACAGAGCGTATCCTGTTGCGCACGGGCGGAGAGTAGCAGAAAAACAGCAGACGACGGCGGGAGAAACCTTCTAAATACCATTTATTTATAGTTCTCTAACACCTCGTAAAAGGCCTTTTTGTCGGCATCCGAAAGCACCCTTTGCGCAGGAAGACCAACTCGCCCTCCTTGGTGACGAACATCAGCACGAACTTGTTGTTGCAGTCGCCCAGATTCCACGCCGTGCTCAGGGCATGTGTCTGATCGGCGAGCACCGTCGCACCGTTGGTCGCAGTACGTTTGCGCGCCATCGAACGGGCCATGCTGTTGGGCACCATCGGCGCGTCTTTGAGATTCATCACGCCGAAGCCGTGGATCTTGTCGCTTTCGGCACGGTGGTTCTTTTCCAGTTCAACGGTGAAATCCTCGTTCTGCTTATGGTGGTCGGGATCGACATAGAAGATCATCAGGTTCTTTTCACCCCAGTACGGAAGCGTCACGGGCTTTCCTTCGAGATCGAGCACTTCGACGTTCGATACCTTTCGCGGCAAGGCCGCCTCCTCGGTCTGAGCCGATACGGTGCCGAATGCCAGCGAAAGGGCTGTCAGCGCCAGAAAATTTTTCAGTGTCATCATAATCCAATGAATTTATAATACATCATTGCACCGTGCAAAGATACGAATTTTTCAACAGACCGTCCCCTCGCAAAGTCCGAATAATGTTCAAAAAAGACCACTGTTATCTACATCTTATTCCTGTCTGAAAACTCCTTTATGCAGAGTCGGAGGGAGAAACACGACGGGCCTACGAGCCGGTCGGCCGCCCGCATCGTTTCCGCCGAACCGCCGGATCGATCGGATTCGGACAGGGCGGAGATATCGCCTGCGCCAAAATCAGCAGGAATGTTCTGCACCCGGCATACGCACTTTGCGGAAGATAGGTTTCCGCTCAGACAAGCGGTGCCTCGGCAAAACCCAAATAAATTTGGTTCTGCGTTCGGCTTGCACACTTTGCGGGGACAAGCCCCGCTTAGATAGGCGGCGCCTCGGCAAAACCAAATAAATTTGGTTCTGCGCTCGGCTTGCACACTTTGCGGGGACAAGCCCCGCTTAGATAGGCGGCGCCTCGGCAAAACCAAATAAATTTGGTTCTGCGCTCGGCTTGCACACTTTGCGGGGACAAGCCCCGCTTAGATAGGCGGCGCCTCGGCAAAACCAAATAAATTTGGTTCTGCGCTCGGCTTGCACTATCTTTGTCCTCCGATGAAAACCAGAATCCTTTTTGTCTGCCTGGGCAATATCTGCCGCTCTCCGGCCGCCGAAGAGATCTTCCGCACGCAGGTCGCTCGCCAAGCGCTGAGCGACAGCATCGAAGCCGATTCGGCCGGCACCTATTCGGGACACGCCGGCAACCTGCCCGATCCGCGGATGCGGCGTGCCGCCGCCCGGCGCGGTTACGAACTCACGCACCGCGCCCGTCCGCTGCGCGAAGCCGACTTCGAACGGTTCGACCGCATCGTCGTCATGGACGACAACAACTACGAAACGGCCCACCGGCTCGCGCCATCGCGCGAACTGGCCGGCAAAATCCACCGCATGACGGAGTTCTGCCGCCACAGTCCGCAGTGGGATCATGTTCCCGATCCCTATTACGAGGGGCACGAAGGGTTCGAACTGGTGCTCGACCTGCTCGAAGACGCCTGCGAAGGATTGCTCGACGATCTTAAAAATCCAACCCGATCGTAAACGAATAGGCATTGTGCATGGCCGAAGCCTTCTTGGCCACGGTATATCCCGCATCGAAACAAAGGTGCATGAACCGCACGCCGACGCCCAGCGAAAAATAGTCGGGGTAGTACAGCCGCGACTCGCCGCCGTGATACCCCACGCGGAATTGCAGCAACTGCATCAGGCTGTACTCCATGCCGATGCCTCCCTCCACGCCGCGCGCCGCAACAGGTGAAAAAGTATAGCGGCACTCGCCGGCGAAGGTCAGCGCATGGGCATCGCTCAGAAACAAATCGTAGGCGGCGCCCGCCGCGAATGCGACCGGCAGCTTCATCTCCGCAGGACCGTCCAGAAATCCGCCGATCCCCGTCAGTTTGGCGCCCAGCCGCAGCGCGGAGTAGTTCTCGCCCCGCTCGAACGGCACGACCGCCTGCGCCGTAATGCCCGCCGAGAACGCATTGCCGCTCCGCTCTCGCACGAAACGCGCGTAATCGGCCGTCAGACCCAACGCCACGATGTCATTCAGCCGATAGGCATAAGCCAGCGACACCGACTTGTCCTTCAAACGTTCGTCGAACCCGAACGTTCGCCAGCCGCCGGCGAGCAAATGCTGCATGTTGAACTTGTAGTAACCGGCGGCGGAGTAGGTCGTCTTGTCCGAAATGGTAAAGAACGAAGTCGCCACCTGCGCCTTCTGCCGGCCGAAAAGCCCCGCCGCGGGATTGTTGAAGACGGCATACTCATCGGCCGATGTCACCGTCTCGATGCCGCCCATGCCCAGCGTCCGGGCATCGGGATTCGCAATCCCGTAAGGCTGCGCCGCAACGGGGAGGAACCCGCCGGCGAGCGACGCCATCCAAAGAATCAATCGTTTCATATCCTGTTCGTTAAAAGCAAACGAGGTGGAAGAGCGTGCGGCCCTCCACCTCGTCCGTATCGTGATTCGCTGCCGACGGTTAGCAGTTCATCGCGCCGCAGCAGTGGATGACCTGGCCGCTGACGTACGACGACAGGTCCGACGCGAGGAACAGGGCCACCTTGGCCACATCTTCGGGCGTACCGCCGCGTCGCAGCGGGATCTGCTTGTACCAGCCCTCCTTGACCTCGTCGGGCAACTTGTCGGTCATGTCCGTGATGATGAATCCCGGAGCGATGCAGTTGGCGCGGATGCCGCGCGGGCCCATCTCCTTGGCGATCGACTTGGCCAGACCGATCATGCCGGCCTTCGACGCCGAGTAGTTGCACTGGCCGGCGTTGCCGCTCACGCCCACCACCGACGACATGTTGATGATTGAACCCGACTTCTGACGGGCCATGACCGGCGTCACGGCGTGGATGAAGTTGAAGGCCGATTTCAGGTTGACCGTCAGCACGGCGTCCCACTGCGCCTCGCTCATGCGCATCATCAGACCGTCTTTCGTAATACCGGCGTTGTTCACCAGAATATCGATCCGACCGAACTCCTCGACGATCCGTTTCACGACTTCGTGCGTCTGCTCGAAATCGGCGGCGTTCGAGGCGTAACCCTTGCACTTCACGCCCAGCGCGGCGATCTCCGCCTCGGTGGCTTTTCCGTTCTCGTCGATCGCCAGATCGGTGAATGCAACATTCGCGCCTTCCTTGGCGAACTGCAATGCGATCGCCTTGCCGATACCGCGGGCGGCGCCCGTCACGACTGCGACTTTTCCTTCCAGTAATTTCATGTCTCTTTTCAGTAATTGTTATAGAGTTGTTGATAAAATTCCGTTGACAAAGGTAGTAAAATAATTCGGATTGCGTATCTTTGCCCGAGGATAAAGCGCCGCAATCCGGGCTTCGTCCGCTACCGCCGGAAGATAAATCACGCTTAACACATATTATGAAAAGAGATTCTCAGATTTTCGATTTGATCGGCGCCGAGCGCAAGCGCCAGACGGAAGGCATCGAGCTGATCGCCTCGGAAAACTATGTCAGCGACCAGGTCATGGAGGCAATGGGGTCGGTGCTGACCAACAAATACGCCGAAGGCTATCCCGGACGCCCGCTACTACGGCGGCTGCGAGGTCGTCGACGGGTCGAGACGCTGGCCATCGAGCGCGTCTGCCGTCTCTACGGAGCCGAATACGCCAACGTGCAGCCCCATTCGGGCGCACAAGCCAACATGGCGGTCTTCTTCGCCGTTCTCAAACCGGGCGACACCTTCATGGGACTCGATCTTGCGCACGGCGGACACCTGTCGCACGGCTCGGCGGTCAACATGTCGGGCATGTATTTCAACGCCGTCGGGTACCAACTCAACGAGCAGACCGGCACGATCGACTACGAAGACATGGAACGCAAGGCGCTGGAACACCGTCCGAAGCTCATCATCGGCGGCGCCTCGGCCTATTCGCGCGAATGGGACTACAAACGTATGCGCGAAATCGCCGACAAGGTGGGCGCGCTGCTGCTCATCGACATGGCCCACACGGCCGGACTGATCGCCGCCGGCCTGCTGGACAACCCCGTGAAATACGCCCATATCGTCACCTCGACGACGCACAAGACGCTGCGCGGCCCGCGCGGAGGCATCATCCTCATGGGCAAGGATTTCGACAATCCGTGGGGCTACACCACGCCCAAAGGCGTCGTCAAGAAGATGTCCCAACTGCTGGATTCCGCCGTATTCCCAGGCATACAGGGCGGTCCGCTGGAACACGTGATCGCCGCCAAAGCCGTGGCCTTCGGCGAAGCGCTCGCGCCCGAATACAAGGAGTACCAGGCGCAGGTGCAGAAGAATGCCAAGGCCATGGCCGAAGCCTTCGTCAAACGCGGCTACAAAATCGTTTCGGGCGGTACGGACAACCACCTGATGCTGGTCGACCTGCGGACGAAATTCCCCGAATTGACGGGCAAGCTGGCCGAGCGATGCCTCGTCGCGGCCGACATCACTGCCAACAAGAATATGGTGCCGTTCGATAGCCGCTCTCCGTTCCAGACCTCGGGCCTGCGTTTCGGTACGCCCGCGATCACCACGCGCGGCCTGAAAGAAGACAAGATGGAGTTGATCGTGGAGTTGATCGACCGCGTGCTGCACGACCCCGAAAACGAGGCCAACATCGCCGCCATCCGCAAGGAGGTCAACGCACTGATGTCGCAATATCCGCTTTTCGCCTGGTAGCATGAAGGCGGTCGTCGAATTCCTGCGGCAACTGCACGCTCACAACGAACGCGCATGGTTCGAGGCGCACCGCGCCTAATGGCTGCAATTGCAGGAGCGTGTCCGCAGCTTCGCCGAAGGGTTGATCGAGGGAATCGCCTCGTTCGACCCCTCGGTCGAGGGGCTGACCGCGAAGGACTGTACCTACCGCATCTACCGCGACGTGCGTTTCAGCCGCGACAAATCGCCTTACAAGACCTGGCAGGGCATCTACGTCGCACCGCACGGTAAAAAAGCGGGGTATGCGGGCTACTATTTCCACCTCGAAGGCGCCGCCGAGGAGGGACTCGTCGGCAGCCACATGCTTTTTTTCCGGACTCCACATGCCGCATCCCACGGTGCTCCGAAGCGTACGCGAGGAGATTCTGGACAATGGCGCGGAATTTGTCGGGAACATCCGGCGCGCCGAAGGATTCGCGCTCGACGAGTCGCAGCGACTGAGGCGCACGCCCGCAGGGTTTCCGACGGACTCGCCCTACGACGAACTGCTGCGGTTGAAGGAAGTAGCACTCTGTCGCCCGTTCGGCGACGATTTCCTCGCGGGCGACGACCTGCTGGAACGCACGCTCGCCGAGTTCCGCAAGACCGCGCCTTTCGTGCAACAGCTCAATCGTGCCGTGCAGTATGCCTACGAAGAGATGATGTAATCCACAAATACGTGTAACTATGCGAAACATTCTTCTGTTGATATCGATGCTCGGCCTGCTGCCGGCAGGATGCGGCCGCACGGTCTCCGACACCGACACGGTCTCGTGCGACACCTTCGTCTATTCGGTCAAGGGCGGCGACTCGCTGCGGCTCGACCGTTATACCGACACCCCCGCAGCCGAAATCGACGCAAAAAGCCCTGCATGATCTTCGTCTTCGGCGGCGCCTTCATCAGCGGCACGCGCGACGCCGAATCGTACCGCCCGTTCTTCGAATACATGGCGCGCGAACAAGGGTACACCGTCGTTTCGATCGACTACCGGCTCGGCCTGAAAGAGCCGCTCGCCGCCGGCAAACTCTCGCCCGAAACGTTCCCGCAACTGCTTCCTCAAACGGTACTCATGGCCGTCGAGGATCTATACGACGCGACGAGTTTCGTCGCAGGGAAGTCTGCGGAGTGGGGATCGATCCCGCGCGGATCGTCGCCTGCGGATCGAGCGCCGGAGCGATCACCGTCCTGCAAGGAGCCTATTTCATCGCCAATGAAAATCCGCTGACGGCCAAACTGCCCGACGGGTTCGATTACGCCGGCGTGATCTCTTTCGCCGGTGCCGTCGTCGACATGGCCGACGATTTGACCTGGAAACGCGCTCCTGCGCCGATCATGCTCTTCCACGGCGACGCCGACTCCAACGTTCCCTACAGGGCGCTGCGGATGGGCGGCGCAGGGATCTTCGGATCGGACTACATCGCACGACAACTCTCCGACATGAAATCGCCCTATTATTTCTACTCGGTGGAGGGTGCCGACCATGCACTGGCCACGGTGCCGATGAACAACTACCGCGATGCCATCGACCAGTTTCTCACGCAACAGGTAGGCGAGCGGCTTCCGGCCATGATCGACACGAAGGAGCGTTTCACCAATGCCTCGCCCGGCGGCAAGACATTCACCGCAGAGGACTACATTCGCAGCAATTTCGCGGGCGAATAACCGTCGACGAAAGGGTAGCGTTTTCAACGAAACACCCCCGACCGAACGATTCGGCCGGGGGTGTTTGTCGAAAACGTTCGCTCCTACATTTCCGCGAAATAACGGTAGAAATAGGGGATCGTCTCGATACCGCGCTGGAACTGATCCAATCCGAAACTCTCGTTGGGCGAGTGGATCGCGTCCCGCGACAAACCGAAGCCCAGCAAAATAGACTTCACACCCAGAATCTCCTCGAAAGCACTCACGATCGGAATCGAACCGCCCGAATAGAAGGGCAGGGGCTTCTTGCCGAAGGTGGCTTCGACGGCCTTCTTCGGCTGCCTTATAGGCGGGCAGGTCGGTCGGCGAGACGTAGGGCGCGCCGCCGTGCAGGAACCGCACGTCGACCTTCACGCTGCGGGGCGCAATGGCGCGGAAATACCGCTCGAAGAGCTTGGCGATCTTACGGAAATCCTGATTCGGCACCAGCCGCATCGAGATCTTGGCCGACGCACGCGCCGGAATGATCGTCTTGGTTCCCTCCTCGATATAACCGCCCCAGATGCCGTTCACGTCGAGCGACGGGCGCACGCCCGTACGCTCCATGGTCGTATAACCCGCTTCGCCCGCCACGTCGCCGATGTGCAGCGACCGCTTGTAGTCGGCCAGACGGAACGGCGCCTTGTTGAGCGCACGCCGTTCGGCGGCCGACAGTTCGCGCACGTCGTCGTAGAATCCGGGAATCGTCACGCGCCCCTCGTCGTCGACCAGCGAAGCGACCAGCCGCGCCAGCACGTTGGCCGGATTGGCCACCGCACCGCCGAAAAGTCCAGAATGCAAATCCTTGTCCGGTCCCGTCACCTCTACCTGCATATAAGTTAAACCACGCAACCCGCAGGTAATCGAAGGTGTATCCATCGAAATCATCGACGTATCGGAGACCAGAATGACATCCGATTTCAGCAGTCTCTTCTGCTCGCGGCAAAATTTGTAGAGACTCTGCGAACCGATCTCCTCTTCGCCTTCGAGCATGAACTTCACGTTGCAGGGCAGTTGTCCGGTCGCGCACATCGCCTCGAACGCCTTGATGTGCATGAACGACTGCCCCTTGTCGTCGTCGGCTCCGCGCCCCCAGATGCGGCCGTCGCGCACGACGGGTTCGAACGGCTCGGTCGTCCACTCCTCGCGCGGATCGACCGGCATCACGTCGTAATGGCCGTAGACCAGCACCGTTTTGGCCTTGGGGTCGACGATCTTCTCGGCGAAGACCACCGGATTCCCCTCGGTGGGCATCACCTCGGCGTGGTCGGCACCGGCCTTGACGAGTGCCGCCGCCAGATGTTCGGCACAGCGCACCGATCTTGTTCTTCGAGGCGAAATAGGCCGGATAGGTCTTGCGCAGCTCGGTCAAGGTCATACCTTTTTCGGCCAGATAGGTCAGGAAAAGCGCGGCGCCGACCAGTGCGTCGCGGCCGTAGTGCAGTTCGGGGTAGATGACCCCGCCGTTGCCCTCGCCGCCGATGACGGCTCCGACCTCCTTCATTTTAGCAACTACATTGACCTCTCCGACTGCCGCTGCATGATATTCTCCTCCGTACATTTGCGTTACATCGCTTAAAGCTCTCGAAGAGCTCAAATTCGACACCGTATTGCCGGTTTTGCGGGAGAGGATATAATCCGCCACGGCGACCAGCGTATATTCCTCGACAAACATCGAGCCGTCTTCGCTGACGAAGGCCAGCCGATCCACATCGGGATCGACCACTACGCCCAGATCGGCCTTTTCGCGGACGATCGCCTTCGATATTTCGGTCAGGTTCTCGGGCAGCGGCTCCGGGTTGTGGGCGAACTCTCCGGTCGGTTCGCAGTTGAGCTCCACGACTTCACATCCCAACTCCCGCAACAGCTTGGGTATGACGATGCCGCCGACGGAGTTCACCGCATCCACGATCACCTTGAAGTGCCGTTTCCGCACGGCTTCCGCATCGACCAGCGGCAGGGCCAATACCCGACGGATATGCTCGTCGTTGTAAGATTCCCGCGAAACGACCTTGCCGATATGGTCCACATCCGGGAAAACGAAGTTCTCGTCTTCGGCCAGTGCCAGCACCCGCTTGCCTTCGGCGTCGCTCAGAAATTCTCCATCGGCATTCAAGAGCTTCAGGGCGTTCCACTGGCGGGGTTGTGCGATGCAGTGATGATGATGCCGCCGTCGGCCCGGTGCGCCGTAACGGCCAGTTCGGTCCCCGGAGTGGTGCAGAGCCCGACGTTTACTACATCCGCACCGCAGCCGAGCAGCGTGCCTTCGATGATGTCGCCGACCATTTCGCCCGAAATACGGGCGTCGCGGCCCACGACGATTTTGAGCCTTTTTCCGGGTGCGGATTCGGCGATGAAACGCACGTAAGCGGTGGTGAATTTAACGATATCGAGCGGAGTGAGGTTCTCCGTCGCAGGGCCGCCGATCGTCCCCCGGATGCCGGAAATGGATTTGATGAGAGTCATGTTGCAATATCTCTTGTCTTGTATTCCGCCGAGCGGGATACAATATATTTATGGAAAATTTATCGTGGCGTATTTTTTGAAATTCGAGGTAAATGTAGTACTTTTATGCCAATTATGAAAATATAAAAACCGACACTATGAGAACCATACCTTCTTCCGAATTGATAATCAACGACGACGGATCGATTTTCCACCTGCACCTCAAGCCGGAGCAGCTCGCCGACATCGTCATCCTCGTGGGGGATCCCGGCCGTGTAGCCATGGTAGCTTCCTTTTTCGATACGCAGGAGTGCAGCGTTTCCAACCGTGAATTCAATACCGTGACGGGTACCTACAAAGGCAAGCGGATGACCGTGCTTTCGACCGGTATCGGCATCGGCAACATCGACATTTCGGTTACGGAGCTCGATGCGCTGGCCAACGTGGATTTCGCCACGCGGCAGGAGAAGGCGCAGAAGCGGCAGCTCACGCTGGTCCGTTTGGGTACTTCGGGCGCCATTCAGCCCGACATTAAAGTGGGGCAGTTCGTCTTCGCCCGCACTTCGGTCGGCTTCGACGGTCTGTTGAATTACTACAAGGGGCGCAACGAGGTTTGCGACCTGGAGATCGAGAAGGCTTTTATGAAACATACGGGTTGGAGCGATTTGCTTCCGAAGCCCTATTTCATCGATGCGGATCCTTCGCTGGCCGAGCTTTTCCGCGACGTAACCATCGAAGGCATCACCATCGCCGCCCCCGGCTTCTATGCGCCGCAGGGACGCTGGGTGCGTCTCGAACCGGCCGACATCCATCTGAACGAGAAGATCGAGTCGTTCGACTATCACGGACGCCGGGTCACCAATTTCGAGATGGAAAGTTCTGCTTTGGCCGGGCTGGCCGCTCTCATGGGCCACAAAGCCGCCACGATCTGTACGATCATCGCCCAGCGGATCGCGCTGGACGCCTGCACGGATTATAAACCTTTCGTCAGAAAGATGATCCAGACGGCGCTCGATAAACTGGCGACGTTGTAACCGACCGGATTTCGGGAATGGTTCCGGGCAGCGACGCGAACCCGGAGCCGAGTTCGATGAATACCCGGGCACCGCAGCGGGATAGGATGGTTTCCCGATTCTTTCAGGTAGTAAAAACGAAATAGGAAACTTCAGACGCGGGGGCTGCCTCGGAATGATTCGGACATCCTTCCTGCGTCGGAATACCCAACCAATAAACAAAAGGCTTCAAAAGACTAACAGAAAATAAATTACATTAAAACCTATGAAATTTTCCGTATCAAGTTCTGCATTGCTCTCTCTCCTGGCCACGACCGGCAAAGTAATCAGCAATAAAAATACATTGCCCATCCTGGATTATTTCCTGATGGAGCTCAAGGGGGATGAGCTGCGGGTGACTACTTCCGATCTGGAAACCACGCTCGTGGGCTCGATTCGCGTGGACGGCGTCGAAAGCGAAGGCACCATCGCAGCTCCGGCCAAACTGATGCTCGATTCGCTGAAGGAGTTCGCCGAAATGCCTCTGACGATCGAAGTGAACGATCAGAACTGGGAGATCCGTTTGAGTTGGAAAAGCGGTTCGCTCTCGATTCCCGGCGCCAGCGCCGTGAGCTATCCGGCGATCCCGGCTCTTTCGGCCGATTGCAAGGAGTTGACGCTCGATGTGGACGTGCTGGTGAACGGCATCAACAAAACGATTTTCGCCACGGCCGACGACGAGCTGCGTCCCGATGATGAACGGCGTCTATATCAACCTGGCCCCTTCGATGCTTACATTCGTGGGTACCGACGCCCACAAGCTGGTGAAATACGAGGTGGAAACCGCTAATGAAGTGGCTTCGGCTTTCATCCTGCCCAAGAAGCCGGCGAACCTGCTCAAAGGTGCTGCTCAAAGAGGAAGCGCGATCAAGGTGAGCTTCGATTCGAAAAACGCCATGTTCCAGCTCAAGAACCATACGCTGGTGTGCCGCCTGATCGAAGGCAATTACCCGAATTACAATGCGGTGATTCCGACCGCGAATCCCAATAAGGTACTCGTCGATCGTATCGAACTGGTCAATGGCATCAAGCGTGTGGCCGTCTGCTCGAATCCCACGACCAACCTCATCCGCATGGACATCGCCGACAACAAGATCAACCTCACGGCGCAGGACATCGACTACTCGGTGTCGGCCAACGAGACGATCTCGTGCAGCTACGACGGACAGTCGATCACCATCGGGTTCAAGTCGACCTTCCTCGTCGAGATCCTCTCGAACATCGAGACGCCGACGGTGGTGATCGAGCTGGCCGATTCTACCCGTGCGGGCGTTTTCAAGCCCGTTTATGACGAAAAGCAGTCCAGCGACACGCTGATGCTGCTCATGCCGATGATGATCAATGCCTGACGACGATGAACAAACGTGAATTGATCGGCGAAGTAGCCCGCCGCACCGGCTACGCCGAAGAGGTCTGCACCCGCGTACTCGACACGTTCGAAGAGGTGCTGGGCGACGCCGTCGCGAACAAGGTGAAGGACGCCGCTCGACCTGATCCGCGGACTGTTCCGCAAAAAGACCGAAGCATGAAACTGAACCTCAAACGTCCCATCGTCTTTTTCGATCTGGAAACCACCGGCGTCGACACCGCCAAAGACCGCATCGTCGAGATCTCGATGGTCAAGGTGATGCCCGACGGCGAGGAGATCGTCAAGACCCGCAAGATCAACCCCGGGATACATATCCCCGAAGAGGCGACCGCCATTCACGGCATCACCGACGAGGATGTGAAGGATTGTCCGACCTTCGCACAGATCGCCCGGTCGCTCGAACAGTTCATCGCCGGCTGCGACTTCGGAGGGTTCAACTCCAACCGTTTCGACCTGCCGATGCTCGTCGAGGAGTTCATGCGCGCCGGCATCGGCGTCGACTTCAAGCGGCGCCGCTTCGTCGACGTGCAGAACATCTTTCACAAGATGGAGCAGCGTACGCTCGTAGCCGCCTACAAGTTCTACTGCGACAAGGACCTCACGAACGCCCATTCGGCCGAAGCCGATACGCTGGCGACCTACGAGGTGCTCAAAGCGCAGCTGGACCGCTACGACAACCTGGAAAACGACATCGATTTCCTGGCCGAATTCTCCACGCGCAACGAGTCGGCCGACTACGCCGGACGCATTCTCTATAACGAGAAAGGGGAGGAGGTCTTCGGTTTCGGAAAGTACAAAGGCCGCTGCGTAGCCGAAATATTCGAGTCGGAACCGAGCTACTACAACTGGATGATGAACGGCGATTTCCCGCTCTACACGAAAAAGGTCATCACCGAAATCCGGCTGCGCGGCTCGAAGGAGAAGAAACGTTAGATGCGTATGTACAAACCGATTCTCATAACGGCGGCATGTCTCTGCATCGGGTTGACGCCTGTATCGGCGTCGGCTCCGCAGTCGCAGAAAGTCGGAGACGATCGTTTATATCGGCGGCGAGAAGTTCTACATCCACACCGTGCAACCCGGCCAGACGCTCTACTCGATCGCGCGGCTCTACGGCGTGAGCGAGCAGACGCTCGTGGCGTACAATCCGACGATGGCCGACGTGTTGAAAGCCGACCAGAACGTCAAAATTCCGGTTCCCGCCCCGCAGATGCAACCCGACGAAGCGCCGCTCACGGCCAGACAGGAGAAGAAACTCCGCAAAAAGTTCATTCTGCATACGGTGGAGGCGCACGAGACGCTCTACGCCATTTCGAAGCGCTACGGCATTTCGGTCGAGACGCTGCTGGAGGATAACGAGAATCTCGATCCTACGCACCTGACGATCGGCGGCACGCTGCTGGTACGGAAAAAGGAGGTGGGCAAGACCAGCAACGCCGAAAATCTCGCCGAATTGGAGGAGTACAAGGAGAAGCTGAACAGTGTTCCGACCGACGGTTTCCGCTATTACGTCGTCCGACCGGGCGATACGATGTATTCGCTCGCCCACGCCAACCGGACTACGGAGCAAACGCTCTCGGAACTCAACGAAGGCCTTTCGTCCGCAACGCTCAAAGCCGGTGCGATCATCAAGTTGCCGACGGCCGATGCACCCGCCACCGCCGAGCAACCGGCCGACACGCTGACGGTGCGGCCGCCCGCCGAAAAACTCCTGACGCTCGCGCCGGACGCCGCGCTCCGCTTGTCGTTGCTGCTGCCCGCCACGACCGACGGGCGCCCCAATGCCAGCTATACCGAATTCTATCAGGGATTCCTGCTGGGCGTCGACCGGCTCCGCCGCGACGGCCGGTCGGTACGGCTCGACGTTTTCGACACGGCGCACGATCCCGCGAAGGTCGCGACACTCGTCGCCGACAGCACTCTCGCCCGCTCGCAACTGATCGTCGGCCCCGTGTACGAAGACGAACTGGCACCCGTCCTGCGCATCGCCGAGCAGGAGGGTATTCCGGTCGTTTCGCCGCTGGCGACGATCGATCATACGCACAGCGACGTCCTCTTCCAAATGGCGCCCGATCCCGCCCGGAAATACGCGAAACTCGCCCGGCCGCTCAACAGCGGCCGCAGTGGGTCGTACTGATTTACAGCCAGCACACCGACACGGCGTTCGAACAGGCCGTCAAGGCGCTGATTCCCGACGTGGGGTACGAAACGTTCCGCTACGAGCAGGGCAGCAACATCGGCAGCATCCTCTCGGCCCGCGACAGCGCCCTGCTCGTCGTATTGTCGGGCAAAGACCGAGGTCGACTCGATCCTCGCCGCACTGGCCTCGGCCAGCAGCAATATCATCGCCCGCGGCCACTCCGCACCGCAGTACGACGTCATCGGCGGCCCGCACTGGAACCGGTTCGACAACATCGACCGCAACCTCTTTTTTCAAGAATCGGGTGAATTTCATATCGACCTATCACGCCAAACGCGACGACGAACGCATCCGCACCTTCGACAACCGCTATATCTCCGCATTCGGTTCGCTGCCGACGCTCTACTCCTATCGGGGGTACGACGCGGCCGTTCTGTTCGGCTCGGCGATGTTCGACGACATCAACAGCTTTTTCGACGACGAGACCTTCACGCCGCTCCAGACGCCTTACCGCTTTACGCGGACGGCCGACGGCAACCGCGTCAACACCGAATGGGTGCGTGTCGTCTACAACGACAACTATACCATCACGCTCGAATAATCCGACCATGGCATCTTCCAATATCCCCGAAAAAACGATCGAACGGCTCAGCGAGTATCGCCGTACGCTGCTCTCCTGCCACAAGCAGGGGATCACCCACATCTTCTCCCACGTGCTGGCCGGCATCCACGGCATCACGGCGGTGCAGGTGCGCCGCGACCTGATGCTCATCGGCTTTTCGAGCGACACGAAGAAGGGCTACGACGTAAAGGTGTTGATCGATTTTATCAGCAACATCCTCGACAGCGAAAGCCCGGTGAACATCGCCGTAATCGGTATGGGTCACCTGGGGCCAGGCCATCACCAAATATTTCAACGGCCGCGGCCTGAAATTGAAGATCACCACCGCGTTCGACATCGACCCCGCGAAGGTCGGCCAGACGATAGACGGCATTCCGTGCCACCATATGGAGACATTCGAGGAGGTGGTCGAGGACAAGGACATCGACATCGTCATCGTCTCGTCTCCCTCGCGCGTAGCCGACGAACTGGTCGTCCCGATCGTCAACGCCGGCATCAAGGGCGTGCTCAACTTCACCTCGCGGCCGCTCAACTTCCCGCGCGGCATCGTGGTCGAGAACTACGACATCACCACGCTGCTCGAAAAGGTCGCCTATTTCGTCAAGGAGAACGAGGAGAACCCGACCGACGACTGAACCGAGGCACGATGAAAGTTTTCCACGGAATCGACCGGCTCCCCGCATTCCGCCACCCGGCGGCTACCGTCGGATCGTTCGACGGCGTACACGGCGGTCACAGCGAGTTGCTCGCGGCCGTGCGCCGCTTCGCCCGCGAACGCGGCGGCGAAAGTATCGTCGTCACATTCTCGCCCCACCCGCGCATCGTACTCGAAACACAGACCGATCTGCGCCTGCTCACGACGCTCGACGAGAAGGTCTGGCTGCTCGAACGGGCCGGCATCGACAATCTGGTCGTCATCCCTTTTACCCGCGAATTCAGCCGGACGGGTTCCGCCGATTTCATCCGCCGCGACCTGATCGGAAAACTGGGCGTCGAAACACTCGTAATGGGGTATAACCACCACTTCGGGCACAACAAGGAGGGCGACTACGGTTCGCTGCGCTCATCGGGCGGCCCGACATTGCGGCTGTACCGGATCGAACCGTTCAGCGTCGGCGGCGAAAAGGTCAGTTCGACCGTCGTCCGGTCGCTCGTCGAACACGCCGAGATGGCCCGCGCCGCCCGTATGCTGGGACATCCCTATCTGCTGATGGCCGACGTCGCCCGCGGCTCCCTCCGCATCGACGACCCCTACAAGCTGCTGCCGCCTGCGGGCGAGTATTCCGTCACGGCTGACGGTGTACCGGCGAGACTCTTCATTCCCTCCGAAGGAGCGCCGCATCTGGACCGGCCGTTTACCAAAGAAAAGAGCATTATCGAATTTACCGCACTATGATTACACACGACACCAAAATCCGGGTCTGGTACAAGCATACCGACCAAATGGGGTTCGTCCATCACTCGAACTACATCTGCTACTACGAAGAGGCGCGCTCCGACCTGATGCGCTCGATGGGGCTCTCCTACGCCGACATGGAACGAAAGGGCATCATCATGCCGATCCTGGAGGTGCAGTCGGTCTACAAACGTCCGGCTTTCTTCGACGACTGCCTTACGGTGCGCATCCTGTTGCGCGAAATGCCTACGGCGCGCATCCGTTTCGAATACGAGGTCTACAACTCGCAGGACGAACTGCTCAACACGGGCATGACGGCGCTGGGTTTTCTCCATGCCGACACGCACCGTCCGACACGCGCTCCGCAATGGTTCGTCGAGGCGCTCGCTGCGGCGATGAAGTAGGGAAGGAATCGCGATTTCTCTAAAAACTATTTGTTTTATTTTTATGATAAAACATTTTACTATTTTGAGAAACTCTCAAATCATGAACCTTATGAAAAAAGTATTTATGCGGATTAGCCGTTCTTTTGTTCCTTACTAATTGTCAAAAAGGATCGGAAGGAGATTCTCCCGTTGCGCCTTTTACCATCAATCTTTCTCAAAAGATGATCACTTGTTTTCCTAAAGACGTAAAAATATTCGATTTCAACGTAACGGGACCGGAAGCCACGAATTTGAAACTGGAGGTAGTTATTACTGAACCTTGGAAATATAAATTACTTAAGTTCGAACCTTCCGTAGACGGTGGATACAATGGAACAATCGAAATCACAGCACCTTCTAAGAAGTCAGAAGCAAGCAATTATTCGACGATAGATATTACCGTTCTATCCGAAACATATTCCTCCTGCGTCACGGCATCTCTCATCGTCAATCCCGCACAACCTATATTTACTGCAACAAATCTCGAAACGGATTTCAAGGTCAACGAACTGAGAGAGATCACTTTCTCTCTCAAAAGCGAAGAGAATGTTGGAGCTTTTGCATATCAACGTATGCAAGATAAGTGGAGGTTTTATTTAGGTCATAACAGTCCGTATTTCATTCGTAATCCCGATTATTCTATTCTATAACCTCCGGCAAAATGACTATTCAAGCACCAGATAAACCTTCGGAAACAGATTTAATACTTCGATTTGAAGGTCATAGACCGTATCAAGCTATGCAAGTCATCATCCACGCTGAAACGCTTCACTTAAAGTGTAACTATTAAGCAGGAGGTTGAGCAAGAGTTCAGTCTTGTTTTTGTCAGTCTCCGGCTGTCATTCTGGCAGGAAACGTGCGCTGGCACATAGTTTGATCTCTCCGCGAACGGAAAAACAGACTAAAACCAGAATACGACTATGACAAACGGTAAAATCGGGGTGACGACCGAAAACATCTTTCCCGTCATCAAGAAATTCCTCTATTCCGACCACGAAATCTTCCTGCGCGAATTGGTGTCGAACGCAGTCGACGCCACGCAGAAACTCAAAGCACTGGCTTCGCGTGGCGAAATGCAGGGTGAATTGGGCGACCTGACGATCCGCATTGCGGTGGACACCGACAAGCGGCTGCTCACGATCACCGACCGCGGAATCGGCATGACGGCCGACGAGGTCGACCGCTACATCAACCAGATCGCCTTCTCGGGCGCCGAGGAGTTCATGGCCAAGTACAAGGATCAGGCGATCATCGGCCACTTCGGTCTGGGGTTCTACTCTTCGTTCATGGTCGCGGACAAGGTGGAGATCATCACCAGATCCTACAAGGAGGGCAGCAAGACCGTGCATTGGGAGTGCAACGGCTCGCCCGAGTTCTCGATGGAGGAGAGCGACGAGGCGCACGACCGCGGGACGACGATCGTCCTGCACCTCTCCGAAGAGGCCAAGGAGTACGCCGAAGCGGCCAAAATCGAGGAATTGCTGCGCAAATACTGCCGGTTCCTGCCCGTTCCCATCGCCTTCGGCAAGGTCAAGGAGTGGAAGGACGGCAAGTATGTCGATACCGACAAGGACAACATCGTCAACGACACCGATCCGCTGTGGATGCGCAAGCCGGCCGACATCACCGAAGAACAGTACAAGGGTTCTACCACGAGCTCTACCCGACGGGCGAAGAGCCGCTCTTCTCGATCCACCTGAACATCGACTATCCGTTCCACCTGACGGGCATTCTCTACTTCCCGAAGATCCGCAACAACTTCGAGATTCAGAAGAACAAGATCCAGCTCTACTCCAACCAAGTCTACGTGACGGATCAGGTCGAGGGAATCGTACCGGAGTACCTCACGCTGCTGCACGGCGTGATCGATTCGCCCGACATCCCGCTCAACGTCTCGCGCAGCTATCTCCAAAGCGATTCGAACGTCAAGAAGATCTCGAACTACATCACGCGCAAGGTGGCCGACCGCTTGCAGGAGTTGTTCAACACCATGCGCCCCGAATTCGAGAAGAAGTGGGACGATCTGAAAATCTTCATCCAGTACGGAATCCTCACCGACGAGAAATTCGCTGAAAAGGCGCAGTCGTTCATGCTGTGGAAGAATACCGATGGCAAATACTTCACGCCCGCCGAATACGAGGAGCTGGTCAAGGCCAACCAGACCGACAAGCACCAGACGCTCGTCTTCCTCTACGTCGACGACCCCGTCGCCAAACTCGCGGCCCTCGAAGCCGCGAAGGGCAAAGGCTACGACGTGCTCGAAATGAACGGCCCGCTCGACAACCACTACGTCAACTGGTACGAGTCGAAGCACAAGGAGCAGCGCTTCGTGCGCGTCGACAGCGACATCGTGGACAAATTGATCCAGAAGGAGGACTCGCTCAAAATGTCGCTCTCGGAGGCGCAGCAGGAGATTCTGCGCCCCGTCTTCGAAGCGCAGATGCCGCACGACGAGAAGATCCACTACAACATCGCCTTCGAGCCGATGGCAGCCGGCGAAGCGCCCGTCGTCATCACGCAGAACGAGTTCATGCGCCGCATGAAGGAGATGGCCGCCATGAGCGGCGGAGGCATGAGCCAGTTCTACGGTCAGATGCCCGACAACTTCACCCTCGTCGTCAACGGCAACCACCCGATCGTGATCGACATCCTCCAAAACGTCGAGAAGGAGTACGGCGACAAACTCAAATCGATCACCAAGAAGATCGATGCCGCCGTGCAGGAGGAGAAGCGGTTCGAGGAGACGATCGACAAGAAAAAGGAGGAGGAGCTCACCGCCGAGGAGAAAAACCAGCGCGAGGAGTTGTCGAAGAAGGTCGTCACGCTGCGCGACGAACGCAACGAACGGCTGCGCCAGATCGGCGAGAAGGATTCGCTCGTGCGGCAGATCATCGACCTGGCATTGCTCTCCAACGGATTACTCAAGGGCAAAAACCTGACGGAGTTCATCCAGCGATCGATCTCGCTGATCGAGAAATAAGCAGACACGGCACTCGCAGCATCAAAAGGGGATATGTTCTTTCGGGACATATCCCTTTTTTGTGTCTACAATCGGAAAAGCACGGCATCGCTCAGCGATGCCGACAGTTCGCCGCCGCCCCATGCGGCGGACTGCAACTCGCCGAAGCTCGTGCAGTACCGGCCGCCGGCGTTGAACCGCACGGGTAACCAAACGTAAATCCGCTTTCGCCCCCTCCCCAAAAAAATCGCTATCTTCGAAGCATGGAACTCACGATACGTCCGATTCGCAGGGAGGAATTCCCGCTGTTGGCCGATTTTCTCTACGACGCGATCTATCGCAGCGACCCGTCGTCGCCCCTGCCGCGACAGATCGTCGAACATCCGTCGCTGCGCATCTACATCGCGGATTTCGGCACACTTCCCGACGACCGCTGCCTGGTCGCGCAAGCGGAAGGGCACGTCGTCGGAATGGTCTGGGGTGCGCTGCATTCGGGCCTACGGATATATCGGCGAAGGCATTCCCGAATTCGTCCTGTCGGTCGCGGCTCCTGCCGGGGACAGGGCATCGGCACACGGTTGATGCGCGAGATGCTGCAACGGCTCTCCGCAGCAGGGTATCCGGAAGCCTCGCTTTCGGTGCAGCGCCGGAATCCGGCCGTGCGTCTCTACCGCCGGCTCGGATTCCGCACCGTGAAACGGACACTCGAAGAATATATCATGGTCTGCGACCTCCGCGACGCGGATTCCGCCGTTGCGAACCGAACGGCTGGAACAGAGTAGAACACTGCGTCCAAAACAAAGGCGTCCTGCGGCAGTTGCCGCAGGACGCCTTTCATCCGATCGGAAGAGGTTATTTATACGCGCCCCTTGTACTCGAAGCCCAACTCCTCGATCACCTTCTGAATCCCGGCGGCGTCCGCCGTCCCCTCGACGGCGACCGTTCCCGCTGTCAGATCGACTTCGACGGCCGTGACGGAGGGCAGCAGCGCGAGATTCTTCTCGACGCTGGCCTTGCAGTGGTTGCAGCTCATGCCGCCCACGCGATAAATCTGTTTGGTCATACTCGTATCGTTTTTTCTGTGAATGAACCGTTTCATCAGGGGCATAGACCAGCAGAGCCGAGAGCAGTGCGCTCGACGCGACCTCCACCCACGAATAGCCCGCCTCGCCGTGGCAGGCCGCATGTACCGCCCCCGAAGGGACGAACCACGCTGCCGGCAGCAGATAGTCGATCGCCAGCCCGAAGCCCACGGCTCCCGCGATGATCGCCCCAGGTAGGCCGCCAGCGTGCGGCGTCCCAGCACCTTGCCGATCACCAGAATCGACGCCGTGTTGGTCACCGGTCCGCCATGAGCAGCACCAGCGCTGCACCGGGCGACAACCCTTTGAGCATCAGCGCCGCCGCAATCGGAATCGATCCCGTGGCACAGAGATACATCGGAATCGAGAAGAGCAGCACGACGGCCATATTCAGCAGCGGCTTGTCGGCGAACGAGGCGAAAAAGTTGTCGGGCACCAGAATCGTAATCAGCCCTGCGACGAGCAATCCCAGCACCAGCCAGCGGCCGATGTCCTGGATCATATCCACGAATCCGTAGCGCAACGCCTCCACGAACCGGCTGCCGCTGCGACGAACCTCGCCGCCTTCCGCCGCCGGAAGGATACCGTCGGTCTCGCTGCGGGTCAGCCGATTGACCGTCCACCCGCCCGCCAGCGCCGTCACGAGCGCCACGACGGGCCGGATCACGGCGAAGGGAAGGCCCAGTACCGAGTAGGTCGCGACGATCGAATCGACGCCGGTCTGCGGCGTGGCGATCAGAAACGACGTCACGGCACCCTTCGACGCCCCCTCGCGCCGCAGCGACATCGCCGTGGGAATCACGCCGCACGAACACAGGGGCAGCGGCACGCCGAAGAGGGCGGCCAGCGCCACCGAGCGGAAATCGGGCTGCGAAAGGTAGCGCGCATAGAGCCCTGCGCGGGACGTAGGCGTGGATGACTCCCGCCAGCAGGAATCCCAGCAGCAGGTAGGAGCCATCGTATTGAGCAGGTAAAGAAACGGCGTTATATATTCCATGATCGTTGCAGTTTTAAGGTCTAACGGAAAATCGTCCCTCGAAAGTATCCCGTGCAGCCGCATAGAGCACATGCCGCCGCAGGAGATGCCCGACGGGCAAGGCCGGATGATCGAATCCGCCGAGGTTGCGCATCCCCAACCGCCGCATCACCCGCTCCGAACGAAGGTTCACCGCCGCCGTAAAGGAGTACACCCGCGGCAGTCCCAACCGGCCGAAGGCATCGTGCAGCACGGCCCGCGCCGCTTCGGTGGCATAGCCCTGCCCCAGACCTCGGCGACGAACCGCCATCCGATCTCGATACAGGGTGTAAACGACGCCTCGAAGGCCGCACGGTGCAGCCCCGTCAACCCGATCAGCCGTCCGTCCCCGCGTCGTTCGACGGCATACAGTCCCCGACCGGACTCCGCCCATTCGGCGACGATCCGATCGAAAAAAGCGTCCGACTCCGCCCGCGACAGCGGGTGCGGGAAAAACTCCATTACCCTCCGGTCGGCATTCATCGCGGCCAGCGGCTCCCCTGTCCTCCGGAAGCCACTCCCTCAGCCGCAACCGCTCCGTCTCCAAACGATACACCATGTCCAAATCCGCTAAGGGAACGGGTACGGTTTTTCGTGCCGCACCGTGTTCGAATTATTTCACATACAACCGGTAACGGATCGACCACTTGCCGCCCGGCGGGATCGAGCGGAATCCCCACCGTTCGCGGTCGGGCAGATTCGGCGCATCGGTGGCCCACGACTGCGGCTCGGGACAGCAGTAGGGCACCTGCCCGCCGTTGTTCCAGAGCGTCCAATAGAGCGTCTGGGAGTCGACCTCGTAGAAAACCCGCACTCCCGTACGGCGATTCTCTACCACGGCACCGCGGAAAGGCCGGCCGTCGACCTCGATCTCGCGCACCGAAAAACCAGCTTCGATCGCCTCGCAGCCGGTCGCCTGCAACCCTTCGGGAGCACGCAGCCGTGCAAACCGTTCGTCGAGCGGCAGCAGCCGTCCGGTCGGGAGATTGCGTCCGTTCAACTCGAAACGTTCGCCCACGGCCATACGGAGCCGGTAGTCCGCCGCATCGCCGCCGGCGAAGGGAACGTTGAGCGGCGTGTGGAATCCCACGCCGACAGGCATGGGAAGGTCGCTCTTATTGCCGAACATCACCTCCTGCTCCAACCCTTCGGCCGAAAGCCGGTAGGTGATCTTGCACTTGAAGGCGTGCGGGAAATCCCGATAGATCGCATCCGAGGCCGCATTCGAATAACAGCGTGTTTCGATCAGCACCTCGTCGGGCGTCTCGACGGCCTTAGACACCGCGAACGACTGGCTTTTGAGGATGCCGTGATGGTAGTTGTTCTCCTCGGGACGGGTAATCGGGAAGCGGTATTCGCGGCCGTCGAACCGAAACCGTCCGTCGGCGATCCGGTTGGGCGGAAAGAGGATCGGCACGCCGTAGACATGGGGACGCCGAAGGAACTCGTCATGCTCCCGTTCCGACGGCGTGCAACACCTCCACTCCCAATCGCGTATGGGCCAGCCGCACCAGATTCGCCCCCCACCGACGGAACGAGCAAGGCCGTGTAGTCCCGCTTGGTGAACTCCACGGCCTGCGTCCCGTGCCATTCGCACGAACGGATCATCGCTCAGAGCAGTTTCGACAATTTGTCGACGATCTCCGCCTTGGTCGTCGCACCCACGATTCTGGCGACCTCCTGTCCATCCTTCAGAAAGACGAGCGTCGGGATGTTGCGCACCTTGTAGGTCGCCACGATGTCGTCGCTCTTCTCCGCATCGCATGTGCAGATCAACACGCGGCCTTCGTACTCTCCGGCCAACTCTTCGACAATCGGCGCCACCATGCGGCAGGGACCGCACCATTCGGCACCGAAATCGATCAAAACAGGGAGTTTCGAGGCGGCGACCTCGCCGTAATTTTCAGTTGTCAGTTCAATTGCCATAATTTACCTAATTTTTAATTTGTTGTTTTGATTATATAACAGTATACTTTAATCATTATCTTCGAAGAACGACACCAATCCCTGCGTAAGGCTCACCTTGTAACTCTTCGAAAAGAGATTGAGCGACACCTGTGCCTGCCGGTCGTAAACGTTCAGCCGCAGCAGGGTATTGCCCTTCGCCTCCTTGACCGAACGGCCCATCCGTGCGATCAGGTCGCGCGTGATCTCCTCGACGGCCAGCTGCACGTGCACCTCCTTGACGGCCTCCTGCAACTCCGACAGCTGCATCATCGACGTGATGCGGAATTCCAGCTCCTGGTCGTTGTAGGGGCGCGGCTGTACCCGTCCCCGGATGAAGAGGAAATAGTCGTTGAACAGGTATTTGCGGAAATTTTCGTAGTCCTTGCTGAAAAGCGCGAATTCGTGCGTGCCGTTGTAATCCTCCAGCTTGAACTTTCCCCACGGCTTTCCGGTCTTGGTCGTCAGGTTCTGCACCGCGACGACCATGCCCGCCACGGCGATCTCCTTGCCCTTCAACTCGTCGAGGTGATCCAGATCGCCCACCTGCGTCTTGCACATGTTGCGGATAATCACCTTGTAGTCGTCGAGCGGATGGGCCGAGAGATAGAGTCCGATCACCTCGCGTTCCTTGTTGAGCTTTTCGAGCTGCGACCACTCGGCGCAGGCGGGAATCACCGGCGGCGTGATGTCGGTCGTTCCGGTATCGCCGCCGAAGAGACTCTGCTGGGCGTTGTTCTTCTCGCTCTGATAACGCTGTCCGTAACGCATCAGCTGCTCGATGTAGGTCACGCCGTTGTTGTCGCGCTGATCGACGGCGAAAAACTTGCAGCGGCTGAACTCCGAAATCGAATCGAATCCTCCGGCATAGGCGATATTTTCCAGGCACTTGCGGTTCACGAGCGAATAGTCGACCCGTTCGATGAAGTCGTAAATGTCCTTGAAGCGCCCGTTCTTCGTCCGTTCGGCGATGATGCTCTCCACGGCCGCTTCGCCGACACCCTTTGATCGCCGCCAGCCCGAAGCGCACGTCGCCCTGCCTGTTGGCCGAGAATTGCAGCATCGACTCGTTGATGTCGGGGCCGAGCACATTGATGCCCATACGCTTGCACTCGTTCATGTAGATCGTCAGCTGCTCGACGTTCGCCAGGTTTCGACTCAGCACCGCCGCCATGTACTCCGAGGGGTAGTTGGCTTTGAGGTAGGCCGTCTGAAAAGCCACCCACGAATAGCAGGTAGCATGCGATTTGTTGAAGGCATAAGAGGCGAACTTCTCCCAGTCGCCCCAGATCTTTTCGAGCACTTTCGGGTCGTGGCCGTTGGCCTGTCCTCCCTTGATGAACTTGGGCTTCAAGGCGTCCAGCTTGTCTTTGAGCTTCTTGCCCATCGCCTTGCGCAACGTGTCGGACTCGCCGCGCGTGAAGTTGGCCAGCAGACGCGACAACAACATGACCTGCTCCTGGTAGACCGTCACGCCGTAGGTGTCTTTCAGATACTTCTCCATGACGGGAATATCGTAGACGATCGGACTGCGGCCGTGCTTGCGGGCGATGAAATCCGGGATATAATCCATCGGGCCGGGCCGATAGAGCGCGTTCATGGCGATCAGATCCTCGAAGGTCGACGGCTGCAACTCGCGCAGGTATTTCTGCATTCCGGGGGACTCGAACTGGAACGTCCCGACGGTACGGCCCTCGCAGAAGAGCTTGTAGGTAGCCGGATCGTCGATGATCGAGAAGTCGTCGATATCGATCTTCCTGCCCGTCGTGAGGCGGATGTTCTCCACGGCATCCTTGATGATCGACAGAGTCTTCAACCCCAGGAAGTCCATCTTGATAAGTCCCGTATCCTCGATCACCGAACCTTCGTACTGCGTGACGAGCATCTTTTGCCCCGTCTCCTTGTCGTCGGCCGTCGAAACGGGTACCCAGTCGGTGATGTCGTCGCGGCAGATGATCGTACCGCAGGCGTGAACACCCGTACCGCGCACGTTGCCTTCGAGCATCTGGGCATAGCGCATCGTGTCGCGCAGAACGGGGTTGTCCGACTCCGCCGCAGCCTTCAATTCGGGGACATACTCGATTGCATTCGGCAGGTTGAGCTTCTTGTCGGGAATCTTGTCGGGCACCAGTTTGCAGAGGCGATCGGACTCCGCGAGCAACAACTTCTGCACGCGCGCCACGTCCTTGATCGCCATCTTGGTGGCCATCGTACCGTAGGTGATGATGTGGGCGACCTTCTCCTTGCCGTACTTCTGCGTCACCCAGTTGAGCACGCGACCGCGGCCGTCGTCGTCGAAATCGACGTCGATATCGGGCAGCGAGATACGGTCAGGATTCAGGAAACGCTCGAACAGCAGATCGTAGGCGATCGGGTCGATCTGCGTGATCCCCAGGCAGTAGGCCACGGCCGAACCGGCCGCCGAACCGCGGCCAGGGCCGACCGACACGTCCAGCTCCTCGCGTGCGGCGCGGATGAAGTCCTGCACGATGAGGAAGTAACCCGGAAAACCCATCGTCTTCATGATGTGCAGCTCGAAATTGAGCCGCTCCTGTTGTTCGTCGGTAAGCTGCTCGCCGTAACGCTTGCGCGCACCGTCCATCGTCAGCTTGCGCAGGTAATCGGCCTCCAACTTGATGCGGTAGAGCTTGTCGTATCCGCCCAGTTTTTCGATCTTCTTGCGGGCCTCCTCCTCGCTGAGCACGACGTTGCCGTTCTCGTCCTGCGTGAACTCGTCGAAAAGGTCTTTCTCCGAAAAACGCTGCCGGTAGCCCTCCTCGGTTCCGAACTCGGCCGGAATTTCGAAGGTAGGCATGATGGGGGAGTGGTCGATGGAATAGGTCTCGACCTGTTCGCAGATTTCGACCGTCGTAGCCATCGCTTCGGGTACGTCGCCGAAGATCGCCGCCATCTCCTCGCGGGTTTTGAGCCACTCCTGCTTGGAGTAGAGCATTCGCTTGGGATCGTCGAGGTCCTTGCCGGTCGAGAGGCAGATCAGCCGGTCGTGCGCCTCGGCGTTGTCTTCGTCCACGAAGTGCACGTCGTTGGTACAGACCAGACGGACGCCGTGTTTCGCGGCCAGTCGGCGCAGATGCTCGTTCACTTTGAGCTGCATCGGATAGGCTTCGTGGTTGGCCCGCTCGACGGTGGCCTTGTGCAGCTGCAATTCGAGGTAATAGTCGTCGCCGAAGAGTTTTTTGTGCCACAGGATCGCCTCCTCGGCCTTCTGCATGTCGTCGGCCGTAATCGCGCGGGGCACCTCGCCCGCCAGGCAGGCCGAACAGCAGATCAGCCCCTCGTGGTATTTCTCCAACTCGACGCGGTCGGTACGCGGACGCATGTAGAATCCTTCGGTCCACGCTTTCGACACGATCTTGATGAGATTGTGATACCCTTTGAGATTCTTGGCCAGCAGGATCAGGTGGTAACCGCTCTGATCGGGTTTTCCCTCCTTGTCCTGCATCCGCCGCCGCGCCACGTAAACCTCGCTGCCGATGATCGGCTTGAACGCTGCCTTGCGTTTCAGGTCGGCCAGTTCGGCCCGGCAGCGGGCGATCTCCGCCGGATCGGCCGGCGCCTGCGAGCCGTCGACGAGCGCCGCCAGACGCGCCTCGGCTTCGGCGGCCTGCGCTTTGTATTTTCCCTTGACTTTCTTGACGTAGTTATAAAATTCCTTGATACCGAACATGTTGCCGTGATCGGTCAACGCGATGCCCGGCTGTCCGTCCCGCATGGCCTTGTCTACCAGCTTCTGAATGCTGGCCTGGCCGTCGAGAATCGAATACTGTGAATGGACGTGCAGATGCACGAAATCGGGAGGGGTTGTCATAACGTCGTCTTCTTTTTACCAAAGATACGGTTAAGCCGAGCGCAATGCAAATTTATTTGCAATTGCCGAGGCGGAGTATCTAAGGCGTCAGCCAAAGTACGGTTAAGCCGAGCGCAATGCAAATTTATTTGCGATTGCCGAGGCGAAGTATCTTCGGCGTCAGCCAAAGTTCGATTAAGCCGAGCGCAATGCAAATTTATTTGCGATTGCTGAGGCGGAGTATCTTCGGCGTCAGCCAAAGTACGATTAAGCCGAGCGCAATGCAAACTTTATTCGCATCTTACGGGGCACCGTATCTAAGGCGCAGTCAAAGGTACGCATTTAATGAAAAAAAAGACAACCGTCCGCCAGACGAATTATCAACAATCCGTCGACCGCAGCCGCTTACGAATTGTCTGGCAATATTTTTGGATTTATCGCCGAAAGAGTTTATCTTTCGTGCAACCTAAATCTACGGAACTATGGATAACAATGAAGAACTGGTGGTAATTCGGGAATACGACTCGATTACCCGGGCCGAAACGGCTAAATCGCTGTTGGAAAGCGAAGGCATCTTCGCCACGATCCGCAACGAATACATGTCGGCCATCTATCCCGTCGGAACGATGCCGGCCCAGATCGTCGTCCGCGAGGAGGACGCCGAATGGGCGGCGGCCCTGCTCCGCTCGATGGACGGAGAAGACGCCGCTAAATAACGCCGTTCCAGATACGCCACGACGCCTCGGCCTGCGCTTCGAGCATGGGAAGGCCGTTGAGCGTGCGCGCTCCCTGCCGCTCGCCGCGCAACAAGAACTGCGTCCGTTCGGGATTATAGACCAGATCGAACAGGTAATGCGCCGCCGTCAGCGCCTCGTAGGGCAGCAGCGGCGCTTCGTCGACATGCGGAAACGTCCCCACCGGCGTAGCGTTGACGATCAGCCGGTGTCCGGCAACGACCTCTGGCCTCAGATCGTCGTAAAGGAAGTTCCCCCGTGCCGGATCGCGCGAAACGACCGCATAGGGGATTCCCGCCTCCGTGAGCGCATACTGCACCGCCTGCGAAGCTCCGCCGGCGCCCAGCACCAGCGCCGCTTCGGGAAGATCGTCGCCGAGCAGAAGGCGCAGCGAAAGGCGGATGCCCTCGATGTCGGTATTGAAACCCGCCAACCGCCCGCCGTCGCGGCGCACGCAATTCACGGCCCCGATCCGTGCGGCCTCTTCCGACACGTCGTCCAGATAGTCGAAAATCCGCTGTTTGTAGGGAATGGTCACATTGAATCCCTGCAATTCGGGTTGCGCCCCCAGCAATTCGGGCAACGCCTCGATCGAAGGCAGCTCGTAAAGCGCATAATCGCACCCCGTAATCCCCTCCCTGCGGAACTTAGCTGCGAAATAACCGGCCGAGAAGGAGTGGCCGAGCGGCCGGCCGATCAACCCGTACCGTTTCATGCTTCGCCCTTTTTTGGCGGCGATACGATTGCCGACGTACTCGATTCCCCAAATGAGCAGGAATCCGCAGGCGCAGAGCGCCACAGCCCATCCCACCTGCGCCTCCGTACCGGTCAATTCCGTAAAGGTCGCAGGCAGCACGTTGCGTTCGACGAGCGGATGCGCCGCGCCGTGACTGTCGAAATAGCTTTCGAGCGTCTCTTTCCACGGCCACACCTTGTTGAGCGATCCGACCATGAAGCCCATCAGCAGGGAGATCGTCACGTCGTGATAACGCCGCAACAGCCACGACAGCACGTGCGAAAAGCTCACCAATCCGGCGACCGCCCCCGTTGCGAACAGCGCCAGGATACCGATGTCGAACGACGAAACGGCATTGAGAATAAACTGGTATTTGCCCATCAACAGCAGAATGAACGCACCTGATATGCCGGGCAGGATCATCGCGCAAATGGCGATAGCACCCGACAGCAGAATGAACCACCACGTTTCGGGCGTCTGCGACGGCGACGCCACCGTAATCCACCACGCTACCGCGATGCCGCACAACAGCGAAACGACCGATGCGGCATTCCAGCGCGTAACGTCGCGCGCCACCAACAGCGCCGAAGCGACGATCAGTCCGAAAAAGAAGGCCCAGATTTCAATCGGGTGATGCGCCAGCAGGTAAGTCATCAACCGTGCCAGCGAAAAGACCGCTACGAGAATTCCGACGAAAACCGCCGCCAGGAAATTTCCGTTGATCTCACGCCAGAACTCCCGCAGACGCAGTGTAGCCAACAGCCGCAGCGACGGGCCGCCCAGTTTTTTGATCGACTCGATCAGTTCGCTGTAAATTCCCGAAATAAAGGCGATCGTCCCGCCCGAAACGCCGGGGATCACGTCGGCCATTCCCATAGCGCAACCTTTGAGCGCCAACAATAGATAATTCGTCATTGGATCTGCTTGCAAATTATGGTTTCGTCCGCAGGGACACGCAGGCCGGAGACCCCACGGGAGCGATCCGATCGAACCTGAACGACGCGCATGCGGAGGGTTTTCCTTGCGCAAAGATAATCGAATTCCGCAACATAACGCCGCCTGCTGGCCGACTCCGAAGTTAATTTATCCTTAATTTTAAGGTTTATCCCTCTTCACGACGCACGCCGGCCGCTCCGCCCTTCTCCGACGACGGCGAAACGACGCGAGTCCCGGCCGAATGGAGTCCGCCGTGCGGGACGGCGGCATCGCCCGGCGATGCCGCCGCTCAACCGGAAACCGGATTCCGAAGTAAAATCGCGGATAAGCGTGTTCATATCCCGACGCACCGGTCGTTCGGACCCGCCGCACAAAAAAATGTCGTATTTCACAATACGACATTTTTTCATTCCGAAACGGGACCTTCCGTTTTCTGCCTTGCGGAGGCTTCGTCCGCCCTTTGACACGCAGCGATAAAATCCAGCACCTCCCGCAACGTTCTGTCGAAACGGGCGAAATCTTCCTTGTAAAGAAAAATCTTATACCGGTCGAAAACGACCGAACCATCGGCGACGGTCGTCTTCCGACTTTCGGTAATCGTCAGGTAATAGTCATTGTCCCGCGTCGCACGAACATCGAAAAAATAGGTTCGGCGACCCGCCTTCACGGCCTTCGTCAGAATATGTTCGCCGACCTCTTCACTCTCTTTCCGCGGTATATCCGTTCGAGAAAACATGATCCAGGTGTTATTTAGGTTTCAACTGTCGTAACCCGCGCCCGCCGGATGCGCGCCGATCGAATTCCGGCGGTTATGTATTGCACGGTAGACGAAAATAATAAAAATATCCGGAATATCCAAACGAATCTTCTGAAATTCGCTTATTTTCTTTTCGAAAGGATATGTTTTCCCTGTTCCGACCATGCCCCGAGCAGTTCGACCGCGCGCCGGAACATCGATCCGTCGGCCGCATTCATCACCCGATAGAAGCCTTCGCGCGGGAAAAGCCGCTCAGCTACCAGTGCCTTGATCTGCAATTTCAGGAGCCCGTCCGACTGCACCGCCTCATCCCCTGCGGGTTCGATTCCCTGCGCCGCAGCCATCTCCGCCAGTTCGGACATCATCGCGGGCGATACGGCGAATCCGGCATCGAACCGTTCGAAATCGGGATAGCGGGCCGTCAGCTGCGGCCGTTCCCGGTCCAGATAGCGCAGCACCAGTTCGTTGACTACGCCATGACGCATCAGCGCCAGCCAGTAACCGGTCTGCCCGACGGTATCGGCTTCGACCCGAACGTCGGGACGGATGCCGCCTCCGCCATAGACCGGCCGATGCGTGCGCAGGGTCTCGAACTGCGGCGTTTCGGCCGCTACGCTGTCCGCCTGCACGCCGGTCAGCCGCTCGCGGTGCGCGGCATAATACTCCTCGCGGTGTCCCTTCTCATAGGGTCGCTGAATAACCCGCCCCGAAGGGGTGTGGTAACGCGCCACCGTGACGCGGATCGCCGAGCCGTCGCCCAACCGGAACTGACGTTGCACCAACCCCTTGCCGAAGCTCGGACGACCGACGACCACCGCCCGGTCCCAATCCTGCAACGCCCCGGCGACGATCTCGCTGGCCGAAGCCGAGTTCTCGTCGATGAGCACCACGACCGGCCCGCGGAGAAAAGCGCCGTCGACCGGCGCCGTATAGGCGCGGGGCGGCACCGCGCGCCCCTCGGTCGAGACGATCCGGCTGCCGCGCGGCAGGAAGAAGTTGGCCATAGCGACCGCCTGATCGAGCAGGCCGCCGCCGTTGCCCCGCAGATCGAGGATCAGCGAACGCACGCCCTTCATCCCCTTGAACGCCTCGACGAACTCCTGCATCGTCGTCCGCCCGAAACGGTTCACCTTGATATACCCCGTCTCCGCATCGACCTTGTAGGCCGCGTCGACCGTATGGAGCGGAATATCGCCGCGCGTCACGGTAAACGCCAGCGGCTCCTTCACGGCATGACGCGACACCTCCAACCTCACCTGCGTGCCCGACGGGCCGCGCAATCGTTCGGGCACCTCGGCCCGGCTCAGCCCGACGGCCCGCTGCCCGTCGATCCCCACGATCCGGTCGCCCGGCAGCAGTCCCACCTGCGCCGAAGGGCCTCCGGCGATCGTGTTGACGATCACCACCGTGTCGTTCAACACATTGAATTCGATCCCGATACCGCCGAAACTGCCGTCGAAGCTCTCGTCGACGCCCTTCATCTCCTCCTCCGAAAGATAGGCAGAATGGGGATCGAGCCGCGTGAGCATCCCGCGGATCGCCTCCTCGACCAGCGGCGCCGTATCGAGCGAATCGACGTAGGCGGCATCCACATAGCGATAGGCCTGCACGAGTTTCTGCAACTGCGCGGCCGCCGCATCGTCGAACTGAGCGCGCACGCTCCACGGAGCCGTGCACAACACGCCGACGATCAACGTAATCAGACGTTTCATAACTCTCCTTGATTCATACGACGCAACGGAGCCGCGAGGCCGGGCCGAACGCCTCCGCCGCACGACTCCGTTGCAATCCGGTCGTTCTATTGCAAACTTGCGGCCAGCTCCGCGAAGGGCACCTGCCGCTGTTCGCCGGTGCGCATATCTTTGAGCGTCACCGTCTGCCGCGCCAACTCGTCGCTGCCGACGATGGCCACGTAGGGGATCGAACGGCGGTTGGCATACTCCATCTGCTTCTTCATCTTGCCCTTTTCGGGATAGATCTCGGCGGCGACGCCGGCATCGCGCAACACCCGCAGCAGGCCGAGCGACGCAGCCTCCTCGTCGGCCCCCAGATTGACGAAGAGCACCTTCGTCGAGAAGTTCACCTCCTCAGGGAAAAGTTCCAGCCCGACCATGACGTCGTAGATGCGGTCGGCACCGAACGAGATGCCCACGCCCGAAGTGTCGGGCATACCGAAAATACCCGTCAGGTCGTCGTAGCGGCCGCCGCCGCAGATCGAGCCGATGGCATAATCGTTGGCCTTGACCTCGAAGATCGCCCCCGTATAGTAGTTCAGACCCCGCGCCAGCGACAGATCCAACTCGACGGCGAGCGCGATACCCAGCCGCTCGACATAACCGAAAACCGTCTCCAACTCCTCGACGCCTTTCAGCCCCGTCTCGGAACCGCTCAACACATCGCGCAACGCAGAGAGTTTACGACGGTTGTCTCCTCTCAGTTCGAGTATCGGTTGAAGTCTGTCGATCGCCGCATCGTCGATACCGTGTTCGCGCAGTTCGGCCTTCACGTTGTCGATACCGATCTTCTCCAGCTTGTCGATCGCCACCGTGATGTCGATCATCTTGTCGGCATGGCCGATCGTCTCGGCGATGCCGTAGAGAATCTTGCGGTTGTTCATTCTGAGCGTCACGGCGATGCCCAGCTTGCGGAAAACGCGCTCGACGATCTCCACCAACTCCACCTCGTTCAGCAGCGAACGCGAGCCCACGACATCGACGTCGCACTGGTAGAATTCGCGGTAGCGGCCTTTCTGCGGCCGGTCGGCACGCCAGACAGGCTGGATCTGATACCGCTTGAACGGCAGGACGATCTCGCCCTGATGCTGCACGACGTAGCGCGCGAAGGGCACCGTGAGGTCGTAACGCAGCCCCTTTTCGCAGATTTTCGACGCCTGCCGCAGTTCGTCGGGTGCAAGTCCCGCCGCATAGTCGCCCGAATTGAGAATCTTGAACAGCAGCTTGTCGCCCTCGTCGCCGTATTTTCCCAGCAGCGTGGAGAGGTTTTCCATGGCGGGGGTTTCGAGCGGCGCGAAACCGAAGGTGCGGAACACCTGCCGGATCGAGTCGAAAATATAGTTGCGGCGCATCATCTCGGCGGGCGAGAAGTCGCGCGTCCCCTTGGGAATCGAAGGTTTCTGCATGATTACTTTATTTGTTTCACTATCTGTTGTTTTTTATCCATATAGGCCGACCAGCCTCCGCTTTCTTTCACCCGCAGATACGGAGACAGAGGCGCCAACCGCCGACGCAACTCCTGATCGTCGCGTCCGAAAAAAGCCTTCACGATCGGAATAATCCGATCCATTCGTTCCGTTTCGTACATCTCCACACGACGGAAGAGGCGGTCGATTCCAAGAAAACGTTTCTGCACGGGATAGATGTAACCTACCCAATAGCCGACCTTCCGGCTGCCGGCCAACCCCACCGAAATGAACACGGAGCGGTCGGTTTTCAAATCGGTGACGGAAACCGTTGGCGACAGCGTCGGGTTCCGCTCGGCCAAAACGGCCTGATCGTACCACGGGAAACGTTCGATCTCGGAAAGGAACCCATCGAGATCCGTCTCGCCCTTTATATCGGACTCCTCCTGCGCCATGCCAGCCGTCTGCACATCCCAGCAGAAAGCGTCGATACAGGGATTCTCCCGAGCGCACGATAAAAATGCAAACATCCCCATAGCCATCAACGCATATTTTCGCAATCCGCACGACACAGCCGACGGATTACTCCATCAATTTCTTGTATTTTTACGCGGTGGGGCGTCGTGTCGCCGCCCTGCGCACGCTTCCACTCCTCGAACTCGCTGTACGATCCCTGATAGAAGACCACGTTGGAATCGCCCTCGAACGACAGGATATGCGTGGCGATACGATCCAGAAACCAACGGTCGTGAGAGACGACGACGGCGCAACCGGCGAAGTTCTCCCAGACCCTCCTCCAAGGCACGTAACGTGTTGACATCGATATCGTTGGTCGGCTCGTCGAGCAGCAGCACGTTGCCGCCTTCCTTGAGTGCGAGGGCCAGATGCAGGCGGTTGCGCTCGCCGCCCGACAGCACGCCGCATTTCTTCTCCTGATCGGCTCCCGTGAAGTTGAAGCGCGCCACATAGGCACGCGCCGGCACCTGGCGGTTGCCCAGCTGAATCCACTCGCTGTTCTGCGAGATCACCTCGTAGACCGTCTTTTCGGGATCGATCGACTTGTGCTGCTGATCGACGTAGGACAATTTGACGGTCTGCCCCACGGTGAAGGTTCCCGCCGTGGGCTGCTCCAGCCCCATAATCATACGGAAGAGGGTAGTCTTGCCCGTACCGTTGGGGCCGATGACGCCCACGATGCCCGCGGGCGGCAGCGTGAAGTTGAGATTCTCGTACAATACACGGTCGCCGAAGGTTCTAGCTTCACGTCGTGCGCCTCGATCACCACGTCGCCCAGACGCGGGCCGTTGGGAATATAGATTTCGAGCTTCTCCTCCTGCTGCTTGGCATCCTCGTTGAGCATCTTGTCGTAGGCCGACAGACGCGCCTTGCTCTTGGCGTGACGGCCCGCGGGCGACATGCGCACCCACTCCAACTCGCGTTCGAGTGTCTTGCGGCGCTTCGACGCCTGCTTCTCCTCCATCTCCAGCCGCTTGGATTTCTGTTCGAGCCAACCCGAATAGTTGCCCTTCCACGGAATACCCTCGCCGCGATCCAGTTCCAAAATCCAGCCGGCCACGTTGTCGAGGAAATAGCGGTCGTGGGTGACGGCGATCACCGTACCCTTGTACTGCTGCAAATGTTGTTCGAGCCAATCGATCGACTCGGCGTCGAGGTGGTTGGTCGGTTCGTCCAGCAACAGTACGTCGGGCTGCTGCAACAGCAACCGACACAACGCCACGCGACGGCGTTCGCCGCCCGACAGCACCTTCACCGACTGGTCGGGATCGGGACAACGCAGGGCGTCCATCGCACGTTCCAGCACGCTGTCCAACTCCCAGCCGCCCGCATGGTCGATCTGCTCGTACAACTCGCCCTGCCGTTCGATGAGCCGCGCCATCGTGTCGTCGTCCATCGGCTCGCACAATTGCTGGTTGATCTGCTCGTACTCTTTGAGCAGCGCCACGGTCGCGGCACACCCTTCCTCGACCACTTCACGCACGGTCTTCGAATCGTCCAGCTGCGGTTCCTGTTCCAGATAACCCACCGTGTAGCCGGGTGAAAAGACCACCTCGCCCTGAAAGTTCTTGTCCAGTCCGGCGATGATCTTCATCAGCGTCGACTTGCCCGAACCGTTCAGACCGATAATGCCGATCTTGGCTCCGTAAAAGAAGGAGAGGTAGATGTTGTTGAGAACCTTTTTCTGGTTGGTGAAAGTCTTGGAGACCCCCACCATGGAAAAGATGATTTTTTCGTCTGCCATAGAGTCGTGCGAGGAAGACGGAACAATTAATATAATCAGGCGATTCGCCTGCCGGAACGGAATCCGTCTTCCTCACATGAACGGCGTTTACAAACGCCGACTCCGTTCCGACATTCCCTGTTTCGGCGGGAAAACCGTTTGCATGTCGAACCGTTTCGGCATTTAATGATTTAGAAACGCAAAGCGTTGTTGTCTTGAATAAACTTACATCGAGGTTCATCCTGTCAAACAACTCTATACAAATATAGTGAATATCTGATAAAAAAGCAAATAGAATTTTTATCTCTCTATTTTCCGATTTATGGCGTACATCAGCGTCACCGCCGATCATTTTTTCCTTTGAGCGGACTGGAACGGTCTGGAGCGGACATGGAAATCGTTTTCTGAAGGCTTGGATTATCTTGCACATCCTTACCGCAGAAATCACCTAAACCCATCAATTATGGATTGCGTCCTTATGGAAACGAGCGCCTATAAAGAGATGCAGGCGCACCTTCAACGTCTTCTGGAGCGAGTGTCTGCGCTCCATTCCCTCTCCGCCCAACCGACAACTGTCCGGGGCTTACGGCCGAGGAGGTCTGCAAGGCTTTGAGCATCACCAAGCGAGCCTTGCAATACTATCGTTCCGCCGGCATCATCCCCTATACGGCCTTGGGGAATAAAGTATTGTTCCGGGACGACGACATCCGGCAACTTCTGGAAAAGAACCTGATAAATCATGAACTGCAGTTTTGTCTGTTGTCAATGAGGGCCAACATTCCGTATCGTCCGCCTCCAAGCATTTTGGAATAAGCTATACGCCTTTGTCGCGTTGGATTGCGCGTTATAAAGAGTTCGGCGAAGCAGGTCTTCGTATACGGCAATATACTTACAGCGGCGATTTTAAGTTGTCAGCTATCAGGCACATGCACGAGAATCACTTATCTTTAACGGAAACAACGGCAAAGTTCGGTATTTACAATGAGAGTACGCTGAGCAGATGGGAGCGTATCTATTATGAAGAAGGTGAATCCGGTCTTTACCGTGATAATCGGGGTAAGATGAGAACCAAACCTAATAAACAGGAACTACAACCACAGGAAGAAAATGACTTGCGAGTCGAAAACCAACGTCTTCGCGCCGAGGTTGCTTACTTAAAAAAATTGAGGGTCTTAGTCGAGGAACGCATCGTCCGCGAGAACGGGAACGGGCAAAAGCCATCGAAGAACTAAGACCGGAACATACCCTTCCCACGCTATTGGAAGTTACGGGGATGGCGCGTAGTACGTTCTATTATCATCTGAAGCAGTTAAAGTTCCCCGATAAATACAAACAAGAGAAAAACGAGATTGTAAGTATATACCACGATCATAAGGGACGTTATGGTTACCGCCGTATCACAGTAGAGATGCACAATCGCGGATATTCTATAAACCATAAAACGGTACTTAGGTTAATGAACGAATGTGGAGTTAAATGCCAGGTGCGCCTAAAAAAATATCGTTCATACAAAGGAGAGGTTGGTGCCGTTGTGCCTGACTTGCTGAAACGTAATTTTATGGCGGAACGTCCTAATCAAAAGTGGGTTACAGACCTTACTGAATTTTCTCTGTTCGGCAAGAAGCTTTATCTGTCGCCTATTATGGACTTATATAACAGGGAAATAATAAGTTATAATATAGCAGAACATCCGACCTTTTACCAAACAATGAAAATGCTTGAAGATGCCATAAAGGATCTGCCCGATACTCCGGAACTTATACTTCACTCGGATCAGGGTTGGCAGTACCAGATGAAACGCTATCAATATCGGCTGCGTGAAAAAGGTATTAGTCAGAGCATGTCTCGTAAGGGAAACTGTTTGGATAATGCGGTTATGGAAAACTTTTTCGGACTGTTAAAATCAGAATTATTATATTTGCAGAAGTTCGAGTCTGTCGATCATTTCCGCAAGGAACTGGAGGAATACATAAATTACTACAATAACAAGCGAATAAAGACCGCATTAAACAACATGAGCCCGGTACAATACCGAACTCATGCTATCTGGGATCACGCATATCTGCCCATCCGGTGTCCCGAAATCAATGAGGATCGGATATTTGTAAAGCGGAAGATAGTATTTCTTTCCGAAGGACTTGCGGATTGCCTCCGCAGCCAGCAGGATTCCCGATTCGGCCGTTATAGGACGATCGTATCCGGGATATAGTCGCATGATCTCCATGCGGCATTTATTGATGTCGTCGAGCGTAAAGACCTCTCCGCGGATGATGCGCAGCAGACGCAAGGTAAGTTCGTATTCGCGGGACAGATTTCGACGTTGGTCGTCGTTTGTAGCTTCCTCCAACTCTTTCTTCAGCCGTTCGGCTTTTTCTTCGAATGTGGCCATATTTATAGTTCTTTTTGTGTAATGATTCTGTTGTCGGCAAGGGGCAGTAAAATTCCGAGGCCTTTGCCGTCATTCATCCTGCGGCAGAAAATCCCGGACGTATTTCCTGGCCGTGTAAATGTCGCGTTCGATGGTAAGTCCGAACGGCAGACGAAGAGATGCCAGCTCGGAGAGCATTAGGTAGCCCCACTCCCATTCGTAGATATGGCAATAACCGAACAGGCGCCAGTCGTCGCCTTCACGTTCGGCTTCGGTAATGAGCCATGTCCCCGTACCGCAGGGGTTGAAATACTTGACGAGGACTTCGGCATCCATTCCTTTCCCATCCTGTGAGTGGATAGGATGTTTCTCGAATTTCGAGATGATCTGTTTTGTGAGCAGTGTCATAGAGAATAAAATTTCAGACTGCCCGGAACGCCCGGACAGCAAGAGACGAATAGCCGCTGCGGGCGACAAAGACAAGGCGAAGACCTTGGCGTGTCGCATGCAGCGGCTATCTTGCTGGACGGGTCGGCGTAAGATATATGGTGATTCAATATTAAGACGACGATGATTCACTCCGCAAAACTTGCTCGTTTCGTTCGGATTCGCTATATTTGGATTGATGTAATATATCCGAGATCATTAACAATCTTTATACATTTCTACAATGCCTTTACGTGCTTATATAGAAGACAAAGAAATTGTTTCCATTGATCTTAATGACGAAGAATGGAGTGCTTTGAAAGCCCGTCTTAAAGCCAAAGAAATCGTTTTAACATTGCCGTGCTGCGGGCAAGAGGGCTTTTGAGAACAAGCAACAGAGGGTTGAAACATTTCGTTCATCTGAAATCTGCAAATCCATGTGATTGGAAACCCGAGTCTGCAGAGCATCTCAAAGCGAAAGTCGCGATCATGGAGGCTTGCCGGGAGCAGGGATGGAATGCCATCCCCGAATTTTCCGAAGCGGATTGGAGGGCGGATGTTTTGGCTGTACAGGGAGGCAAGAGGATCGCTTTCGAGGTTCAATGGAGCCGGCAGACTTATGAAGCAACCCGCCTCCGGCAGGAACGGTATAAGGCATCGAACGTAAGAGGTTGCTGGTTTTTCCGCATAGCCCCCAAAGAAATGTCGGATTATGACAAAACTTTAGTTGCAGACAAAGAGACTCCTGCGTTCAAAATATTCAAGGACGAAAATTCAAACATACTTGCCCAAGTAGGGAAAGTTCAAATGCCGTTAAAAGCATTGATAAGTAATTTACTGGCGCGTAAGTTGAAATTTTGCGAGCATATCAGAATAGCTCCTAAGCAAAAGATTACCATCATCTTCTTTGAAATGAAATGCTGGAAGTGCGGGACGCTGCAATACTGCTATACGGTAGAGCCAAGTCTGAAGAGCGTCTGCAACTGCGATTTCGATGTGGAGCGGTCTTCGTGGGACGATCATGATATAGACAAGCATCCTGGGGTCTATGCCGCGGTACAAGATTTCTTACAGACGGAAGAGGGGCGACAACTCAAGGTCGGCCCGGTAAAAAAACGGTATAGCCGGACGGTTGCCGATAGCTACCTATCGCACGGCTGTTATTATTGCGACGCTATTTTCGGCGATTTCCATCTCATAGAAGAAAAAATTGTATGCTTTCACTGGAGTCTATACTATTATTGACAATGCCTTGATGCCAAAACCTATATGGTGGATTCTCCGTGTGTTCCATCACGTCCTCCTTTCTTTATTGGGGTTATACTTCGGTTCTTTTTGCGGGCGGAACTTTTTCCGCCCGACGGTTTACTGCTTCCTCAAGGTAGGCAATGCTCCGTTAAGTTCGTAACGCCACTCTGAGCCTGCGTTCTGCAAGGCGGTGTTCATGGCATCAACGGCTTTCTGCCAGGTTACGCTGGTGCCGTCCACCTTCGTGGCATCTACCTTTTCTCCATGATCACGGAATACTCCTTGCCCGACATAGTTATAACGCACTATAGCTCCATTAGAATACTCTTTCAATGTGCCGTCGAACCAGCAAGCGATGATATCGCCATAATTTGATTCGGCTATACCACAAGTTCCACCATATGATGCAGAAATTTTTCCCGTCACAGAGCAGGCAATGATTTGGCCATTATTTTGTCCACCATTCCCAGCACTATTTCCACTACTGCCATCCAGATTCACATCTATGAGTTGTAGGTTCTTTATCACTCCACGTTCACTTAAGAGTAACCCAAAAATCCAGTACTCATTGCTGAAGAGTTAAATCCCGTAATGCTGTGTCCCTGCCCATTAAAGACGCCGGAGTAGAATGCCATGTGTCTAAACGTGTCCATTCCCTACCCGTCAGGTCGATGTCGGCGGTGAGGGTGCAATTTATCGATTCATCTTTTTGTATGGCTTTGTTCCATGCCAGTAGGCCGTTGGCGTTATAGACCGTGTAGGTCTTGGTGTTGCTGTCGTAGATGTAGCCCAAATCCTCGGCCGCGCCGCTCTCGCCGCCGCCGTCAACCCAGCTGCCGATAGTGCAACCCTCTAACGTCAAGCCGGTGGCGTTCACCTTAACGGTATAGATATAGCGGTTGCCCGCCTCTAATACGACGTTGTTCTGCGGACGGAAGTAGAAGGTGCCGCCGCCGAGTTCCACCCGGACGAACGGCTTGCCTGCCGCAACGGTCTGCGGGGCGGTCAGTGCCTCGTAGGTGTTGCCGCTTGCGTTGTAGGTCTTGATGGCGGTCGGGTTGCCGTTATCGGCGGACAGGCTCACGAGGCTCACCGTGGCACCGGCGACGCTCGTGAATCCCGTACCGGGCTTCAGTTCGATTGTCACGCGTGCCGTGCGGTGGGTAAATTCAAGAGTCGGGTTGTTAAATTCCACCTTCCTGTTCTCAGCGGAGATGAAGTCGCTGTTCTGGAAGTCAGCCAGTTTGCTTTGGTCTTCGGCCACCTTCACGGCAGGCATCTGTGTGATGTCGGCATTGTCGAAGGGCCACCATGCCGATACGGTAATCGGGTCGCGGCTGGTCCAGTAGTGCGGGTCGTTCTCACGTGAAAGCGTGGCACTCTTGAAATCGGTAGAAGCCGTAACGGTGTATTCCTTTACCGCATCGCCCATCTTGAGTGCCACGGAAGTGACGCCCTGCCAGTCGCCGTCCACAGCGGCACGGGTGGAATGGGCTGCCAGCGGCGTTGCTTCTACGGACAGTCCGGTGGCACGGATGACGACGGGGTATTCACCTTCGGGCAGACGGTTATCGCCAGCAAGTTCGTCCTGTGTGCAGGCGGCGAGGGCGAACAGCAGTGCGGTGGCTGCGGGGATAAATAATCTATGTCTCATAATTCTTTATTCTAATCGATTAATTATTAACATACTACAGGTCAGCACCCACATCTCCACCGTCTATATCGTTCCACTTTGCAATGGTGGCTTCGCTGACTTCAAGGACTTTGTTGCGTACCTTGACGGTATAGGTATAGTTGTTGCCCGCCTGCAGTGCGCCTTCGGGCACGGTGAGTGTGGCATGATATTCCTGACTTTTGTAATTCACAACCAACGGCAGGGATGCAACTGTCTGCGGGAAGAGGATGATTGATGACGTGAGAACGCCGTCTGCCAAATTCATGGCCAGTTCTCCGGTCTGTGCCCCGTTGTCTGCGGTGGCAATACCGTCGGCCGTGTTGAACGTACCGGTGAGTAACAATCCGTTCAGCGTGTAACGTTCAGGCTTGACCACGCTGAAATCCACGCCGTCGCCCGCCTTGAAGGTAAGGGTTATCCGGCTCATGCGGTGGTGGAAGGAGTTGTCTTCACCGCCTTTGCCGGTTTTGTCGGTGAAGCTCACTACCGGGCTTTTTTTGTCTCCCGTGGCTCCTGTGGCAAAGAGGAAGTCAATGGCAGACTGGTTCTGCTGCGCCGTGGCATCGGTCGTGGCTGCGAGGATACCTCCCGGTGTTGAACTCCTTGAGAGCTTCCGTAAGGTCGCTTTTCAGCGTGGTGGGGGTCGGGTTGCCGTCGGCATAGCGGATTTCGCCCGTCAGCAGCTGTTCCGTGCCGGTCACACCCAGCAGCCGCACCGTGGCTTTCCACTTGCCGGCATCATCACCTTCGGTAATCTTGGTGAAGGGCAGCACGACGTTCGAAGCGGCTCCGTAGGTATCGGTTGCGAAGTCGAGTGTTCCGGCTGCACCCGTCAGATGGGCAACAATCTCCGTGATGCGTCCGGCGGCATCACCCGTCGGCTCGACGACAAGCGTCAGCTCGCGCACCTGTTGTTTCATCGCGGCGGTCAGCGGATAGTCAGTGTCCTTCTCTATCAGCACCTGCTGCACGCTGGTGAACAGCCAGCCCGGGGCATTGCTGATGAAGGCTCCTGAGCCGGCGTCGTTGTCCGTGGCTGCTGCAACGGTGGCGGTGGTGCCGTTCACGGTGATTCCTTCAGCCGGGTTCCACACCGCAAGGGTGTAGCTGCCAGGAGCAAACAGATGGTCGGGGGCATGGGTGGCGGAAGTCTCCGTCCCGGTATAGTCACCCATAGCGACCGTCCATGTGGCAGGTATGTCGATACCCTCGCCGCGGGCCGACCAGTCGGCTGTAACCGAAATCATTCCGTGGTCGGGGTGCGGCGTGTCATAAAGCGTGTCCTTCACGCATGAAGAGAGCAACAATGCCGTCAGTATGATTGTATATATCTTTTTCATAAGAAATATTTAATTTTTAATTCATAATTCTTAATTCTTAATTCTTAATTTATAATTATCTCATCTTCCATACCAATGTCACACCGGCATTGATGGGGGCGTCATCAGCCACAGAAACAGGGTAAGAAAAAGTGATTTTTCTGCTCATATAAACTTGAATTCATTATCTTTGTCATCTCCAAAGGTAATAAATGCCATTCAGCGCCCAAAATATTACAAAAACTTTTTTGCTAAAACACA
>VOFE01000978.1_pt1 | contig 88856 bp, 114 predicted proteins | sample 5384071 | NCBI WGS metagenome assembly VOFE01 (sample SAMN12384724, study PRJNA508395) | human gut metagenome | isolation source: healthy gut D | host: Homo sapiens
GAGTTCTCTCCGTGGCAGATATTACCGTACAAAACCTGACCAAATATTATGGTGACCGTCTGATCCTCAAGGACATCTCGTTCGACATTCAGCCGGGCGAAAAGGTTGCTATTTTAGGCGCAAACGGCGCCGGAAAGACCACTTTGCTTAATATTTTGACCGGCCGGCTGTCGTATGACGGCGGACACGTTGCGTTCGGACAGGGACGAACCGCCGGTGTCATTGACCAGATGCCGGATTTTCCGCCGGAATCGACCGTGGAGGACATTCTCCGTCTGGCGTTCAAGGAGTCCGACGAAGTTGCGGCAGCAATGGACGCGCTGACCGACGAAATGACGCGCAAGCCGGATGACGCATCGCTGCTCAAACGCTACGCCCAGCTTGAAACCCGTCTGGAGCTCCTCGGCGGCTACAACCGCGATTACGAGATCAACCGCGTATGCAACGGTCTTGAAATTGCGCAGGAAATGCGTTCGCAGAAGTTTGACCTGCTCTCCGGCGGCGAAAAAACGCGCATCAATCTCGCCCGCATCATTCTGGAGCAGACCGACGTGCTGCTGCTCGATGAGCCGACCAACCACCTCGATATGGACGCTGTGGACTGGCTGGGCAATTATTTGGAGAATTATCGCGGAACCGTGCTCATTATCTCGCATGACCGCTGGTTTATCGATCAGTGCTGCGACCGCGTGATTGAAATTCACGATTGCACCTGCGATTTCTATAACGGCAACTACTCGTACTATGCAGTTGAGCGTGAGCGCCGCCGTGAGGAGCAGCTCAAGCACCACGAGCATGAGCTGGCCGAGAAAAAGCGTCTGGAGGCGACCGCGCGTTCCATGCACGAGCACGGCACCGAGCATCTGGCGAAGCGTGCCGCGTCTATCGAGAAGCGCATTGCGCGTATGAAGGTCACTGACCGACCCAAGACCGACAAAAGATGACCGTCACGTTTGGTGACCCGAACTACGAGACCGAGGAAGTGCTCAAGGTTCGCGATATTACAAAAAGTTATGATGGACGAGAAATATTACATAATGTATCGTTCAACATTCGTAACCGCGAGCGTGTCGCGCTGCTTGGCGCAAACGGCGCCGGAAAGACCACTATGCTGAAAATCCTGCTCGGCGAGGAAGTGCCGGATGGCGGCGTCATCCGCAAGGGCGTTGGACTCAAGCCGGCGTACCTGCCGCAGCAGGTGTATTTTGCCAATCCGCACCGCAACCTCATCGACACGCTCATCTACGACAAGAACGTGTCCATGCAGGTGGCGCGAAATCGGCTCGGTTCGTTCCAGTTTATCGGTGAAACCCAGCTGAAAACCGTAGATATGCTGTCCGGCGGTGAGAAAAGCCGTTTGCGCCTGTGTGAGCTGATGTACGATCCGCTCAATCTGCTCATCCTCGACGAGCCGACCAACCACCTTGACCTTGCATCCCGCGAGTGGATTGAGGAGGCGGTTGAGGCATTCGACGGCACGCTGCTGTTTGTTTCGCATGACCGCTACTTCGTCGAGCGCTTTGCAACCCGCGTGCTGTATCTCGAAAACGGTCACCTGACTGATTTTATCGGCTCGTACAGCGCGTTCCTTGACTGGCGAGCCAAGGGCGGCGGCGCACTGCCGGAAGCGGCTCCTGCACCGGCGCCCAAGAAGAAAAAGGCCGCTGTGCCGACGCTGGACGATGTGCCAAAGCCGCCTGAGAAGCCAAAGCGCACCGGCGGCACCAAGAATCTGCAGAAGCTGCTGAACACGCTCGAGCGCGAGATTTCGCAGCTGGAAACCCAGTCGTCCGACCTCGAACAGCAGATGGTGGACGCGGCATCGGATTCCGGCAAGCTGCTCGAGCTGATGACCGAAAAAGAAGCCTGTGACGAAAAACTCGCCGCAAAAATGGATGAATGGGAAGCCGTTGCGGCCGAGCTGGAGGAACTGCAATGAAAGAAAAAAGGGTATGGATAGGGGCTTGCGGTGCTGTTTGCTATCATTGGCGTACCGCAGCTGTTCTGGAAGCCGTCGCGGTTCGGCGGTATTTTCCTGCTGGCGCTTGCCATCGGCTGTATGGGGAATGGCTGATGCTTTGCGGACGCGAAAAGCATAAGGCGTGCCGCATTTTGTCGCGCGTGGGACGCGTACTGTTTGCATTGTTCGTGCTGTCGTTTGCGGCGGTGCAGGTGTTTGTAATCGGCATAGCATTCGATGAGGATGACCCGTCAGCTGCGCCGCAGGCGGATTACTATCTGGTGCTGGGTGCGCTCGTCAATCCAAACGGACAGCCGTCGGCGGCTCTGGCGGCACGGTGCGATACGGCGATCGCGGTGCTGAACGTCAATCCGGGCAGTCAGGCCATCCTGTGCGGCGGTCAGGGCGGCGATGAGCCGCGCACCGAGGCTGCAGCCATGCAGGATTACATGATCGCGCACGGCGCAGATGCGGAACGGCTAATCCTGGAGAACAAGTCGAGCACGACCATCCAGAATATAGCCAACGCAAAAAAGCTGCTGCCCGAGGGCGCAGCTGTTGCCGTAATTACAAATGATTATCATCTTGCCCGCGCACGCCGCCTGCTGGCACATGCCGGTCTGGGTGACGCAGGCGTTCCCGCGAAAACGCCGTATCCGGGGCAGTGGACGGCGGTAAGGTGCCGCGAATACTGCTCCATCATGGGATTGATGTTCACCGGACGCTGGTAAACGCAATTTTAATGAATTTTCCGTGCTTCACACGATTTGGAGATAGAGTATGTTTGAAAAACTGAAAGTCTTAGCGGCGCGGCTGGACGAGCTGGAAATGCGGCTTTCCGCGCCGGATTTATACGACGACCCCGACCGGGCGGCTAAGCTGCTGCGTGAGCGCAACGAACTTGAGCCCATCGTCACGGCGTTCCGCGAATACGAGCAGGCACAGCGCACGCTGGCCGATGCGACCGAAATGCTCTCCGACCCGGACATGAAAGAGCTGGCGCAGGAGGAATTGCAGCAGGCCAAGAGCGACATCGCCCGTCTGGAGGACGAGCTGAAAATCCTGCTGCTGCCCAAGGACCCGAACGACGAGAAGAACATCTACGTTGAGATTCGCGGCGGCGCGGGCGGCGAGGAAAGCGCACTGTTCGCGCACAGCCTGTACCGGATGTACACGATGTATGCCGATAAGCGCGGCTGGCAGACCGAGGTGATGAACAAATCCGAGACCGAGCTGGGCGGCTACAAGGAGATCGTGTTCCGCGTGGCGGGTGATAAGGTGTACTCGCGGCTCAAGTTCGAGAGCGGCGTACACCGCGTGCAGCGTGTGCCCGAGACCGAAAGTCAGGGCCGCGTGCACACCTCGACAACCACCGTGGCTGTTCTTCCCGAAGCGGAGGAACTCGACTTCTATATCGACCCAAAGGATTTACGCATCGACACGTTCCGCGCCTCCGGCGCGGGCGGCCAGCACATTAACAAGACCTCGTCCGCCATCCGCGTGACGCATATCCCGACCAACACGGTCGTCGAGTGTCAGGACGAGCGCAGCCAGCACAAGAACAAGGAGAAAGCGCTGTCCGTGCTGCGTTCGCGGCTGTACGAGGCCGAGGTGGAAAAAGCAGCGTGCCGCCATCGCCGCTGACCGCAAAAGTCAGGTCGGCACCGGTGACCGCTCCGAACGCATCCGCACGTACAATTTCCCGGAAAACCGCGTCTCCGATCACCGCATCAAGCTCACCATTTACAAGCTGGATCAGTTCCTGAACGGCGATATGGACGAGATTTTAGACGCACTCATCGCGGCTGACACAGCGGAAAAGCTGAAAGAGCAGAGCGAAATGTAACCTTAGAACTGGATTTCGTCATCCTCATCGTCCCAGTCGTCCCACTTGTCCTCGGTCTGGCTCTCCAACTCAGCATTCAGATCGGACATATCGCCGAATTCTACGCGGCAGATGATCTTGGTGCAGGTGGTGAACAGCACACGGACGTAAAACCGTTTGGGCACGCGCTCGTAAATGCGCGACGCGCTTTCCGTGCCGCCGGCCTTGGTCTGCGGGCTGTTGGCGATGTAGCCTACCTTGCCGATGTACGGCAGAAACGCGCGGATGGCATCGCTGTCGTACGGATTGCCCGGCTCCTTGGCACAGCGGATGAGATTGCCGATCTTGAACGGTTCGAGGCCGTAATAGTGCTTAAAACCTGTTATCGTGACGAAAATGTTCTTGTTTTTTGCCATGCGAAGCACTCCTTTCTTTTTATGATTGAGTATAGCATGGTGAATGTCCGATAAACATCTCTTTGGTGGGGAAACAAGGGTCGCAGACCCTTATAATAAAAGGAGGATTTTCATGTTAAGAAGTGGTGTAATTTTACTTGTTCTGGGTATCGCCGTATTTCTTGCGGCGAGCGTGCAGCTGTTTCAGGGCAGGACGAAGAAAGTCCACTGGTTAATATCGTGCGTGCTGGCGATGCTGCTTGTGGGAAACGGCATCTGGAACGCAAACCGCTATTTTGACCTCGGTATCGGTGTTCCCAAGACGTTTTCTGCGGAAAACTGGGCGAAAACCGCACCGAGCCAGCGGCATTTCATGGTCAGCGACCTGCAGAACAGCACCGAACTTGTCGGCATGAGCGCGGACGAGGTGCGTGAGCTGCTCGGCACGCCGGACTATGCGGATACCGATACCTGCCTTTCGTACCTCATTGCACAGCCGTTTGATGAGGTAACGCTCGACCTGACACTGGAAAACGGCATCGTCACCAAAGTGGAAGAAAAAGACCATTGATACCATAAATGGAAGTGTAAACTGATGAAAACAACTCTTTTGACACCGGAAACCGACGAAAACGCGGTAAAAACCGCCGCAGAACTTATTCGAGCGGGCGAGGTCGTCGGCATGCCAACCGAAACCGTGTACGGCCTTGCGGCGAATGCGCTGAACGGCGAGGCGGTAAAGAAAATTTTCCTTGCGAAAGGCCGCCCGCAGGATAACCCGCTGATCGTCCACATCGCGGATTTCGAGCAGATTTACGACCTGTGTCCGGCGGTTCCGCCGCAGGCAAAGCAGCTTGCAGACGCATTCTGGCCGGGTCCGCTGACCATGATCGTGCCCAAGGGCGACTGCATTCCGGACGAGGTTTCGTGCGGACTGGACACCGTGGGCATCCGCCTGCCGTCTCATCCGATGGCGCGTGCGCTGATTCGGGAGAGCGGCGTACCGCTGGCAGCTCCGTCCGCGAATACTTCGGGCAGACCGTCCACGACCACGGCGGCGCACGTTATGCATGATATGGACGGCAAGATCGCGGCCGTATTGGACGGCGGCGCGTGCGGCGTCGGCGTGGAAAGCACGGTAATCACGCTCGCGCTCGAGCGTCCGCGCCTGCTGCGCCCGGGCGGCATCACGCTCGAGCAGCTGCGCTCGGTGCTCGGTGAGGTGGATGTTGACCGCGCCCTGTACGAGAAGATCGGGGATGACGTGAAGGTGTCGGCGCCCGGCATGAAATATCGGCATTATGCGCCGAAAGCGCCCGTAACGGTCGTGCGCGGCGATCCGCAGGACACGGCAAAGTACATTGCAGCGCATATCGGGGACTCCACCGGCGTGCTGTGCTTTGATGAGTACAAGAATATGTTCCCGAACTGCATTGTAGAGTGCTTCGGCTCGAGGGACGATCTTGGTGCACAGGCGCGCGAGGTATTCGACCGTCTGCGGGCGTTCGATGATACCAGCGTAACGCAGATTTGGGCGCAGTGCCCCTCAGATGAAGGGCTCGGTCTTGCAGTGGCGAACCGGATTAAGAAAGCAGCAGGATTCTCGGTAATTGAGATTTGATTTTCCGATGAAAACCGGAGAAAGTTTCGCTTGCGAAGCGAAGGGAACGGCGGCGGTTTCGCCGCGGACATTGCGCTGACGCCGCGCGGGCGCACAAGAGGGTAGACAACCTGCGGTTTTCCCCCTCTTGCACCCTTAAACGCCTATATTACTGGGCTTTAAGTCGTTTTTCGAGAGGCGTACACCAATGTTACACCTTTTCGCTACATAGCTTCAAGAACGTCTAACGCTGTCAGCCGTTCCTGTTCCATAGCGTGAATGTAGATATTATATGTGGTGGAAATACTGGCATGCCCCATCCATTTGCTTACTACGCTGATGCTTACGCCAGCATTTAACGCACGGCTTGCAAAAGTGTGACGTAGCTGATGGATCGTGAGCGGCTTGTCTATCCCCGTGTGCTTCAACATACGCTCAAGTAAATTGTGCATACGGTTATTAGTGAGGAAGCCGCCTTTTGCGAACAGGCAACATATTTGCTTTTTGATGCCGCATTGCCTGTAAATCATCTGCAATTCCCTAAGTGCGTTGATTGCTTTACTATTTAGTGGGATAATCCGGTTGCTGCTGGATGTCTTAGTGCCTTTACCTGTAAGGTGCTTTTGGACGTATCTTTTCCGGTATCCCTGTTCTTGACCTTTGCCAGATTTTTATTTATGGATACCGTCTTGCTTTCAAAGTCAATATCAGACCATTCCAGCGCAAGCAGTTCACCACACCGCAGGCCGGTATGCAGCATAAATACGATCAGGTTTCCGTGAACAAAAAGCGGACGGCCTGTACCATACTTCTCTCTGGCTGCTTCCTCCAACCGTTTAACCTCTGCATCCTCTAATATCAGCATTTTTCCGCCCCGGCTTAAACTTGCTCCGTTTTGCCATGATAACATTTGCCATTGGGTTTTTAAGAATGTCACCCTCAGTATAGGCATGTTGGAAAACCTCAGAAAGTATCTGCCGGATCATCTTGACGATAGTATAAGAATATTCAGTGCTTTTCTGGTTTAACAGTGTTTGAAGATCAACCGCTTTGATATTCCCAAGTTGGAAGCCGCCAAGCGTCGGCTTGATATGCGTGTAATAGACAGACTCCAACCGATCAAAGCTGGTATTCTCCACGGCTGCGGCCTTGAAAGTATATAACCATCGCTCAATATAAGTGCTAAGCAATACTTTTCTACAATCCGTAATGCCATGCACTATTGTTTTCTTAAATTCACGCAATTTCCGTCTTGCTTCCGCTTCTGTCTTACCATAGACATAACGCGGTTTCAACATCTTTTTCGTCCTTATATTTGCCGACCCAGCGGCCATCTTTCCGCTGATATACACTACCCTCCCCATATCCGCGGATTCTCTTAACTTTATTGATATTTTCTACTGTATTCATGCGTATCGCTCCTATCAAATAAACAGGGGCGGCAGCATAAACAGCTAACGCATATATTATAACGCCGTCCCTCTGTAAAGGCAATTCAATCAGTAAAATATCTCTTTCCCTTTATTTGCTTCAAACCACCGGTCAAGTTCACGTTCATTCGTCAAATAATCCTCGTCCCACTTTCACCACAGGCAATACGCCTGCTTCCAGCAGGCATTTTAGCTTGGTTTTGCCAAAAGGGAACAACTCAAGCAAATCGTCCTGCGTCAAAATTTTATAATCCATAAACCACAGCCCTCCTGCGTATTGGTTATCATCTATGCAGCAACAATTTACTGCATCTCGTTTGCAATTCAAAATCCCCACATGGTTTTTGTGCGCCATGCCCGCTACCGGAACGGACAGCAACATGATATAATGAAACCATGATAATCTTTTCTGTTCTTTATTGTGGGGTATGACTTTTATGAAAAAAGAAATCGCTTCTATCTTGTGTGCTACCGCTTTAACCTGTTCGGCAGGCGCGGCAAGTATACCGGACTTTTCAGACGTCCGTCCGTCGGACTGGTAACACGATGCGGTCAACTATGTTTGCGAAAACGGGCTGATGAATGGTACATCGGATACGGCGTTCAGCCCGAACGCAACTACCAGCCGCGGCATGATCGTGACCATCCTGTACCGACTGGCAGGTTCACCTGATATGCCCGAAAGCAACTGGGGATACCCCTATGCAGACGTAGATACAAACGCCTATTACAGCGCGCCTGTCTACTGGGCGCGCATGAATGACCTCGTTACCGGGTACAGCGATACGCAGTTCGGCCCGAATGATGCGATCACCCGCGAGCAGCTTACGGCCATCCTGTACCGCTACGCGGACCACCTTGGCCTTGATACAGATACCGGCTTTATACCAGATAAATACTATGATTTCTCGGACTATCAATCAGTTTCCCGTTACGCAACAAACGCCATGAGCTGGTGCGTCAACAAAGGGCATTGTCAGCGGCTCGGACGGAAAGTTAAATCCGCACGGGACAGCTACTCGTGCCGAAGTCGCAACAATGCTGATGAACGCGGAAAACATCTTGGACGCAAATGAACCGACGGAGCCGGAAACACCGGTTTCACCAGACGGACAGCCTGTGCCGGATGATACCGACAACGAAACCGCAGACGATAACCAGACCGTAACAGATGAAATCAGTCTACGCCCTATCGGCAAATCTGCGGTAGACGAGTACGGCGGCTATTGGGATTATGACCTGTCCAATGCCACCTTTGACGCCATCAACGACCTGCGCGAAGAAAACGGTTTGCCACGTCTGACTTACTCGTTGAAAGTACAGGAATGGGCGGACATTCGTTCCCGCGAAATCTGGATTGTTGACGAACGAGACGGGGATATTTCTCATACAAGACCGGATGGCTCGGTGTTCGCATCTGTTGGTTATGGATGCAATGCTGAAAATGCACTCATAGGTTTAATTACAACCAATGCGCAGGAAAACTTAAACAAATGGTATGGCTCACAAGGTCATCGAGAAAATATGCTCAACACCCGTTCAAAAACTACTGCTGTCTCTGCCTATGTCCAAGGTGAGAAAGTGTACGCTTTGCAGCTTTTGATAAACTAACAATAACAGAATTAAATAATCGGTAAGCAAATCCCTCGTTTCACAACGAAACGAGGGATTGCCTTTTCCTATAAAATTGTTAAATCCAATACTCATTCCCGTCTGTGTCAAGCACATAATCGTGTTCGTGCGAGACTTCAGTAATCAGGTCCTCAGAAGAACCACTATCCGTGAAATATTGGATATGGCCGCTGTAAGCCGAGGTATCCGGGTCGGTATCCCGTCCGGTAAGCTGGCAAATCAGCTTGGCAAAATTCAGGCGGGACACATCACCGCTGAGCCCTGCATTCGTGCCAGTGATATACTTCACAAGCGTATTAAGCTGTTCCGAGGTAGCCCAGATTCGCAGATAGCCTTTTTCCGAAACCTCATAATTGATTTCGTAATCAACATCTTCGGTCATTTTCGTTGTGTCGAATACGCTTGCGGGCAGCACACCGATAGAGACAAAATATTTTGCTTCTTCGGGGATGCTGAACTCGTAGTCCGGCACCGTCACCGTGCCACGGTCCAGCCACGTGTTCCCGCCGTTGGAAATCAGACGATATGCTACGATGCACGCTTCTTGCAGTGAAATACGGTCTGCGGGTCGCCACATATTTTCGTCATAACCATTATAAAGCTGATAATGAATATCAGTTATCAAATCAGCAACTGAGCTGATAATTTCAACTTCCGGCGACTTTCCGATAGCATTGCCGTTATCGCCCTCTCCGGTCGCATAGTTGACGTAGGTCTTGCCGCCTGCATCGTTCTTAAAGCGGACGGTAAGCAAAATTTTATGCGATTGGCCGGGTGCAATGTCACCCAATTCCAGAGTGAATGCCTTGCCTGAAAAACTCCATTTATTACTTAGGACTCCGTTCACATAAACATTGTTTTGCAAAACAGGCGTTACCACAGAGGTATCCAGCGTATCTTTCAGCACGACGTTTTCCCACATTATATCACTGTGATTTCCAACAATAACCGTAAATGTTGCCGTTCTGGATACTTCGTCGGCATCCTTACTTACATCAACCACCGTCTTATCCACATCTTTTGTGACATAGAAGCCGGTGGCATCATTAGGGTTTTGCGGCTCAACCTCCGGTACGGTTACGCCGTCATCTGTTGCCGTGCCGATGCCGTTATCGCCGGTCACATCCACGCTGTTTTGAAGGGTCGTACCGGCCGCTGTGTCAAGTACCTGCACATCAAAGGAGATTACTACGCTTTCGCCTGCAGCCAAATCACCCACCAGCACGGACAGCGCGTTACCGTTCAGCTTATGCAGCGCCACCTTACCATCCAGATACACGTTGCCGATCAACTTCACGCCAGCCGGAAGCGTGTCGTATGCCACGACGTTTTTTCCACGGCGCAGTAGCCTTATCGCCATTTTTGACCGTGATCTCATAGGTGAACATATCGCCAATATCAGCTTTGGTCACGCTCGCGGACTTAGTTACAATCGGGTCGGCTTCGCCCTTGTTGATCTGCACGCCTGCATCCGGAAGCGGCGTTTGCTCGTTGCCATCCGTCAGAATAGCCGTATTGACGATAAATTCGCCCTGCATACCCTCGTCTACCGTCACATCAAAGGTGTACACCACCTGCGTATCCGGTGCGATTGCGTAAGGCGTGAGCGTCAGCGTGCGTGAAGATGAATCGTAGGAATATTCCGTCGTTGCCTGACCGTCTTTCTGGACGTTGCCTGTGAAAGTCACACCATCCGGCAGAGCATCGGTCACGGTAACGCCGGTCCAGTCCGCCGTTGCCATTGCGCTATTTTCCAGCGTGATCGTGTAGGTGATTGTATCACCCACGCGCGCGGTCATTTTATTGGCTGACTTTGCACCCGCACGGCCGTCCGGCGTGCCGTTCTCGATGGTGACGCCGTCATCCGTGTCCTCCGTATCCGGCGCGTTGCTGCCGGATGCGATCGCCGTATTCTCGATCGTCATGCCATAGGCATCACTGTTCACCAGCACATCAAACGAAATAGTTTTCGGCTGGCCGGGGGCGATCGCATCCAGCGGAACAGAAAGGGTTCGGTTTTCATTGTCATACTGATATACCGTTGAGTAGCCGTCCACTGTGACGTTGCCGCGGAAGGTCAGGCCATCCGGGATAGCATCCCGCATCACCGTGTCGCGGATATTTACCTCTGCACCCGCACCATTGGAGACTTGTACCGTGTAGGTCAGAGTATCACCGACACGAGCAGAAGATTTATCAACACTCTTGTTGATGGACAGGTCGGTCATACCGTCTGCAACGACAACGCCGTCGTCCTTGTCCTGTACCGGCTCGGTGTTGTCCGAAGTCAGGTGGCAAGGTTCTGAATCGTCGTATTGTAGGCATCTTCGTTGACGGTCGCCACAAAGGAAACCGTGCGGCTGGTATCCGGCTCAATGCTGCCGACGTTTACCGTCAGCAGGCGGGTATTTTCATCATAGGTGAAATCACTCGTGCCGCTGCCGTCCAGCATGACCGAGCCGTACTCGAACGTCAGGCCAGCAGGGATAACATCAGTAACGGCCGCATTTTCTACGGGTACAGTCGCGGTCTCGCTGTTAGAGAGCGTCAGAATATAGGTGATCTTGTCGCCGACCTTGGCAGAGGACTTGTCCGCCGACTTCTCAATGCTGGGGCGGGCTTTACCGTCACCGATGGCAACACCGTCGTCTGTGCCCTCGGTGTCCGAAATATTGTCACCGGACATGACCGCAGTGTTGTAAACTGTTTTGCCGTAGGCCGATTCATTGACGGTCGCTGCAAAAGTAACCGTCGTTTTTGTATTCGGTGCAATTCTGTCCAGCGGCACGGTCAGGGTACGGGTCTCGTTATCGAATGAATAACCTGTACTTACACCGTCTACCTGCACGCTGCCGTCCACAAAATCCAGTTCCGCCGGGATAATGTCGGTCATGGAAGCGTTTTCGATTTCATAAACGGCACCCTCTGCGTTGCCGAGCGTGACGGTATAGGTGATCTTATCGCCGACCTCGGCGGAAGGCTTGTCCGCACGTTTTTTCCACATAGGGCGCGGTGTCGCCCTTGTTGATATAAACGCCATCGTCCGTGTCCTCGTACTTGCCGGTTTCGCTACCGCTTTCATCCTTAACGATACCGTTTGCGCCCTCGGCGACTGCGGTGTTGTAGATCGTCTGGTTGTACATATCGCTGTTCACGGTTGCTTTGAAAGTGACTGAAACCGTCTGACCTGCGGCAATGTCGCCCAGAGGGACAGAAAGCAATCCGTTTTCAAACGAGTGCTTTGCCGCCTTGCTTTCTACGTACACGCTGCCATCCGCGAAAGTCAAGCCGTCCGGAATTTCGTCGGTGAGGACGACTTCTTTCCACGCGGAAGAAGCTGCTTCATCATTCGTCAGCTTCACCGTATAGGTCAGGGTATCGCCTACATTGGCGGTTTTGGCGTTCGCCGTCTTTTCAATGGACGGGATCGCATCACCGTTCGTGTACTGATAAACGATCGTGCGGATATAGCCGCGGTACTCGTATGCCGGGATGACCTTGGGTGAACTTTCTTCCTTGCCCGCTGTGGTGACAGTTTCAGCAAGTTCCTTGCCGTTCTGGTCTATGAATTTTTCAACGATGATGTTGTAAATACCGTCATTGTAGCTGAGGCCGTGCCATTCTTCCGCGCTGTGCGGAATGCTGGCTTCTATCAGATCGCAGTAACCCCAGTGATTCTCAACCAGATCATTGTACGGACATTCGATGCCCAGCTCTTTCAGCTTGTCCAGCGTGACGTTACGGTTAATCATACCGTTTACCAGCCGCACGACCTCGGCACGGCTGATCGGCTCATCCGGCCGGAAACTGCCGTCCGGGTAGCCTTCTACCCATCCTGCATTGGCCGCCGCGTTAATATAGCTATACGCCCAGTGTCCAGCAGGAACATCCTCAAAGATGTTGCCGCCCTCGTAGTCCAAATTTGCGAACCGCGCCGCCATGACTGCAAACTCCGCACGGGTGACCGGCGCGTCCGGTGAGAATTTGTGTTCATCCGTGCCGTCTACAATACCGATGTTATACAGCGTCTCGACTTCCTTGTAGAACCAGCAATCCGTCTTGACGTCCTCAAACGTGCCGTTTGACATACGGCGCTCGAATTCTGGATACTCGCCGTCATAGAGACGGTAGAATACGGTAGCCGCTTCGGCGCGGGTCATGGACGCATCCGGTCGCACACTTTCATCCGGATAGCCGATGATATACGTCAGGTCTTTATGGGAGTAGATATACTCCACACTCTCCGCGTAATCGACATAGGTGTAGTTCTCGATCTCCTGCGGTGACTTTTCCTCGTGTGTCACACTGTATGTCTCTGGCTCGACGATCTCTTTGCCGTTCTCTGCGTCGATATACTTTGCCGTTACTTCGGCAAGGGTACTGTCCGACGAGGCAAAGGCCGTGGACGGAAGCGCCGACGCAGACAGGAGCAAAGCAAGTCCCATCGACGTAACCCGCTTGAACCGTTTTTTCAGGAATCCCATCTTTTCACTCCATTCTGTTCAAAACTTGTTTCAAACCAACATTGCATGGATACCCCATGCGCTGAACTGCACATAGGTACCACCCCTAACATAATAAATTTCGTGTATATATGAAAAACCGCGCGGGAACCCGCACGGTACATATCTGGGCTTTATCCGTCAAAGCCCTCAATCTTCATTTGCCCGTCAATATTCCGGTCCTGCATCCACCAGCGAAACACTTCTTCACCAGTCATCCCAGCCCGCCATGAACCATCGAGCTTGCCGCGCGCGGTACGTTCTTCGAGCATCCGCTCAAAAGCACGGATGTACGCGCGTTTGATAGGTGGGGTAGCGGCCGAACTCAACCAAACGCATTCGACGTCCTGCCATCGGGCAGCCCACACAACCGACCCTATGGAAGCCGCACGAATACAGCGGATTGACCGTTATTCTCTCAGCATGAATATACGACCACACATCATAGTCCGACCAATCCACAATGGGATTGCAGATACGTTTCGCCTGCAATTTGCAGCTCTCGAACAAAAGGCGGGTATCTGTGTTATCGTTGTTGATGATAACCTTTTGCTGAGATCGTGCGGCATGCTTTCGAAAATGCCGCGCTTGTTACGGCGGCTGGCGCTTTCCGCCCAGCGGACACCAGTCGTAATCATGCGGCCCATGCCGCCGGTCTCTTTCAAAATCGAACAGCAGTACCTTACCGTCCTTGTGGGCGGCATCAGCTTTTGCGGTATGAGCGTCCACATGGTAACCGGCCGCTGCTTATACTGCGGGAAATTGATGGTGCACTTCACACCATCCTGTTCCAAACGCCGGAATTGCTCACGCACGTGGTATATGGTCTCAGGTGCGTCCACGCTGGTATGGTTGTGCATGACCTCGTAACGGATACCGGAAGCGGCGGCAAGGTACAGGCATACGTCGCTGTCCTTACCGCCGCTCGTTGTAATCACCAAAGGCTGGCCGTAATAGGTTTCGCTCATTTCCGCCGCCAGCCGCAGCCGCTCGATCGCTCTATGCTCTAAATCCATCCGCCAGCCCCAGACTGCGCAGCGCGCTTTCATCAATCTTTTTCAATGTCGCTTTATCCATTGCACCAACAAAATTCCCCAGTCGTGCTTTGTCTATTGTCCTTATCTGTTCCAACAACACAACCGAATATTGCGGCAAGCCCTGCATTTGAACATGCACATGAGTAACAAGATGCTTGTCCCGATGCAAATTGCTTGTCAGCGGCGCTACAATCACCGTAGGCGAATATCTGTTTCCAATATCATTCTGCAAAATTACAACCGGACGTACTCCGTCCTGTTCTGAACCAATGACCGGACTGAGATCAGCCCAGAACACATCCCCACGCTTATACATTCACTTCAATCCCACGCCAAACTCTGAACTTTTTGAATTGAAAAACTTTCGCGTATCGCAGATACCGTCCCGCCAAAGAACGAAGCGCACACCTGATATTCTGCTACAATGAAGCGGTCGTCTGGATGGACAAAAACAACCGTGGCAGGCACGGTCTTACGGCAACTGGCTTTTGCCCAGATACCATCTATAATTGCAGGTCGCACTAATACACGTTCGCCAACTTCGTATTTATGTTTCTTCGGCTGGATTTCCCAATCTGGCATTTCATTCACATCCTGTCTGCTTATGTGATGTACGCGCGGCAGACAGTAATCTCCCGTCTGCCGCAAAAACCTTAAAACACTTTAGACACATCCTTTCCTGCTGCCAAGCCTATTTGTTCTCAACGTCCCGACTTGTGGGGAAGCAGACAGATGATCGCTGGCGAACGATACCATAGGCCGTTTTACCTCTGCGTGGTTCTCACATCAGCCGCCCCCCATTGCTTGTGTCTGTGGCTGGACGGAAGTCTCATTATCTGTCTGCGTGTCGTCGCTTTGCGGGAGCCACCCGCATTTCGTACCGTCATGTTTTCCCGCTCGTCCGGACCTGTCCGGTGTCCCCGCGCATGGGTATCGCAGCTCGGCGCAAACAGTTTTGTATCTGCTGCCTGTATCTTCAATTTTCAAGGTGCATATGTAATCCGCTTTTCTTTTTCAAAAGTACATTTTATCGGTCTTTTCTTTTGGTACAATCATCCTGAACAGAGATGCCAAGTATTTTCACATATTGCATCCACGATCTTCGGCGTCGCAAGCTGGCCGGTTTCGATTTTGCGAAGATAGGAGCGGTCAAAGTACAACCCTGTGTGCCGCTTTACTTCTTCGATCAGCCACCCTTTGCTTTGGTCAAGAGCAATAAGCCGATGGTTAATTTTTTTTTACCAAACGAGCAAAGTTCCCTTTTTTTCATGGTCAACTACTTCCTTTCTATTGACATTTACATAAAAGTGTAATATTATATATGTATTCTATAAATTACGTTTTTGCGAAATCTATGAGTGAATTATATTATTCTATCGCGTAAGTGTCAACGTGTAAAAATTCGTAATTGCGTAATTTTGGCATATACTACAAATGGACGGGTGATTTTATGTCAGAGTTGTACAACAAAATAGCTGCATTGTGCGCGGAAAAAGGAATTACAGTTACAGAGCTATGCAGGCAATGTGAAATAAGCCGTGCATCGCTGTCCGATCTCAAAGTGGGACGAAAGAAAAACCTTTCTACTAAAAACCTTTCAAAATTGCCGATTACCTAAATGTGCCGATTGAATTTTTACTTAACATGGAGCAAAAGAAACGCCCGTCCTGACAAGGCGGGACGAGCGTGACATAGCAAAAAGACTGGATATGATTTTAGGTGATCTTGGCGACGCCGAAGCAAAGCCTGATGTTTGATGGTGAGCCAATCGACGATGAAACGCGGGAACTCCTGCGCATTAGCCTGCAAAACCAGCTTGAAATTTCCAAACGGATTGCCAAGCAAAAGTTTACTCAAAAAAGTACCGGAAATGAAATAGAGGTGCTGCATATTGTCAATAAAGCATAAGGTCGATATGTTATGCCGAAAATGTGATACCAGAGACCCGTTCACAATCGCTGCAAAACTCGGTATTCGAGTTCTCCACGAACCCCTTTGGAAGTATCAGAGGATATTACAGCCGCACACACAGAATCAAGTTCATACATATCAATCAAGACCTTTCAAAGAGCGACAGCGGCAAGTATGCGCGCACGAATTAGGACATGCAATCTTACACCCGAAAAGCAATACACCATTTCTGAGAGCAAACACGCTCTATTCTGTAAACAAGCTGGAAACAGAAGCGAACCGTTTTATGGCGCTGCTGTTGCATCCAGCAACTGAGATTCAGGACTATGCTCAATGCGGCTATACTCTTTATCAAATAGCCGATATATGCGGACTAACGCCGGAATTAGTAGAATACATTATAACCACTTATAACAGAAATGATGCCGCCTCATCTTGAAGCGGCATTATCTTTATGATATTTTGCTATCAGTTTAATATGCATCCATCCTGTAAATGGATAACTTGATTACAGACTGACATTATATCTTCTTGATGATGGGAAGTTAAAATGATTAATTTTCCCTGTTCTTTGTATTGAAGTAATATACTTCGCAAAATATCTACCGACTCTGCATCAAGCGCATTGAATGGTTCGTCAAGAAGAAGTAAGGAAGGATCCTCCATAATTGCTTGAATAATTCCTAATTTTTGTTTCATTCCCAAAGAATATTTTTTACAATCTGCTTGGAGTTGAAATTTAATCCGAATTTATCCATATAATGCTTAATATCATCATAAGATATTTTGTTTCTTATCTCTGCAAGTAATTTTAAATTCTCTAACCCGCTAAGATATGGTAATAGTTCAGGCTTTTCAATAATGATTCCTATATCAGGCGGGAAAGATATATCTTTATTCAAAACTTTGCCATCTACAGTAATAGTACCACGATTTAAACAGATTAGCCCTGCTATAGCTCGTAGAAGCATTGTCTTTCCACTACCATTTTGTCCAACAATCCCATAAATATTTCCACTTTTAAACTCAAAATTTATATTATTAATTACAAATCTGTGATCAAGTATTTTTGTAGCATCTTGTAATTTAATAAGCATAATATCCTCTTTCCAACACTATTATCATTTAAAGGACATCCATATTTTTGGACGATTTTCTTCCAAGATAATATGTAACACTTATCCAGCCGGCGATAACTAAATAACTTATTATAGTATCTCTAAATAGCCAGCTAAAAATCAAATATATATTAATTGGGAAAAACTTATTTAATAGTGGAACAATCGAAAAATTTCTGCAGTAAAAAAAATATAGACTACAATATATGATGCTGCCATATATTTTTTCTTGCATTTTACTTTTATAATTAAAGATATATTTATAAATATAATAAATCCACAAATACATCTTGCAAATTCTCTAATTAACCCCCAAAAGGATATTGCATAAATTTTTCCGAAAATAATCTGAGTAATGAAAATGATAGAAAGCATCCAAATAATGGTATAAATTATTGCAAACCAATACTGCTGATCACGCAACAAAGTAAATGAATGTAACTTATTTTTTGTACGTACCATAATAACTGGACTGATAGAAGAATCTATTATGACAGCACCAAGCACAAATGCAGGCATAATAAGCATAACAAATGTTTTGTCTGAGAAAATGTTTTTGAACCACAAATCTTGCGTATCAGCAAAAAAAGAAATACATAATAACGGGAATATAAAGTAAAGGAATCCCACCCAAATAAAATATTTACTTTTGTGACTAAATAGAATCATATTATATCCCTATTTCTTCTATAAGCAATCGTAAATAATAATATTTCGAGAATAAAATATCCACTTAAAACCAATAGTATGTCCTTAAGCTGCGCAGCTCCTTCGTAACATGAATTCAACGGCTGCAAAAAAATTTCGTAAGACAAAACGTTTAGGTAGTAAAAGTCACTTCCATAAGTTATTAATAGGCATAAAATAGAGGGAACGAAAAAGCCACATATATGTTTGGAAATCTAAATATCATATGTATAATAACAGTTAAAGCCGCCAATACAGACAGTGCCAGGGAATTTAAAAATGCGAAAAAAAAACTGCTGATAAAACAGGTGAAATTTCGTAAAAAAAATTTGCTGCAGAATGTTCAATAGGAATAAACATCCGATAGACATCTGTCATGATCGAATTTTGTGGAAATATGGAAAATGTTATTAAAATATTTATAGAAAAAGAGACAATTGAGTTTACCATTGTAACAAGAAACACAGATATAACCTTGGAAGTCAAATATATTGCTCTACCTTGTTTAACAATGTTATATATTTTGAAAGAGGTTTTCTGATCATAAAATAGAATAAAACCAGTCGATAATACAGGAAGAAGTAAAAACAGTGCATGATAAACTTTAAATCCAATGCCACCGGGAAAGTTGAAAAGCCAATACTGGTAAGCGTTGATTCCATAGTATGAAGCAAACATAGAATCAAGCGTTAAAAAAACGAGAATATAAGGGATCTACAATTGCTAAAAAAAACAGCACACCCAAAACTATCCTTACAGTAATTGAATTATATAACCTTTTGATATCTATTCTTAAGCAACTCATATTAACCTCATAAATAACCTTTGGGAAGTCGCCATATAAGCACTCCCCAAGGTATCTTCATATAATATGTTATACAATACGTTTAACTTAAATTCATAATAGCAATACGCTTAGTATGGAGACCACCTACCCTCAATTGGATAAGTGGTAGAGGTAACGCTATTATTATCAATATTCAGTGTGACTTCAGTTTGAATAGACGGTTTGTTAGTATAATTCACATTATTAATTATTCCATTTGCGGTAATGGGGTGATTGGGAGATGAAGCATTTACCCCCAACCGGTTTCAGTCCAAACATTTACAGAACCTAATCCGGATCGCGATGATTTGCAAGACACAGCAAAATAGTTGTTTGTATATGCCTTTTTAACTGTTGAAACTTCCACATCACCAGTATCCGCCGGAAGCTCACCGGTATAATCATGCCAATTATCACGAGGCTCTATCTGCGTTTCAAACGCAGCGGCTGAAACTCCCAATGCAAGGACACAGATCAGTAATAAACCAACCATTCTTTTACATTTACTATACATACTTCACCCTTTCTTTCTCGATTAGATAGTAAATCTTCCTAAAGTATATTCTTCTATCACCCCTTTGTAAAAAACTGTTTTATATGATGTAATTTGATAATCCAATTATATATAAATGCAAATTATTAAGCAATACTAAATATTGACGAAACTGAAATGATGTGATAGTATAATTTCAACAAACATGTTTGGTGGCGCCATGAAAAAAGGAAAGCAAATCTACCAAGGATACTGGCCACTCCTTTGCAGATTACTTCAAACGCGCATTGAATCCCTTGCTCGTGCTTTTGTTGCTATCTGAGCAACCAATGTATGTCTATGAGATGATGCGAGAGATATCTAAACGCAGTGATGGCAGATATACTATTTCTCTGCTCTATCCTGTAATCCAACGCCTGTTATCTCAAGGGTATGTGTGCGAAGGCCAAAAAGCGATTTCAGACGATAACCGTGTCCGCCAGTATTACGAAATCACTTCCGATGGGATATCGTATTTGCGACAGATAGAGGCCGTTTATGCTGAAATGTCTAAAGCGATACAGCAAATTCATCAAAACACCGGAGGTGGCAACGCATGATGGAGGATAAGATTGTGCGTCAATATGTACGTGCAGTTTCCCGCAAACTAATCTGTTCTAAAGCAACACGCTCCAAGTTATTGAACGGATTGAAACAGGAATTATCGGCTTATTCGGAATTGTCATACAACGAACTATGTGCAAAAGTTGGTAATCCTGAGCAGATTGCAGAACAACTGCTGGAAAGCGTTGACGAGACTGAAATTGCTGTTAGCAAGCGCAAGCATCGATTTGTCATTACTCTCGTAATAGGCATTTTAATCGTATTGTTACTATTGCTGGCTGCATATTACATACATGCACAGCAAGTTATACGCGGAGATTTCTATTTTACTCGTTCTAACACAGAAAGCGACGGGCAACTTATTTCTGATGAAATGTTAGAAAATTAGGAGGCTTCATTTTGAAAAAGCGTATTTGTTCCATAGTTTTAGCAGTTCTTATGCTTGTATGTTTTACAATTCCAGCCTTTGCTGCTGATGTTTCCAACACCACAATTATTGATTGTGGAGACGGCTATTACCTGAAAGTAACGCTAACTGAGTATGTTCCCGAAGCAGCAACCAGAGCCATTTATCAGAAAACCGCAACATCTAAAGCTGATGCTTATCATGGAAACACCTATATCGGCACGTTCTATTTGAATGGAACATTTCAGTATGATACTGTAACTTCTAAGGCAACGGCCGATAGCTGGTCCGCTTCCTCCTCGTATGGTTATTCCGGCGATTCGTCGCGGTCGGGGAACAAAGTATCCGGCTACTGCACTTTCAATTATGCAGGCGGGAAAAAACTCACTATGTCTATAACCTGTGATAAGAACGGTAAAATCAGCTATGACTGATAAAAAGGAAACCATCCGCCCATTGGACGGATGGTTTTTCTAATATTAACAACTGATTTTCCAATTCCCCTCAACCTGCCGCAGATGCAACGTAAACTGCGACACCTGCGTCATACCCGTCCGCTGGTCAAGATACTGCACCGCCACATCCGCCGTCACGGTATCGCCGCTCTTGGAAAAGACGGGATTCATCAACCCTGCAAACACATAACTTTCATTCCCAATCACCGGCAGCACACCGTCGCTGACATAGTACGAAAGCTCCTGTTCGGTTGCCGCTGGGTACAACGTGAAAAACGTGGTCAAAAACTCTGTGATCTCTGTGCTCTCCTGCGCGGATACTGTACCATTCGGCTCGGCGGCTTTGGGAACGTAGCCGGACTTTTGGGGCTTTCCCGTGATTGTCGGGCTTTGGATAATGACCATATCGCCCGTATCATCCACATACATGGAAACCTCATAAACAGACGTGATAACGCTGCTCTCCTCCCCGTTTATGACATTTTGCGACACGGAATAGACAATTTTATACACTTTATCCCCAATTTCTTCCACAGCCCAAATCTGTACGTCCTGTACAGTGGACGCCGTCGGCACATCACTGCGCACCGTGTCCGCGGTCAAGGCTTGCAGCTCGTCCGTGAGATAATATTTCAGGTTTTCTGTCCGCCGCTCGATCGAATCCGCAGACTGTTCCCACGAGTAATACACCTTGGCGAAATTCGTCACAAAGCTCTCTATCGCATTCGTGTCCGTAACTTCCTCCTGCACCACTGTCGTTTCATGAACGGTGTGCGTATCCACCGCTGTAAAATCCTTATACACCGCGAAAGCAAACGCGCAGATGAGCAGCGCCCACAGCGCGATCACAACCGGCCGCCGCGTCCCAATGCTGAGGACACGCGGCTTTTTCTGTTTTCCCTGATTTTTGTTTCTATTCTGGAACATATCGTTTCCCTGCCTTTCTGTACTTCACTGTCCTACCCGTCCGGCACAGACCAGATGCGCCTGCCAATAGGCGCTGGTCAAATCTGCAAACCCGATCGGGTTTCCTGCGTGGTACATCCGGTTATCGCCCACATAAATCCCAACGTGCGTGATATAATCGCCGCAGTTATACGTCCCCTGAAAGAACACCAGATCGCCGGGCTGGGCGTCCTCGAACGGGATATGCCGGGTCGCGTCGTACTGCGTCTGTGCGGTGCGCGGCAAGGTGATACCCGCCACGCCGTAGCACCATTGCGTCAGGCCGGAGCAGTCAAAGGATGTTGTCGGGGACGCGCCGCCGTAGACATATTCCCAGCCCTGGTATTTCAGTGCTTCATTCATGATCGCATTTACAGTCTCGCTATCAAACTGTGCGGCATACAAATACTCCGATACCAGCCGGACATAGAACATATTTCCATAGTCGTACCGCCAGCCTCCGTTTTCCGCGACTGAAATCTCGTTTTTATAGGTCACACGCACACCGCCGGACTTTTCCTCTGCAAACGCCTGCGCCAGCTCGAAGCTGTACTTGCCGCCGTGCGACGCGACATAATCCAGAAACCCGCCGCCATAGTTGTACGCCTGTATCACGCTGTCCAGATCGCAGCCGAGCCGGTCCGCCTTGTCGATCAGTTCCGAGAAATACTTGCAGCCCTGTGCAATGGATTGCTCCGTGCCGAGCGAGTTCGGCGGCAGGCCCATAGATTCCGAGGATTGCATCACGTCCTCCAGCGTGCCGCCGGATTCCACCTGTATGATCGCAAGCAGGACGTTGACGTACTCGGAAATGCCGTACTGCGCCGCGTACCGCTCCACCATCGGCCGGTGCGCCAGCACCGCCGCAGACAGATTTGCACCGCCATAGTAAATGCCGCCCCTGCCGCCGTCCTCGTCTGATGCAAACAGGAGGGCAACCAGCAGGAGCAGGCAGAAGAAGACGGCAAACAGCCCTGCAAGGGCAGCGCAAGATATTTCAGCTTCATTTACTGTTGCCCCCATTCTGCTTGCCGCCCACGTTGCCAGTATGCCCCATGCCATCGGGCTTGTTCCGCATCGTCACCGGCTGTTTGTGCTGCACCGCACGTTTATGGTCAGGTTTGGGAACCTGATTTTTCATTTCCGGCACCTTGGGCGCGGCTGTCACGACAGGGCGCACCGTATCCTGTTTGCCCCTGTGCTTGCGCAGCATTTTTCGCCTGTACTGCTGCCGGACGGTCTACCGCATCCGGCCTGCGGCTTTCCGCGTGGACGGACTGTTTTGCCGATGCGACATTCTGCCTGTCCGGTTGCTTCATACGTTCGCCTGCATCCGTCTGAGCGACCGCCGGACGTTCATGCGGCTGGGCTGCCGGTTTGCGTGCTGTGCCGCCGGAAACCTGTGCCATACCAACAGCATCCACCGCCGCAGGCCTTCCCTGTCTGCCTGAGACAAGCTGTTGCTTGGGCTTAACGTCCTGCGCTTTCTCCGCCTTTGGTGCACCGGCCGCAATGACCGGCCTTTCATGTGCCTGCTGGATTGCAGAATATTTTGTTTCCACCTGTTCCGCTGCCGTTACCGGACGTTTTGTTTCCTCCTGTGCAGATGCCGTTGCCGGACGGCTGCGCGCCGTGCTGCTGCTCTTGGCAGTCCCCGCAGTAGGCTTGTCCGACTGGGCGGGAAGTACAGCCGCCGGAGCATCATACATGCCATCATGGGACGGCGGGTTACCCCTTGTGGCGGTGCGCCGGTGCCGCTTCCCGAACCGCCGCTGGGTAAGCCCCCTTACAGGCACTTCCGGCAAGCCGTGTACCGCACCCGCCTGTGATGCCCCGCTGCTCCCACCGTCCGGCCGGTTGCTGCGATACCGGTATCCGCTGTCCGCTGTGCCTGCCGTACTGCTGGAACGGCTGTTCTGCGTACTGCCGCCGTCATTCGGTCTGCTGGCCGTCGCCGCGCGCATCGTCCGGTTGAGCCTGTGGAGCTGATGATGCAGGAACATCCGCGGGCGATGCAGGATATACCGTCCCATGCCGCGCGCCACCGTCGTCATGGAGGGAAAACATGCTGAGCAGGTCGCCCAGCTTGAAGTAAATCCCCGCGAACACGACCACCTGCAAAAACGCAATGATAAAGAACGGATAGCCGCTGGAAATACGGTACAGCATGGTAGAAATGCTGAAAGCCACCGTGATAACAAGCGTAATACCCGCCCGCGCCAAGATCGTATTGAACAGCTTGATCACCGCGCGCCTGCTGCTGCCCTCAAATGTCGGCACCATGCTGAGCACAAACGACACAGGCAGGAACATGGCGTAAATGATGAATAGCACCTGCGAGAAAATCATCATGCCGGTAAGCAGAAACACGAAAACCGAGATGCCGAGATTGAACAGGAACAGAAAAACACCGTGCCGAGCCGGTTCACTGTTTTCGTGACCGTGAGGTTGGTGTTCCCGTTGTCCTCGATCTCGGCCTTGACGGCATTTTTCCGATCTTCGCCGTTGTTCCCGCCGGGGCTGGCCGAAAGCAGGCTTTCAACACGGTCTGCACCGATCGCGTCCGTGTCCGTATCCCCGAATTGCAGGAGCAGCCACGGCTGCTTGACCTGAATGGAAAACAGGCTGTCCCGTATCAAATCCACGCTGTCCGCACCGCTGCTCTCCACATCCGGCAGGACGATCTTTGTCCCCACGGACAAACTCGCTGTGCTGACGTCCTCGGAAAAACTCGTTCAGGCGCTTCACGCAGTCCGGCGCATAGGCGATCAGCGCACCGGACAGCACGAAGATCAGCACCATGTTCATCACCGCACGCACCGCTTTTGTCGTCTCGCGCTTGATAAGCCCCGTATATGCCACATACGTACCAACAATCAGGATGATAAGCAGGAGGAAGCCCGCATAAAACCCATCCGCAGAAAGCCCGCTGGGGAGATGCCCGCGATAGACTGAATGTTCCGTCCAATCTCGTCCGCTGCATCCGAAATAAAGTCCAGCCCGTATGCTTCCTGTACCAGATAGCCGGACGCATTGGAAAGATATAAATTGATTGTCCAGATAAAATTCGTGATGCAGTACAGGCCGTACATGACCTGCTTGCCGATGCCGTCTATCCAGTTCCACGGCAGCCAATCCCACCTGTTGTCAACGTAGAAGTCAAGCTGATAATTTTCCAGCGGGTAGCGGCTGTACTCGTGCGCCGCATCCACCGTATCATCCACGAGCCCAACCGCGCCCGCAGACGGGCAGAACACCAGAAACAGAAAAACGGCAATCACAAGGATACAAGTGCCTGTGACTGCCGTCTTTTGAACAAAGCTGTATTCACTTTTTTGTGCGTCATGCTACCACCTCGGCTTTCAGCGGCGGTCTGGTATCAAAACCATGCAGCAGGTCGGCAAAGACCGGATGAAACTGCACGATGCCCACATGCCCGTATAAGTCCTGCATCAGGCACTGGCCGTTTTCGAGGTTCCGCAGCCGCTTCTGGTTGTTTTCGTCCTCAGGGTCAAGGCCGAAAAACTCCAGCGTCTTTTGATCTCCACAATGTCCGTACTGCGGAACGCGAATTTCAGGCCGATGTTGTTTTTCAGGCTTTCATCCGCAAGGTCTGCCGCATTCTGCGTGACGAAATACACCGCCGCATTCATGGCGCGGCCTGCCCGCACCAGCTTGTTTGCCAGCGTCTTGCCTTGCGCGACGTTCAGAAACGACCATGCTTCATCCAAATCCACGATCTTGAAAATACTCCGGTCCGTATGGATGAAGTCGAGCGCAAAGGTGCTGATAACAATGAGCATGGCGACAGACAGAAGCTCCATCGTCGTAAATTCCTCAAACGAAGTACCCTTTTGTCCGGCAGCACCAGATCGGCTACCTGTATGATATTGAGCTGCTTTTCAAGGCTGATGGACTTTTTGATGTTCCCATCCGAAAACAGCAGGTGCGCAAAGTCGTAATCCGTGAAGCTCTCAATGTGGTCTGCGATACCCACCGCAAGCGGTGAACCCTCTTTGCGTAATTCCTCAATGACACAGAACAGGCCGCGCCGTTTGCTGTTCGTGACCGTGCGCACCGCCCGCCGCAGGATGGGAAGTGGTTGCCATCCCGCGAGGAAATGCCGGTTAAAAACGTGAGAATATCTATCGCAAGACTTTCCGCGTCCTTGGGGCGGCGCATGATGACATAGGGGTCCAGCATCCCACGGTTGCGCTCGTCCGAGGTCAGGTTGACAATATTGATCTCGTCCGCGATCTCAGGGAAATCACGCTTCCAGTTCCCGCGCTCCGCTTTCGGGTCTACGATCAGCGCCCGCGCGCCGTACAGCACCGCGTAATACACCAGCAGGTTATTGGCAAAGCTCTTGCCGCCGCCGAGCGAGCCGAGGAACGCCGCAGACAGCGCGTTTGTGACCGAGCCTTTCACGCCCTGGCTGGCCAACGCGGGCTGCAAATACACATTCCGGCCGGTGTCCACGCCATAGGCAAGATAGATACCGTCCTTTTCCCCGAGCATCTGCGCCGCGCCGAAACCGAGACCCGCAAGGAAATCACTCATAACATACTGGATATAGTCGTTCATATACCGCTTACTTGCCGGGATAAACTCATGGTGCAGGCCGATCATATCACCCACCGGGCGCACCAGCTTGACGTTCATATCGTCGTAGAAATCCCGTACCGCATTGCACCGCCGCTTGAGTTCTTCCTCGTCCGGCGCGGTGACGCGCACCACATAGGACAGCTTGTACATGGCTTCCTTTGCTTTGCCCCAGTTCGGTTTCCAGCTCATTCACACTGTCCAGTGCTTCCGCAATTGATGTGCTGGTCTCGTCCCCTGCTTTCCCACGCATGGTTGTCCAAATCCTTTAATTCCTTTTTTTCTTATTGCGGACAGTGGACAGGGCTTTCTTGTTGGTGATGATCTCAACATTCATGCTGGTATCGACGGGGAACGTGAATTGCTGCTGCTGATAATAGAAAATCTCGGACGACGGAAATCCAGCTCCCCGACCACATCCGAGATCGTGAAATAAGCAGTATACGCCTCACAGTCATCATGCGATATGCGCAGGTACCGCCCGTATTCTTCCATCAGGCAGCGCGTGGGCTTGATCAGGTCGTACCGCTTGACAAGCGTTTCACCCTTTAATTTCTTTTTTGGGCAAATGAAATTCATAGTCCCTCATACGCGGTGCCGCTTTTCCCGTACAGGTGTTCCAGCAGATAGCCGAAATCATCCTTATCCAACCGCCGCACCTTAAACCGGCGCGAAATCTTGCTTTCCAGCAGCTTTTCCATCTTCTGATAGCGCAGTATTTCATCATTCGGCATGGATGCGAAATCACCCATCAGGGTATGGTTCACATCCCGCAGGAAACCGGAAAAGATATTTGCCGCCTGACGGCCGATATTCCCGCTGTCCTGCTCGTTCAGCAGCAGCTTGAAGCCGATATAGAACCGGTAGTCCACCTGATTTTCCCCGATCATGGAGACAAGGGCTTCCGTCTGGCCGTCTATGCGGCGCAGCGCAGCTTCCCGCAGGTTGCCGGAAGCATACGCCTTGGAACGCTCCTGCGCCGCACGGATGCTGGATTCCGTGCTGATCTGCAGGGCGTGTATCTTGCCGTCCCTGTTCTGGGCGATAAGCTGCCGGAACGCATCGTGCACAGCTTCTTTCTGTTCCACACTTAAAAATGAGTAGTTGTATGGGATAAGCTCATAGTACGCGAAGCACTCCCGTCATGGTTCCAGACAAGGTTGTTTTCGATATATTTAATCGGATACTGCATCTACTATCACGCTCCTCACCGCCGTAATGGGCTGTCCTGTTTTCTCCTTGCGGAATTTTACTGCCTTGCCTGCAAAGGTCTGTTTAGGGCGCAGCAGATAGGCCGTGTAGGATTTTACAAAGCTGAACGGCTTCTTGCCGTCCCATGTCTTTTGGCTCATAAACCATGTGATACCGGCAGGGATGCCGAAATACTTGAGCAGCGCGCCGTCTATCATGGAGAGCGGCGGCAGTTCCCCAGCGCCAGCACCGCAAACTCGCAGGCGACAAACCAAGCCATTTGCGAAAAGGTGATGGGGAACGGCAGGCGCATATCATTGATCGCGTATATGACTTTCTCAACAGACCAGATACTGCTGTAACTTCGTATTTTCTTCACATCATTGCACCTCTTTCTATTTCCGTCTGCGGTACTCATGCCAGCCGCAGGTATAGAATATTTCTTTGCGGTTTACCCAGCGGGCAAACCGCTTTTTGTTCTGCTGTCGGCTCACACCCGCCGTCATAGTCCCGGTACGGCTGTGCGAATGGCTGGATGCCTAATGCTTTCAAGACAAGCGCGCGGTGATACGCTTCCTCTACATCCTGCACCAGCATATACGACCACAGGCGGTGTGTACCGATACCGGCTTCCCGCAGATAGGCGACGGCCTGCGCGATCACAGGCAGCATATCAGACGTATCACAGGACAGCCGCACATACTTCACCCAATGCAGCTTAGCGAGCATTGCGGCGATCTCCGGTGTAATAAGCCGGGTGTCTAACCCTTGGTTGAAATCCACTTTCACATCCGCATGGCCCATTTCCTCTATCTGTTGCAAACCGTGCTCGTGCGCCAGCACATTATTGTCCAAAAAATGATCGTCCGGCTGTCCGGACGCTTGATCTCCTGCCATGTCGCGGCAGGGCGGATGCCGCCCTCTTTGCGCGGGACGATACACCACGGGCAGGAACGGATACAGCCGCGCGTAAGGAAACCGACAGCATACGGGTAACGCGGGTAAATCGAGTAGTCCGGCGGCATGGCTTCTATTTCCTCCGGCAGGCTGCCGTAATCCCTGTACCCGGTACCGCCTTTGATGATCTCGTCCGCCTGCATAACCGTATCGTTATCCGGTGAAAAGGTGAACACCTTTGCTCATATAGATACGGTCATAAGACAGCATCCCGTCCCACCACTCGACCGTATCACCCCGTGCCTTGTGCCATGCCGAAATCCGCATCAGCGCAAGGTTTGGGAAAACCGTTATGCCCGTTCACATCGACAAGGCCGATACGGCGGGCATCTTTGGTATGATTCATTTGTTCTAACTCCTGTTTTCCAAAAAATATATGGGTAGGGGGGGCGAGGAACGAGGCCCACGCCGCCTGCGTCTTTCCTCGCCCCTGCGCCCGGTTATGGATAACTGCCATGCAGTTACCCACAGCCGGACACACCCCACACCATTCTCACAGCGGCGGGCGAAAGAGAAAACGGTTAAACTGCGATCTCAAACACACCATTCCGCGTTTCAACAAACGTACCCTCCATAGATAAGTCGCGCCCATACGCTTCATAGTCAAAGTAGTATATCAGGTGGTCTGGTACGGAGATATAACCTTCCTCCACCATTTGACGCGCTACATCCGCCATATCTTCGCAGCCGGGGTAATAGATAATGTCGTCCTGATGGTCGCACAAATCCTCAATACTGCTGAAATAGCCTTGCAGTTCACGTAAATTATCCTGGATATACTCCGGCAAATCCTCCACCATTTCACACAGGCGGTTGACTTCCTCAATAGGCGTGTACTCGTCTATCTCAAAGGGCAGCTCGTAGTCGTGGATGGCGTATTCCTCGTAAAATTCGTTCGGGCCGATGCGCTCCGCCATTTCGTCATAGTCTATGGGCGGTTCAAACCAGTCGCCGACAAGCTCGCCCTCGTTGTATTTGCCGAGGTTCGCTACATATACCCGCATTTCTTCCATAATCCATTCTCACCTCCACCATGCAGGCATAAAAACGGCCGGTCTCACATTGAAACCAGCCGTTACATCAAACTCAAAAGCCCATGAGATAAGGGACAGACACACCGAAATACACTGCGAGCCTGTCCCATACTTCCTGATCTCTCGGTATACTGCTTCCATTTTCATAGTTTGTAAGCATACTCTGTGATACGCCTACCAGTACCGCAAGTCGTTTTACTGTGATACCACGCGCCCTGCGCAGCATCTTGATACGGTTTTGACGATAGCGCACATCCACACCCCATTCCTTATGCGCCGATGATCTGATTGAACAGCGTGAGCAGAACGTCTTTCACGCCTGCCGCATTGAATACAAGGCCGACCGCGATCAGCGACACGACCAGAAAACCAATGAGCTTGGAAAACTCGCGCTTAAAGCCGAGATAAATACCAATCACCACGATCGCCATAAGCACAAGAGACTGGGCGTTCGTAAGAAACCAGTTGTAAAGGTTGACGCCGAAATTCATAGGCTAATATTCCTCCATTCCGCTTGTAATTAAACTTTTGCTTGCATTTTATTCTGTAATTACAACATCCCCGATTTCCTGAAGCTGCTGTTCAATGATCTTGCGGTGCTTATCTGCCAGCTCGGTTGCCGCAAGCATTTCTTCCATGATATTTGTCCCGCATTTGCGGTCTAACTCCAGCAGCATCTTCCACGACGGCGCGACCTGATGGGACAGCCAGTTCAGCGTTTTTCAAGGCTGTACGGCTCAGGGTCAGTCGTCAGTTTGAGCCGGTCACGATGTTCCCCAATAAACACCGACCACATATGGTTCAGCGGCCAATCTTCGGGTGATTTTCGGCTATCCCTGTCCACGAACCGGACATACCGGTTAATAATGCCGAACGCAGTATCTTCGGGGCTTTCATTAGACACCAGATCATAAACCGCAAAATAAGCACGGTCATTTTTCAGCCGTATCTCAAACCGGTTCTTGACTTCCGCATCTTCGACTGGGATGCCTTTTTTCACAAGCTGTTCATAGGCCTTTTCGTAAATGCAGAAATACAAATCGGATTGCATTGAGCCGATATACAACGTCGCGCCCATGCTCTCTTTGTTTTCCTCCCGCAGATGTGCAAGCCGCCTGTCCGGTATGCCTTGAAACTGCGGAATACCGAGATACATTCCCCGCGGTCGCACTTATCACACAGATAGGGAATATCCAAAATCCCCGCCCTGTCATTGACCGCAAGGTCTATCCGCTTGAATACCGCATCTTCATCAAGGCATTGCCGGAAAAACTCGTACCAGCTTCTTTGCTGCCCATCCAGATAGGCTTCAAACTGGCGGCAGCCCTTACCCTTGAGTTCGAGCAGCACACCATTTTCCTCCTTTGGAGAAGTCATAACAACAACATCCCCAGCACATACATACTGGAATAGGAGTAGAGCCCATGATCTTCCTGCGCCATATATTTCATTTTGAGCCGCAGCACATCTTCGATAATATGCCTTGCGTCCATCGTAGGGAAGCGGATGCGCACATAGTCGATCATCAGGTTAAGCGGGTCTGGGTACAGGGTCTTGAGCGCCGCGGCGAGCTTTTTCTTTTCCTTGTCTTGTCTGTCACCGGCAGCTTTCCGGTTTCCAGACGGCACAGGTATTCACGCGAAATACCTGCAACAGCGGCAACCGCCTTGCGCGAAATACCGTTGCGTTCCCGTTCTTCACGGAAATACCAAATCCATTCGTTGTTTTCCATGAGATGGTCTCCTTTCTGCGTCATGTGACATTGACGCCCGTTTTTGACATAACCCTTAAAAGCCCAAAATCCAGACGGCATCAGGGTTTCTACTTTGTAAAGCGGCTGGCCATTGGCGATTTGTACCCCCCTGTTAGATACAGGGGTTCCAGGCACGCGGGCGCGGCTTCGCCGCGCCCGCCATCCGCCCTGCCGCGCTGGCGGCTTTCGCGCTGCACGCCGCGCGCGGCAGGGCGGGGCGTGCAGACAGAATAGCCTACACCTGGTACGTCACTTGCAAGAGTATGCCGGAAAAGGAAAGCTCGATATGCTCATCCGCCGGACGGTAACTGTCCTGCATACAGAACTCCCATACCGCAGCATCCTCGAATCCCAGCCAGACCATTTCGGAAACTTTTTTCTGCTCCGGATTGTCCCGCAGCTTCGCTTCAAGGAAACGCACGGCAGCGTCGATATTGCTTTCGATCTTCTGTATCCGTCCGTCTGCTTCCCGCATGACCTGGATTAAATTCCGGTACTGTGAGATCAGACGCCGAACCGCCTGCGAACTGCAATTCATCCAGCTCGTTTACATGAAACCATGTTGCGATTTCATCCTCATTGCAAGGGAACGCAACCGTTTCCACAATGTTTTCGTCCCGCCCCTTTGTTGTGACCAGACGTTTCACAGGCATTGCCATTTATCTGTCCTCCATCTTTTCACCACTGCCGCTTGTTCTTCTGCTCACCGTAATACACGGTAAGGCTGCCGCGGCTGAACCATACCTTTGTCTTTTCGTCTACCGGCTGGTAATCGTCTTTCATACACCAGTTCCAGACCGTCGCGTCCTCAAAATTGAGCGGCACACTTTCAGACGAGCCGCGCCACTCCGGGTTCTGATCCAGCTTATCCATCAGGAAGCAGACCGCTGTGCCGATCATGCTGTTGATCTTCTCCGCACGCGCATCCGCTTCACGGATGATATGGTTAAACCGCGCTACCGACATACGGCTGTCCGGCCGGTCCACAAAATACAGCTCTTTCAGATCGTCTACCTGGAAGCGCTGTAAAACTTCTTCCTTATTGCAGGGGAAGGTCACCATCCCCATAATATTTTCATCTTTATCCCGCGTAGATAAAGCCCGCTCAATCATATCTTTCATCGAAAAACACGTCCTCCGTATCGTCATTATCCATTGTGCTTTCATCCACTTTCATAACCGGCGAAAACTGCCGCCCAGCCGCCAGCGAGCCGATCTCCCGCAGAAAGTCATATCCCTTTGGGGACAATGGGCGTGTAAAACTCGGTAATGACGCCTTTTCCCGTATCCGCATAGCCGCGCCCCTTGACGTTCTTAAAGAAAAACTCTTTCTTCACTTCACCGAACATCATACTGTATCCCAGCTCGGACATGCGCCCCAACGCAACGCGGAAGTTAAATTGGTCACGGATGCCGTCACCGAGATACTTTGCGTCGGACGCTGGCAGGCGAGTATCAAAAAATACCCCGCCTGCCGTCCCAGCATGACGATCTGCTTGAGCTTGTTTAACACGTCCTCACGCTCGCGCGTGTTCAGCATTTCCATGAACGCGACATATTCATCGAATATCAGAAAGTGCGGCTCCAAGCCGAGATAGGCGTAGTTCTCGCCGGTCTTATAGCCCTGCATGGACTTCATGCTTTCGCTGCGCTGCATCATCCCGTCGCAAAACCGGCTGACACAGGCGGCAATATCCTCCTTGCGGTAATACACTTCCGGCATCAAGGAGGACAGGTCTGCCAGATCAGCATTTTTCGGGTCTAAGATGTGCAGCACGGCATCGGTCTGTAAAAGCGCCTGGATGATTGTCAGGATGAAATACGTCTTGCCGCCTCCCGTGCCGCCTGCAATCAGCATGTGCGGGAGCGTATCGTATTCCCACCAGACGTTCTTCATCAGCCGCAGGCACCCGCCCTCGGCTTTCGCTTCGGCAATCGGGATACGGTTTGCCACCATATCATAAAGCAGGGTATATTCCACATACCCGTCCCGCAGCTCGCGGCTGACCAGCTCGCAGTACAGGCCGCTTTCCAGCTTGGTTTCCAGATGCAAAAGCGGCTCCTGATATTTTCCCATCGTGATTTCCACTTGAAAATGTAAAGCCCGTTTTCCATGCGGTAATACATCCGTGGAAAACGGGCTATCTTCGTTTTTGTATCTGAACTGGGTAAATCCTTGAAAAAGCCGTCCTGCTTAGTCCGTTCGGCCTGCTCGTACCACTGGTTTTCGAGTACCATACGCGCCAGCTTTTTGACGGTGCATGAGCTGCCGCACAGTGTCCGGGAACAGACGGTACAGCAAGGCGAGCACTACTCCAGCGATCACCGCCGACACAATACCGCTGAACAGCAGATACGGCACATTCCAGTGCAGCATGGACAGCCTGTGCCAGTCTGTTTGCAGGATGGTTTTCAGGTTAAGCAGAACCATGACAGCAGAGAAAACAGGCAGAACAATACCGCAGGCAGACCGGAACATCAAATCCTTATCCGCCGGGCGGATACGCTTGCCGCGATACCGGAAATGCTTCATAAGGCTTACGCTTTCTTATCCGGCTGGTTATCCTTGCGCGGCTGGGCGGGCTGCCCGCTGTTCGACGCGGATGCCGTTTCCGGCTTGACCAGCACGATATCCTCCGCCTTGATATACCAGTCTACATCTGCATTGTCGCCGAACGTCGCGTGCGCCACAGCGCCGAATCTCGCGCCCACAAGGTCTACCACCGCATTATACGGATAGTCCCGGACTGGGACGCTGGCCGGGATACTCACCTGGATCATGCGGCCCTGCGTTTTGCTTTTCAGATCATAGGTCCGTTCTTTTACCACATCCGACCGCGTACCGTCCTCATTCTGCACATAGACCTCGCGGCGCATGGAGGAAAAACGCAGCTCACCCAGCGTAGGGACATGTCTCCTGTAAATCCATTTCCGAATCTTGCCATAGTATAACACCAAACCTTTCTGCCTTACGCCTTGATAATATCATCCGCGTGGATAATAAAATCTATATAACCATTCCCGTTGATCGCGTAGCCTTCCGCCGTCACCCACGGGTTGACAAGCTGCACCGGCTCCATATAGGCAAATGTTTTTCACCCGCCTGCGCAGGGATCACAACTTCGATATCGTCCGCACGCTGTACATCCGAAAACAGCTTGTACCGCCGCTGGACAACAACTTCCTGCCGCCCGACACGCTTTTTATCTTCACGGCTGGCCTGTTCCGGTCCGCCAAATTCCAGATTGCCAAGGTCTTTTTCCTTGTCCGGGACTACAAACAGTAAATTCATAAGGTTACCTCCAAACTGCTGTTATCGTTTATTTTGTCATTACTTCTGCGATACCCGCCATGATGTACTCCGCGCAGGGCAGGGCGATCGCATTGCCGAGCGCAAAGCAGCGGGCATGGTCGCTGATGGCTTCATTTTAGAGCCGTATGCTGTCCAGCCCTCCGGCAGGCCCATGAGCCGTTCACATTCTAAAGGCGTAAGGTCACGGATAAAACCGCCCTGCTCTTTTGCCCTCATACCAGAACGCAAAGGGCTGTCCTACACTGGCAAGCAGAGTTGGGAAGGGTTCGCCGTTTTTGCCGAAGCACGCGCGGAAGCCTTTTGATCGCCCTGTTTTGCCATTGACCGCATCCGCCGGAGCTGGAAGGGGGCGCACGACGGGTACCTGCCGCCCTGCTTGAGCAGCAGGTATTCGATCTCCGCAGGCGGCGGGCAGCCTGCTTTCACCGCAAGGCGCAGGATACGGGAACACACCGCGGGGCTTAAATAATACTTCTGCGGCACGCTCTCCTGCAAAATCCGCCACGACGAACACCCGCCGCCTACGCTGCGAAAGGGCGGGTTCTCCCCAATACTGGGCGTCCATGAGCCGCCAAGCGGTATCAGCCCGTCCCCTCGCACCATTCCGGCGTGCGCCCAGATACCGCTATCAGGCATTGGAATTTCGGTATCTGTGAATGCGCGAAGCACGGCTGCAAAATCCAACCGGTCATTTGAAGAAAGACTTCCCATGACGTTCTCCCATACAGCGAAAGCTGGATACCGGTTATCTGTTGCATTTCTCATTTCCTCTATAATGCGCATGGCCTGATAAAACAGGCCGGATTTACTGCCTGCCAGACCGGTACGGTTGCCGATCTGCGAGAGATTTTGGCACGGTGAGCCGAACGTAACCACATCCACGGGCGGTATTTTGCCGCCGTCTATCTGCGTGATATCGCCCAGATGCAGCATATCCGGGAAATGCCGCCGGGTGACAGATACCGGCGCTCTGGCGATCTCACTGGCCCACGCGGGGACAATCCCGCAGCGGGACGCGGCGAGGGGGAACACGCCGATACCGTCAAACAGGCTGCCGAGTTTAAGTGCGGGCACGGCCAGACCTCTTGTGATTACGCGCCCGCACGCCGTCCATGCTGTTCCACTTTGGGGATTTCCACGGATACGGGAAAGGCAGTCACAGTGCTCGTCCGGGTCTAAATTCGCTCCGCAATAGGGGCAGGTGTGATAATACATAAGCTATCCTCCTGATTCTGGTTAGTTGTTCACTCTACGTTGATTGCGGCGGTGGCCGGGCGCATTGAACAAATAGTAATCTTTCTCCTGATATTGTTAAGATAAGCACTTTATACACTCCTCAATTTGTGGTAAAATAAAACCGCCCTCTGGAATATCCAAGAGGACGGTATAAAAAAGGGGACAATATGTAATTGTAATGGGAACTGCGATGCCGGAAACTTTCTTGTGAATGATGTGTTAGCTGTTGCTGCCGCCCGTTTTCTGACACCTTGAATGACACCAAAGGTTCTGGCTGGTGCCGATTTGAAACGGTCTGAAACAGGAGTTTCTGAAAAAACTTACGCTGCATTTCAGGAACTTCTGCTTTTAGAATCTCACGTTATCAGCACTATTGAAGGCGGAAAACGACATTCCTGTCACTATTGAGAACATTTCTCGTGGTTGAGAGAAATCTGCTCTTGAAAAACTGCGGTTTTCCACCCTCTTGTGAATCACCCCTTTTCCCTGAGAGGGCACGGCGAAATTTGCAGAGCTGAGACTATAAGGGGAACGGCAGAGGATTTTTTCTACCGTAGGGGAGCACAGTGTGCTCCCATGTCGAGACCTATTCGCAGTGTCAGATACCGCTCTGCTACACAGGTCGGAGAGTCTACGCAGGCGCGGCATACCCGTGCCGCGCAAACTTCTTGCACGTTGTAATGGAAGGCACCTGCGAATACAATCTGCGAGTATCGGTTTTATTTAACCGTAGGGCGGGGTGCTCACCCCGTCCTACGATAACATTGACCAGTATGTTTACCCGTAGGAACTGTCCGTAATAACGTGTTCACGATTTGTGCGGCACTGTTATCCCGCACCTTGCGTATATGAAACCGCCTGTGTAGCAGTACGTTGTCTGTGAACTGCGGATATTTTACGAAACGAACGTAAGAGTAACCCGACTGCCGTTCCTCTATTTTCGAAGCGGTCGCCGCTCTCCGATTTTCGTCAGACTAAGAAATAAAGGAAACTGGAGTCCCAAGAGGATAGAAACCTTGGTGTCTATCCTTTGGACCTCCCCGCCGTCCGGACGGCTCCCATTCCCAGTTCTGCGGGTGCAGAAAACCCCATTGCAAGCTAACAATAATAACCGATTCAATCCCACGCATAGAATTCCATTCAGGAAGTGAAACTAATGAAAATCATCGGCTTGACCGGCGGCAGCGGTACCGGCAAAGGCACGGTTGCCGCGCGTATGCGCGCTCTCGGCGCGGGCTGGTGGACGCGGACGCGGTGTACCGCACGCTCTGTGCGGAGAACCGCGAAATGCTGTCCGCGCTCGATACCGCCTTCGGCGGCGTAACCGACGCGAACGGCGTACTTGACCGTCCGAAGCTCGCGAAAATCGTGTTTTCCGACCCGGCAAGGCTGCAGCAGCTCAACGAAATCACCACACCGTATATCCGCAAGGCGTCTCGATGCGATTCACGCGCAGAGCGCGTGTCCCATCGTGCTGTACGATGCGCCGACCCTGTTTGAAGCCGGTGCGGATGACTTCTGCGACAAAATCATCGCTGTGCTCGCGCCGCACGACACGCGCGTTGCCCGAATCATCGAGCGGGACGGCCTGTCCAATGAAGCCGCGTGCGCCCGCATCGACGCGCAGCCGAACGACATGTTTTACCGCGAAAAATGCGATTTTATCATCGAAAACAACGGCGATCTCGATATGCTGTATCGGGACACCGATGCTTTATACAGTCAACTCATTAAGTGATTCGGATTAAAAAAGGAGAATGCAACATGACTTCCGAACAGCTTTTTTACGACAAAAGACCGGCTTTGACCGTCTGACCGACGAGGACAAGCAGGGCATTCAGACCTACGCCGAGGGTTACAAAAATTCCTCGACGAGAGCAAAACCGAGCGTGACGCTGTGCTGGAAATCGCCCGCATGGCTGAGAGTAAGGGCTTCCGTGCATGGACGCGCGATGACACGCTGCGCCCGGGCGACAAGATCTACCGCATCAACCGCCACAAGGGCATCATGCTGGCTGTTATTGGTGAAAAGAGCCTTGCCGAGGGCGTGCGCCTGACCGCCGCGCACCTCGATGCACCGCGCGTTGATATCCGCACCGTGCCGCTGTACGAGGACAACGGCATGGCGTTCTTCAAGACCCACTACTACGGCGGCATCAAGAAGTACCAGTGGACGGCCATACCTCTGGAGCTGCACGGCGTTGTCTGCGTCTGCGAGAACGGCGAGGTCAAGCGTGTACAGGTGCGCGTAGGCGACAAGCCGACCGACCCGAAGTTCGTTATCACCGACCTGCTGCCGCACCTGCTACCGAGCAGATGACCCGCAAGGCGACTGAGGTCATCAAGGGCGAGGGTCTGAACATCCTCATCGGCTCGGTTCCGAGCGAAACCGTGGACGAAAAGTGCAGCGAGAAGATCAAACTCGCCATTATGGAGCACCTTAACCGCGAGTACGGCATGACCGAAGCGGATTTCCTGTCTGCAGAGCTGTGCTGCGTTCCGGCGTTCAATGCCTGCGATATCGGTTTTGACCGCTCGTTTGTTGGCGCGTACGGCCACGACGACCGCGTTTGCTCCTACCCGGCGGCAACCTCTCTGTTCGATCTGACCGAGACTCCGGCACATACCGGCGTCTGCCTGCTGGTGGACAAGGAGGAAACCGGCTCCGACGGCGTGTCCGGTATGCAGTCGCGCGCGTTCGATACCTTCATGGCAGATCTGTGCCGCGCCCAGGACGTGCTGCTCGACGAGTGCTTTGAGAACTCGGTATGCCTGTCCGCGGACGTGTGCAACGCCTTTGACCCCAACTTCCCCGAGGTGTCCGAAAAGCGCAACGACGCACGCGCAAACTGCGGCTTCGCACTCGTCAAGTTCACGGGTGCACGCGGCAAGTCCGGCACCTCGGATGCAACCGCTGAGCTGATGGGCGCATCCGCTGCATCTTTGACAAGGCGGGTGTTATCTGGCAGACCGGTCAGCTTGGCAAGGTCGATCAGGGCGGCGGCGGCACGGTTGCCATGTACCTCGCAAACCGCAACGTTGACACCGTAGACGCAGGCGTTCCGGTGCTCTCCATGCACGCACCGTTCGAGTGCATTGCCGCTGGATCTGTATATGGCATACAAGGGCTTTGGTGCGTTCTACCGCGATTAAACGAGATAAAACGGAGGTTTTACCATGCTGTTGATTCAAAACGGACGGGTTCTCGACCCGTATACGCAGATGGATGCGCTGTGTGGTGTGCTGATCGGTGATGACGGCGTTATCGCGCAGGTGGCAGAGCACATCGACGCGCTCGCGGGCTGCACGGTGTATGACGCGAGCGGGCTGACGGTCTCTCCCGGCTTTGTGGACGGCCATGTTCACTTCCGCGATCCGGGTCAGACCCAGAAAGAGGATGTGCTGACCGGTGCGGCGGCAGCAGCCGCGGGCGGTTACGCAACGGTGATCTGCATGGCGAACACCGTGCCGACCTGCGACACGCCCGAGATTATCCGCTACGTTACCGACAAGGCCAAGGACTGCCCGGTGCAGGTTTTGCAGGCGGGCTCTGTCACCAAGGGACTGAAAGGGCAGGAGCTGACCGACTTTGATGCACTGCTTGAAGCGGGTGCGCCGTGCCTGACCGATGACGGCATCAACCTGACGAGTGCGGCGCTGTGCCGCACCGCCATGGCGGAAGCCGCCAAGCGCGGCACGCTGCTCTCCTTCCACGAGGAGGAGCCATCGCTCGTGCCGTCTCCGGGTGTCAACTACGGCTCGGAGGCCGCCAAGCATTTCGGCGTACCGGGCGCAATGGCGAGCGCGGAATCTGCAATGATCGGACGTGACATTGCGCTGGCGCTCGATACCGGCGCACGGGTGCTGTTCCAGCACGTTTCGTCCGCGCAGTCGGTCGCGCTCATTCGAGCGGGCAAGGCGATGGGCGCGAAGATTTACGCCGAGGTCACGCCGCATCATCTGTCGCTGACCGAGGATGATGTGCCGGCACACGGCACTTATGCGCGCATGAATCCGCCGCTCCGCAAGGAGGCTGACCGTCAGGCGCTGATTGCGGCTCTGGCGGACGGCACCATTGACATGGTGGCAACCGACCATGCACCGCACACCGCCGAGGAGAAGGCCCGCGAGTTCGCAAAGGCGCCGTCCGGCATCACCGGCCTGGAAACCGCGTTCTCGGTGTGCAATACTTACCTCGTCAAGACCGGAAAGCTCACGCCGATGCAGCTGCTCGACCGTATGAGTAAGGCTCCTGCCGAGATTTACGGTCTGACCGACCGTGCTGTGCAGGCAGGCAATTTCGCCCGTCTGGTGCTGCTGGACTGGGATACTGAGAAGGTATACGAAACGTATAAATCCAAGGGAATCAACACACCGTATACCGGTAAAAAACTCACCGGTTCGCCGAAGGCGATCGTTACCGGAGTAAAAGTTACCGAATAAAGCCTGAAAAGGGACCCGAGAGGGTCCCTTTTTGACATTCTGCGCGGAAGTAAAAACTTACGAAAAAATTTGCAAAACCTATTGACAAATACGCTGTATCCGCGCTATAATATACAAGCTGATTGCGATAAACCATCCAAACAGCGTGTACCAGCATTTATATTCCTCAATAGCTCAGTTGGTAGAGCATGCGGCTGTTAACCGAAGGGTTGTAGGTTCGAGTCCAACTTGAGGAGCCACTTTATAGGGGTATAGCTCAGCTGGTAGAGCAGCGGTCTCCAAAACCGAGTGCCGTGGGTTCGATCCCCCTACTGCCCCTGCCAATGCTGATATAGCTCAGTCGGTAGAGCGTATCCTTGGTAAGGATAAGGTCACCAGTTCAATCCTGGTTATCAGCTCCACGAAAGAACCGCTTTGAAGCGGTTCTTTTTTATGAAAAAATCCGCAAATGAGGGAGAAAAACAGATATGAAGCTGCGAAACTCTTTACTCCTGCTGCTGACGGCTACCATCTGGGGTGTGGCGTTCGTGGCGCAGAGCGTGGGCATGGACTATGTCGGCCCGTTCACCTTTGTGTTCGCGCGCAACGTCATCGGCGGACTGGTCCTGCTGCCGGTCATCGCGGTGCTGGGCAAAAGTGGCGGCCCGCATCCGAAGCAAGCGCCCGAGGAGCGCCGCAAAGCCCGCAAAACGCTCGTTATCGGCGGTATGTGCTGCGGCACAGCGCTGTGCGCGGGCAGCATCACCCAGCAGTTCGCGCTGCTGTATACGCCGGTCGGCAAGGCCGGATTTTCACCGCGTGCTATATCCTGATCGTGCCGCTGCTCGGTCTGCTGTTCGGCCGCAGATGCGGTGTGAAGCACTGGTGCGGCGTTGCGCTGGCGATGGCCGGGCTGTACTTCCTGTGCATGACGGGCGGCAGCTTCGGCTTCGCGATGGGCGACCTCATCGGTCTGTCGTGTGCGCTGCTGTTCTCCATCCATATCACAGTCATCGACCATTTTTCACCGATGGTGGACGGCGTGAAGATGTCCTGCATCCAGTTTTTCTTCTGTGCGATCTTATCGGGTATCGGTATGCTGATCTTCGAGCAGCCGAGCTTCGCGAACATCCTCGCGGCATGGAAGCCCATCCTGTATGCCGGCGCGATGTCGTCCGGCGTGGGCTATACCCTGCAGATTGTCGGTCAGAAGGGCATGAACCCGGCGGTAGCATCGCTTATCATGAGTCTGGAGTCGGTTATCTCGGTTATCGCAGGCTGGCTTATTCTCGGTCAGGCGCTGTCCGGCCGAGAGATTTTTGGCTGTGTGCTGATGTTTGGCGCTATCGTGCTGGCACAGCTGCCGGAACGGAAAAAACAGAGCGTATAATGCAAAAGACAGACGGAGAGACGGTTATTTACCGTCTCTTTTTTGCGTTTTCTGCTCGCCAATCATCGTATAGAGCGCTTCCAGCGCATCCGAAAGCGTGCCGACCGCATCAATCAGTCCGAGTGCGGCGGCCTGATTGCCGGAGATCACGGTGCCGACATCGGCGGTCAGCTGACCGGTTTCGCGCATAAGCTGCTGCAGACGCTCGGCGGTGATGTGTGAGTGCGAGGTGATGAAATCCACGATGCGCTCCTGAATTTTCGCCAGATACTCGAATGCCTGCGGCACAGCAATGATCGTGCCGTTCATCCGCACCGGATGAATGGTCATGGCGGCGGAAACGGCAATAAAGCTCTTTTTGGCGGCAACGGCCAGCGGTACACCGATGGAATGTCCGCCGCCCAGCACCAGCGACACGGTCGGCTTTTTCATGCCGGAAATCAGCTCGGCAATGGCAAGTCCCGCCTCGACATCTCCACCGACGGTGTTGAGCAGCACCAGCAGACCGTCGATTTCGTCGGTCTGCTCAACTGCCGCAATCTGCGGGATGAGGTGCTCGTACTTGGTGGTTTTGTTCTGTGCGGAAGTTCCATGTGGCCCTCGATCTGGCCGACAATGGTGATGCAGTGTATCGTTCCGCGCGATGTTCTTGCCGTAATCGAGCCGGTTTCCGCGATGGCATTCTGTTCCGGTGCGGCAATGGACGGGGTTTCTTCGGACATAGATGATCCCTCCTGAAGTGGTGAATTTGCCCTGTTCACAAGTTTTCCACAAGGTGCGGTGGATTATGCAGCGGTGGTTTTTCCACAGCCGATATTACAATGCGTAGTCGAAAAACCGAGATATACGGCGGCCTGCGAGGGTGTATACAAAAAGTTATCCACTTTATGCACAAGGTTATCCCCAGATACCCTGTGGAAAGTCCTGTGGATAAAGTGGATAGCCAGTTTTTGCGACAGGTTTTTACAGCGGTATCCTGCGGAGGGGGAATGAGAGCCAAAACTTGGCTCGGTGGTTCGCCGTACCCACGGCGGTGGGCACAAGGGTGGACACCAAGGTTTCCACCCTTGTGAATCCCGTTTCCTTTATTCCTAATCTGGCGAAAATCAGAGAGCGGCGACCGCTTCGAAAAGGAGAACGGCAGAGGATTTTTTTCTTCCGCATGGACGCGCTTTACGCGCCATGTATCCGCATATTCGCAGGGTCAGATACATTTCTGCTACATAGGCGGGTTACTCTCAGCAGGGTGCGGCATAACAGTGCCGCACGATTCGTTAGCGAGTTGTGATAGACAGGGCCTGCGCAAGATAAATCATACCAAACGATAGACTCGCAGGTGCCGTCCGTTATAACGTGCCAAAGAGTTGCGCAACACGGGTATCCCCCAGGGGACCTTCTCTTGCCCTTCGGGCAATTCACCTTGTGTTGCGCTTGCGGAGACCCTCCGGTCTGTGTAGCAGTACGCTATCTGTGAACTGCGAATATTTTACGAAAGTCACGCAATGGTAACCCGACTGCCGTTCCCTTTGTCGAAGCGGTCGCCGGTCTCTGGTTTGCGCCAGACTATCTAACAAGGGAAAGGCAGGAGTTCAAAGAGGAAGGGCACTTATTTAATCCGCGCACGGCGCGGAAACAAGGTTTAGCAGCCTACGGGCGTCCCTTCCTCTTTGTCCCCCGCCGCGGATGCGGCAGTCTCCCCGCGCTCCGCAGAGCGCAACTCCCCGCCCGTTAGGGGGCGAACACGCTTGCGCAGTTCGTGTACCCCGCAAAATCGGTGCAGAAAAGACTGTCGCCCAGACAGAGCGTATCGCTCACGCGACTCGTGTGCCCCGGTCACCCGGTGCAGAAAAGGCGCCGCCGGACAGGGTGAACCGCTTACGCGGTTCAAGCGCACCAGTCAATCAGCGCAAAATAATAGACAGCTGCCGCTGTTCGACAAACACCACTTGCCGTTCCACTCCAAATTTGCTACAATAGAAGTACATATATGTACAGCTCGGCTGTGCATATGCTGCAAAAAATGACAAAAATTATGGAGTTGATATCAATGAGCAATCCTATCGTTACGATTGAAATGGAAAACGGCGGCGTAATCCGTGCAGAGCTGTACCCGGAAGTTGCACCGAACACGGTTCGCAACTTTGTTTCTCTGGTGCAGAAGGGCTTTTTATGACGGCACGATCTTCCATCGTGTTATCCCGGGCTTTATGATCCAGGGCGGCGATCCGGAGGGCACCGGCATGGGCGGCCCCGGTTATGAGATCCGCGGCGAGTTTACCGCAAACGGCTTCCAGAACGACCTGAACCACACCCGCGGTGTTCTGTCTATGGCGCGTACCGCTGCACCGGACTCCGCAGGCAGCCAGTTCTTCATCATGCACAAGGACGCGCCCCATCTGGACGGGCAGTATGCTGCTTTCGGAATGGTCATCGACGGCATGGACATTGTTGACGCCATCGTCAACACCAAGCGCGACTGGCACGACCGTCCGCGCGAGGAGCAGAAGATGAAGTCCGTCACCGTGGACACCCAGGGCGTGGAGTACGAGGCTCCGGAGACCCTGTAACAGAGGGAGAGGATCGGTATTGTACTATACCAATAAGGAGACTTTTGTCCTGTCTGCGGACGGCTGCATGGATACCGAACGCGGCGGACTGGAATCCATTCTGGCCGGCAACGATGAGGGCGCAAAAGGCTGCTGTTTTTCGGTTGCCATGTCGGCAGACGGTATTGCCGTACTTTCGTCGGACGGCTGTGCTGCCGCGCCCGACGGCACGAGGCTGCCCGTCAGCGATTACAGCTACGCGGAGTTGCATCAGGCGGCGCCGCAGCTGACGCCGGTTAGTCAGGCAATCGAGCTGGCACGCACCTGTCAGGGCAAGATTGCCATTACCGTGCACGATCAGACCATGCTGCGGCAGCTGCGTATGACGCTGCGGTATGCGGATTGTCTGGATGACACGATCATCATCGGTCTGGGACTGGTAGAAGCGGCTCGTGTTGCGTCTGCCAATCCGGATTTACATATCATGGGTGAGCTGCCCAATCTGCCGAGCGAGATTGATGCGCTGGTCAATGCCGCGCAGACAACCGGTTTGTTCGGTCTGCGGGCCGAGCCGAAGGATTTATCCGAGCGGCTGGTTTTGGCGTGCCGACAGGCGGGACTGTTCACCATGAGCCGGTGCACGGACGATCCCAATACGCTTGCGGAACTCATCCGCAAAGGCGTAAACTTTATCGAAACACGCCGGCCGGACATTACGGCGGCACTGCTGCCTGCCGGTGAGGCTGAACCGCACGGTATTCCGCTGAGATACTGATGAAATCCCGTAAAGGACGCACATAGGGGCACCCTCCATAAAGAAGGTGCCCCAAGGCGGCTTTTGCAACTCAATTTAACATTTTCCGAAACGGTGTAGCCTGATTGGTTACGCCGTTTCTGTTTTCTTACGCTCCGCAATAGATTTCTGGAACGATTCTTCCATTTCTTCCGGTGTTAGTTCGTCAAGAATCCCTGATGGCTTGTCTATTGCCTATTTGCTTTTGCAAACTTGATTATACGCTATCCAGGAGCTCATTGAATATTTGGATTACTACAATAACAGACGAATCAAGGCAAAATTAAAAGGCTTGCCGCCTGCGATTCACAGACAACAAGCCCTTTCGGCTGCTTGAATAATTTTTACGTTGAATTTTTGTCTAACTTTTGGGATCACTTCAATCGGCTGTGCCTTTTCTTTGCTCTAATCGAGTGTTGCAGACAATGAAAAATGCAAAAATCAACGTCATTCTCCATTTTTCATTCTTAATGCTCAATTCAGAATCTTTTCCATCTCAGAGATCATTTCATCAAACAGCTTTGTTGCGTCCTCAATCGGCTTCGGACTTGCCATATCCACGCCCGCGCCGCGCAGCAGCGTGATCGGGTCGGCAGAGCAGCCGCCGGACAGGAAGCCGAGGTAATCCTTTACCGCCGGTTCACCCTCCCGCAGAATGCGGCGCGAAAGTGCAATGGCTGCGGCGTAGCCGGTCGCGTACTGGTAAACGTAGTAATCGTAGTAGAAGTGCGGAATACGCGCCCATTCAAGCGAAATCTCTTCGTCTACGTTCATTTCCGGTCCGAAATACTGCTCGTTCAGCTTTTTGTACATCGCGCAGAGCGCTTCGGCGGTCGTGCCCTCGCCGCGCTGGGTCATTTCGTTGGCGGCAAGCTCGAACTCAGCGAACATGGTCTGACGGTACAGCGTGCCGCGGAACTGCTCGAGGAAGTGGTTGATGAGGTACGCGCGCTCCTGCTTATCGGTCGTGACGGACAGCAGGTATTCCATCAGCAGGGCCTCGTTGCAGGTGGAAGCAACCTCCGCCACAAAGATCACATAGTCCTGGTATGCGGTCGGCTGCGTCTTGTTGGACAGGTAGGAATGGATGGCGTGGCCCATCTCATGCACGAGCGTGAACACGTCGTCGAGCGTGCCCTTGAAGTTGAGCAGCACATACGGGTGCACACGCGCGCCCGCCGAGTACGCGCCCGAGCGCTTGCCCTCGTTCTCGTACACGTCGATCCAGCCGTTTGCAAAGCCTTCGCGGAGCAGATTCAGGTAGTCCTCGCCGAGCGGCGCGAGCGCCTTCAGTGCGATCTCCTTGGCCTCCTCGAACGTGAATTTCATCTCCACGCCGTCCACGACCGGCACATACAGGTCGTACATGTGCAGTTCGTCCACGCCGAGCAGCTTCTTTCTCAGCGCAACATAGCGGTACATGGGCGCAAACGAGCGATGCACTGCGTCGATTAGGTTGCGGTAAATCTCGGTCGGCACTTCATTGCCGTCAAGGGCGGCATCCAACGTCGAGGGGTACTTGCGGACATTCGCGAAGAACAGCAGCTGCTTGAGCTGCGCGGACAGCGTTGCCGCCGAGGTGTTGCGGAACTGGCCGTAAACCGAGTACAGCGAATCGAACGCGGACTTGCGGAGCACGCGGTCGTAGGACTGCATGAGCGGGATGAACGTGCCGTGCGTGACGGGATGTTTATTGCCGTCCTTGTCCACCGCGTCCGGGAATTTGAGGTCGGCGTCGTTGAGCATGGAGTAAATGTCATCCGGGCTGGCGGCCATTTCGCCTGCAGCGGCGAGGATTGCCTCCTCCTTGTCGGACAGCACATGCTCACGGCGTCGGCGAATGCGGTCGATATTCAGGCGGTACAGCTCCAGCTCGGGTGCTTCGGCGTACAGACGGTTCATGTCCTCATCGCTGATGGCGAGCAGCTCAGGGGTCTCAAACGCGGCGGCAGACTGAATTTCGACCGCGAAGCGCGTCACCTGGCTGACCATCTCCTGATACGCGGCGACGCGGGTGTCCTCATCGCTGCGGCGCTGCGCGTAGTGTACGAGCGCGTCAAACGCAAGGCTGATTTCATCATCCAGACGGAAAAAAAGACAGCAGAGCAGCACCGCTTTCGGCCAGTCTGCCGCGGAATGCGGTGATGCGCGGAATGAACTCCTTGGCCTTCGCTAACGCGGCACGCCAGTCATCGTCGGTCGCAAACAGATCCTGAATCGCCCATTTGTCCTTTTCGGGCACATCTGCGCGGGCGGGAATTTTATTGGTTTCCATGGAAATACTTCCTTTCCGGTAGAGTTTTCTACTCTTATTATGATACCCAACCGCGGGATTCATGCAAGCGATTTACCACGATAAAATCAAACATCCCGCTTTCCTTGCAAAAAAAAGCGGGATGTTTGTTATTCTTCCTCCGGCAGCGAATTGCCGTAGGTTTCGAGTGCATGCTTGATATCATTCCACGCAAAACCACGCCGCTGGAGTGCCGCAACGGCTTTTTCGACCTCTTTTCGATCGGAAACGTCACCGCGCAGGCGTTTTTCGAGCAGAGCCAGCATTTGCGCCTCATCCGGAGAGAAGGTCTGCATAGCTGCTTCTGCGGTGTCGCGGTCTATGCCGCGGCGGGTCAGCTCCTGCCGGATGCGTGCCGCGCCGTAGCCCTTGCGCGTGTAGCCGCGTACAACGCTTTCCGCGAAAAGCTCGTCATTGAGCATGCTGCGTTCGGTCAGCCACGCAAGCGCGTAATCGGCGGCTTCCTCATCGTGACCCTTGGCAAGCAGCTTGTCGCGCAGCATTTTCGCACTCAGTGCCCGGTAAGACAGCTGTTTTGCCGCCATATCGAGGGCTGCGCGGTATTTATCCTCGCTCATTATTCTTCGTCGAGGTCGTCAAAATCGTCCGCGTCGATGGAGACTGCCTTGGAGGACGACGGACGCGGTGCCTTATCCGCAGGCTTTTCGGCCTTCTCGGTCGGCACAGCGGCGGAAGGACGTGCCGCATGGCTCTGCGCCAGCTTGCTGCGCTCCTCGGCTACCTTTTCCATGATCTGCTTCTGTACGTCATCCGCGATGTCCGGATGATCCTTGAAATACTGCTTGGCAGCATCACGGCCCTGACCCAGACGGGTATCGCCCATGGAGAACCACGCGCCGGATTTGTTGAGGATGCCGAATTCTACGCCGAGATCGACCAGCTCGCTCGTGCGGGAAATGCCTTCGCCGTACATAATATCGAACTCAGCCTGCTTGAACGGGGGAGCAACCTTGTTTTTTACAACCTTTACGCGGGTGTGGCTGCCGATCAACTCGGTGCCGTTTTTCAGATGCTCCACGCGGCGAACCTCCATGCGGACAGACGCATAGAATTTGAGCGCGCGGCCGCCGGTCGTGACCTCCGGACTGCCGTAGATCACGCCCACCTTTTCACGAAGCTGGTTGATGAAAATGGCCACGCACTGGCTCTTGGCGATCGAGCCGGCCAGCTTGCGCATCGCCTGACTCATCATGCGGGCATGCAGACCGACAAAGGAATCGCCCATTTCGCCTTCGATTTCGGCGCGCGGCGTCAGCGCGGCAACCGAGTCGATAACGACGATATCGATCGCGCCCGAACGCACGAGCGCCTCCGCGATATCAAGCCCCTGCTCGCCGGTATCCGGCTGGGAGACCAGCAGGCTGTCAATGTCAACGCCAAGTGCCTTGGCGTACACCGGGTCGAGGGCGTGCTCAGCGTCCACAAATGCCGCCATGCCGCCCATCTTCTGCGCCTGCGCGACAATGTGCAGGGCAACGGTCGTCTTACCGGAGGATTCCGGCCCGTAGATCTCAATGATTCGGCCGCGCGGCAGACCGCCGATGCCGAGCGCGAGATCCAGACCTATCGAGCCGGTCGGGATGTGTTCGATATTCATGCCGGTGTTTTTCGCCCAGACGCATAACCGCGCCCTTGCCGAACTGCTTTTCGATCTGACCGAGCGCAGCGGCAAGTGCTTTCTTCTTATCAGCCGCAGGAGCGACCGGTTCCAACTGCTTTTTGGTAGCCATGATAGCATTTCCTCCTGAAAAAGTTACAAATATGCAAGCCGCAGAGCGGCGGTGTATTCAGATTCGATACACCCATTATAACAGGGTGCCGATTTGAATGCAATGATTTTATCGAAAATTTGTTCGATAAAATTTGATATAAAAATCCTGCCTTTTCAGGCAGGATTTTCAACGGGTCTTATTTACCCTGTGCGTCGATATACGCCTTCGCATGCTGCTTGAGCTTGTCGAAGGTTTCCTCGCTCAGCACATGCTCGATGCGGCACGCATCCTCAGCGGCGGTCTCAGCGTCCACGCCGAGAGCGGTGAGGAATGCGGTGAGCACGGTGTGGCGCTCGTAAATGCTGGAGGCAATCTGCATGCCGGATTCGGTCAGCCCCAGCAGACCGTTCTGGTCGATGGAAACGTAACCGTTATCGCGCAGCAGGCCAACGGCACGGCTGATGCTCGGCTTGGAAAAGCCGGTGTAGTGCGCAACGTCGATCGAGCGCACCTGTCCATTTTTCTGCGTCAGAACCAGGATGGCTTCCAGGTAGTTTTCCGCGCTTTCCTGAATTTTCAATGCACGGACCTCCTTTTTCTAAGATACTCTTTTCTGTAGGGCAGCACATGGGTTGGTCCTGCCGCGAAATTCTGTAATAGTATATCTATTTTATCATGACTTGCGTGTTTTTGCAATCTGCGTTGAACAAATTTCAAGCGGAAACAGCGGTCTGTGTTACGGCTGATCGGGCGGGAGCGGATTTTCCGGTGTATTCTGCGACTCGGTCTGCGCTGCGGGAGCCGGCTGCTCGAACGGCTGCGGCTCGGGCATTTGCGGTCAATGCTGCGCAGGGTGCGGTGCATGCTGAACAGCATCATAATAAATTCATAGCCGAGCCGTGCAGCAATATTTCCGACGATAAACAGCAGGATCGCCCAGAAAAAGTGGAAAAACAGCAGAATAACGCTGTAAATAGCCAGCGCAGCGACCGTCATGCAGTACAGGATTTTCAGCAGACCCTCGGTGTATGCGTGCCGGAAATTGAGAAAATCATGCAGCTTGGCTGCCGCGCCGTGGTAGTGATTCGGCTTGCGGACAAACAGCGTGTACAGCGCGATGCCGCCCGCAAGAATCAGTAAAAGTGCCAGAATCGGCAAAATCATTGAGAAAAGCGGTGTGTATGTATAGGTGTAAGCGTAATTCATGGTATGCACCTCTCCTTTGGAAATGAGTTGATACATTTTTAGTGTACCATATTCTGCGGGGATGATAAAGGGAAAGTTGAATAATTGAGAATGGAAAATGGAGAATGAAGGTGAGGGAAAAGCGATGTATTTATCAGGTCGGAATGGCGTTCTCGGCAATCGTGTAATCGCAGGGGGGGCCGGCGACCGCCCGCATACCGTTAAATATTACGTTCATTTTCCATTCTCTATTCTCAATTTTTCATTTCAAACCGCCTACGACCATTGCAAATTCCATCAAAATGTTGTACTCTTGATGTACCACCGAACAGGAGAGATACCATGAAAATTTTGCACACTACACCCGCGCAGGACGGGTTTTATATGCCTGCGGAGTTTGCACCGCATGAGGGCTGCCTGATGATCTGGCCGGAACGCGCCGACAGCTGGCAGTACGGCGCTTATGCGGCCCGGAAAGCCTTTCTGCGTGTGATCGAGACGATTTCCGAAAGCGAAAGCATGACCGTGCTCTGCTCGGAAGGGCAGTATGACAACGCGCGTGCGCAGCTGCCCGACCGCGTTCGTCTGGTCGTGATGGAGACTGACGATGCGTGGGCGCGTGACGTTGGCCCGACCTTTGTTATCAACGGCAGGGGAGAGCGCCGCGGCATCGACTGGGGTTTCAACGCGTGGGGCGGCGATGTGGACGGCCTGTATCCCTCGTGGGAGAAGGACAACCGCGTGGCGCGCAAGTTCTGCGACCTGGTCAGCAACGACGTATACGACAAACGCGATTTCATTTGCGAGGGCGGCTCCATCCACTCGGACGGCGAGGGCACCGCGCTCGTCACCGAAGCCTGCCTGCTGAGCACGGGACGCAATCCCGATCTCACAAAGGCCGAAATTGAGCAGGTTTTGTGCGATTATCTGGGCGTTTCCAAGGTGATCTGGCTGCCGCGCGGTATTTACAACGACGAGACCAACGAGCACGTTGACAACGTATGCGCTTTCACGGCTCCGGGCGAGGTTGTGCTCGCGTGGACGGATGACGAGACCGACCCGCAGTATGCGCTCTCCAAGGCCAGTCTGGATGCACTGGAGCAAAGTGCTCCGGGCGGCTGAACGCGTCCAGATAGGTGAACACCGGGTTGCCCTCCACCTTGCCGGGGTCCTGCACCCGCAGGTGGCCGGGGTCGGTATACATGGACATGATCTTCTTCTTGATGTCCTCGGGCTCATCGGAGAGGTAGATGCAGTTGCCCAGGGACTTGCTCATCTTGGCCTTGCCGTCAATGCCGGGCAGGCGGAGGCAGGCAGCGTTCTGGGGCAGCAGGATCTCGGGCATAGTCAGGGTGTCGCCATAGACGGCGTTGAACTTGTGGACGATCTCCTTGCACTGCTCCAGCATAGGCAGCTGATCTTCCCCGGCGGGGACTGTCGTCGCGCGGAATGCCGTGATATCCGCGGCCTGGCTGATGGGATAGGTAAAGAAACCAACGGGGATGCTGGTTTCAAAATTCTTCTGCTGGATCTCCGCCTTGACGGTGGGGTTGCGCTGGACCCGGGACACGGTGACCAGGTTCATATAATAGAAGGTCAGCTCTGTCAGTTCCGGGATCATGGACTGGATAAAGATGTGCGCCTTGGCAGGGTCGATGCCCACAGCCAGATAATCCAGTGCCACCTGCAGGATGTTCTGGCGCACTTTCTCCGGTTGTGCTTCATGCGTACACAGCCGTGCGAAACCGGATAGCCGCTGCTGAAGTCATATTCGGTGCTGGTGCCGGGATAGCACAGGCGGGAGTGGAACGCGTAGCCGGTGCCCGGGTAGAAGCCTACAACCGGACGAACCGTGTAAGTACCGGTGGTCCAGCCTGCCTTCAGCTTGTAGCTGACGGTGGTTACGCCGACCGGAGTCGGGGGGTGGAGGCAGCGCCGGTGCCGACGATAAAGCTCTTGGTCAGCTTCCAGTTGCCCTTGGAGCCGGTGAATACGTTTACATGCTGATAGGCGCGGTTGATCCAGACCAGATAATTGGTGTTGCTGGAGTAGCCCTTGGCGTTGATCCAGACCTCCTTGGTGGTCTTGGAGTAATCGTTGTTGGCCGCGTAGGACGTGGTGTAGTTGCCGCGGTAAACCGAGGATACCTGCTTGAGGATAGCGGCAGCATCGCGCTGTGCATACCACTCGGCAGAGTAATTCTCGATCGGAACGGTCTTCTGGGCGTAAACCTGCTCGGTTTCGCCGGTGGACGGGTTGTCGTAGAGCAGCTTAAAGCCAATCGCCGTGCTGGTCTTCATATTCTTGGTGAAGGTGAAGGTGCTGGTGTGGCTGGAGGTCTTACCGTTGGTCAGCTCGAAGCTGTTGTTCGTGCAGCCCTTGATCGCGGAGCCGTCCTGATACCAGATTGCAGTGCAGGTAACGCCTTCCTTTACGCCGGAGAAGCTGACCTTAGCAGTCAGCGAGCCGCCGGCCTTAACCTTATCCGGAACGGTCATCGTGATCTGAACGCCATCCAGACCGGGATCGATGTTGTCGATCGTGTGGTCGGCCTTAGCCGTTACCGTGCAGCCGACCATGCGGGTGTCTACGGTGCCGATCTTGCCGGTGCCGTCAACCGTGGTGTTCTTGCCGGCCAGAACCATCGTGCCGACCGTGCCGGACAGCGTGATGCGGTTGCCGGAGCCGCGCAGAACGGAAACGGTATCCGCGTCGCGCCTTGAGCAGGATGGTGTTGTTGCTGCCGGTAATGGTGATGGCATCCGAGGTCATGCCTTCGAGCACGATCGTGCGGCCGGAAGCGGTGATCTCGATGTTGGAGACTGCGCCGCTGTAGCCAACGGAGCCGCCCTTGCCCGCGATAACGAGCGTGTTTACGGACGAAGTGTTGTCCATCTTCACATCCACCGTGCCTGCCGGATCAACAGCAAGCGTGGAAATGCTGGTCTGCTTGGTAGCATTCAGTACAGCGCGCTCCTCGCCCTTGAGGACGATGCGGTGCGAGCTGCTGACGGAATCGAGCGAAATTTCATTCGTGGGAGCGGCAAAGATCCAGTCGCCGTCTGCGACAGCGCCGGTCAGAGCGATGCTCGGATTGGTGAGTACGGTGCCGCCGGCCAGCTCGGCCGGTGCGCTGTCTGCGTTGGTGGCAGCTGCAATGCTCACGATCATGGTGACGAACTGTGCACGGGTCAGCTTGTTCGACGGAGACAGCTTGGCAGCAGAGGTACCGTTTACAACGCCCTGGCTGATCAGAGCGGCAGCTGCCTGCTTCTGCTCGGTGGTCATGGAGGAGGTATCGGTGAAGCTGCTCAGCTCATCGGCAGCGGTCTCTGCGCGGTCGTACGCAAACGCACGAGCCATCAGCACGAAAGCCTCGGCACGGGTAGCTGCAGTGTCAAAGCTGCGGTTGTCATTTGCGGTAATCAGGCCGAGGTGGATGGCCTTGCCCAGATCCTCGCTGTACCATGCGGACTGCTGGCTGGCAGCCAGACCGGATACACTGTCGGCCTGCGTTGCGCCAAGCGCACGGTTGAGGATAACGATAGCCTCGGAACGCTTGACCGAGTTGTTTGGCATAATTATGCCGTTGATGCCCTTCAGAAGACCCAGCTCAACACCCTTGCGCAGCGAAGCGGCAGCCCAGTGGCCGTCGATGTCCGGGAAATCCGTGGTCGCCGGATCGGAAGGTGTGGTCGGGTCAGTCGGAGTCGTGGGTTCGGTGGGAGTGGTCGGAGTGGTCGGAGTCGTCGGCTCGGTGGTCGTCGGAACGGCGGTCTGCTCCAGTGCAAACGGGAGCGGATCGAGCATCAGATACTGCGGCATGTACTTGGACGCACCGGCACGCAGCGGATCGGAATCGCCGCCGATCACCAGCTTGCTGTCGGAGAAGCTGTCGTCCACCAGCATGCGGAAGGTGGTGGTGCCCCAGTGGAAGGTGAGCCACTGCGCCTTGTCAGCGTTGTTCTTGCTGTCCGCAAGGTATGCCTTTACCTTGTTGTGGGCCTTGGTCAGCTTGGTCTTGCCGGAGTCGGTCAGGTCGATCTCAACGGCTTCTGCGCCGTTCTCGGTGGTTGCCTTGGCAGAGGCAAAATCTGCACGGTCGAACTGCCACTCCTCGTTCAGAAAGTCGGTCACACTGCACAGACGGCGGTCGCCCAGACGAGCGGCCCAGTAAGCGGCAGTGTTGCTGGTAGCTGTTTTCGGAATGGAAACGGTGATCACATCACCGGAAACGGCGGCAGACGCGCCGGTCAGACCCTCAAGCTGCATGCGCTGCGAGATGATCTTCTGCGCTGCTGCCAGATCGGTCTGGAGAGCGGTGCTGTCGTACTCGCTGCCGGTGATCGGCTTGAATGCAAACGTCAGCGCGTTTGCAGCCTTGGTGGTCGCCGAATCATTTACGGCAAAAGCAGTGGTGAACAGCATCATGGCGGCCAGCAGACCGCTGAAAATGCGTTTTGTCAACTTCAAAATACTATCCCTTTTGACAGTTGCAGAATGCGGACATTCTGCCTTACCTTATTACCTATATTTTACGTTCCTGACCATAGCTTGTCAAGACGAGTAAGGTTTCAGTTCCGAAACATTTCGCTGTCCGCTGGGGACGGCGTACCCACGCCGAGAGGGCAAGAGGGGAGACACTTGCGGTTTCTACCCTCTTGACTCCCGTTTCCCTTGGGAGAGCACGGCGAAAATCGGAGAACGGCGACTCGCCAGGGGAACGGCTGTACTGCTCAGCTTCCGTAGGGGCGGACCAATGTGTCCGCCCATTTCTCCACCTTCATCGCTCAAGCTGTATTCGTACTGCTACACAGGCGGTTCAATTTCCGCAGGCGCAACATAACAGTGTTGCGCAACTCGTTTGCACGTTGTTGTGCATGGCACCTGCGGATTTCATCCGTTGCAGAATCTATCTTGTAGGGCGGGATGACCCCATCCCGCCGTATGTAAATGGCAGCAAATCGTAAAAACGGCGGGGTGAGGTCACCCCGTCCTACAATATAACGCGTTAAAGACTTGTGCGGCACTGTCATCCCCCAGGGGACTCTCTCTTACCCTTCGGGCAATTCACCTTGTGTCGCACCCTGCGTAGATTTAACCATATGTGTAGCAGTAAGCTGTCTGTGAAATGCGAAAAGGCGGAGAAAGACACGCTGCGGTAACCCGACTGCCGTTCCCCATTTTGCAGCGGTCGCCGGTCTCTGGTCTGCGCCAGACTAAGAAACAAAAGGAAGTGGGCGTTAAGAGGGTAGAAACCATTGGTGTCTACCCTCTTGCCCCTGCCGCGGGGGCGGCGACATTCCCGCCGCCCGCAGGCGGCGAATCCCAATACCGGGAACAGCCATCCACGCTTTACAATCTGAATACAGCATGTTATACTATAAAATAAGCATAAAAACGACCCTTTTTCAAAGGAGGAAATCACCCATGCTTTGCAAAAACTGCGGCAAGGAGCTGCCGATCGCCGGAAAATTCTGCCCCTTCTGCGGCGCAGCTGTCGAGCAGACCGGTGTCAACGACGAAACAGCTGTATTTACCACCCTGCCGGATGATATGAAGGACCCTGTTGAGACCGGTCCGATTGACACCAGCGCGTTTGACGCGGCTATGCGGGCCGAAAAGCAGCAGCTTCCGGTGGACGACACGGCTGCCGATCCGCTGGCAGACACCAATCCCAATATTCCGAATCCGAACATTCCCACGCAGGCTGCCATGCGTCCGATCGACACGCCGCCGGTCCGCCGTACTGCGGGCACGCCCGAGCGCCGCACGACCTACTACAACGGTGAGGCCGATCCGAAGGACCGCGTTTACAAAAAGCCGTCCAAGGGAAAACGCGGCCTGATCATTGCGCTGGTGGTCATCATCGTGGCGGCTTTGATTGGCGGCGGTGTGTGGTATTTTACAAATTCACACAAGACCGACGAAAACCTCATCATGGCCGAAAAGTACATGGACCGCGGCAACTTCGACAAGGCACTCGAGTATTACCAAAAGGCGCAGGCGGAAGCCAAGGACCCGGCGGCTCTGGATGCGACCATTCAGCTGATCAAGGACTATCAGTCTGCCGAGGATTACGTCAATAACGGCCAGTACACCGAGGCCATTGCGGGCGCTTAAGCAGCTGCAGAACCGTGTCACCGACCCGGATTCCGCGATGTACAAGGCCATCGAGGATTTGCTCGATAAGGCGCAGTCTGCCCAGTCGGACGATCAGTTCAACTCCGATCTGGACGAGGCACAGAGCTATCTGGACGATAAAAGTACGATGCCGCCAGCGGCAAGCTGGATTCTCTGGCAAATGATGATTCGCTGACCGATGACCAGAAAAAGCAGGTCAAGGAGCTGCAGAAGCAGCTTTCCGATGCACAGCAGCAGGAAAAGCAGCAGGAAGAGAGCAGCCAGAAAAAGGCCGAGCAGCGCGATGCGTTCAGCAAAAGATGGATGAGCTGGAAAGTGACGATCTGAAAATTTCGTCGGCAGAGAATCAGGAGGATGAGCTGGCCATGACCGCAAGCTCGTTCGAGCAATGGGATAACCTGCTGAGTGAGATGTACGACTACCTTGCGACCGTGCTCAACGCCGATCAGTACGCTTCCGAGGAGGCAAGCTACAAGCAGTGGGTGCAGGAGCGTGACTCCGGTGCGGAAAATGCCGCAAAGGAGACCGAGGATGACACGGCAAAGCAGCTTGCATCCTACAGCTTTAAGCAGAGCTACACCAAAACACACTGCTATAAGCTGCTCGATCTGATGAACTGAACACAGGAATAACGAAAAAGGACGCATCGGGGTACCCTCCATAAGGAAGGTGCCCCAAGGCGGCTTTTGCAACTCAACTTAACTTTTCTGAAACGGTGTAGCCTTTACGGTTACGCCGTTTCTGTTTTCTTACGCTCCGCAATAGATTTCTGGAACGATTCTTCCATTTCTTCCGGTGTCAGTTCGTCGAGAATCCCGACGCCGCTGTAATGAATGTCTACAATCTGGATACGCTTGCCGTCAAGATATTTCGGCGCGTGAACAACGATCCTATCCACAAACTCGTGGATCAGTTCCGGTGTCAACACCTTCAGCTCGGTGATTTTCTTAACTTTTCGGATAAACTGCTGCAAATTCACTGTCTTATCCGTTTCGGTTTCCAGATACGCCTGCATCTCAGGGACGGCAGCTTTTAACGTTTGCTGTTCTTCTTCGTAGGATGTGGACCGCTCGATCGATAAGGTTGGATGCGTATCGCCAAAATTTTCCACTCTTCCGGTGTTTTTCTTTTTGAAGGCTGGCGACTTTCAAGCGTTTGACCGTATCTACCACCCGCAAAGATCCTCAAAATCCGCGTTCTACTGCGTAACAAATCTCAAGCAAAGGAGTGATGAAGCTATGGCAGTTTTCCGTGTGGAACGCAACACAGGCTACACCGTAATGAGCAACCACCACTTACGCAACAAGGAGCTTTCCTTAAAGGCAAAGGGGCTGTTATCTCAAATGCTGTCCCTGCCGGAGGATTGGGACTATACCCTTGCAGGGCTGTCCTACATCAACCGGGAAAGTATCGACGCTATCCGTACCGCCGTTTGGGAGCTTGAAAAAGCCGGATATATCACAAGGCGGCAGGGACGCGACGAGAAAGGCAAAATGACCGCAATCGAGTACACCATTTACGAACAGCCGCAGCCGCCGGAATTGGATTGCCCGGTATTGGAAAATCCAACAGCGGATAACCCGACAACGGAAAATCCGACGTCGGAAAATCCAATGCAATTAAATAAAGATATATCAAGAACTAACTTACAAAAAAAAGAAAAATCAAATACGGATTTATCAAGTACCCATTCCATTCCTATCCATTCCCTAAACCTCCCTTGCCTTATGGCGAGGACGAAGCGGCACAGCCGCCGGAACGGAAAGGAACGGAAAGGAACGACGCTTACAGAGTGTATGAGGAAATCATCAAGGACAATATCGAGTATAACATTCTCTTGCAGGATATGAAGTTTGACCATGACCGTCTGAATGAGATTGTTGACATTATCCTTGAAACGGTCTGTACGTCAAGAAAGAAAATCCGTATTGCAGGGGACGATTACCCCGCCGAGCTTGTGAAGTCAAAGTTTATGAAGCTGGACAGCGAACATATCCGCTTTGTGCTTGACTGTATGCAGGAGAACACCACGAAAATCCGCAATATCAAGCAGTACCTAAAGGCGGTTCTTTTCAATGCCCCGTCTACCATTGACAGCTATTATACTTCCCTTGTCGCTCACGACATGGCAAGCGGCGCATTATCCGGCAAGCCTAAATACGGCGACCCGGACTACTACACCTACAACGAGGGCGAAAGCCTGTAAACGAAAAAAGGAGGATTTACCACATGGCACAGAAAACAGGAGCTTTAATTTTTGACGAAACCGCTGACCGCTACGATATTCGCTTTGATATTGCCGACTATTACGGCGGCTTGCATTGCGGCGAGTGCATGGACGTATTCACAGGCGGCAAATGGAAGCCGACCCGGATTGAGTACGGGGACAACTGGTATCTTGTAGGTATCCGCGCCGAGGACTTGAACGGGCTGCGGGTGCGGATTTAACGGGGCGGCGTGAAGAACGGACGCCCTTTTTTCACGCCCAAAAGCGGCGTACCACCTTAACACTATCACTACTACCGGGAAAGGAGGACGGTAAACATTGCAAGATGAAATCAACGAAAAAGTGGTTGCGCTCTCTGTCAAGGGAGCGAAGCTGACCGCTGAAACGCTGCAAAAGGCAATCAAAGCCATGCTTGCACAGGCAAAAAAGCAGCAGGAAAAACAGCCCCACGGGAAGCAGACCCTAAAGCAGCTTGCGAAGCAGAACGCGGGGCTATCCAACATTGAGATAACCGAGGGCAATATCAAAGCCTTTGAGCAGACGGCAAAAAAATACGGTATCGACTTTGCCCTAAAGAAAGACAGCACCGAAACGCCGCCCCGTTATCTCGTCTTTTTCAAGGGGCGGGACGCGGACGCTCTGACCGCAGCCTTTAAGGAGTTTTCCGCAAAGAAGCTGACACAGGAGCAAAAGCCCTCTATCCGAAAGGCACTTGCCACATTCCGGGAAGCAGCAAAGCAGCTTAACGCGAACCGTCAAAAGACAAAATACAAGGACAGGGAGGTATCGCTATGAAGCCGAATATCAAGAAGCTGCTTATCCTAAACGCCCCCTATCTGCTCTTTGTGTATCTCTTTGATAAAGTCGGACAGGCGGTGCGGCTCTCGCCGGGGGCTGACCTCTCCGGCAAGCTGGTTTCCATTGGCAGCGGCTTTTCCGCTGCCTTTTCAAATGCCCTGCCGAGTTTTAACCCTATGGATTTGCTTATCGGCATTGTCGGGGCTGTCGTTATCCGGCTTGCGGTCTATGTGAAAGGCAAGAACGCAAAGAAATACCGTAAGGGCATGGAGTACGGCTCTGCACGTTGGGGCAATGCCGAGGATATAAAGCCATATATCGACCCCATGTTTGAAAATAACGTGCTGCTGACGCAGACCGAAAGGCTGATGATGAGCAGCCGCCCGAAGCACCCGAAGTATGCAAGAAACAAAAACGTGCTTGTCATCGGCGGCTCCGGCAGCGGCAAAACAAGGTTTTTTGTAAAGCCCAACTTAATGCAAATGCACAGCAGCTATGTTGTCACAGACCCGAAAGGAACGGTTTTAATCGAGTGTGGAAAGCTCTTGCAGCGGGGCGGGTACAAAATCAAGGTGCTAAACACCATCAATTTCAAGAAATCCATGCGGTACAATCCCTTTGCCTATCTGCGCAGCGAAAAGGACATTTTGAAACTGGTAAATACCATTATCGCCAACACCAAAGGCGACGGGGAAAAATCCGGCGAGGATTTTTGGGTGAAATCGGAACGGCTTTTTTACTGCGCCCTTATCGGCTACATCTGGTACGAAGCCCCGGAGGAAGAAGAACTTCACGACGCTGCTTGAAATGATAAATGCGTCGGAAGCCCGCGAGGACGACCCGGAATTTCAATCCCCCGTTGACCTCATGTTTGAACGCTTGGAGGAAAAAGACCCGGAACATTTTGCGGTGCGCCAGTACAAGAAGTTTTTGCTGTCTGCCGGAAAAACAAGAAGCTCTATCCTCATTTCCTGCGGTGCGCGTCTTGCCCCCTTTGACATTCGGGAGCTGCGCGAGCTTATGGAAACCGACGAAATGGAGCTTGACACCATAGGCGACAGAAAGACCGCCCTTTTCGTCATCATCAGCGACACCGACGACACTTTTAACTTTGTCGTTTCAATCCTTTACACACAGCTATTCAACTTGCTTTGTGACAAGGCAGATGATGAATACGGCGGGCGGCTTCCCGTCCATGTGCGCTGTCTGCTTGACGAGTTTGCGAATATCGGGCAGATACCAAAGTTTGAAAAGCTCATTGCAACGATACGGAGCCGGGAAATATCCGCGTCAATCATCTTGCAGAGCCAGTCACAGCTAAAAGCCATTTACAAAGACAACGCCGATACCATAGTCGGCAACTGCGACACCACGCTTTTCTTGGGCGGCAAGGAGAAAACCACCCTTAAAGAAATATCGGAAATTTTAGGAAAAGAAACGATAGACAGCTTTAACACGTCCGAAACAAGGGGGCGGGAGCTTTCGCATGGGCTGAACTATCAGAAATTGGGAAAGCAGCTTATGACGGAAGATGAAATTGCAGTCATGGACGGAGGGAAATGTATCTTGCAGCTACGCGGGGTGCGCCCGTTCTTCTCCGAAAAATACGATATTACCAAACACCCGAAATACAAGTACCTTTCCGACTTTGACAAGAAAAATGCCTTTGACATGGAAAAGCACTTGCGCCGCCGTCCTGCAATCGTAAAGCCGGACGAGGTATTTGACTATTACGAAGTTGACGAAGCAGATTTGCAGGAGGACACAGAAAATGAATAAGCGTATCAGAAAGAAAAAGGCAAAACAGCAGCTAATCCGGGCTATCAGCGGGCTTGTGGAAGCTGCCGAGGAAATGCAGCGGGAACAGGAACGCAGGACAAGACAGGCAGGTATTTCCTATATCAAGTATATCGAAGCTGTCCGGGAACGGCAGTACGGCATTATGCCTGTCTACACACCACTTTTTGAAAAGGAGGGAGCTTAAAGTAAAAATAATAAACACGGGCTACATGGTACGCGCCCCTACTCCTTGCGCGTATCGCGGCAGGAGCCGCACCCCTTACAACTGAATACCGCCGCGCCGCAGAACATACGCAGCGCGGGGACTTATGACCGCGGCAGTTATCGAAAACTGACCGCCGTTTTTTATGCCCTTTTTCGGGCAGCCGCACAGCGGCAGAAAGGAGTTATATTATGGCATTTTTCAACAGCGCAGTAGGCGTTTTACAGACACTCGTTATCGCTCTCGGAGCAGGTCTTGGCATTTGGGGCGTTATCAACCTCTTGGAGGGCTACGGAAATGACAACCCAGGTGCAAATGCTCATGGTTAATAAAGAAGCACAACAAAACAGGACAAGGACAGTCAGCCCCGCCGCTATTCCGAGCAAGGCAAATTATAGGGTAAAGTCTAAAAAGCATTTGTAACATTTCTATAAACTCTATTGACTTGAACACCTCCGGGAGTTATAATATGTTTTGCTATTTAGGAACGCTAAATAGCAAAACTAAAGTGAGGTAGAGAGTATGGATAACAGGTATGTGCAGCAATTCAAAAAAGGCTCTCTTGAAATGATACTTTTGTGCTTGATCGGACGCAAAGAAACCTACGGCTATGAAATCATTACAGAGCTAAATAACAGCGCGTCCGTTTTGGGCTATGCAAAAGAGGGAACGATTTACCCTATTCTGTATCGTTTGCAGGAAGCCGAGTTAATCCAATGCCGATTAGCCCCGGCAGCGGCAAATGGCGGATCAAAAAAAATACTACTCCCTTACCCATAAGGGCAGAGAGGTATTAGACGAGCTGATTTTATTTTGGGCGAGCTATGAAAGTTGTGTAAATGGCTTTATTGCCACCTATCAAACAGCGGAGGTATCAGAATGAAAGAGCAATACATTAAGCAAGTGGAAAAGGAATTGAGTTTAACACGCAAAGCAAAAAAAGAGGTCGTGCGTGATCTGAATGAAGTCTTTGCTTCTGCGTTGGAGCATGGCGAAACGGAACAACAGGTAATCGAACGGTTAGGCACTCCCAAAGAGTTTGCAGAGAATACCGCCGAGCAGTTAGGCATTGACAGCGCAGCACCGCAGAAACGGAAAGGGATTATTTCGAGCGTTGCAGCCCTTGTCGTTGCCGTTGCAGCGTTTGTGATTTACGCCACTACCCAATCCGGGAAAGTGCCGGACGGGGCAATCGGACAAGCAGACGCAATGACAAACATTCAAGTTGAGGGAGCTTTTGGATTTGACGCTTCACAAATCATTTTGGCAGTCGGTGTAATCGCGGTTACAATCGCAATCATTCAGATTATCCGAACCGTCCGCAAAAACAGGAGGTAGCTATGAAAAAATTTGTTTCAATAATCGCTATTTTACTTATGCTTTCTTTGGCTGCCTGTTCCAATCAAGATACGCCGTCCGCTGCGGATAATCCAAGCAATACACAAACAGAAAGCAATACCATGCTTGACGCGGGTGTATGGCCTGTGAATGAATACACCGAGGGGCTTCCCGTCCCGTCCGGTACGGTCGGTTGGGCTATGCTTGATACGGAACATGAGAATTGCAGTATCAGTATTGTGGATATAAGCGAAACCGACTATAACGACTATTTAGAGCTTTTGAAGCAAGAGGGGTTTTCTATAATAGAGGAAGTGTCGGAAGAAATTGAGGGACAGGACTATGTTTCTATCGGTACGCTTTTGTCAAATGGCGAAAAGGGATTGAGTATCAGCTACATTCCCGATAACTTCACAATTTTCATTTCTTTCCTTAAATAATGAAAATTAAAATGATTAAATCGCCTGATAGGTGGGTGCTTTGCCCTATTTGTGGAAATAAAACACGAACAAAGATACGCCCCGATACAATACTTGAAAATTTCCCTCTGTTCTGTCCGAAATGCAAACAAGAAACACTAATCAGCGCAAAAGATTTGAATGTAGCTGTAATCCCACAACAAATAGCGGAATCAGCCGGAGCAGTCAACGGTCAAGATGAACGGCGCATAAATGCGCCGCCGTTGACAGCCCTGCCTGTTTCCGCTGATGGGTAATCAAGGGAGCGACAGACTAAAGTGCTGTCGCTCCCCTCACATTATGGAAATGAAAATTGAATATCGACCAAGCTGCAACGCCACAGATTTTTTGAAAGTCCGTGGCGTTTTTTTTGCGCCCATTTTTGGCAGACCGCACATTCCTGTTGTTGTAGAAAGTGACGGGGAAATTTGCCCAAAACGGTCTTGCGTACCGTAGTAGTGATGAAAAGAATACCGCAGCCATTTGGAAGAAAGGTATGGGGCTACCGTAGTAGTGATGAAGAAATCCAAGGGAGCGTTTGGCATTTTCCATTTCCGTCCGTAGAAGAAAGCAAAACCACAGCGGGCAGGACACGCCACCGCAATCGCTATATTGACGGAAACAAGCCAAGCCGCCCCCTGCGGATTGCCGCAAAGTCAGCCGTAGAGGAAAGCGGCAGTTTCTTAGAGCAAGATTCTACCACGGTGCCAAAATCCGCATATCTGCGGTTTTGCCCCTGCGGTAAATCTTGTTGGGGAGTGCCTTCCCCAAACCCTGCTATGCGGCTTGCGCCGCAAAAAATCTTCCGAAACCGTTTGGCAATTTTGCTTTTTTTGTGGTGTGGGTAGTAAAAGGGGCAGCTTGCCTTTTTCAGACCACCACGCCGGAATACCACGCACAGAAAGGAGTGATACCCATAGCCAAGAGATACAACACGCCCCACCGCAGCCATGTAGTCAAGACCCGCATGACCGAGGAAGAATACGCCGACTTCACCGGGCGGCTGGAGCATTACGACATCAGCCAAGCCGAGTTTATCCGGCAAGCCATAACACGGGCTACCATTCGCCCCGTTGTTACCATTTCCCCGGTCAATGATGAACTGCTTGCCGCCGTTGGGAAGTTGACCGCCGAATACGGGAAAATCGGCGGCAACCTCAACCAGATCGCCCGCGCCCTCAACGAGTACGGCACACCCTACAACGCACTATCCGGCGAGGTACGGGCAGCCATAGCCGACCTTGCCGCCTTGAAGTTTGAAGTCTTGCGAAAGGTAGGTGAAGCGGTTGGCAACATTCAAACATATCAGCTCTAAAAATGCCGACTACGGCGCAGCCGAGCAGTATCTGACCTTTGAGCATGACGAGTTTACCATGCGCCCCACCCTTGATGAAAACGGGCGGCTTGTCCCCCGTGAGGACTACCGCCTTGCCACTGAACTGCGGCGATGAAGATTTTGCCGTAGCCTGTATGCGCTCCAATCTCCGCTATGGCAAAAACCAAAAACGGGAAGATGTGAAGTCCCACCACTATATCATCAGCTTTGACCCACGGGACGGAACAGACAACGGATTGACCGTTGACCGGGCGCAGGAGTTGGGCGAGAGATTTTGGTAAAGCACACTTCCCCGGACACCAAGCCATTGTCTGCACCCACCCGGACGGACACAACCACTCCGGCAACATTCATGTGCATATCGTCATAAACAGTTTGCGGATTGAAGCTGTACCGCTTCTGCCCTACATGGACAGACCAGCGGATACAAATGCGGGTGAAGCACCGCTGCACCGACGCAGCTATGGAGTATTTCAAGTCCGAAGTCATGGAGATGTGCCACCGGGAAAACCTGTATCAGATTGACCTCTTGCATGGGAGTAAGAACCGGGTGACGGAGCGTGAATACTGGGCGCAGCGGAAAGGGCAAGCCAAGCTGGACAGGCAGGCCGCAGCACAAGCCGCCGCTTTACCCGCCGGGGAGCAACCGCCCAAGCCCACCAAGTTTGAAACGGACAAGGAAAAGTTGCGGCAGACTATCCGAGCCGCCCTGTCCTCTGCTACCAGCTATGACGAGTTTTCCGCTTTACTTCTCCGGCAGGGCGTGACTGTCAAGGAGAGCCGGGGGCGGCTGTCCTACCTTACCCCGGAGCGCACCAAGCCCATTACCGCCCGGAAGCTGGGGGATGGTTTTGACCGTACCGCCGTACTTGCCCTTTTGGAGCAGAACGCCCACAGAGCCGCCGAAAAAGCCGCACCCATACCCGAATACACCCGCACTATTATGGAGCATTACAGCGGGGAAAAGCCGCGAAAACCGCCCCGAAACAGGGCGCTATCCAGCGCATGGTTGACCGGGAAGCGAAACGAGCCGAGGGGAAAGGCGTGGGCTATGACCGCTGGGCGGCTGCACAATCTCAAACAGATGGCGGCTACCGTTGCCGCCTATGGAGCAGTACGGCTTTACTTCCCCGGAGCAGCTTGACGCAGCCATTACCGCCGCTTATGCGGATCTCCATGACAGCACCGCAGAAGGGAAAGTCTGCGGGGCATTGAAGCAGGCATTGCAGGACAAAAAAAGGAGTTGCAGGGATGTCCTGCGCTATTACCGGCCAAGACCAAAGATGTGCGGGACGGATTGAAAGCGCAGAAATCGGACAAGGCAAAGCTGCTACTACCGACACACGAAAGCGACTTTATCATCTATGAAGCTACCCTGCGCCAGCTAAAGGTGCTTGGGGAAAGAAGCTGCCTGCCATTTCCAAGCTGAATACGGAGATTGAAGCCCTAACCGCCGACAAGAACGCCCGGTACAACGATTACCGGGAGAAAAAAGAGCGTGTCCGGGAGTTGCAGACGGTCAAGGGCAATATCGACCAGATGATGAGGGGCGCACCGAGCCGTCAGAAAAAGCACGAACATGAGCGATAAAACACCGCCCCGAAATGATACCGAAACCATACAAAAACAGGGATATAGCTTACCCTACCCGCAATACACCCACCCTTGCAAGGGGCTTACAGGGCAGATTTTCCCCGAAAATGACACCGGGAACATACAGATTTTGCCCCTGTCCCGTCATACCCGACCAAACCGAAGAAAGGAGCGTTTTTTCATGCCGAGAATGAGCAAGAAGCGGCGGCTGGAATGGGCGTTCTTCCTCAATGAGCGAAACCGCATTACTTTCAATGCCCTTTGCCGGGGCTGTACCCACGACTGCAAGCAGAGTTTCCGGGCTATCGTGGTACTCTGCCCCCGGTATTACTCAAAGAGATGGAAAGCCCGCCCCGCAGATAAGGAGAACCAAGATTATGTCAGATAACCGCAAATATTATTACCTCAAACTGAAAGAAAGCTATTTTGACGATGACGCTATCGTGCTGCTGGAAAGTATGCAGGACGGTATGCTGTATTCCAATATCCTCTTGAAGCTGTACTTAAAATCGCTGAAATACGGCGGCACTTTGCAGCTTGACGAGAATATCCCCTACACCGCCCAAATGATAGCCACCATTACCCGCCAGCAGGTCGGCACAGTTGAAAGGGCTTTGCAAATCTTTATGAAGCTGGGGCTTGTCGAACCGCTGGACAACGGGGCTTTGTATATGAGCAATATCGAGCTTTTCATCGGTCAGTCCTCTACCGAGGGGGAGCGCAAGCGCAGGGCAAGAATGAAGATTTCAGAGCAAAAACGGCTTAGTGGACAAGTGTCCGAAGCAAAAGCGGACATTTGTCCACCAGAGATAGAGATAAAGAAAGAGATAGATATAGAGATAGAAAAAGAGAGAGAGTTAAAACCGGGACAAGCCGCTCCCGCTGCTTACGGCAGATATCAAAAATGTGATTTTGACAGATACGGAGCTTTCCGAACTGCAAGCAGAACTGCCCGACAAGTGGGAGTATTACATTGACCGTCTATCCGGCTATATCGCTTCCACCGGGAAGAAATACAAGAACCATGCCGCCACTATCCGCAGATGGGTGGCTGACGATACCGCTAAAGCTGCCCCGAAAAAGGGGCATACCCGATTACAGCTACAAGGAGGGAGAAAGTCTATGAAACCAGCTTTTGAAGATATGAATTTACAGATACCAGCAGTCACCGCCGAGCCGGAGGACTACACAGGTGAGGACGGGCTTCTCTACTGCGGCAGTTGCCGGACACCGAAAGAAGCATATTTCCCGGCAGATAAAGTTACCCTGTTTGGGCGTGACCGCCATCCGGCTGAGTGTGACTGCCAGCGGGCGCAGCGCATGGAGCGTGAAGCCGCCGAACAGCAGAGAAAGCACCGGGACAAGGTAGAAGAACTGAAACGCCGGGGATTTACCGACGGCTATGCGGGAATGGACTTTTGCCAATGACAACGGCAGAAACCCGCAGATGAAAACCGCCCATTTCTATGTGGAGCATTGGGAGGACATGAAAGCCGGGAACATCGGTTATCTGCTCTGGGGCAGCGTAGGCACAGGGAAAAGCTACCTTGCTGGGTGCATTGCAAACGCCCTTATGGAGCAGAATCCGTCCGTATGACAAATTTTGCCCTTATCCTCAATGACCTTGCAGCCACCTTCGAGGGGCGCAACGAGTACATTGACCGCCTTTGCCGCTACCCCCTGCTTATCCTTGACGATTTTGGAATGGAACGGGGCACGGAGTATGGCTTAGAGCAGGTCTACAATGTGATTGACAGCAGATACCGCAGCGGCAAGCCGCTGATCGTCACGACCAACCTCACGCCGGATATGCTGGAAAACCCGCAGGACACCGCCCACGCCCGTATCTATGACAGACTGATTGAAATGTGTTCCCCTGTCTGCTTCACGGCAAAGAATTTCCGAAAGGAAGCCGCAAAAGCCAAGCTGGACAGGCTGAAAGAACTGCTGAAATGAAAGGAGTTCGCCTATGACCGATAAAAAGCACCGCACCGCCAGCCCCACAGACCGCCGCCCGGATTGCGTGACGGAAACCCGCATGGGTAACACCGTCCTCATTGTTTCCGGCTTTTTCAAGAAAGACACCACCGCCACCGCAGCCGACAAGATGATGAAAGTGCTGGAAGCGGAAACCGCAGCCGCACCAAAGCCGCCCTATACTGCATGAGCCGGGGGTATGAGAAAAGCGGTCATGCCGGGGAGCATGACCGCTGGAATGGGAGTGATTATAACGCCGCTATTTCATCTGCTATCTGATTTGGCGAACTGTTAGAAACATCAATCCTTTTTGTATATAACAGTCGGTACTTCGGAAGATATGAAATGCTTTTTTCAATAATTGATGGCAAACGAACACCCTGCTCTATATCTTTGCGCAGTCTTTCGCTCAATACATCAGGGTCACAAACCAAGGAAACGCAATAAACCTTGCAATCTTTATGGTCTAACCTTGATAGAATGTCGTCAATTATACTCTGTTCGTGCATTACCCAACAAAAAATGATGTTGTCATATGCAGAACAATGAATGAAGTTGTTAAGCAAATGACTAATGTTATCTATAACCATAATTTTTGTTTCTTCTGTAACTTGAAATGGGTCAGAATCCCAGCACCAATCGCCATCAAGGAAAACGCTGTTTGATAATTTTGTTTTTAAGATTTGTGCTACTGTTGTTTTTCCAACACCCATTGCCCCGCCGATTAAATATATTTTCTTCATGTGGCTATTCTCCCGCTTAATAATTGCTTTGACAAAAGTATAGCACAGAAGTATGAACTTTTCTACCGCTTGTGTGACATGACAAGCCTTTTTTGAAAAATCGTCATTATGACAGGCGATAAAGAAGCAGAAACCACTATACAGACCGCCGCCCCGTATGGTACAATCTTTGTACGGAATAGCGGGGCGGCTGTCGGAAATGGAGGAAACCATGATTAGACAGACCACCCAATTAGCACCCGTTACCGCCCTTTACGCAAGATTGAGTAAAGATGATGAATTGCAGGGCGAGAGCAATTCCATATCCAACCAAAAGCGCATTTTGGAAACCTATGCCCGTGACAATGGATTTTTGAACTACCGTTTTTTCGTTGACGACGGATGGAGTGGGGCGAACTTCCAAAGACCCGGCTTTATGGAAATGATGGATTGCGTGGAGAATGGCGAGGTAAAATGCGTCATTACCAAAGACCTATCCCGCATGGGGAGGAACTACCTGCAAGTCGGAATGTTTACGGAAATCACTTTCCCCAAGAAAGGCGTCCGCTTTATCGCTATCAATGACGGAGTGGACAGCGCACATGGGCGACAACGACCTACCCCGCTACAAAATCTTTTTAACGAATGGATGGTGAGAGACACGAGCAGGAAAATCAAGGCAGTTTTCAGAAAGGGCATGAGCGGCAAGCCCATTACCAGCCAGCCCGTCTATGGCTACTTAAAAGGCGAGGACGACGCTTTATCATTGACGAGGAAGCCGCCCCGGTAGTCAAGCAGATATACCAGCTTGTGCCTTGCCGGGAACGGCCCGACCAAGATAGCCCGTATGCTCACCGAGCAGGAAATCCCCACGCCGGGAACGCTGGAATACCGCGCACGGGCAGCATACGCCGCTACTACCCCGGCTATGAATGTAAGTGGGCGACAATACCGTTGTTCATCTGTTGGAAAACCGGGAATACTGGGGCATACGGTAAACTTCAAGACCGAGAAAACCTCCTACAGATGAAGCCAGCATAGACAACCCGGAGGAGAAACAGGCGATTTTCGAGAACACCCATGAGCCAATTATCGACTTGCCACATGGGAACGGGTGCAGGAGTTACGCAAGCAGCGCAAACGCCCCAACCGCTACGATGATGTGGGCTTGTTCTCCGGCTTGCTGTTCTGCGCCGACTGCGGTCATGTGATGTACCAGCAGCGGTATCAGACCGACAAGAGAAAGCAGGACTGCTACATCTGCGGGAGCTATAAGAAGCGTGTCAAGGACTGTACGGCGCACTTCATCCGAACCGACCTTTTGACAGCGGGAGTGCCGACAATCTGCGGAAAGTGACCGCCTATGCACAGAGGCACGAAAAGCAGTTCGTGAAGCTGCTTATCGAGCAGAACGAGGACGGGGGCAAGCGCAGAAATGCCGCCAAGAAAAAGGAACTGGACGCAGCCGAGAAGCGCATAGCCGAGTTGTCCGCTATCTTCAAGCGGCTTTATGAGGACAGCGTGACCGGGCGCATTTCTGATGAACGGTTTGCGGAGTTGTCGGCAGACTATGAAGCCGAGCAGCGGCAGCTTAAGGAGAAAGCCGCCGCATTGCAAGGCGAACTTGCAAGGCGCAGGAAGCCACGGTAAACGCTGAGAAGTTTATGAACGTTGTCCGCAAGTACACCAGCTTTGAGGAACTTACCCCTACCCTGCTGCGGGAGTTTATCGAGAAAATCGTAGTGCATGAGTGCAGCTATGACGAGAACAAAAACCGCAGGCAGGAAATTGAAATCTATTATTCTTTTGTCGGCAAGGTAGACTTGCCCGAATAATAAGCCCGACCTGTCCGGCACCCTGCGCAAGTGCCGGATAGGAACGGCAAAATTTTACACTTCTATTACTTCTTATATTACACAACCAAAAAGCCAGGGCATGAAGCAGCTCATGGCGGGCGGCGGCGTTGCCCTGATTGGCACCACGCTTGTACCTCTGCTTTCCAGCCTGTTTTAAGGGCGGCGCGTTTCCCTTTTTCTCACCGACTGATGATGGATTAACGAATGGAATAAAAAGGCTGCCTGATTGAGGGCATCAACGGTAATCTGTCAACTATGTTCGGGGACGTAAACGAAAAAGTCGGCACTATCGCCGCAGAGGTAGGACAAACCCCGCAGGGGTGGAACGCAGGCATATTTTCCATGATACAGAGTTTGTCGGAAAATGTGATCCTGCCGATTGCCGGGGCTGATCCTCACCTTTGTTCTATGCTTATGAGCTTATCAGCATGGTAACGGAAAAGAACAATATGCACGACATTGACACTTCCATGTTCTTCAAGTGGGTGTTCAAAACGGTTTGTGGTGTGATGATCCTGACGAACACATTCAATATCGTCATGGCGGTGTTCGATATGGCGCAGCACGTTGTTTCCGGCGCAGCGGGCGTGATCGGCGGCAATACGAATATCGACGTTGACGCCGATATGCTGGACGTCCATGCAAGCCGGACTTGACGCTATGGAAATCCCCGAACTGCTTTTGCTCGTTATGGAAACAAGCCTTGTGAGCCTTTGCATGAAAATCATGTCGGTGCTTATCACGGTCATCCTCTACGGCAGTATGATTGAAATTTACCGCGCGTCCAGAAGCGCCGCTTTTCATCCAAAGGCGGTGTGCGGGCATTTTGGGAACCCGGCTTTAGCAAGCCGGTAAAGAAAAGTATCAAAGACGTGAAAAGCGTCACTTTAGCGTCATCCGATTTACCTCGGAGGGAAACCACAAGGGGGACAATAGCGTATCGGAAAAATCGCAAGTTGGGAAAACCATCTACCCACGACTGAGCGGCAAGACGCAACATTGTGAATGAGGAGCAAGGCTAAACTGCTTTAAGGGCAGTCCGAGGCGGGATACTCGACCCGACGGCGCAGGATGGTTGTATTCGCCGTATGTCATAGCGGAATGTGACAGGTAAACACAGACCGCACGATACTTATGACAGCCAGCCGCAGTAAGCGGAAAAGGACGAAAACCCACTACCGACATCACAATACGCTTTTCCCAAAGTGTCTAACTGGAGATTGCCTAAACCGGAACGCCGGAACTATCCGGCTATGCGTAATGCCGCAAGGCGATAAATTTCAAGGGGTAAAAACCCAAGAAAGATGACGCTGAATATCCGGCATGGCAACGGAGCCTCCGTAGTAGTCCGAGGGCGGGAAAGCCGTCTACATGGCGAAGGGAGGCAGGATGTCAACCAATTCATAAAAAGGAAAGGTGCGTGAGGCATTATGAGAAGTCCTGAAAATGTGTTGGAAAGCCTAAAATCCAAGGCGTGTAACAAGAGTTACAAGTACGAGCGGTTATACCGCAACCTGTACAATCCACAATTCTATCTGCTGGCATATCAGCGGATACAGGCGAAACCAGGCAACATGACAGCCGGAACAGACGGCAAAACCATTGACGGAATGGGAATGGCAAGGATAAACGCCCTCATTGAAAAGATGCGGGATTTTAGTTATCAGCCTAACCCGGCAAGGAGAACGTATATCCCGAAATCCAATGGGAAAATGCGTCCTCTGGGGATACCGTCATTCGACGATAAACTGATACAGGAGGTGGTGCGGCTCATCTTAGAGAGTATTTATGAGCCAACCTTTAGCGACTATTCCCACGGTTTCCGTATAAACAGAAGCTGTCATACGGCACTCAAATATGTGCAGAAATATTTTACGGGGACAAAGTGGTTCGTTGAGGGAGATATAAAGGGCTGTTTTGACAACGTAGACCATCATGTGTTGATTGCTATTTTGCGAAAGCGGATTGCAGATGAACATTTCATCGGTCTGCTCTGGAAGTTCTTGAAAGCTGGATATATGGAGGATTGGAATTATCACAATACTTATTCCGGCACTCCGCAAGGCTCCATCATCAGCCCTATCCTTGCAAACATCTACATGAACGAACTGGATAGCTATATGGCAGAGTATGCAGAGAAATTCAACTGCGGAAACCGCCGTAAAATCAATCCTGCGTTCAAGAAGAAGCTGGATGTCTGCCGGGGGGAAAGAACAAAGGCTTAAAAGAAATCTCTCTAAAATGAGCGAGGAAGAAAAAGAGGGCTTAATTGCAGAAATCCGGGAACTGCGGCGTAGTCTGAAATCTATGCCGTATAGCGACCAGATGGACGATAGCTATAAACGGATTTGCTATATCCGATATGCCGATGATTTCTTAATTGGAGTTATCGGCAGCAAAGAGGACGCAGAACAGATTAAACAAGATGTAGGCTGCTTTATCCGGGACAAACTCCATCTGGAAATGTCCGAGGAAAAGACATTGATTACTCATGGACACGACGCTGCGAAGTTCTTGGGATATGAGGTCACAATCGCCAAAGGCGAACACAACAAAAAGACCAAAACCGGGGCTACCAGACGGGTAAACAATGGAAAAGTCTTACTTTATGTTCCCCATGATAAGTGGGTAAAACGACTGTTCTCCTACAATGCCCTCAAGATTAAATACGACAAACAAAATGGAAACAAAGAGGTTTGGGAACCTGTCCGGCGCACTCGCCTGTTGCACTTGGACGATTTGGAAATCCTAAACCAATACAACGCAGAAATCCGTGGATTGTATAACTACTACCGACTTGCAAACAACGTGTCTGTACTCAATAACTTCTACTATGTAATGAGATACAGTATGCTCAAAACCTTTGCTGGAAAATATCGGACACGAATCAGCAGAATTATCCGCAAGTACCGTCAAGGGAAAGATTTTGTTGTGGAGTATCCGAAGAAAAACGGCAAGGTGGGAAAAGTGCTGTTCTACAATGACGGTTTCCGCCGGAATACCAAAGTAGAAAGCGGAAATCCCGATATAGTAGCACGAGCCGTTGAGAATTATGGACGCAACAGCCTGATTAAAAGACTGCAAGCGAACCAATGCGAGTGGTGCGGCGCAGAAAATGTGCCGCTTGAAATACACCATGTACGAAAACTCAAAGATTTAAGTGGCAGAAAACAATGGGAAATCGCCATGATTGGGCGTAAGCGCAAGACAATGGCACTCTGCGTCTACTGTCACGATAAGTTACACGCTGGGAAATTAGACTGACATCTGGAGAGCCGGATACGCTGAGAGGGTACCCAAAGACTTATCAAAAATCAAAACGAAAGTCGCTTTTAATCTGACAAAGCGGCAGATTATATGTTTTGCGGCAGCCCTCGCTATGGGACTACCGCTTTTCTTTTTGCTCAAAGACAGCGCGGGAACAAGCATGGCGGCATTTGCAATGATTGTCGTTATGCTTCCCTGCTTCCTCTTGGCAATGTATGAAAAACACGGGCAGCCCCTTGAAATCGTGATAAAGAACGTCATTCAGACAAAGTTTATCCGACCAAAGGAACGCCCCTATCAGACAGAAAATTTTTATGCCGTCATAGAAAAACAACGAAAACTGGAAAAGGAGGTATCGGCTATTGTCAATGGCAGAACGAAAAACCATGACCCGCGCGGTAAAAAATCCCGTGAAGCGTAAGCTGACCCGCGCAGAAAAGAAAGAAATCGCCGCCGTGATACAGGCGGCAAAGGGCGACGGGAAGCCCCGCACCGCACAACAGACCATTCCCTACTTGCAGATGTACCCGGACGGGATTTGCAGGGTAACGGAAAAGAAATACAGTAAAAGCCTTGTCTTTGAAGATATTAACTATCAGCTTGCACAGGCAGACGATAAGACCGCCATTTTTGAAAACTGGTGCGATTTTCTCAACTACTTTGACGCTTCCGTTTCGGTGCAGCTCTCTTTCATCAATCAGGGTGCAAGAAAGGAAAAGGCACAGGCGGCTATCGAAATTCCGGCGCAGGACGACGCTTTTAACTCTATCCGCAGGGAGTACGCGGATATGCTTAAAAATCAGCTTGAAAAAGGCAACAACGGACTGGAAAAGTGCAAGTACATCACGTTTTCCATTGAAGCGGACAATCTTGCAGCGGCAAAAGCCCGCCTTTCCCGTATCGAAACCGACGTACTCAATAATTTTAAGGTGCTTGGTGTAACCGCCCGCCCCATGAACGGACAGGAACGCTTGAACGTACTGCATGGGATTTTCCACCCGGAGGGCGAGCCGTTCCGTTTCTCTTGGGACTGGCTTGTACCGTCCGGGCTTACCACAAAGGACTTTATCGCCCCGTCCTCGTTCCGCTTTGGCGACGGCAGGACGTTTCGCATGGGGCGCAAGCTCGGTGCTGTTAGCTTCCTTGAAATCCTTGCGCCGGAGCTGAACGACCGTATGCTTTCGGACATTCTCGACCTTGAAAACGGAATTATCGTCAATCTGCATATCCGCAGTATCGACCAGAGCGAAGCAATCAAGACTATCAAGCGCAAAATAACCGACCTCGACAAGATGAAGATTGAGGAACAGAAAAAGCGGTACGCAGCGGGTACGACATGGATATAATTCCGTCCGACCTTGCCACGTTCGGCAGCGAAGCGAAAAATCTCTTGCAGGATTTACAGAGCAGAAATGAAAGAATGTTTCTGCTGACGTTCCTTGTGGTAAACATGGCAGACACGAAGCGGAAACTGGATAATGACATCTTTGCTACGGCGGGCTTTGCACAGAAAAACAACTGCGCTCTGACCCGCCTTGACTATTTGCAGGAAGCGGGCTTTATGTCCTCTATTCCTCTTGGGGAGAACCTTATCCCCATTCAAAGAGGGCTTACGACCAGTAGCACCGCTATTTTTATCCCGTTCATCACGCAGGAGCTTTTCCAAAGGGGTGCAGCCCTTTACTACGGCTTAAATGCCCTTAGTAACAACATGATACTCTGCGACCGCAAGCAACTGAAAAATCCCAACGGGCTTATTCTTGGAACACCGGGAAGCGGTAAATCCTTTGCGGCAAAACGGGAAATGACAAACGCCTTTCTCATTACCGACGACGATATTATTATCTGCGACCCGGAAGCAGAATATTTTTCCCTTGTGCAGCGTTTGGGCGGGCAAGTGATACGTCTGTCGCCTGCCGGAAAAGGCATGGACGGCAAGCCCCAGTATGTGAACCCTATGGATATTAACCTCAACTACTCCGAGGACGACAACCCGCTTGCCTTGAAATCCGACTTTATCCTTTCCCTCTGCGAGCTTGTTATCGGCGGCAAAGAGGGCTTGCAGCCCGTGGAAAAGACCGTCATTGACCGCGCCGTTAGGAATGTGTACCGACCTTTCCTTGCAGACCCCGACCCGGCAAAAATGCCGATTTTGGGCGACCTCTACAACGAACTGCTGAAACAGCCGGAGCCGGAAGCTGCCCGCATTGCGGCGGCATTGGAGCTTTATGTTTCCGGCTCTCTGAACGTCTTTAACCACCGTACCAACGTGGAGCTTTCAAACCGTCTTGTCTGCTTTGATATTAAGCAGCTTGGAAAGCAGCTCAAAAAATTAGGTATGCTCATTGTGCAAGACCAGGTGTGGAACCGCGTGACCGTCAACCGCGCCGAGAAAAAGGCAACCCGTTACTATATGGACGAATTTCATTTGCTTTTGAAAGAGGAACAGACCGCAGCCTATTCTGTGGAGATTTGGAAGCGTTTTCGTAAATGGGGCGGCATACCGACGGCTATCACACAGAACGTCAAAGACCTTTTAAGCAGCCGCGAAGTCGAGAATATCTTTGAAAACTCCGATTTTGTCCTCATGCTCAATCAGGCACAGGGCGACCGGGCTATCCTTGCAAAGCAGCTTAACATCTCCCCGCAGCAGATGAAGTATGTAACCCACACCGAAGCGGGCGAGGGGCTTATCTTTTACGGGAATGTGGTGCTGCCGTTCATTGACCGCTTCCCGACGGACACCGAGCTTTACTGTCTGCTTACGACAAAGCCGGAGGAAGTGAGCAAGCCATGAAAACAGACGTAATCATCAACCGCGACGCCCTCTATGCCCTGCGGGAGCTTCCGAGCGAAAGCGTGAACTGCTGCGTCACAAGCCCGCCTTACTATGGACTAAGGGACTACGGGCTTGACGCGCAGATTGGACGTGAGGACACGCCGGAGCAGTATATCGGGCGGCTTGTGGAAGTGTTCCGGGAGCTGCGCCGGGTACTCAAAGACGACGGGACATTTTGGCTGAATATCGCAGACACATGCGGCAGCGGCATGAAAGCGGGCTGCAAGCAAAAGGATTTAATCGGTATTCCGTGGCTTCTTGCCTTTGCCCTGCGCTCTGACGGGTGGTATTTACGCAGCGATATTATCTGGCTGAAAGAAAACCCTATGCCGGAAAGCTGCCGCGACCGACCGAGCCGCTGCTATGAGCATATCTTTTTACTGACGAAATCAAAGAAATATTACTATGACGCTGCCGCCATTGCAGAGCCGATCGCGCCGGGAACGGCTGCGCGCTACAGGCAAGGGCGCAGCGCAGGACACAAATACGCCGAGGAAGTACCAGGACAGGGCAAGGTGCAGGGTATCAATCAGCCCCGCAGCGGCGGCTATTATGACGACGCCCTTATGCCGACCACAAGGAACAAGCGGGACGTTTGGCTTATCAATACCGTACCGTACAAGGGCGGGCATTTTGCCGCCTATCCCCCGAAGCTCGCGGAAACGTGCATACTTGCGGGCTGTCCGAAAGGCGGCGTTGTGATAGACCCGTTCTTTGGAAGCGGCACCACCGGGCTTGCAGCGCAAAGCCTTGACCGCCGCTATATCGGCATTGAACTGAACGCCGAGTATTGCGCCCTTGCAGGGGCGCGGATTGGAGGTGGTAACACTTGAAAGACCCATTAAAGCCCCGCGATAAAATCACGCAGAAAATGACCCGCGACGGGGCTATCGCAGAAAATCAGACCACGGGAGACACGGAACGTATCAGCAACCGCATACGGGACGCGGATTTACAAAAGACCCCGGAACAACAGGCGGCACAGGACGCTATGCAGCTTCCCCCGGTATCTGATACAAGCCCGCTTCCCCATGTGCCGGGAGCTGCCCCCAAAGCGGACACAGGCAAAACGGAGCGCGTCATGAAGCATATCGACGCCGCCCATACACGAAAAGCCAGTAAAAAGGCAGTACGAAAAGCACAGGCAGAAGCTACCGCCGGGACGAAATCTTCCCGGCTGCAATTTACCGACGAGGAACGCGCTGCCCCGGAGCTTGAAAAGTATATCAAGAAATCCGATAAAGCCGCCGACCGCTTGGATAAGGCAAAGGCAGCTATCCCCAAAGAAAAGAAACTGGTAAAAGAGCGCACCTTTGACGAAACCACCGGGAAAGGCAAGACCCGCCTGCACTTTGAGGAAAAGGACAAGCCGCCCGGATTTAAGGAGAAGCACAACCCGCTATCCCGCCCCACACAGGAAGCCGGGATTTTGGTACATAACAAAATCCATTCTGTCGAAAAGGATAATTCCGGCGTGGAGGGCGCACACAAGAGCGAGGAAGCCGCAGAACGGGGATTGAAGTACGGGGCGCGGAAAATCAAGCAGGGCTACCGCAACCATAAGCTGAAACCCTACCGGGAAGCGGCAAAGGCAGAAAAAGCGGCTTTTCGGGCAAATATGGACTTTCAGTATCACAAGACCCTGCATGAGAACCCGCAGCTAACCAGTAACCCCATTTCCCGGTTTTGGCAGAAGCAGAAAATCAAGCGGCAGTATGCAAAGGAAGCCCGCAATACCGCAGGGTATCAAGGGCGCGGCAGAACGCACCCGCAAGGCGGCAGCCAAAGCCGCCGAGGAAAACGAAGCAGACCGCAGCATTTGTGGCAAGGCACCCGGCGGGTGTGGCAATCGCTGTCGGGGTGCTACTGCTCTTTATCATGGTTATGTCCGGGCTGTCCTCTTGTGGGGCAATGTTTTCCGGCACGTTAAACGGCGTGCTTGGAACGTCCTATACGTCCGAGGACAGCGACCTTGTGGAAGTGGAAAACAGCTACGCAGGATTGGAAAACGAGCTGCAAAGCAGGATTGACAATATCGAGCGCGACAATCCGGGCTATGACGAGTACCGCTATGACCTTGCAAATATCGGACACAATCCCCATGAATTAGCGTCTTATCTGACCGCAAAATACCAAAGCTACACCTGCGCCGAGGTACAGAGCGAATTACAGCGGATTTTCAATCAACAATACAAGCTGACGCTGACCGAGGAAGTGGAAATACGCTACCGGGAGGAAGAACGCACCGACACATGGACAGATGAGGACGGCAACGAGCATACGGACACCTACACGGTACAAGTGCCTTATGAGTATTACATCTTGAACGTCAAGCTGACGAACACCCCGCTATCCACCATTGCGGAAAATAATCTGACCCCGGAACAACTGGAAATGTACCGGGTGTACTTACAGACAAGCGGGAACAAGCCCCTTATCTTTGGCGGCGGCTCTCCCGACACTTCCGCGTCGGAAGATTTAAGCGGCGTGGACTTTGTAAACGGAACGCGCCCCGGCAATACCGCTATCGTTGACCTTGCAAAACGGCAAGTCGGAAATGTGGGCGGCTATCCGTATTGGAGCTGGTACGGCTTTAATTCCCGCGTGGAATGGTGCGCCTGTTTCGTGTCCTGGTGCTACGGGCAAATGGGACTTTCCGAGCCGCGCTTTGCCGCCTGCCAGTCGCAGGGTATTCCGTGGTTTACTTCTCACGGACAATGGGGAGCGCGGGGCTATGAAAACATTGCCCCCGGCGACGCTATCTTTTTTGACTGGGATTTAGACGGCAGCGCAGACCATGTAGGACTTGTTATCGGCAGGGACGAAAGCCGCGTCTATACCGTGGAGGGCAATTCCGGCGACGCCTGCAAGATTAAGAGCTATCCCCTTGACTATGCCTGTATCAAAGGGTACGGGCTGATGAACTGGAACTGACACATTTTTTGAAAATCGAAAGGAGAAAAATTTTATGGCAATGAGTAAAATCGAAAGAATTGACAAGGAAATCCAAAAGACCCGTGAGAAAATCACGGAGTATCAGAACAGGCTGCGCGGACTGGAAGCACAGAAAACCGAAGCGGAAAATCTGCAAATCGTTCAGCTTGTGCGCTCTATGCGCCTTACCCCGCAGGAGCTTACCGCTATGCTTGCGGGCGGAGGTATTCCGGGCATTGCCCCTATGCCCGCAGACTATGAGGAACAGGAGGACAATGCAGATGAAGAATAAAATCCTTGCAAGCCTTACCGTACTTTGCGCCGCCCTTGTCCTTGTGGGCGGCTTTTCCGTTACCGCCTATGCACAGACCCCGACGGAAGAAACCGACGACAGCGGCGTAATCGTGGAAACCGAGCCGCAGCCCTTGACCCCGGAGGGCAACATGACCCTTGTGGACGACATTGACGGGGACGCTGCCGAGGATAAGCAGTTTATCGTCGTGAAAAGCAAAGGTGGCAACTATTTTTACATTATCAACTCAAGGAGAAAAATACATGATAAGTAAATTACCAATTTCTGAATACAGAAAAACACTATCACTAATAGAAACTTCTGGAAAAGCACTTTTTTTAAAACAAAATATTCAAATTTGATGTTCCGCCAGAAACTGAAACATTTGCCTGAACAATTTTTTCCTAGTGAATCAGAATATTGAGGATGCCGGAAAAAATACTAACTAATCGTTTGCATTTTCTTCGGAAGATATAAACATAATGCAATACATGGTTAATATTATTGATGAAATTTTGAAACAAAGGTAAAGCTAAAATATTTAGGAGTCATTGCCCAGAAGAATATGTATTGTTGAAAGGTTTGTTGATAACTTTTAGTCATATAGGAATTTCTTTATTTTGTAGTTCGGTACCTGGATATAATATTAAACAGGGTAACGGGAATATATATGATTATCTACGTGAGGAATTTAATAACAATCTTTTTGTGACAATTATTATGCAAGCGCTCCATGTTTAAATGAAATGGGAGCTACATGGGTTTTAAAGAAAGGTAGCTACCTGGATTTGAATATTCTCAAGTAGAAGGTGCAATCGTGTAAAATTAGTTTCAAATTGGACGATAAAAAATATCGGACGACATTAGGAGAATTAAAAGAAAACATTGTTCGGAAGAATTTCAAAATGGGACTATCAGAACGCTTTCATTGATAAAGCCACCAAAATTAAAGACAATAGGATTTTTAGCAGCAAACGAGGAAGCTTTTTTGAAACTCAAGAAAGGAGGAATTTTTGATAACACAAATCATTGCAGAAAAGCCCAGTGTGGCACAGACAATCGCCGCCGCCCTTGGCGTAAAGGGAAAAGAAAGACGGATATATCGAGGGGGGAACGGCTATCTATTTTCATGGTGCGTCGGGCATTTGATAGGGCTTGCGGAAGCTGCCGCCTACGGGGAACAGTATAAAAAGTGGAGCTATGACAGCTTACCGATTTTACCGCAGGAATGGAAGTACACCGTTGATCTGACAAGAAAAATCAATTTAAGATCTTAAAGGAACTTATGCACCGCGCCGACGTTTCCGAAGTGGTGAACGCTTGCGACGCGGGGCGCGAGGGGGAACTAATTTTCCGTTTTGTCTATGAAGTCGCCGGGTGCAAGAAGCCTATGCGCCGCCTTTGGATTTCCTCAATGGAAGAAAGCGCAATCAAGGCGGGCTTTGCTTCCCTCAAAGACGGACAGGAATATGACGCGCTCTTTGCGTCTGCCCTCTGCCGCGCAAAGGCTGACTGGATAATCGGTATCAACGCCACCCGCCTTTTCTCCTGCCTTTATGGAAACACCTTGAACGTGGGGCGCGTACAGACACCGACCTTAAAAATGCTTGTAGACCGGGACGCTGCGATTCCACCTTTCAAGAAAGAAAAATACTACCATGTGCGGCTTACCTTATCCGGCGCAGAAGCTGCAAGCGGGAGGATTTCCGACAAGGCAGAAGCCGACGCGCTGAAAGGGGCTTGCGAAGCGGAAACGGCGGTATGCGTTTCCCTCACCAGAGAAAAGAAAACCATTGCCCCGCCGAAGCTCTTTGACCTTACTTCTTTACAGAGGGAAGCAAACCGTCTGTACGGATATACGGCAAAACAGACCCTTGACCTGGCGCAAGCCTTGTATGAAAAGAATTTGTTGACCTATCCGAGAACGGACAGCGCATTTCTGACCGACGACATGGGAGACACAGCGGCGGGCATTATCAAGCTGCTTTGTGGGAAGTTTCTCTTTTATGGAGGGCGCAGACTTCACGCCGGAGCTTGCAAAGGTGCTAGACAGTAAAAAGGTATCAGACCACCACGCGATTATTCCCACTATGGAGCTTGCAAAGGCTGACCTTACCGCGCTGCCGGAAAGCGAGAAGAATATCCTTACCCTTGCGGGGGCGCGTCTTTTTTTGCCACCGCCGAGCCGCATATTTATGAAGCGGTTACGGCGGTTTTCTCATGCGCTGATACGGAGTTTACGGCGCGGGGAAAGACGGTGCTTTCTGACGGGTGGAAAGAGATTGAACACAGATACCGGGCGACGCTGAAAGATAAACCCGACCCAGAGGACGGAGAAAATGAGGGCGCAACGCTGCCGGAGCTTTCCGAGGGACAGGGCTTTCCTAATCCCCCCGCAAAAATAACGGAGCATACCACAACGCCGCCGAAGCCCCACAGCGAAGCAAGTCGCTTCTCTCTGCTATGGAGCGAGCCGGGAACGGGGACACCGACCCGGACGCGGAACGCCGGGGGCTTGGCACTCCCGCCACCCGCGCCGCCGTCATTGAAAAACTGGTAAAGGGCGGCTTTGCAGAGCGCAAGGGGAAGCAGCTTATCCCTACCAAAAACGGGAACAGCCTTATCTGTATTCTGCCGGATATGCTGACTTCCCCGCAGCTTACCGCAGAATGGAAAAACAATCTGACGCAGATAGCAAAGGGAGCCGCAGACCCCGGCGAATTTCTGTCCGGCATTGAAGCTATGACGCGGGAGCTTGTGCAGACACACGCCGCAGCACTGGACGGGAAAAAGGATTTGTTCCGGGAGGAAAAGCCCTCTGTCGGCAAATGCCCCCGTTGCAGTTCCCCCGTCCATGAGGGGAAGAAAAACTATTATTGCAGCAACAAAGAATGTGCCTTTGTCATGTGGAAGAACGACCGCTTTTTCGAGGAACGCAAGACCGCTTTTTCCGCGAAGATTGCCGCCGCGCTCCTTAAATCCGGCAAGGCGAATGTGAAAAAGCTCTACTCCCCGAAAACAGGCAAGACCTACGACGGAACTATCGTTTTAGCTGATACTGGCGGGAAATACGTCAACTACCGTATCGAAGTGCAGAAGAACTAAAAACTTGAATAGCAAGCATAGGAAGCGGGTACCCACTTCCGTAAATCCCCGTTGCGACGCTGACGCGCCGGACGGGGATTTTGCTTGTTGGGAAGTTTCCCAAACCCTCTTTTTGCGGAGGGCTTCACCCTCTAAAAATTTTCATAAATCTTTGGCAGAAATGCGGGCGTACCCGTAGTAGACCATGCAGCCAAAAAATGCAGCTTATGACGCTGCCGCAGAGAAAGGAGGTTTTTCACTATGGCAAGTTTACGGGACACCGTAAAGGACTATCAAGACGAGCTTAGGGACGGTATCGCATGGGTGGCGTTCTGGAAACAGGGGCGTTCATGGAACGCGGAATATTTTCATCTTGATATGGACGATACGCTCTACCCGGAGGACAGGAGCCGGTTAGAGGAAATAAAAAGCATTGACCCCGCCGCCGTTATCTTAAACGGCTACTATTGCGGGCATTTAGGCGAGGACATGAGCCTTGACGAGCTGACCGCCGGAGTGCGTTACCACTACGAAAACAGCATGAACGACATTGACGGTTTTATCGGAGCGCATGACGACAGGCTTCCCCCGGAGGTTATCGAGGAAGCGAGGGCAGCCGCCCATGAAGCGGGGCTTCCCTTTTCCGAAAAGCCCTACCGGGACGGGGAGGATTTTAACCCCTATGTATTTGACGGGAGCATGAGCATTGAGGATTTTGAGCTTATGCACCGCATGATTGAAAAAGAAAGGAGCGAACAAATGGCAGAACCGATTTTAAGCGGCTATCTTTCCAATCTTGGGAAGTACACCGAGGGCAGACCCGCGGGCGAATGGGTGACATTCCCCACGACTGCCGAACATCTGAAAGAAGTCTTTGACCGTATCGGGATTGACTTCAAGCACTATGAGGAATGGCATTTCACAGAATTTCAATCCACTATCCCCGGCTTGACGGAGCATTTAAGCGAGTATTCCCACCCCGACGAGCTGAACTATTTAGGGAAGCTCTTGGAAATGCAGTTTGACGACGACCGGGAGAAATTCATTGCAGCCATTGAATACGGCGACCATGCCGACAGCTTACAGGACATTATCAACCTTGCACAGAACCTTGACTGCTACTGGATTTATCCGTCCGTCCACAATGAAGAAGAATACGGGCGTTATCTGGTTGATGAACTGGAAGAACCGGAACTTCCCGAAGAAGCGAAAAAGTATTTCATGTATGAGGAATACGGGCGGGACGCTTCCATTAACGACGACGGTATGTTTACCGAAAAGGGCTATATCTACAACAACCGCAACACCTTTACAGAATGGTACGACGGGCGCGACGTGCCGGAGGAATACCGGGTAACGCCGCAGCCCCCGCAGCCGGAAAGACCCGACCCGTCAAAGGTAGAAATGGACGCAGCCGCGCCGGGGCAGAGAACGGCGCAGACCGCAGAGCAGCCACAGGAGCCGCGCCCGGTTATCCCTATCGTGCTGACGAGCGAGAAGCCCGCCGAAAAGCTCAAAGAGATTACCGACCGTCTGGAACAGGGCATTACGGAACTCTTTGACAGCGAGCGTTACAAGGAATATCTGAAAGTCATGTCAAAATTCCATAATTACAGCTTCCGAAACACCGTCCTTATCGCCATGCAGAAGCCGGACGCTTCCCTTGTGGCGGGCTTTTCCGCTTGGAAGAACAACTTTGAACGAAACGTGATGAGAGGGCAAAAGGGAATTAAAATCATTGCCCCGTCGCCCTATAAAATCAAACAGGAAATGCAGAAAATCGACCCGCACACGCAGAAGCCCGTTATCGGCAAGGACGGGAAGCCCGTCACCGAGGAAAAGGAAGTCACCATACCCGCCTACAAGGTGGTATCCGTCTTTGACGTTTCCCAGACCGAGGGAAAGGAGCTGCCGGACATTGCCGTTGACGAGCTGACAGGCGACGTTGACCGCTACAAGGACTTTTTCGCAGCCCTTGAAAAGACTTCCCCCGTTCCTATCGCCTTTGAGAATATCGAGGGCGGCTCTCATGGCTACTACCACTTGGAGGACAAGCGCATTGCTATCAACGAGGGCATGAGCGAATTACAGACCTTAAAGACCGCCATTCACGAAATCGCCCATGCGAAGCTGCACGACATTGACCTCAACGCGCCAAAGGACGAGCAGCAGCCCCACGTTGACCGCCGCACCCGCGAAGTCGAAGCGGAAAGCGTCGCCTATACTGTCTGCCAACATTACGGGCTTGACACGTCGGACTACTCTTTCGGCTATGTCGCCGGGTGGAGCAGCGGGCGGGAGCTGTCCGAGCTGAAAAGCTCCCTTGAAACGATACGCAGCGCAGCCGCCGAGATTATCAATTCCATAGACGCGAATTTTGCGGAGCTGCAAAAGGCACAGGACAAGGAGCAGACCGCCGGACAGGAGCAGCCCACCAGAGAGGGACAAGAAGCCGCGCCACAGCCGGAAGCCCCGAAAAAAGCAGATACAGCCGGGAAAGAAAAGCCGGAAGCAGCCCCGAAAGAAGCCTTTACCCCGGAAACGATTTACAGAGTGCGCCGGAACCCTTACAGCGACAGCCGGGAAAACAGCCACCTCTTGCAAGCCTATGTGACACAGGAGAACGGGCGGGCGAAAATGGGCGACGTGCTTTATACGGGAACGCCGGAGAAATGCCGCGAGCTTATGGGGCAGCTCAAAAGCGGCGAGCTGACCGAGGGCGACGTGAAGCAGCTTTACGCAAAGGCACAGGAAACGGCGCAGACCACCGGACAGGACAAGGACACCTTTTCCATTTACCAGATAAAGGGCGGGGACGAAACAAGGGATTTCCGCTTTGAGCCTTACGACCGCCTGCAGGCGGCGGGAAATGTGGTTGACAGGGCGAACTATGAGCTTGTCTATTCCGCGCCCCTTGCGCCGGAAACTTCCCTTGAAGATATTTACACCCGCTTCAATATCGACCACCCAAAAGATTTTAAGGGACACAGCCTTTCCGTTTCCGACGTGGTAGTGCTTCATCAGGACGGACAGGACGCGGCGCATTTCGTTGACAGTGTAGGTTTCCGGGCAAAGTTTTTACAGGAGCAGAAAGCATTACCCCGGACGGGCTGACAACGGGCGAAACAATCCAGACACCGAGGGGGACTTTCCATGTGACCGCCATGAGCCGGGAGCAGATAGAAGCCGCCGGATATGGCTTTCACCACCAGTCGGACGACGGAAAGTATCTGATTATGGGGAATGGGACGCGGGCGTTTTGTTTTTGCAGAGCAGGAGCAGCCGGGACAAACCCCTGGGGAAAAAGCATATCGAGGACACCGTAGAGCAGAACGACAACAACTTTGACGGTATCATCAACAACACCCCCACCGTTGACGAACTGGAAGCAAAGGTAAGGCGGGAGAGCAAATTTCCCTTGTTGACCTGGCTAACGCTGTCAAAGCCGACAAGGAGCGCGGCAAGGGAGCGAAGCCGGAAAAGAAGAAACCCTCTATCCGGGCGCAGCTTAGAGCCGACAAGGAAAAGGCACAGAAGAAAAACGCAAAGCAGAAATTACAGGATTTGGAAAGGAGCTGACCCATGCCGAAACAGAGTAAATTTGAAGAACGTGGATTTGTTCGCTTCCCTCAATGCGGTTATGAAGCAGAACACAGGCTTTTACCAGAGCGACTTGGAGATTGACAAGGAGATTATCGCAAAGGCGGCGGCAAGCCCCCACAGGGAGGACAAGACCCTTTTGTGGTTCTGCCGCCCGTCCGGGACGCACTGTTTCCGGGAGCGCGACGTTTTCCTCAAAGACACCGCGCCCCACAACACATGGCGTTTCTACATGGAGCAGACGAGCGACCGCGTCCTTGCCTATGCAATCGAGCTGACGGGAAAGGAGCGCGGGAAAATCAAGGGCAATCTGTACGAACTGGACTACGCTAAACATTATGAGTGCGTCAAGGAAAAGGAGCTGCCCGCCGATACGGTGAAGCTGATTTATGAGCATGGGGAACGGGAGATACCCGCCGGACAGTTTTTCAACGGCAATCCCGATTATGAGCTTGGAAAGTTTGAACGCTTTGAAGCCGTACCCAACGACCCGGACGCGCTGCAATCGCTCTTACAGGAAGAACGGCGCAGCCGGGAGCAGCTTTCGCCGGGGGATTTCAAGGCGCATATCGCCGCTTTGCGGGACGGGCTGATTGAAACGGAAGCGCGGCGCATTGTACGGGAAATGAAGCGGCACTACGAGCCGAACAGCCCCAACAAGACCCATTTCATGGCAGAGCTTTCCCCGGCGTTCATGCGGCTTGCAGCCACAAAGGACACTGACCGCCTTTTCTCCATGCTGCCCTACAAGACCCTTGCCTTTTCCAAAATCGAGGGCAGACATGGGACGTATGCGCTGATTGACAAGGGGGAGAACCGGGACAGGGAAGATAAGGAAGCCCCGCCCCTCTATCCGGGCGCAGCTTAAAGCAGACAAGGCAAAGACCGCCCCGAAAAAGGCGGCGGCAAAAACAAAAAATCACGATATGGAGGTATGAGCATGATTAGACTGACTGTTGAAGAAACAAACCTTTTGAGCATTTACAACGAGGGCGGCAAGCGGGCTTTGATTGAGAATGTCAACGCCGCGCTGCCCTACATGGACGCGGATATGCGGGAGCTTGCAAAGCGCACCCTTTCCAAAGTGGACGCTTTGACCGAAGCGGAATTTGCAGAGCTTTCCCATTTACGCCGCTGATGAAGCATGATGCGGTTAAGCGGCTGACGCCGCCCCAGAGCCGGAAAGTCAACGCCCTTGTGCGCCGGACGTGCTGCAATTATGATAACGGGAACTGTATCTTACTGGACGACGGGGACGAGTGCGTTTGTCCGCAGCTCATTTCCTATTCGCTTCTCTGCAAGTGGTTCCGGGCTGCGGTGCTTCCCGCCGACAGGCTACTTTATGCGGAGCTTTACCAGACAGGGGATAAGAAGAAGTGTACCGAGTGCGGCGCGTTCTTTCGCGCTCTTGGCAAAAAAGCCTTGTTTTACAGGCTTCTGACAACCGTTTTCATAATTTATACCTTTTCTTTAAAACGTTGAACATTTCAGAACTGCATAAGAAAACCGGGGCGCGGATAGTCTTTACTGAGGTCTGCGTCCCGGTTTTTCCTTTGCTATTTTTCCATGTTGATTTGAGGGGTTGCGCCCTTATCTGTGGTATGTAAACGGTATATCAAAAGGGGGATAAACCATGCAGCCACGAAAAGCCGCCATATCAAAATGACCCCACCGATAATGCCGCCCAAAATGAAGTTGAAAATGACAACCTGGTTCTTTTATGTCATACCCAAACGGTACAAGCCATACGAACATACGGCGAATACCAAAGGGAATACCGCAAATACCACACATAAAGTAATTGGTCTGCCCGTCCTCTGTAAAGACGTTCTTAAACATGAAGAATAAAAAACAATGCGATAACGGCGGGCAAAACGGTTCTCTTATAAAAATTCTTTCCAAATTTCCCCGCGTGTCATGGTATCACTCCTTTTCTATTGGGAATTGTGGGATAGCTTCTAACAGTTTCAGTATGAGCGTTTGCCGTAAATCGTCGTCGATTTCCTCTTTTGTCGTTCCGTCCGGCTGACGCTTTTTACCATTGCAAGGCGGTTGATTTCGTCACCGTAACAAGCAAGCACTTTTTCCAACGCCCATTTTTCGCCCGCAACGGCGG
>VOFE01001331.1_pt1 | contig 88484 bp, 168 predicted proteins | sample 5384071 | NCBI WGS metagenome assembly VOFE01 (sample SAMN12384724, study PRJNA508395) | human gut metagenome | isolation source: healthy gut D | host: Homo sapiens
GACGTAACGCCCGCAACCATGGAATCCCCCGCGCCGACTGTGGAACGCGTCCACCTTCACCGGTTTTGCAAAATACGCGTTTTGGGCGTCCACCATGAGTGCGCCGTCGCCGCCATCGATACTCCCACAAGATGCACGCCGGATGCAATAATCTGCCGGCATGCGGCAATGATTTCTTCCTTCGAATCCCCTTGAGGTCGGTGATGCTGCGAAGCTCGTCAATATTTGGCTTGATGAAATACGGGTGCTGCTCGATCCCCAGCCGCAACACCTCGCCCGAAGCATCCAGCACACACTTTACCTGCTTTTCATTGAGCTCCCGGATCATCCTTGCATAAATATCCGGTTCGCATCCCGGCGGCAGGCTGCCGGTCAGGATTACGATATCCTCGCTCTTCGCTGTCTGGATCACGTTCTGGAATATCCTGCTCATGTCGTCCGCCGCAACCTCGTTTGCCGCTCTCATTTATTTCCGGGATCTCTTCCGCCTGCTCGTCAAAATCTTTGTATTGGTACGCGACTCGCCCGGTTTTTCAAAGAAGTCGTAAAAAAATGCTTCTGGCTTCCAGCCGGCGCGATCAGCATCCCATCGCTTGTGTAAAGCAGGCCCATCACCTTTACGTTCTGTCCAAGCTCCTTGAGCACGACTGCGGCGTTAATTCCCTTTCCGCTCCGTCGATCACGACCTTTTCAGGGCGGTTCGTCCCTCCGGTAACCAGTTTATCCAAATACAATGTTTTATCGATTGTCGGATTTCATATACGCATATAATCATAATAAAACTCCTTCAAACAGGCCTTTACGCATCCTATTGCCACAAATACCCGTTTTTTATATAGCCTGTTTACTCCAGCAATAAGTAAAAAGGCTGCAATATCTTGCAGCCTTTATCTTACCAGTTTTTGTGTTATTCTTCCATATCTTTTTTTTGCTTGTTCAATGATTTTTCCTGCCATCTGTGCAGGAAACTTCTTCGTACCGCTCAAACGTCTGCTTAAATGTCCTGCGCGCCTGTGTCATAGACCGCAGATCCGTCGCATTTAAACATTTCGCTCAGCGGCACCTCGGCCGTCACTTCTGCAGACCATCCTCCGGATTCATCCCAGGATCCTGCCGCGCCGGCGGTTGAGATCGCCAATGATATCTCCCATATACTCGTCCGGAATCGTAACAACAACCTTCATGATCGGTTCGAGCAAGATAGGATTCGCCTCCCGCAATGCCTTTTTAAACGCAAGGTTTGCAGCCACTTTAAAATGCCATTTCAGAAGAGTCAACTGTATGGTAGGAACCATCATAGAGCGTACATTTCAGTCCTACTACAGGGTATCCGCCAATACGCCTTTCTGTATGCTCTCCTTCAGGCCCTTTCTACCGCCGGTATATATTGTCTCGGTACCAACGCCGCCAACAATCTTATCTTCAAATACAAAGTCTGCGAGTCCGTCCGGCACCGGAGAGAACTCAATCCATACATCACCATACTGCCCATGACCGCCCGACTGCTTTTATGTTCCCCTGTGCCTTAACAGCTTTTTTAATCGCCTCACGATACGGAATCTTCGGATCGTGCAGCTCGCCTTCCACGTTGAATTTGCTTTTCAGTTTGTTGTTAATAACCTCAAGGTGCATCTCTCCCATGCCGTTAGCCAGCATATCACCCTGTTTCCGTATCTTTGACCAGTTTGAAGGTCGGATCCTCGTCCTCCAGACGGTGCAAACCGGAAAACACCTTCTCTTCCTCGCCCTTTTTCTTCGCGCCGACCGCAAGTGAAATGCACGGTTCCGGGAAAGCAAGCGGAGGGAATTTCACAACGCACGAAGTAGAGCACAGCGTATCGCCTGTAGCCGTATGCTGCAGCTTTGCAATCGCGCCAATATCCCCCGCCTCAAGTCTCGCCTATATTAATTAGCTTTTTGCCCCGCATAATGCCAAGGCCCGAACACTTTTCCGGTTTGCCCGTATTGGCGTTTGTAATAGACATATCCGATTTCAAAGTGCCCTGTACAATTTTTATAATGGACAATTTCCCACAAACGGGTCCGCAATGGTCTTCAATACATGCGCGTGAAAGGATGCCGCTGTATCGATTTTGAGCGTTACAGAATTACCGGAAGCGTCGAGCGCCTCAGTGCCCGGCATTTCCGCCGCATTCGGCATAAGGGCAATAATCTCGTCCATCAGTTCCCGCACTCCGGCATTCGGCGCCGCTGCACTGACAAACACGGGCGCGATGTGCCTTGGAGGATTCCCGCACGCAGTCCTTTCAAATATCATCGGTGGAAAGCTCCCTGTCCGTCGAAAAACTTTTCCATCAGCTCTTCATCGTTGCCGCAGCATTTTCTACCAGTGTCTCCCTGCAGGCCCTCCGCGTCTGCGGAACATTCCGCCGGAATATCCGCTTTTTTCACATTCTGCCCGTCAAACAGATATGCTTTTCATGCCGATGATGTCAACGATCCCTCAAACTTGCCGTCCTTCACAATCGGCATTTGAACCGCTGTGATTGAAGAGGTGTACTTCGTCCCCAGCGCAGCTACGGTTTTTACGTAGTCGGCATGTTCTTTATCTACCTGATTAACGAGAAATGCACGCGGATTGCATGCCTGGAACAATAATCATAAGCCTTCTGAGCGCCGACCGGAACTGTTCCGTTTGCGCTCAGTACAATGAGGGCGCTGTCGCAAAGCTCATATGCCGCGACCGCTTCTCCTTCAAAGTCAAAAGTATCCGGGAGCGTCGATCAGATTGATCTTTTATTCTTCCACTCAACGGGTGCCAGCGCAAGCCCGATTGATATTTGCCGTTTAATTTCTTCGCCGTCATAGTCCGTCACGGTATTTCCATCTTCCACGCGGCCCATGCGCTCTGTTGCGCCGGAATCATAAAGCATTGCCTCGACGAGCGTCGTCTTCCCTTCTCCGCCGTGCCCGACAACCGCAATGTTAAAAATGTCTTGTGGATGATATACTTTCATGTAATAAGCCTCCCTAATGATATTTATTTATGTGAAGCCTCTTAAACTTAAATTCCATATTTGAAATGAAGATATATTCAGTGTAACAGATTCCTGCTAAAAAAAATAAATAAATTTTTCAATTTAATATGGAATTTGAAAAGGCATTCTGTGTAATAATAGGAAAAGCACTTGAAATTGAGGGGTATTCTATGAAAAAGCTTACGGAAAACAGTTGAATTTTTGGCAATATTTTTAGGCATCGCCGCCGGGATCGGTATCTAATTGGCAATTTATTTCGGCAGCGAATCCGATAATATTCTGCTGCAATATTTATTCGTCATTATATTCGCCGTTATCATATTTGGGCAGCGCAAAATTGAACGTACGCTCGATATGCGGCTGACTCTATTCACTAAGTTTTGGCTGATCGGCCTGATTATCGGACTTGGCTTGTTCATTCTCGTAGGCGCCCTTACAGGCAGAATGTTTAACTGAGCAGTAAAAATCCGGCCGACGGCCGGCTTTTTTTTTATTTCCAAATTTTCCGGAAAAGCTGCATGGTCTTCTTTGAACAATTCCGCATTGGTCGGGGGCGTGTAGGTAATCGCGTCCGCGCCGCAGTCAATCGTTTCCCGGATACTGTCATCCGTGGGGCCTCCTGTGGCGATAATCGGAATATACGGATATTTATTGCGTATCCGTTCAATGATGCGGCAGGTATTGTCCGCACCCGACACATTGAGGATATCCGCGCCGCTTTCAATTTCTTCGCTCAATGTCTTTTTTTCCGATACTACTGTCACCACGACAGGGATGTCGACGCGCTTCTTAATCTTCGCAACGATGTCGTTGTCGATTTCCGGGCTCAGCACGGCTCCCACCGCTCCACGGAATTCGGTTTCCAGCGCCAGATGCACCGCCCGTTCATCCTTCAGTTCTCCGCCTCCGACGCTGCACATCACGGGTACATCTGCCGTCGTCATGATCGCCTGATTGATGGAGGGCTGCGGCGTGAACGGATAGACTGCATAACCGCATCCGCATCGGTATTCCGAATATCCGTCGTAAATAGAACGACCGAAGAGTACGTTTTAATTCGGTGCCGACCGAATTACATCCGGAACGGAAATAATCAAATAGCGCAAAAATTTTTTCCGACATGAAAAACTCTTTTCACAGGTCAGATTCTATTTACTAAGTATCATATATCTACCACGAAAAATCAACTATAAACTGGAATAATTTGGAGCACAAAAAAAAGCAGGCGGAAATACCGTTGGTTTTCCGCCTGCTTTTGTTAATCCGCTCGGTTATCCGCATTTGAATAACCGCAGGAACAATATTGCATCCGCCTTCAAACGCCAGCGGCTTTCCGCATTCCGGACATTTGGAATCATCCGGTACCTCGGGCCGTCCTGCATGACGAGCGGGGCAATTTTTCGCTCTGCATTTGTGCCACCGTCTGCAGAACCCGGCCGATTGCGTCCGGGCAGGACAGCACCTTCACGTCCCCGCCCCTTACGGAGTGTGGAATGGCAGCGGATTCCGCGCAGCTGCTCAACAATGGATTCTACATCCATGCCGGAACGCAGCGCCGTCGAGATCAGGCGGCTCGTTGTCGGACTGCGACGGACATCCACCCGCGCGCCCCAGGTTCTGTAAACACTTCACAAATGCCGTTTTCATCATAATTCACCGTAATATAGAGATTCCCAACCAATCTTGACTTTTTGGGTAACTCCCGCGTGATCTCCGGCCGCATCCTCGGGGGCGACCCTGCCTGCATCCTTTTCCATTGTGACGGCAGAGGGCCTTTTCGCTTCCTCCGTTTTATTTACCTTGCCAATATTCAGGACCCAGCGTCGCGGGAACCATCGCGATAAATCGTGACGCCCTTGAGCCCAAGCTCGTACGCCAATTCATAGACCGTCCGCACATCGTCCTGCGTCGCTCGCGCGGAAATTCACGGTCTTGGAAACCGCATTGTCCGTATATTTTTGAAAGCCGCCTGCATACGGACATGATATTCCGGTGTAATATCATGCGCAGTTACAAAGATATCGCGAATATCCTGCGGTATTTCTTCAATATGAGCGATCGTGCCTTCCTGCGCAATCCGGGACATCAGCTTCTTTACTGTAGAGTCCCTCTCCTTCATAACTTCCTCGAAGTAAGGATGTATCTCAAAAGTTCATCGTTATCCATAACGTTACGAATATAGGAAAGACCGAAGATCGGTTCAATCCCGAAGACGCTCCGCAAATGATCGAAATCGTACCCGTAGGGCAATAGTGTAACAACAGTGGCGTTTCTCTGGACGATCCCCTTTGATTTAAATACACTCTCGAATAAGTCGGGAATGTTCCCCGTTCCTTTGCAAGCTCGTTGGAGGCGTCCCGCGCGGTATCCGCAGAAATTTCATCACTTTTTCCGCCAGTTCAATCGCCTCGTCGGAATTATAAGGGATCTTCAGCTTATACAAAATATCCGCAAACCCCATCGGTCCAAGCCCCGATCTTGCGGGTAGAAAGAGTCATTTCCGGATTTCATCAAGCCGGATAATTATTTACGGTGATAACATTGTCAAGAAAATGGACCGCGTGCCGAATCGTCCGCCTCGAATTCCTCATAATCCAATTCGTATCCGCCGCCTTTTCTGATGAGCATTGCATCGAGATTAATAGAGCCAAGATTACAACTTTCAAAAGGAAGCAGTGGTTGTTCGCCACATGGGGTTCGTGCTTTCCACCTCCCCGAGGAAGGCACAGGGGTTATCGCGATTGATACGGTCCAGAAACACAATGCCCGGCTCCCATTGGTCCATGCCATTTTTACGATCAGGTCAAACACCGCAGGTGCGTAAAAGCCGTCCGCATTCTTTTTTATCATGCGGGTCGACCAACGCATATTCCGTTTTCGTGAACGGCTTTCATAAACTTTCTTCCGTAATTCCTACGCTGATGTTAAAATTTGTGATCTCTGCCGTATTTTTTTGCACTGAATAAAATCCATGATATCAGGATGATCGATACGCAAAATGCCCATATTGGCTCCGCGGCGGGTTCCTCCCTGCTTTTACAGCCTCAGTCGCCGCGTTGAAAACCTTCATGAAGCTAATTGGCCCGCTGGCAACGCCGCCTGTGGAGTTCACCGCAGCGCCGCCCCGCCGCAAACGCGAAAAGCGAAAGCCTGTTCCGCCGCCGCTTTTATGAATCAGCGCCGCATTTTCAGAGCATCGAAAATGTCTTCCATGCTGTCCGATACAGGAGAACAAAAGCATGCGGAAAGCTGCCCGAGCGGCCGCCCCGCATTCATTAGCGTCGGAGAATCGGCATGAATTTCAATCAGGGGACATCATATCGTAAACACATCCTGCGTCGCCTTCACGTCCGCATCGATATTGAATTCTTTATCCGCTTCTGCGATGGCTTGTGCCACACGCTTGAAAAAGATCATCCGGTTTTTCGGTCGGCTGCCCAGCCGCGTCTTTCTTTAGGTAACGTCTTTCCAACACTGTTACCGCATTTTTTGCTCAACATCAGAAAATCCCCTGTGCAATATATTTAGTGCGAATCCATGATTTCAACACTACATATAGTACACCAGGAGGAATTGAATTACCAGCCCTTTTTTTCTTTTATTGGAAAAAAAATCGGAGAAACCGCTTTAAAAATGCCGACGCGCATCTCTTTTCGGATGAAAAAAGCAACAGCGCCTTCTTCTGTCGAATCGCTCAAGAGGCCTTGGAAGCGAGTACATTCGCCACATGCCTTGGCCGTACCATACATCCCGTCAAATATTTCACATGATCCGCCGCAATTTTTTTCGCCACGTCGCGGATTTGCGCACTTACAAACGAATAGTGCGTACATCCTACCACAATACCACCAAAATTCCGCCCCCTGTACGGCAGGAACCTTTCATACAAATAGGCTTTTAATATGCGGATCGGAAAGGTTGCCCTGCTCGACAAGCTCCGCAAGACTGTCGCATTCAATATTAACTACCTGGCCAGCCGCGTTCAGTTTATCAAGAAGGTGCCAATACCGCTTCTGGTGAAGCGTCGCTGGTGTCGCCAAAACGGCGATTTGATCCTGCGGGTGCTTTTTCCACTGCTGGTTTCACCGCTGGCTCGATGCTGATAATTGGAATATTATATTTTCACGCATCGCCTGTACCGTGATGCTCGTTGCAGTGTTGCAGGCAATCACGATCATTTTACGCCCTTCCCGCACAAAAAATCTCCACAGGCAAGCGTAAGGTCTCGGATTTCATTTTCCGACCTCGTACCGTAAGCGCGTTTGCGCTGTCTCCATAATAAATGAAATTTTCATGCGGCAGGCATATCTTTGCCTGAGCAAGCACGCTCACTCCGCCTGCGCCCGAATCGAAAACGCCGATCGGCAGTTCTTTTGTCTGCATATTCCAACCTGATTTCTTCTTTGTCAACGTTTTTTATTATATAACAAGACGTGAACGGATAAAGGGGCCCCATTTACGGTAATTCTGCTAAAAACATCTTGCAAAGGGGCTTATAATGTGATAGAATACCATTTGCTGGATCAAAATATTACGGGGGTGAAACGATGCCTAACATTAAATCAGCAAAAAAGCGCGTAAAGGTAATTGCCAAAAGACTTTGCAGAACAAAATGATTAAGTCCGCACTTAAGACGGATCTGAAGAAATTTGAAGCTGCGGTCGCTGGAAATGAAGCAAATGCAAGCGATCTCTATAAAGACGCTGTCAGCGCGGTAGATAAGGCTGCTTTAAAAGGTACGATCCATAAGAATAAAGCAAATCGTACCAAAGCACAGCTGGCAAAAAAGTTAAACAGCAAAGCTGAATAATTTTTGCCTCCCCATTAAAGATAAAATACAGAAGGCTGATTCACCCTCAGCCTTTTTTTGTTTACATTCATATAGATATCCACAAGCAGCGGGTACAGGTCTGTCTTCAGCTGATAATCCCTGTTTTGCATCAAAATCCATTTGGGCGAGCTTTCAAGCGCGCCTGATCTGCCGTGCCGTAAACTGTTGCATTGGGCGGTGCCCCTGCGGGCGGCAAATTCCCACGCCCTGTCGCCTGCATGATATGCGAAACAATTTTGCTCTGGAAAACGTGCATCCCGGCATGCCCGCGCAACCAGCATCTGGCGGAAATTATTGGCAAGGAGTAAAGGAAACCAATCGGGTTACTGTCTTCCGCAAGCATACGTTCAATAAGCGCATATGCCTCCCGTGCGTGTCCGCCCACCATCAGGTCGTGAATCTTGTATACATTATACTGCATGGACTTCACGGCATACTTTTCAATATCATCCGCAGTAATATCCCCGCGGCAAACGGAGGAAAGCTTTTTCGAGCTCGCTTTTGATAACGCCCATATCCCCGTCTGAAAGCGCGGCAAACTTGCGCATTCGCTTTGCGGAAATCAAAAGGTTCTTGCGCTTGGCCGCTTGCACATATAGGCGGTAAGCTCGTTATCCTTCATCACATTGCATTCAACAAACATTCCGTTTTTTCATAACATATTTTACGAATGCTTTTCGTTTATCCGCCTTTCCACGTTGTACAATAAGCAGAACATTTTGCGCCGGCAGATTGGCCTTTTCAAACGGAGCGCTGAGTTCCCCGAAGCAGCGGACGAAAAGAATATCCGTATTTTTAATGACAACGACCCTGCGTTCTCCCATAAACGGCAGCGTCTCAAGAGAACGCACCACCGCTAAAAGGCTCCGGGCGGTCCTCGAAAACCGAAAGATTCAATTCGGGCATCTGTATATCCAAGGCTGACAGAGTAGCATGGAATGCCTGCCGGACCTGTGCGTCGTCTTCGCCGCTCAATACAATGAAGTTCTTAACCGCACCTGTTTTGATCTGTTTAATACTTCCTGTGCTTTCATGAAACACGCTCACTTTTCCGTCTGTATTTGAAGGTTTCCCTGCCCGTTTACCAGAATCGTCACCGCTCCGTCCGCCGCAGTAGTAAACAGCTTGACGCCGTTTGCCCGAAGCAGTTCTATGCCCGCCGGACTTGGCAGCTCTTTCCTGTTCTTTTCCTTTACGGAGATCACTGCATATTGCGGCTGAAGCTGCACAAGCAGCGCATTTGTTACCGCGCCCTCTTTGCCTCCGCCCGCGGGTTTGAAAACGGGCACTTTTTCCGCAAAATCCATATCTTCCGGCATAGTCTGTGCGAACAGGCATACCGGCTGTCCCCCGATAGTGTAAAACCAGCGACTGATATTTGCCGTCACTTCCCACATTTTCAAAGGAGGACATTGTCGCTCATCTGTATTTTATCATACAATGCATATTCTTTCACGGGATATTGTGCATCATATTCTTTGGCTTGGTAATTTCCGGGAACATAAAGGGCCCCGATACGATTGGCCGCCGCCAGCTGTTTCAAATTTTGGTCCGGTCGTTCGTCACGATAACCCCTCAAATACAATCCTGTTTTTCTCAGCATAGTCGCTGATATTGGAGTATTGAAGATTACCGCCGTTATCGATCAGGTAGTCTTTCCCCTCTGCAGAAATATGAATTGCATCCCCTGTTCCTACGTCCAGTATGACTGCACGTACCGGCACAGACGGTACGGCTGCAATTCCCGCAAACAAAACTGCTCCGGCAAGGGCTCCAACAGCCAGTACTCGGGTCTTCCGCTTAATCAGCATATAGTCCGAACATGGGAAGATAACCGCCATAATGGCAATGCAGGCCCAGACCGGGAATCCATTTATTTCTATAAACCCCAAAGAGCTCCGGGCAATTTGCTCGTTGAGCCAGGTAAGGCCCCGGATGGAGTTCTGCCGGTAAGGCGAGTATACGCCTAATTGCGGGGCAGCGAGCGCAAAGACAGTTCCAATACCCGTAAACAGCACAATAACGCCAGCCAGCGGGATAGCAAAAAATTTGCCAGCGGAGCGGCAAGCGCGATATTATTAAAAAATACGCGGTCATGGGGAAAAACCGATGCTGTCGCCGAGCAGGAAGTGGCCAGCGGCATCAAGTTTTGCTTTATCCAGATGAATCTTCCGGAACGCCCGCGTAAGCGAGGGTTTAAGCACAAAATGCCGAATACAACGCCATAGGACATTAAAAGCCCCGGCGAAAAAGCTGGGCGGTATTGCCGAGCAATGTGACTATGAGGGCTGCCGACAGGAATACGAGCGTATCCCGCTTTGCGAATTTCCATCTCCTATAATAACAAATATCGTCATCAGAACCGCCCGCAGGATAGAAGGCGCAAACCCCGTCAGCGCAGCATAAAGCAGAAAGTAGGATGATATTGACAGCAAACCGCAGTTTCCGCTCCGCCTTTAGCTTTTGAGCAAAAAATTGAACGCATAGGGAGGATTGCAACGTGAAGGCCGGAAATCGCAAGAATATGTGCAATCCCTGTTTTTGAAAAGCCGTCTCTGATCTCCTGCGGGATTTCGTCTTTTGATTCCCAGAAACATTGCCTTAGCGATAGGCGCTTTTTCTGAAAGAATTTGATCTATCTTTTCTGCCAGTTTTCACGAATCAAAAACGGATATTGGTACCATGACCGCCGGCTTCCCTCCGTTTCTACCGACGTCCGGTACAGGCTGAACCCGGCCCCTTTTCCGGCCAGATACATTTCTTCGTCGAAATCTCCCGGGTTGCGCGCGGTGGCGACGGCGGGACTATTCCCCTTCCGTCGCCACCGTTTCTCCATATTGAAGTATTTCGGAGAATATAGTATGACTTTTTTTATTAAAATCCTGCTCTCCAAATCATTACATTCGTCAGAGATAGACATGCGTCTCTGAATCCATTTGGAGCGGCCGGAAACATACCCTGTTATCCGGCAGGTCTCCTGTACTTCAAATTCCGGAAAATCCGTATGAAACTGTATCTGGAATAAAAACGCGCCCAGAAAAAAATATAAGCAGATACAATGCAATAAGCATACGTTTGTTTCCAGTGATAAAAAGGATTACAAAAAAATAAGACCGCATAAAATCCACGCGGGCAGCGAAAAATCTCAGGTAATCAAGATAGTAAGCCGCGGCAATACCGAGCACCAAAAGAATGCAAGAAAAGCGACAGGTCTTGAGTTTAAGACGCGCTTCATCTCTTCCCCCATCACCGGGACCGCAAGTGCGGTACATTTATTTATATATGATATTGTTTCATTTCCTCTACTATTTCCACCGGCCTGGCTTCTGCCGCCTCGCTCAGAAGCATTTCCTCTTCATAAGAGGGATTGATATGCGTAAGCAGCAAACGCCCACGCCGACCCTCCGGGCCGTAAAGGCCACCTCGCGAACATACATATGCGGAAGCGCTCCTGTATTTTCCTCGGCAGATAAAAAGCCGCTGTCGCACAAAAAAGTGACCGCTCCGCTGCAAAAATCCGTTAGATGGTCGGTATACCGGGAATCGCCTGAAAATACGAAGCTGTCTTGTCCTTCCCGAAACTTAACCGCGTAACATTCTACAGGATGGATCGTTCTGGCAGAACGAAAGCTTGACGTTTGTTTCCGGTATTGTAAAGTCCAGCGACTCCGAAATCTCCATTGCCTCGAAACATGGACAGGCGTGCAGTATCCCATATTCCTTTTCCGGCGTATGCGGAAGCAAAACAGGAAGCAACTTATCCTTCAGCGCATACCGCAAAACAAACATATCGCTGCAGTGGTCGGAGTGCAGATGGGTCAACACAATAAGATCAAGATCGTCGAGCGCACAAAATTGCTGCAATCGGGAAGGCTTCCGCTGCCCGCATCGAGCAGCACCCTTTTTCCCCTCCGCATTCTATCAAATAAGAGGTAGTCGCGCCTCCCCGCCTGGGATAAGGACCATATTTCCCGAGTATCGTAAGTTTCATGCCGCCATCCTCAAATTCAATTTCGTCCTCATCATCACCATCGGGTGATAGAGTACGATCGCAAGCACCGCGCCGCATCCCGCCTGAATCAGGTTTGGGATCAGGGGTAAGCAGCGCCCCTCCGAAACCCACTAAGAATATTTCATAACCAAAATATCCGAATGCCATAACCAGTGCTGCAGCCACGCACGCCGCGGCATATTGCTTTAAGGCATTACTTTTTTCGTGATAAACCCGACAAGGAGCGCCATGCAGGCTTTGATAATAACTGTCGCCGGAATATATACCGTGGAACCAACGGTGAGGTCGGCAAGGCCGCTTCCAATTGCAGCGGCCCCGCCGCATACGGTCCTCCCAAAATAAAGGCGGAGCAATAAATAATCACATCTCCAAGATTGAAATAGGCGCCTTTCACAGCAGGTATCTGAATTACCAGCAATATGGTCACTACGTAAACCAGCGCTGCCGTAACCGCCGTTGTCGTGAGTCGTCTTGTCTTTACATCCATTATCCGTTCTCCATATTATTCGTCCTTGATGATTCCTGGATTTTTAAGCAGCGGATCGGCCATTGATGATTCCGCCTCCAAGGCTTTTCCACGCGCTCTCCGTCAAGCAGGAACTGGACCCGTTTGATATTCTCAATATTCGTCAGCGTATTGACAATAGAATAAATCATCATCGATTCATCTTTCCTGCTGATCCCCTTCAACTTATCAGAAATCGAGGCTTTAAAGTCAACCACCGCCGTATCCTCTGCAAGATAGACGTCGTTGACATCGTCCATTGATATCCCCGACAAAAGGCGGGACTCACATCCTTATCATCCAAGCCCGCCGGGCCGCGCATCAGCTCTGCGAGTATTTCTTCCGGATAACCCGCCGTTTCCTGCGCTACCATGCGCTCCACACTCATAAACAGTGTATATGTGGAATTTGGAAAGTATAGAAGAATATTGTTCCCCAGTAATTCGTCGCTCATCGATTGAGTATAGACGACCGGCTCCGCCTGTGGACTGCCGTTCACATATATTTCTATCCCGTTTATATCCGGCATAAACCCAATGATCGTTTTTGCCAGCGCCAGAGCAGCGATTTTTTCCCCGTCGTTGAATTGCTGCGTGATCGCCACAGGCGCCTTGTTAAAATTAAGGCGTACGACGGCCTGTCCATCTTCAAGGGTGACAATCTCCGTCCCAAGCAGCTCGGCTATGGTTTTATCGATCACAGGCATATGCTGATAGGTGTTCTCCGGCCCGCGCATCATCGCTTGTACAACAGCACTGACCATTTCTTCCGGGTCATTCGTTTCAAACTGGAAGCTCCTTGCCTCCGGCACTAAAAACTGCTCTGTCCGGTCCAGAAAATAGAGCATGATGTCCATAGACGGCTTTTTCCATGCGGGGCCCGCTGCTCGATCTTCGTCTGTTCTTCCTGAAGAGTCCCCTTCGGTTTTTGCAGCACGCCGACAGGCCGACTTTCATACCCCGACTGAACGCCGTTAACAAAAATATTGATATAGGACACGCCTGAGAAATCTACGAGTCGATACCACTGCGAACTCCATAATCGTAATCTCTTCGTCCGTTTTTTCGGAATCGGTGTTTAAAAACACATTAATCAAATTCGGGAGTATTTCAATTCCTTCATAAGAAAATCCGTCCGCAACCGGTCCGTAATTTTCCGTCGACGGCCCTTCAAAATCGCTTCAATAATCCTTTTTTTCAGCACGCTCGTTCTGTCCTACCGTCAGCTTTTCGCGTTTCCGCCGCAAGCGTCAGTTCCGATGTTGATTTATCCAAAAAATAAAGGGCAGGATTAATAATAATGCTGGGGTCCAAATTGACTTCCTGCATTACCATATCTGCTTCCGCATAATTGTTTTGTTGGTTCGTATCCTCCCCTCACGACGGAGCAGCCCGAAAGCAACAGCGCTCCCGCAAGTAGGATGGCCAATAACCGTTTCATATATCACCTACGACAAAAAATTCCGTTTGAATGTGGTATACGTCATTTTCCACACATCATTTTCCAGGATCAGGCGGAGCGGGACGTTGAAACCGTCTTTGCATCCCCATCACGCAGCTTTAAGACATAGCTGGCCATTACCACCTCGGTGAGGTCGTCCGCGCTTTGTATCTCATCCCCGATTTCAACATCCGAAATGACAAGCTTGGCCGCTGTGATTTCGCTCTTGAAATCTTCAAGTGAAGGTTTGTCTTCCCCGTAAAGATTTTTAAAAGAAATGTAGCGGTACAGCATATTCCAATCCTTATTTTCAATGCAGCTCATGATCTCGCGCAAAGTATTCCGCCCGTTCAGGTCGAGGTCTCCTTTGCGTTCCAGCGCCTCCGTGGTTCCTTCCCCGTCCAGGCCCGCCTCCTCTAGCGTCAGCGGCCGTCCCGTACCCGTGCCGTCGTCGTCGATGTAAATCTGCACCCGCGAAAAATTTCCCTGCTCCACAATCGTATTTACGATAGAATAGGCGGCCAGCATTTTCCTCGTTTTTCGTATGCCTCGTTTTCTGTCCCGTCAGCCGAGGTATCCTCCGGCGGCGTTAAAAAGTCCTGGCTGAGCGTTACGGAAAGAAATGTGCCGTCCTGCGTGACATTTACCACTTTGGTGTTGGGATTAATCAGCTGGGTTAAATCGGTACGCGCAGTCGAAGGCCCTTTATCAGTTCCGCAATAATGGAAGCCTCGGAATTTTCATTAATAGGAACGGAAAACACACGGACTTCACCAATCAGGAGAGCCTCCTGCATATACCCAAAATATAAACGGGCTGTTTCCTTGTCTTTGCTGACCGCTTCCGGAAGCGGATTGATTTGAATCGCCGCTTCCTCCGAAGGCACAGCGGACGGCGCCTCGCTCTGCTGCGTGCAGGCCGCAATCCAAAAAAAAGAGGCAGCATAATGCGATACAAACAAGTTTTTTCCATTGCTTCATAATATGTCCTCCGTATGCTGGACCAGCGGAACCACAAGCGTGAACACAGAGCCTTTGCCTTCCTGGCTTTCCACGTCTACGCGTCCGCCATGCATCAGGGCGATCCGGCGCACAATATGAAGGCCGAGGCCCGTTCCTCCGGTTTCGCGGGAACGGGCCTTATCCACCCGGTAAAAACGTTCAAAGATATGCTCCAAATGTTCGGGGCTCATCCCGACTCCATTGTCTTCAATACGTACGGCTCCCTCGCCGCCATGATGCTTTGTCGTCACAAACACATGACCGCCGTCGCCTGTATATTTAATTGCATTTTCAATCAGATTATTGATTGCCTGCCGTAATTTCAGCGGATCGCATTCCAGTTCGAAATCGTCGCTGAGGTCTGTCCTGACTCTGATATTGCGCTCCCGTGCAATCGGTTCAAGCGCATTGACACATTTATTTACAATAGAAGAAATCCGTACCTTTTCAAGATTGATTGTCACGATGTCGCTGTCCATCTTGGAGAGCAGAAGGAGATCCGTAATCAGGCTGTTCATCCGGTCTATTTCTCCGTTGATATCACCCAGAAATTCCTTATACACTTCTTCCGGCACATTGTCCTGATACAGCATCGATTCCACCAGTATTTTCATAGAGGCAAGCGGTGTTTTCAGTTCATGGGAAGCATCCGATACGAATTCGCTCCTCTGCTGGTCCATATTCTGAATCCGGCCGCACATCATATCAAAAGTCTGCGCCAACTCGGCGACCTCGCCCTTTCCGCGGATATTCGCCCGTTGAGAAAGATCTCCGTTGGAAATCTTTATCGCAACGTCGGTCAGTTTTTGATCGGTTTGGTAATCAGATTCGTTGTAAAAGGCTGATGATAATAATAATTCCGCAGGCGAGCAAGAATATGGCAAGCGTACGCCCTGCAGCATACCGGTCGCATTGACCACATCCTGAATGCTGGAAGAATAAACCACGGCTCCTATAATCTGGCCATTGTGGACAATAGAAGACGTGCAATAAACGGCCCAGAAATCCCCGCTGGGATCACTGATGGAATGAAATCCATAGGAAGATGAATTCCGGCCATACAAAATATCGTTTACCTCCCGGTCTGACAACTTAACCCCGTTCAGATCGGAAAACTGTCAACAACAACAATCCCGGAACTATTCAGCACCAGAAAACGGCCGCCGGAATCATTCCCATTATTGACCACGATGTCATATATCGTACCCGCATCATCATCCGACAGATACGGCGCTACCTGAACCGCAGTGCTATTGGCCGCCTTTGTCAGCGCTGAAACACGCTGGTTGACCAGATAATCTTCTACCAGCGATGAAACCGCAACAGACACCAGCCCAAATACGATTCCTACAAGGATCAGGTAGATGACGGCAAATTGCCATCTAATAGAGTATAGCAGCTTATTTGTTCGTAAAATAATAGCCAACTCCCCATTTTGTCAAAATATATTCCGGCTTTGCCGGGTTTTGTTCGATCTTTTCACGCAGGCGGCGGATATGTACGTCCACAGTACGCAAATCTCCCTGATGTTTCCAGACGAGCTCCAAAAGTGTATTCCGGTCGAATACCTTGCCCCTGTTCGTAATAAAAGATTCAGCAGGTCAAACTCTTTGGCAGTAAGGTTGACATCCTCGTCTTTAATCTCAACGCTGCGGTTAATCAGGTTCACCTTCATATCTTTCACCTGGATCGTCTGCGTATCCGCCACCGTTTTTTGCGCACCCCGCACGGCGGAGGATTGTCTTAATACGCGCTTTCAGTTCAAGCATATTGAACGGTTTTGTCATGTAATCGTCCGCGCCGAATTCCAAGCCCATAATCTTGTCCATGTCTTCCCCCTTTGGCTGTCAGCATGATAATAGGCACCTCCGAAACGCTGCGGATCTTCTGGCATACTTCCATTCCGTCAATTTTCGGTAGCATCAAATCCAGAAGGATAAGATCATGCTTTTTCCGGATCAAAAATATTGAGTGCTTCTTCCCCGTCATAAGCAACGTCGATCACATAGCCTTCCTGCTGCTCCAGATTAAAACGCAGTCCTTTCACCAGAGTAGGTTCGTCATCCACGATCAAAATATTTTTGCCATAATGAATGCTCCTTATTAAGACATTAATTTATTATAGCATACCCGTTATGATTTTGTAACATTTTCTTATAGAAAAGGCGGCAAATGCCGCTTTTTCAATGGTTTATTCTACTTCCCCGCTTCATCCGCGCCTGCCGCCGGAAAATCAACCGGCATCCTCCGCATCTCCTCCCATGAGCGAAACGACATCCAGCGCCTTTTAAAAACGCGCCGCGCGCAAGACTGCCGCGCCGGAGTTCCGTAAAATTCCTCCGTCCCTCAGAAACAGTATACGGTTGCAGTAGCTTGCCGCAGCCGCATCGTGCGTTACCATCAGGAGCGTAGTGCGGAACCGTTTGTTCATATCGGAAAAGCTTTCAAGCATCCTGCGCGCCGCACGGGAATCGAGCGCGCCTGTCGGTTCATCCGCAAGCACTAACGCGGGCTGTGTCACAATTGCTCGTGCAGCCGCTGCGTTGCTTCTGGCCCCCGGATAATTCCCCGGATATTTACCCAGGATGCCGCTGATTTAAAGTGCATCCGCCGCCTGCGCTACGAGAACGCGAAGCTCTTGATAGGGCACCCATTGATCGTAAGCGCAAGCGATATATTTTCATAAGCGGTCAGCGAATCGATCAGGCTGAATTCCTGAAAAACGAATCCCAGCTGTTCCCGCCGAAACCGCGCGATATCCCCCGGTTTTATCTGTGTCACGTCGGTCCCATCGATATAGATGTGCCCTGGTTGTCACGGTATCGATTGCGGAGATACAATTAAGCAAAGTTGTCTTCCCGCTGCCGGATCGGTCCCATAATACCTACAAACTCACCACTGTCCACACAGAAGCTGAGTCCGTTAAGGGCTTTGTGACATTCCTGCTGCTTCCGTATATTTTTCTCTATGTCTTTCACCCAAAGCAAATGTCCCATTGTCTTTACCTTATACTTTTTATAGTCAGGAATGATTTCTAGCGCTTCAGTTTCGCTCATCCCCGCATTGACCAGAAAGAAGGCGCTCACCAGGACCATAACCGCATAAAACATTTTTTTCACTTTCATCACTCCTTTTCTTTTATTTGATGCCTTAATTATAGGCCACACTTCTTAACGGCGGGCGCCTAAAATTCTTACGATATTCTTACAATCTTCCAGGCCTAATAACTTCCGTTATTTCTTGCGTCTTACGCAAAAAAGAGGCTTCCCAGCCTCTTTTTTTGTATTCCTGACCGGGGAACGATATCCTGTTCCCAGTTCTTAATATCCTCTCGCCGCGTCCGCGTTTTTATATAGCGTTTAATTGGCCGTCCGCACAGCTCATATTCCTGCTGTGCGCCAAAGCACCTTTACACTATGATAAGCTCACGTATTTTCTCGTTTTTATTGCTTTTCGCGGATAATCTTTTTGCTGCTGAAATAAGTTGCCGCAAAATAAATTCCGTAAATCACCGCAATGATTGTAAGGCCCAAAAATACATCCTGATAGACGTTTTCATACCACATCATATTAATCATGCTCATCAGGCCTTGTATTCCGAAAACCGCATGGACTGCCGCTACAGCAAGCGGGATCAGAAAATAAATTGCGATCTGTTTCAACAACGACCTGTTGATCATTTTTCTCTTCCGTGCCAAGCTTCCTGAGCGTCGCATAGCGCTTCTTGTTGTCATTTTGCCGCGGAAAGCTGCTGCAAGGCCAGGATGACTGCCGCCGTCACAAGGAAAGTGATGCCAAGGTATATCCCCACAAACGAAATCGTCACGCGCAGGCCATACTGGAATCCTGCGACCTCAGCGCCGACGTAAAGTTGCTGAATGGACGTTCCTGGTCCGGGTTCGCTCTCCGCAGCTCCGCCTGTTTATTGACCAAGGCCTGATCTGTCTCTTCCTTGGGCGCATTGTCTACATAGACCCCGTCGACTGTTACTTCCTTCAGTTCAAAATTAACAACGTCCGCATCCGGATAAATGAAGATCATCGGCGCGATGGCTGCGGAGCCCATGATCCTCGTATTTGCCATTCGAATACGATCCGGTGTGAGCGCATATTCTTTTCCGTTCGAATTGATTTTGTGACCGTCGTTTACATATTGTTCAAGGCTTTCCGCCATCATCCTCGTTATAGGTTACTGCGCCGATTTCGTTTTTGCCAATCTGAATTTCCGGTTCGCCGATCAAACGAAGGAAGCTTATTAAACTGCGAAACGGGAATTGCGCCCGCAAGGGCCTTCACGTCCATATTGTTCGACATTTCATTGCCTGCGCAATGTCGAGATATTCGGCAAAATCCGTCAGCATATCCACATCGCTGTCGTAGCGCGCGTATTCCGCCGTTTCCTTGAAAAACTCGCCTACGGAATTCCATAAGCTTCAAGCGCCGCGACCCGCTTCCAGCGCTTTCAGCGGCTGACGGCTCCATGAAATATTCCGCATCAAATCGAAGGTCGCGCACAGCTTCCTTTATTTACCGCGGCAGATACGCCTGAGCTCGCACCGAGCGTCACGATCGTCACAAACAGCATCAGACAAATAAGCGCCATTGATGTATGCGTCGAATTGATTTTGCTTGTAAGCTGCCTTGTTACAAACAGATTAAGTCCTTTGTAATATTTCTTTTTGTTTCGTGAAGCAATCTTGTATACAAAGCCGGAAAGTCCGCAAACAGCAAGAACGTGCCTGGAATACCGAACAACATCACAAACGGAAGATACATAATCAGCATTCCTTTGATAATCAGGTAGTATGCAATGAGAATCAAGACGATCCCCGCAACCGTCATCAGGATGGAGACCCATGTCTTTTTTTCCGATAACTCTTTCGTTTTCCGCATCCGAATGCAGCAATTTGATTACCTTTGCTTGATATCCTTATCGCGTTGAAAATCATCACGCACAGGAACATCACCCCAAAATAAATAATGGATTGGATCGCCGCCTTCGGTGAAAAAACAAAAACATATTCCTTTGAGCTGCACTTCAAACATTTTCGCCGTAATAAGCGACATCCCTGGGAGAACAGAATTCCCAAAAGAAGGCCTACCACGAGTGCAATCACGCCCACAAGCAGGTCTCCATCATCAGGATACCCGCCACGCGGCCCTTTCCCATCCCAAGCGTAAGATAAATGCCCAGTTCTTTATTCCGGCGCTTGATTAGGAAATTATTGGCATATAGGATCAGGATCGCAAGTGCAACGGCAACGAACGTCGAAAAAACCTTAATGCTCTCCAACATCACCTGCGCCGAGGACGCCTTGTTTTCGTTGAGGTCCATAATCGCCTGCTGCGCGTCGAGTGAGTTAAACGCATAAAAAACATTACCGCAAACATCAGCGTGATAAAGTAGACCGTATAGTCGCTGATGCTCTTGCGGACATTTCGGAAGGCTAATTTACACAGCATCGGCTACGTCACCTCCCAAAGGGACACCACTTCAATAATTTTACTGAAGAAATCTTTTCCGGCTGTCCATACCCCGCACAAGCTCGGTAAATATCTTTCCGTCTCGCAGGAACAGGATGCGGCTGCAGTAGCTTTGCCGCAAAGCATCATGCGTCACCATGAGGAGCGTCGCCCCCAGTTTTTTTATTCATATCTACAAAGTTTTCAAGCAGCATACGGGACGATTTCGAGTCGAGCGCGCCCGTCGGTTCATCCGCGAGGATCATGGACAGGTTTGTGATGATCGCCCTTGCTGCCGCAACGCGCTGTTTCTGTCCTCCGGACATTTCGCAGGGATATTTATAAAGCACGTCGTTTATTTCAAGCGTTTTGGCGATATTCTTGATACGTTCCTTGATCTGTCGTACCCAACGCCGCATATCGTAAGCGCAAGCGCGATATTTTCGTAGCCCGACAGCGTGTCCAGCAGGTTAAAATCCTGGAAAATAAACCCGAGCTGCTTCCGCCGGAATTCCGCAAGCCGTCCTGCCTTCAGCATAGTAATATCCGTATCGTTTACCGCAATGTGGCCGCTCGTTACCATATCGATGGTAGAGATGCAATTTAAAAGCGTTGTTTTTCCCGCTTCCGGAAGGACCCATGATCCGAGGAATTCGCCTTTGCCCACATCGAAGTTGACATCGTCCAACGCTTTTGTAAGGTTACCTTTTCCTCCGTATATTTTTTCTACATTTCTGACCTTTAGCAGCGTTTCCATTTTTACCTCCCAATAGATGCTCATTTCAAAGCCCCTGACTGCATAAATAGATTCGATCAGGATGCTTTGCGCATCCTTCTGTGGTTTTATTATATACAGGCCAGTGAAAAGCACCTATCGTTTCGCCTTACGCCTCCCTTACAGTTTTGTAAGAAAAAAGCCAAGCGCCGCTTTGGATTATTGCATTTTAAGCATCGAACTTTCCGGAAAAACAATAGTCGCCGTTGTCCCTTCTCCATATTCGGATGAGATTTTAAATCCATGTCCCAGCTTTTCGCATAGCCTTGCGCACAGATAAAGCCCCATCCCGGTCGATTTCTCCTGCTGTCTTCCGTTGGTGCCGGTAAATCCTTTTCGCACACTCTGCCAAGTTCTTCCTCAAGGATGCCAATCCCGTTATCCGAGATATTGAGAAGGACAGCATTGCTATCTTTGCGGGCGGTGATCCATATTTTCGCGTCGCTCTTATCGCAATACTTCACCGCATTCCAACGATTTGGTTCAGGACAAATTCGATCCACTTAGCGTCGGTATTGACACAGATATCGAGATTTTTCCGTTTCAAGGCGGATTCTGCGCTCGATCAACATCTTTGCATTCCTGCGTGCCACGGCATATACGATATCCTTCAAATTGGTTTTACGTATCATATAATCTTTTCGACCGCACTGCTCCGCGCAAAAAAAGCACTTGCTCCACAAGGTTTTCAAGTGCATCAATATCCTCCGCGAGCCCCTTTCGCGGCCGGTATCTCTTTATGGTTTTCCAGCACCAGCCGCGAAGACGCGATTGGCGTTTTGATCTCATGAATCCACATTTCAATATACCCGCGATATTCCTCCTGTGCCTTACTGTATTTCTTTTATCTCTTCGAGCATCGCTTTATTTGCAATATGGGAATCGTAAAGAATCATCCTCCCGGAAGCCCGGCCTCTCCATAATCTCAGCAATCAAGTTTTTCTGTTCAAGTTCATCCAGCAATAACAGAAACCATTATAGAACCTTTTTCTCCGGTGGTAATCGACGAGCAGCGGAATGATAAGGCAGGCAGCAATAACTGTCCTGAAAACACAATAATCATCGATCAACGGCAAGCAGGTAAAACAAAAAGCGCCGCCGATGCAAGAATCAGCAGATCGAATAACAGAAACAGTATTTTTATCCTTCAGATAGTCAATCAGCTTCATTTCAGCAAATACCCCTGTCCCCTTTTCGTTTCGATCACATCCGCAAGGCCGGCGTCTTCCATCTTCCGGCGCAGCCGGTTTACATTCACATTCAAAAGTGTTTTCATCCACAAACATATCGCTGCTCCACAAGTCGTTCATCAATTCCTCGCGGGAAACTATGTTTCCCGCCTGCCGGGCCAGCGTATTCAAAATACGCAGTTCATTCTTCGTCAATTCGATTTCCCGCCCGTCATATTCTAGCAGGCTTTTGGAAAGATTCAGTACAAATCTGCCACAGTCAAGTTTATCCACCGTATGGTAGGCCCTTTTTAACACAGAATTAATGCGCGCGAGAAGAATCTGTGTGTTATAAAGGCTTGGTAATAAAATCGTCTGCGCCCAGATTCATACTCATCAGCTCATCCATTTCCGTATTCCGGCTCGTTACAATGATAACAGGCATGGTGGATTGCTTGCGTATCTCACGGCAGATAGAATATCCGTCGACCACCGGCAGGTTGATATCAAGCAAAAAGCAAATCCGCTTTTTCCTTAAGGATCGCGGATACTACATCGCTCTCAAACTCCTCGACCGAGCACACGGAATATCCGTATTTTTGCAGGAAGGAGGTTAGCTCTTCCCGTATCTTCTGATTGTCTTCCACAATACATATTTTCATTGAAATCATCCTTTCTTTCCACTTCATTATAAAAAGAAGCCCGTAGCCTATTCAATGCGCTTTCCCGGTCTTAAAAAATCTTAAGCATTATAGAACCAAAAAAGACAGCCGGCGGCCGTCTTTCCTTTTGCTTCTGCTTATTTTGTATCTTCCGGAAGCCTGAACCAAAAAAACGCTTCCTTTCCCAGTTCGCTTTCCACGCCATATTCCGCATGGTGCAGTTCAAGCACTCCTTTACGATGGAGAGTCCAAGTCCCGTCCCAACAGAAACGCGTTTGTGTGTTTTATCCACCTTATAATAACGATCCCAGATATACTCAAGCTGACTTTTGGCGATCCCTTCACCGTTATCCTCGACGGAAACGGTAACTATCCCATTTTCGGCCCGCTGCCGCACAATAATCCTTTTAATTTCACCCGAATAATTGATGGCGTTATTAATCAGGTTGCATAGCGCTTGTCCAATCTTTACTTCATCCCCCAACACATATGCATCCCGTTCGCATATGAAACTGATATGATAGCCTTCCTGCTCCATCAGCTTAATATAACGCGCAACAATATTGCTAATCGACTCCGTCAGGTTGAAACGCTCCATGTTCAGTTCCTGCGTTCCTGCCTGGAGCTTGGAAATATCCATCGCATCGTTTACAAGGGTCGTCAGCCGTTTCGCTTCATCAATGATAATCTGAATATTCTTCGGCGAATTTTCCCCGGAATATCCCTCATAACTTCCGAATAGCCAATAATCATCGTAAGCGGAGTGCGGAGGTCGTGAGAAATATTGGCCAAGAGTTCGCGTCGGAGTTTTTCCACCTTCGAAAGCTCACGCGAGGCGTAATTCAGCGTATCCGCAAGTTCGGCAATCTCCCGGTATCCCCATCATCAAAATGTACGTCGTACTCGGCTCGCGCAAGTTTTTTGGCTCCCTTATTGATCTTTACAATCGGCCGCGATATCCACTTAGAAATCACAAACGCGAGGAACAAAGCGCAGCCAAGCAGAATAATCGTAATATAAACAAGCTGAACGCGCAGGGTATCTACCGTGGCGTCTACAGGCGTAATCCGCGAGGTAAGCACCAACAAAATGGGCGTTCCATCTTCCGGGGTCACGATCTGTGAATAAATGAGCGTCTCAAACCCGCTCATGCCGCGCGGCGGTATATTATTACCATTGAACAGCTGTTCATTATAGTCAGGATTTTCAAATTTTCCATCCTCAATATCTCGATCTTGCTTCCGCCGCTTTCCTGCGTCTTCCGTGCAACTACCGCCAATTCACTCTGGGGAAGGTTCGGCATAGTATCCGTGCTATAGATCGCATTTCCTCCATATCCGCAACTTCGACGCGCACGTCAAAACGGTCGCCAATCTGGTCGATCAGCGTTTCTACGTTCTCATTATCGATGTTTTGCGAAATGGTCTGCGCTGTTTTCTGGATTTCGTTTTTTTTAATCGCCTGATAATAATCATTCAGGAATACAATCTGGAATAACCATAACAGTACGATCATTGCAACCGCAAAAATCAGTATATAGAAAAAAGATTTTCCATTTTACACTCATCGTATCAGGCTTCAAACCGGTAACCCACTCCCCTAAGCGTCACAATATAATCGCGATACGCCTTCAAGGCGCTGCGCAGCAGCTTGATATGCGTATCAAGCGTCCTGTCGTCGCCATAAAAGTCATAGCCCCACACCTCGGTAATCAGCTTCTCCCGCGTGAGCGCGATCCCCTTATTCCTGGCGAGATAGTATAAAAGCTCATACCCCTTGGGCGACAGCTCCGCCTTCTCCCCGTCCACATATACGAGCATCGCCGAAGTATCGATGACAAGGCCGCCAAACGTTATTTTTTCATTTTCCGCACCGCCCCTGCTCGAGCGCTGCAGGATTGCGTTCACGCGCATCATCAATTCTTTGGGTGAGAAAGGTTTGACCACATAATCGTCGATTCCCAGCTCAAAACCATGGATCCGGTCATACTCCCTCTCCGCGCGCGGAAAGCATCAGCATGGGGATATCCTTGATTTCCCGGATTTTTACTGCATGCGGAAAATCCGTCGAGCTCAGGCATCATAATATCCATGATAATAAAATCATAATCATGGTTACGGCACATAGCAACCGCCTCCATCCCATCCTTTGCCTCCTCGACTTCGTATCCTTCAAATTCCGCATATTTACGGATCAGCGCGCGAATATTTTTCTTCATCGTCTACAACCAGAATCTTATACATATATTTCACCACCGCATGTTTACTTTTTACCATTCTATCCGCATAATGTGAACATCGCGTGACAGGAAGCTTTGTTTTGTATCAAAAACGGCCCTGAACAGGGCCGTTTTCAGCATTACAATTAAGCTTTCCCGATATCGTGCAGAAACTTGTGGTAATTCTTTTCAAACGTTTCATCGCTGCTCGGTTGGTAGGTCTTGATCCCGCACGAGGCTGCGCAAACCTGCCGCGCTTCCTTCAGGCCTTTCAGTATTCCCCGCCCGATCCATTGGGTAAGGATATTTCCAATCCCGTAGCGTCCGCCGGACCGGCCTTTACTGGCTTATGCAGGTAATTCGCCGTAAGCTGGTCGAGGAACGTATTCTGGCTTCCGCCGCCAATGATATGCAGACATGGGAACTTCTTTCCCGTCAGGTATTCGATGTTGTCGATCACATAACGGTATTTGCATGCAAGGCTTTGCGTCACAATCCGTACGATCTCAAAATCGTTTTGAGGCGCATACCCATGTTCCCGCGCCATTTGCGCGACAACCTCCGGCATATTGGCAGGCTCGAAAAGCCTGCTGTCATCCGGATCAATAAACACTGTATCGCATGTAGTAACCTTTGCTTTGCCTCTTCCGCAAGCCCTGCAAAGTCGTAATCCTTTCCTGCAGGTTCCACATACGCACACATTCCTGAATGATCCACAGCCCCATCACATTACAGATATAACGGTTTCGCCGCATAACCCCGCCTTCGTTTCCGAAGCCAAGTTTCATGCTTTCCTCCGTCATGATATTATTTCTCAGTTCTGCACCCACAAGGGACCACGTGCCGCTCGAAATAAAGATGAACTCTTCATCATCCTCCGCCGGTGCTGCCACCACCGCCGAAGCCGTATCGTGGAACCGACCGCATAAATTTCTGCGGAAGGCACCTGGAGCTCATCCGTCACATCCTTTGCTATTTCACCGACCTTATCTCCCGCATATACTATCGGCATAAAGATTTCCCTTGGCAGGCCATAGGCCTTGAGGATATCCTCATCCCATTTGTTTTCTACGAGATTATAGAGGTTCGATACGCTCGCAATCGTATATTCCGAATATTTCTTTGCACCCAGCAGGTGCGAAAGATAGTCCGGTATGAAGATCAGTTCCTTTGCGATCCCGAGGATATCCGGATCCTGTTCCTTTTCTGCAAGCAAATGATAACTCGTCTCAAAAACGCTGAAACTGCTGCCCCGTCCGCTTGTATACCTCATATTGCGGCATCATCTCAAACGAGCGTTCTATCCAGCCAAAGGTGCGGCTGTCACGGTAATTGCGCGGCGTACCGATCATTGTTCCATGTTCGGAAATTAAGGCATAATCGTTGCACCATGAATCGATTGCAATCGATGTGATCTGCCCGCTGAACTCGCGCTGGGCCAGCGCATAGCCCATTTTGATTTCATCAAAAAATGCGCAGAAAATCCCAATATGCCCTGCCCTGTGCAAGTACGATCTTGTTTTTGAATTTGTGTACCGGGTGGATCTCTGCTTTTTCCATCCTTAAGCTCGCCCACGAAAAGCTTGCCACCGGACGCGCCAAGATCAACCGCTAACGCCAAGCCTTCCTTTTTTTCATTCGTGTAAATTCTCCTGCGCCGCATATACCGCCGGTTTAAAGATGTTCGCCATCGCATCATATTCCACACGCTCTACGATGCTGTAGGCTTTATTAAGCGTAGGTGCCGCCGCGACGATGCCGTGCTGCGGCAGTATCCCTTCGAGCCCCATTTTCTGTGCGCGCTCACGATTGTTCATAAAATACTCGTTAGTACGGATCGCAAGCTCCTCGGAATAGGCCCACGCCTGATGGATCACGCCGCAGTCTCCCATTTTTCATGGTCGCTTCCGTCACGGACGGAATCGGCTGGCTGAACGCCGCAAAACACATGGAAAACTGCGGATGCGCATGGATCACCGCGCCAAACTCCGGAAAATTTTTTAAGCAGCATCGTGTGCATCTTGCTTTCACGCGAAAGCTTGTCCGGCCCCTCAATAATGTTGCAGTCATAGTCGATAATCATCAGGTCTTCCGGGTTCAGGCGGCACCTATGATGCTCCGACATCATAGTAGGTGTAATCAATACGCGGTTTTCCGCCACACGCTCGGAAAGATTCCCGCCTGCTGCATTCGTAAGCTTGCGGTCATACAAGAACCGAATGATTTCCAGCATTTCCAATCTTCTATCCATATAAGATAATTCTGCCATTTTAATTGCCTCCCAGCATAAACTTTATATTTCCGGCATCGCCGGATTTTAACTTTTTTAGCGGATGACTTCGATTTTAACGTCTTTCATCCATTCTTTTGCTTTTTCAATATCAAAGCCAACCGTTTTATTGCTTGCCGCACAAGTTGCGGAAAGCGCAGTCATATGCAAGCATATCCATGACCGGCATCGGATTGCACTCGAGACCGTAGATAAGCCCGGTCAGAAGGGCATCCCGCATCCCGCCGTGTTGCCCACCTGCACTTTAAGGCCATAGCCACGGTAGATTTTTTCCTTCGTACCGGAATACCCAGCCGTCCCCTCCCATGGAGACCATCACCACCGGAATATCGGAATTTCATCAAGCGCGCCGACCACATCGTCCGCATTTTTAAGTTCGCGGCCCACAAGCTCGGACAGTTCTTCAAGATTAGGCTTAATCAGCTGAGGATGATATTTAAGTCCTTCCTTCATAAATGCACCCGAGCTGTCAAGATACAATTTCAGGTCCATTTTCTTCGCGATCTCAAGAAGCTTCTTCTGAACGTCCTTATCCTCCACATTGGAGGCATCCCCCGCGATAATCAGCGTATCCCCTTTCTGCATCTGGGACTCCATCAACGCCAACAGTTTTCCCGTAATCTCCCTGCGTCAGGACCTCTCCTTTTCCTCCAAGAAACGTGCAGTTCCTGTCTTTATCAACCACCAGATAATTTGTGCGCGTCTCCGGCGTTTCATACAAAAGGTAGTGTATCCGACCCCGATTCCTTCAGGACATCAATCACTTCCTGCCCACAGCTTCCAAAGGAAACACCGAACGTACGGTTCGGAACGCCAAGAAGTGAAAATTATACGCCAAATGCGTCCCTTTCCCGCCTAGGCATTTTTTTCTTTTTCTGGATTCGGTTCATGCAGTTTTCCTGAAAGGATTCGATGTAGAGAATTTCATCCATCGCTGGATTTAAAGTAACTGTATTAATCATACGATTCTCCTCTGATTTTGAAATTTATACCTCATTTATTATAATACGGAAGCGGGTTTGCGTCAAATTTTGAAGGGCCAAAAACACCATAAAATCAATGTGGTTTTTTGTCCGTTTCGTTCTGGAAATATAAATTTTTTTGAAAAAATATTTTCATTTTTACCTGCTTTCTATTGAAACTGCAGAAACGATTTATTATAATAAAATTAGATGTATCACATTATCTCGAATGGAGTCTTTTCATGAAACAGTATATTATTGCATATGATTTTGGAACCGGCGGCATCAAAGCGTCTTTGTATACCGCCGAGGGTCTTCCCTCGCCTCGTCCTTCGAACCTTACGATACGGTCTACCCGCACGTCGGCTGGCATGAGCAGCGGCCCAGCGATTGGTGGCAGTCCATTTGTATAAGCACGCAGCGCCTGCTTGAAAAATCTGGAGCTGACAAAAATAAAATTGAAGGACTTGCGATTTCAGGCCATAGCCTCGGCGTCGTTCCGGTCGACAAAAACGGGGAACTCCTGCGCGAAACAGCGCCGATTTGGTCGGATACGCGGGCGCAAAAGGAGTCAGATGAGTTTTTGCATCGCACAGCAAGGATGATTGGTATATGATGACCGGAAACGGCTTTCCCAGCCATCTGTATTCGGCTTTCAAGCTGATGTGGTACCGCAAAAACGAACCGGAGATGTTTGCCAGGATTGCAACGGTACTGGGAACGAAGGATTATATCAATTATCTTCTGACCGGAAAAATGTATACCGATCATTCTTACGCTTCGGGCATTGGCTTTTATGACCTGAAGAAGGGCAATACGACGAAGCTTATATGAAGGAAAATGGGACTTCCCGCCGATATTTTCCCGGAGATCATCCCATCCACCGAGATTATCGGTACTTTGACGAACGAGGCTGCGGAAGAAATCGGCCTTCCCGTAGATGTCAAGGTAGCGTGCGGAGGCGTAGACAACTCGTGCATGGCGCTTGGCGGCCGCTGCATTGCGGACGGACGCGCCTACGTGTCTCTTGGTTCCTCGGCATGGAACGTGGTATCCAGCTATGAGCCGATCCTTGACACCAAGCTCTCTCCTTTTGTGTTCGCGCACTGTATCCCCGGTTTATTTGTTTCGGCAACCTCTATTTTCTCGGCCGGTTCTTCTTTCCAATGGGTCCGCAATCAGCTTTGCAAGGATATCATGCAGAATGCCGGCGACAGGGATCCTTACATATTGATGAACGAACTCGCCGCACAGTCGCCTATTGGTTCCCATAAGCTGCTTTTCAATCCGAGTCTTGCGGGTGGCACGGGAGCGGATCTCACACCCAATATTCGCGGCGCCTATGTAGGTCTTGATCTCAAACATACGCAGGCGGATTTGATCCGTTCCGCAATGGAAGGCATTTCCCTTGCCCTGCGTATCGCGCTTGACTATATGAAGACTATGACTGCGCTTCAGGACGAAATACTGTTCGTTGGCGGCGGAGCCAACAGCCCGTTGTGGTTGCAGATGTTTGCCAATATCTACGGCATGGATGTTATCAAAACAAATGTCGGCCAGGAAGCCGGCTCTCTCGGCGCGGCAGCGATCGCGGCAGTCGGCTGTGGAATGTGGAACGATTTCTCACCGATTGATCGAATCCATAAAATCGAAAGCGTGAGCCATGTCGATCCTGTGGCGCAGGCCGAATATAATAAGATTCTTGAAGTTTACAAAAGGAAGCGGCCGATTATCTGGCTAAAATCGGCGATAAATTGTATGCGCTTGATATTGAGGAATAAGAAAAAGGGGAATACTTTTTCATGATATCCCCCCAAAACGCACAAAAAGACGCACCGGGAAAGGATAACGGAGTGTAAGGATTACCTCTTTCCCATGTGCGTCTTTTTACATTTCCTGTTTCCTATTTGATTTCGGAAACCCCTCAACACGCCGTTTTTCTTCACTTGAGAGTGCCGCCGCTTCCGGCGTACGGATAATCTTTTTCCCCATCGTGGAAATTCGGCTCGATCGTTTCATTTTTCTCGACAGCTTTGAGGAAGTCTGCCATCGCATGTACAAACGTATTCTCATAACCGATTACATGGCGGCAGCCCACCCACGCGCCGCATACGGATGCGTCATGTTAGTAACGAGAATCGTCTTATAGCCCTGTTCGTCGGCCGGATCGTCGAGATTTAGATATTGAAGCTCGTTCATACGTTCAAAATTGAACGTAAGCGCCCTGCTGCCATAAACTTCAAACGTATTGTAATTTTTACGGCCTGCCGCAAATCTCGAAGACTCAAAGGAGCCCAGCGCGCCGTTTTCAAATTCGGCGATCATGAAGCTCGCATCCTCTACCTCTGCTTGCTTTTTCACTGTTTACTTCGCCACCTGCGGAGAACGTTGCCGCACGCTGGCCCGGAAGCGGCCGCTCTTCGATAAACGTCTTATTCACAGCCGTAACTGCCTTTACTTCACCAATCAGATATCTGGCAAGGTCAATCGCGTGAGAACTCAGATCAAACAGCGGACCTCCGCCCGCGAGATCCTTCTTGAAATGCCAAGTCAGCGGGAAATTCGGGTCCATGACCCAATCCTGCAAATATACACCTCTCCAGTGATAGATCGTACCCAGTTTACCCTCTTCGATCATCTGCTTTGCAAATGCAACCGCCGGGACCCTACGGTAGAGTTATGGTTTAAATAATTTACTACACCGGCCTTGTCCGCTGCTTCCGCCATTTCCCTAGTCTGGTCGTATGTAACCGCACAGGGTTTCTCGCAGAAAATGTGCTTTCCCGCTTTGGCAGCGGCAACTGCCATATCCTTTGTGGATGTAGGTAGGTGTCACGATGTCTACGATATCAATATCGTCGCGGTTAATCACTTCTTCCCAATTAGTGGAAATCTCTTCCCATCCCCCACTTTTCAGCAAACTCCCTCGTCAGCTCTTCATCCGTTCCAAAAGTTTACTTTGAGTACGGGTTCGTAATCGACATCAAAAAACTTATTGACGAGCGTCCACGCATAGCTGTGGGCTTTCCCATAAAAACCACTGCCCATCAGGGGCAATATTCAATTTTTTCTTCATAGCAAATCTCCTTTGTTTATTTCAGTGAATCGCCAATTTTTGCGAAGATTCTTTACGCTGATGCCAACTGCTTCATCCTCAAAGCCAGCCCAGTCACTGTGCGGATGGTCGATCTCAACGGCAAGGAATCCCTTTTATAGCCGTTCTTGTGGAGGATTTCGGCCAGTTTCTGGTTGTCAATGAGGCCCATTCCTACCGGTACACCAGCAAAGAAGAACCAATCGGTGGGGTTTGCGGAAGGCTCAATCTTCAGGTCCTTGATGTGTGTGGCAAATACGTAGGGAGCCAATTTTTCCATCCCCGCAATTGGATCGTCAAGCAGGCGCAGGAAATTCCCAGTATCAAAATTCACGCCAAAATTCGGAGAATCAACCCTTCAAGAATCTGATAAATTTCATCTGCCGTGAAGTCGATATGATTTTCAACGGCCATTCTCACACCATTGTCTTCCGCGATTTTGACTGCTTCTTTAAATTGTTTAATCAGCGCTTTCACCTGTGGACCGTGGTCTTCATGCCGGAACATCAGGCTCGATCCGGTTACGCGCATCGTATCCGCGCCGATCATCCTCGTGCAGGGAATCAATTTTTCATATCCTCAAAGGCCTGCGGATTTCCGCCTCTTTCAAGTCCGTCCGGATGTCCCCATGCAAATACCCGGTCAAAGCCATATTCGTCAAGCTGGCCTTTCAGGTCAGCAAGATAGGCTTCATCGAAACTTGGGAAGAAGCACGATTCCAGCGAAACGCCGTCTACATCAAGCTCTTTTCGCCCGGCGCAGGAAATCTTCCATCGTCATATTTTTTTTTAGGTGCTTCCTGATCGTCATATACCTCGCCAAAAAATCTATGGTAGCAATAACTGTCAATACCTATTTTCATCTTCTAGTCCTCCCTTTCCTGAGCTTAATAATTATTATAGAACTGTCGGCTCCAAGCCGAATACCTTTTGCCATTTGAAGCAGCTGGACCTTCCAGTCGCCGGACATCACAATAGCATGGTGCGAGCTTAATCCTCCATTACCTTGTGACCGTCATTATAGCGGATCAGGGCACCATTGCGGCAATCGCTGCCCGGATACTGCACATAGTCTTCAATCTCAGCCTCAATAATAACAATATGCTTCATATCCGCCGTGACTTTGCCAACGTTGCGGGCCCTTTCGGCAATTCGCAATCCACTACAACAGCGTTGTCATCTACGATTTCAAGCGCCTTCGGCCGGAGAATCCACCGCGAGCAGAACTGTCGTGCCACGAGTCCGAAATATCCGCAGTGCACTACGAGTGCATGGTTGTCCGGATCCTCAATGTCCGGAAATTTATCGATTTTCTCATGCGCAAGAGCAGCCATCCCAACGAGGAACGGATAGACATTACTCATCATAAACGGTGCTTTCAGCGACTGGTAGATCATATAATTGGAAAGTAGCGTAAGCGTATCTCCCCGCAAGCAAATATGATGCCGTCCCGTTCAAACAGCATATTCCATGCGAGGCACGAGTGCTGTCGGAATAGAAACTTTTCGTTCAGGCAATTGCAGCCGATACCAACTACATTGCCTTCTTTTTCGCATTCCGCTTTAGCGGCAATATATAGCTTACTGCCGAAAGAAAAGACTTTTCTGTAAGGTCTTCGGCTTTGTTGATATCCCAGTCGGCACTTATCTTGCGCGCTTCGTCATCAGATATAGCCTTCGCATCCTCCGCAAGTTTTCTCCAGCTCTTATGAATCAACTTCATGCCGAAGGCGTTTGCCATTGTCTGAGTCGCTTCATCCTCCCACCAGTAAAAACGCTTGAACATATAGGCCTGCATACCTTCGCCCGGCGTATCCTGAAACATCAGGAATTTTACGCCTTGCTTAAGCTGCACCTTGGCCGCAATTGCACGAATGACAACCTTGGCCAGTTCAATGTTGTAGGGTGAAAAGACATTCATACCTTTTTTCGCGGAGATAGTATACAATCTCCCAGTCCCACATTTCCACCGTACCAAACTTCGATGTCAGAACGATCATCGGCAAATCGTACTTTTAAGGCTTTCACTCTCCTTGAATGCCGCACCGATCAACTGCGGAAATACAACCGCATCCGCCGCTTCCGGCAGGGCGTTTCCTACACAAACCGGTTCAAGAAATTCAGCAACATCACCGTACATTTCTTTCAGCCTGTCAAGTTGCTCTTTAAACTCTCCCCGTTCCTCTCATTTGCCGCATCAAAATAAAGCGGCACCAGACGTGCTTTCATCATAACAGGTTAACCTCCTCATTTTTTTCTCGATCGAGAAACCATTTCAAACTTATCATAACACTCTCTTATTATAGCACCAAATGATAGAAGCATCTACCTCAAACAACAAAATTCGATAATAATTTCGCACTAAAAAGCTAGTAAAAATAACATCCAACACTAATATATCTTTATTGTAACACAAAACGAAAATAAATCAATGGATTTACTAAAAAAAGCCACCGTTTCCGGTGGCTTTTGTCAGACTTATAATGCTGCGCAAATCTCGATTTCCGTTCCATCGGATCTTCAATCAGGCATACGCGTGAACCCAGGTGCGTAAGGCTTTCCGGGCCATAGCGAATCGGTACGCCTTTCTCTTTCAAATACGCCCCGCCCATTCGTCTACATCATCGACGCGTATTGCAAGATGTCGGTAACCGAGATCGCTTTCCGCAACTTCTTTCTTTTCACTGGAGCCATGATAATCGAAAAGCTCAATCCGGGAATCTGCTCCCAGCTGTAGGTAGTAGATATCGTTATCCCCATTGTCAATCTTTTCCCGCAAAATCGGCAACTTCAGCAAATCATGGTAAAAATGAAGCGCTCTTTCCATATTACTGACATTAATTCCGATATGATCCGCTCCTTCTATTTTCATACTTAAAATACCACCCGTTCCTTGATTTCGGGAGATACCAAAACCTTAAAGAGGTTAGGATTAGTGCGCAGTTCCTAAGCGCATCCTCCAGCTCTTCCAGCGGAACCACCATAGAAATCATCGGCTTCGGATCAATTCTCTTGTATTCGAGCAGGCGAATCGCATCGCCCCAGTCATTGCCAATCCCTGCGCACGAACCACTGACCTTCTTCTCTCCCAGAACAAAATCATAGGGTGCGAGCTGCATCAGATCGTCCGTCGCGCACACGCCGAACGCTTCCAGCTTTCCGCCGCGGCGAAGCATGGCGAACGCCTGTTCATATGTGCTGTGATGCCCGACCGCTTCAATTGCATAGTCTGCGCCAACGCCGCCCGTAAGCCTTTTCACTTCCGCGATCGGATCGTCCACCTCTTTGATATTGATCGTATAATCGATCCCCATCTCTTTGGCCATATTGAGGCGCAGCTCACTGTCACCCACCAGAATTACCGGTGCACAGCCGCGCAGCTTTGCTAACAGGGCATGCACGACTCCAAGACCGCAGCCAATCACAACGCAGGAAGAGCCAATCCTGGCATCCATCTTTTTACTTGCCTGCAGAGTCGCAGTAAGAGGCTCTACAAACGTTGCCCGTATAATCGTCCATGCTGTCCGGAATATGATAGATATTTTTCCACGGTGCTTTTTACATATTCGGCAAAGCCGCCGTCCGTATGGATACCAAGCTGCGTAAAGGATTCGCAGAGCAGCCCGTCGCCCCGGCGGCAGAAATAACAGGTTCCGCAGGTGAGGCAGATGTCCACCGCAACTCGATCACCTTTTTGATTCCCTTCGCATTTTGGCCCACTTCTTCGATCACACCGAAAATCTCATGCCCTGTAATCAGCGGAAGCTGGTCTGCCGCATATTTCCCGGTATAGATGCTCCAGTCAGAACCGCAAATGCCGCAATATTTTACCTTGATCAGCACTTCATCATCATTGATTTCCGGAACCGGAACTTCCTTCAGAACCATATTGTTTGGTGATTCCACAACCTGTGCCTTCATCATTCTTGCCATTTCATTTTTCCTCCTGTTAAGTTTATTTCTCGCAGGGATTGTTGAATATCTTATCGCGTCTTCCCTCATACGGCGCCTTGATAATCAATGGCTTCAGGAAGGCCGATACCTTCTCCACTCCGTCTCCTACGCTCATCGTCACATCTTCATGCTCATAGCTCAGAACGTAATCATATCCCACCATCGACAGCTCCGTAATCACCTTCTTCCACGGCACGCTCCCCAGCCAGGTATCCGGAACCGGAACGTACGGTCAAGCCTCTGCCAGTCCCCCCTGCATCAGAATCCCTCCGTACTGGATGTTGTGCTCTACGATCTCCCGTCCTTTGCGTGTACATGGAATATCCTGTCTCCCAGCTCGTCCACAAAGTTCTCGATCCGAAGCCCAAGGTAGATCAGGTTCGCCGGGTCCATATTGAACCCGAGGCACGGATGCCCGTCCACAAGCTCGATCGCCTTCTTCGCCGTGTGAATATCATAGATGAAGTTGTTCGGATGCGGCTCTACCGCAAACTTCACTCCATATTCCTTGAATTTGTCCAGGATCGGCGTGAAATACTTCACGAAATCCCTCTCCATCATTTCCCATCCCTGGGGGCACGGAAACGGAAAATACCTCCCCAGTTCGTCACTCCCGTAAAGCCGTTTACCACCGGAACCCCCAGCGCGTTCGCCGCCTGCGCCGTCTTGATAAGGCTCTCCGTTCCGTACTTGATCTTTTCTTCCTTCGTTCCTTTGTACAGTCCGTCCGTATCCTCTCCCCACGGCCCCAGGATCAGCAGTGAGTCCGCATGGTTTGACAGCGCCGAGATCGTAATCCCATAACTCTCCAGCATCTTTTTCAGGGTTTCCGCGTTGTTCCCTTTCAGAATCTCGTCGCAGTCGAACTGCCCATTCCCTATGTACGCCGGAATCTCCATCATCTCATAACCATGCTCGCTCATGATCTTTGCCACTTCTTCAAGGCTCAGATGCGCATAGTTTGCCGCAAAGAATCCTAACTTCATTTCCTTACCTCCTGTTTATTTTCATATAGCTTACAAGTCCATTTTTTCACACTACATTTTTTGAAAATGTTGTTTTTAGTTGTTTTCTGTCTGTTTATGTTTCTATGATATACCAAAAGCCGCCCAAGTCAACAGCAACAAGAGAAATATGCCATGAATTTTTTTTTTGATAGAATGTACGGACATTTTTCCGATTATTCCTTCGCGCATTTCCAATCGAAACAGCCGCTAAATTCATGTCTAAAACCGCCCCTTTTTTCCGCCCAAAATACAGCAAAGGCTGCGAAACATAGGTTGCCGCAGCCCTCGTGCATATCAAACTGAAAAATTTTTATTTATTTGCGCGCTTCCTTTACGGCTGCCACCATTTCCTTGGCAATCCGCGTAATGGATTCATAATCGCCGGTTTTCGCTCCGCCGTCAGGTCTCCGCCTGCGCCGACTGCAACTGCGCCGGCGGCAATCCATTCACCCGCATTTGCGGCGTTCACACCACCCGTAGGCATAATACGCACCTGCGGCAGCGGCCCCTTAATGTTTTTAATCATCTTCGGACCCGCGAGGTTTCCGGGGAACAACTTCACGATATCCGCCCCTGCCTCCAGGCAGTCAACCGTTTCTTTAATCGTCATTGCGCCGGGCATGCACGCAACCTGGTAACGCAGGCACATTTTACCGTATCCGCATTAAGGCAGGGGGCCACAATAAACTGAGCTCCGGCCAGAATTGCTGCGCGCGCCGTCTCCGGGTCGAGAACCGTACCCGCGCCGATCAGCACGTCTTTTAGGATCATAGCGCTTCGCAAGTGCTTTGATAATATCCACGGCACCCGGTACCGTAAACGTTACTTCAATACCGATAATCCCGCCTGCAATGCACGCATCAATGATCTTCATAACTTCTTCTTCGCTGTTGCCGCGTACAACCGCCACAACTCCGCATTCTTCAAGTCTTCTCAGAACTTCTAATTTTCCATATTATCCACCTGCTTATTTATTTAAGACATACGGGCAATTCTCGCCCGAAAGAACCACCCGATCACATTATCGACCGCCATGCTTCCCATTCCGCTCACCGCTTCCGCCGTATGTGCGCCTGTATGGGGCGTGAAAATTACATTATCAAGTCCCTTCAAAGGAGACTCGATCAGCGGTTCCTGCTCAAACGCATCAAGACCAAGACCGCCGAGTTTGCCGCTCTTCACCGCATCCGCGGCAGCCTGTTCGTCAATAATTCCTCCGCGTGCCGTATTGATTACAACTGCGCCGTCTTTCATTTCTGCGATTTTTTCCGCGTCAATCATATGCCGTGTCGAATCATTGAGCGGTACATGCAGGAAATGAAATCTGAAGTCGTAAGGACCTCGTCAAGGTCCATCCTGCCGATTCCGTTTTTCCTTTGCAAACGCTTCGTCAAAATAAGGATCGTATGCATTGACCGTCATTCGAACGCTTTTGCGCGTGTTGCGAGATTCTTTCCAATCGCACCCATGCCTACAATGCCAAGCGTCTTCCGCGAAGCTCAATTCCCTGGCTTCGCGGCCATTCGCCTTTCTCAACCGCAGCATGCAGCTTGGGATATTCCGCGCCGCACATAGCATCAATGCAAATGCAAGCTCGCACACCGCTACCGAGTTCGTACCCGGGGTATTGGTTACTTTAATCCCTTTTGCCGTTGCCGCAGGCATATCCACACGGTCAACACCCGCGCCATAACGCGAAATTACCTTCAAAGAGTCCGGCGCCTTGCTGAGCACGTCCGCAGTGATATAATCAAGGCGGCTACATAACCGTCCACACCATCAAGGCGCTCCAGAATCTCTTCCGCCTGTAACGGCCGCCCGAGGTCATTGTAAACAACCTCGTCCGCAAACGCTTCCAGCTTCGCCTTTGCAGCAGCATTCTCCGGCTTCAGAAAGGAAGTGGGAGTTACCAATATCTTCATGCTCATTCACCCCACTTAGGATTCGGTACAGCTACCGCCTTGCCATCTTTTTCTACAACGAGATTCCTGTATCCCTTCGTTTCAATCGTGCCATAGTCGTGGCCCGCATCCCCACGGAATACGAAGAACGTCACCAGCGGTGTATCGCCGATATTGATGCTTCTGTGAGCATAACGCTTAGGGACATAAACAGCCTCGCCAGCCGTCATTTCCTGCAACGACCAATCTCCTCCGGACTTTCGAGCAGCATATAACCATGTCCGCTCAAACAATAATACACTTCCCCGGTATCGAGGATGGTATGGAAATGCCCCTTCGTCATGAAATATTCGTCGCCTACTTTTCCCGGATATGTGATGCTTGTGCCAAACGCAAGGTCGCCGGGAAGCTCGGGAGCGCCCATTTCATAGAACTCATATACAAGCGGATCATTTCCGCCTTCCAGCATTTTATCAAACGCTGCATCGTCCGCATACATTCCCTTCATTTGGGAAAGATAACGCTTTGTGCTTTCCGCTGTTTTAGAAAGACCGTTTATAAGGTCAAAGTCACACGTAAAACCACGTACCCAATCAAATTTTTCCGCATTACCCATTTTAGTAACCTCCGAACGTCAGTGCCGCATATTCACGGTTCACTGGAGAAGCCCCGCGCGCTCACAGCGCTGCCTGGGAGTAATCATTGATAAACAAGATTCCGCCGCCGGACCGGCGGCGGAATCCGATCCATTTTAGTTTATCTCTGGTTGAATTTCGCAGCGATCTTATCAAGCTCATCCAGAACTTCGCCTTCGATCGGAATATCAAACACTTCCGAAATAACCTGAGTCCAGCCGTAAATAAAATATTTCCAGCCATCTTCCACATGGAGGTTCTTTTCCTTCTCCTGCGCTTCCGCCTGATGCATAAACAGAAGGTCTCCGCGGTAGTTGATCTCCCATACAAGACCATCCTGCGGGAACTGAGGCCGCATCCGTAAGCGGGCTGCCCGGGCGGTCTTTCCCAAGGCCGGTCGCATTGATAATCAAAGACCCTTGCCCATTTCTTCCATCACCTTATCATTCTGGCCCGGTTCGGGAGTCAGATAATAAGAGCACTTCACGCTGCCCGGATTGAGCGTTTTGTTGATCGCTTCAATCTCATCTAGCCTCGGCTTGGGCGGTTGCCGATCACGATTTCCGACGGATAGTTCCTGCGAATTCAGGGCGCATAAAGTAAGAGCACATGGAGATCGCGCTTCCGCCCGCACCCATGATAAACACACCCGCTTCCGGATGGTCTTTCCAATAATTTTCGGAACAAACTCTTCCAGTGCAAGACCGCTCGAAATCGGGTCTTTCGCGTGTCCGCACAGCTTGTCTCCCCGCTTGGAGATAGACGACAGCTCGCCAAACTTCTGCGCATATGGATCAAGATATTCAAACATATCTTTTGTCGCGTTGTAGAGATCAATCTTGTGCGTCGTTACAAAGCGCCATAGGACAGCGGATCATTTTTGATGAATTCAACGACTTTTTCTGTATTTTTCAGGCTCGGCATGGATCTCGATATCGATTCCCTTCATGACCGTATCCTTCAGGCCAAGAGCTTTCGCCCATTCCGGGAACACCTTCATGATAGAAGATTTCCCTGTCGTTACCCCAATGAAGTACATTGTCGGTTGTGTTGCGGGTTCAAAGTTAAACATTTTCTTACACACTCCTTTTTCTTATTCCTTACTTTATTTTCAATGCCTGCTGCGGATTTGCAACGAGCATCTTATGCATGGTTTGTTCCTCTACACCGCGGCCTTCCATAAACGGAATAAACGTTTTGAGGATAAAATCAAGCCCCATATCTGCGCCATAGCTGCGGAGGCGGGCATTTGTAGTATCCAGTCCCAACAAAAGCTGTGTATCAAAGCCTTCCTTGAGCATAAACTCAATCAGCTCGGCTTCCTGCGTATCGTCGTGGTATTTCAGCCTATGGATGGTGTCATATTCCATAAACGCGCCCGTTTGCGCACATTCTTTGTTATAGCCGAAGTCATACCGCGCACGGTCCAGATGGCACAGGATCAACTGATCCGTGCTAAGGCCCTTTTTCACAAAAAAATCCACAACATGCAGCGCATCCGCTTCCTGTTCGATGTGGACCATAACGGAGCTCCTGTACTGAGCGCCGCGCCTGCGGCAGCTTCAAACAGTTTTCATACGTTGCATCTGCGTGGATTCCATTTTTATCGATCGCCGTTTTAATCTGCCCTGCACGGCAGCCAAGGCGCTTTGCCCCATCCCGTTTGGATGAAAGCATACCGTCTTCGATTTCCCGATATAAAGCCTCGTGATCTCGTCTGCATCTTTCTCGAAGATATAGCTGTTTTCGTAATAAAATACCGTCTTATGAAAGCCGGTGGACGCAATAATCTTAATACCGCTTTCACCGAAGCCTTTTCGAGCAGCTCCGCCATACGTCCGCCGAGAACAGGCTGTGCATCGACTATCGCGCCGCCGCCTGCGCGCGATAGTCGTTTAATTCAGCAAGAGATTTTCGTAGTCGTCCATATACAGCACCGGGGTCACCTCGTAAGACTTATCCATCTCGAGGAAAATATGCTCATGGCATTGGCAATGCCCCAGCGTCTCTGGGGAAACATCCCTGTTACGGTTCTTACAAAATCACTCATCTATACCCATTCCTTTATCCGAATGTTATTACATTCTTTGAGTCCTTTGCCGCTTTCGCATTATCAAACGCTACCAGGATATCCTTAATATCGTAGTGTCCCGTGATGATGCTCTTAATGTCGATCAGGCCTTCCGAAACAAAGTCAAGGGTCTGCCTGAACTGGCAAATGCTTGCACGTGTCGAACCCGTCAGGAACAATTCCTTATAATGCACGAGATTCGTATCAATCGGAACAGGCTGCTTTGACGCCGGTATGCCGCCGAAGAAATTTACGCGGCCGCCATAGTTCATAAGCGGAAGCATCGCCGCCTGTACAGCTGGCACCGGGCACGCTGTGATCGCCACGTCAAGGCCTTTCCCACGTGTCTGCTCTTTCACAAATCCCGGAAGATCTTCACCGCAATACGTCACGATTCCCGGAATGATCTTTTCGCATTCCGCAAGGCGTTCCGCCGACAGGTCATTCATCATAACCTTCGCCGCGCCCGCCATCTTGGCAAGCATCGCATGCATGATACCGATTGGCCCCGCGCCCACAACCAGAACATATTCACCTGGCTTGATATCGCATTTCAACGAACCGTTATATGCGCAGGAGAGCGGTTCGTTCACCGCCGCTTCTTCCGCGGTCCTCCCTCTGGCATCACCATCAGGTTCCCGTAGATAATTGCTTCCTTCGGAACTTTTTACATATTCGGCAAACGCCCCGTCCATATTAATTCCGAATGCTCTATAATTATCGCACAAATGCGGTTGTCCTGCAACACATCTGTCGCAGATTCCGCAGCCGATATTCGGCGCAAGCGCTACTTTCATGCCTTTTGATAGAATTTTACATTTTTCCGACCTCAACGATCGTGCCGCCGAATTCATGACCGAGCACACGCGGATGCGCTTCATCCCACTCCCGCATAGCCATTCTGCCACATACGGACATCCGTACCGCATACGGCCGCCGCGTCTACCTTCAACAGAATCTCATCTTCATTAATCGCAGGCACCGGAATATCATCCAGCCGGATATCATTCGGTCCATATAATCTCAATGCTAACATAGTTTTCCTCCTCAAAAGCTCAATAATGCGCTTTTCCGCAATCGACTGGTTCCCGATCTCTACAATCTTTACCGCCATTTTTCCGTCGTGTCCCGTTACTTTTTCGGCTCCGTATCGTTCAGAATGCACTCCTGCAAACCCAATGTCCTCTGCCAGATACGCATCCTTGAAGAGAGTCATCCAACTGTTGATATAGGGCGTGGAAATTCCGCTTTCCGGAGCTGCCACCGTATAGTTGCTTCCGTTTTCCTTCCCAATATGAATCACGCCCTTCGTGCCTACGACCTCCACCTTCGCATCGTAACCATATTGCACATACGCGGCGCCGTCGATGGAGTACTGGATTCCATTCTCGAATACGCCCGTCATTACAACGCTGTCGTAATAATCTGGATACTCCTCTGCAACTTCACGGTTCCGGTAATTTCCCGCAATCGCATAGACAGACTTAATTTCGCTCCCGGCAAGCCACCTTACACAGTCAATATCATGGCTGTTGAGTTCGGCAAGGACGCCGTTGCTCTTCTTGATATCATACATCCACGGCCGCGGTTTGCTGGGTCCGCGCGTATTGGAGCGAATCAGCACGACATCTCCGATTACGCCCGAATCAATCACTTCCTTCGCTTGATAAAAACTTGCGTCATGCCGCCTCATAAAGCCAATCTGCAACTTCACATTGTTCCTCTTTGCGGCTGCTTCCATCTCCTCGCATTCCCGGGAATCCATAGCCATTGGTTTTTCGCAAAAAATATGTTTTTCCCGCGTTTGCGCAGTCAATCACGATATCTTTATGCAGATTGGTGGGTGAAACCACAACCACGGCGTCAATCTCGTCGTCTTTCAGTACTTCTTTATAGTCCGTATAATATTTTGTGATTTCCAGTTCTTCCGCAGCAGCTTTTGCCGCATCTTCCACAACATCGACAACTGCCGCCATATAGCGCCGTTCACCTTGTTTTTAAAATTGTTTGCATGGATCATTCCGCACGTCCTGCGCCGATCAGACAAATTCAATTCTGCCGTTTTCATAGTTTTCCTCCTCCGGAACGCTCAAAATCTGATATGGAATTTCAAATTTTTCATTACCTTTTATTATACTGAATTTATTATCGTTTTGCAATAATTATCATTTATTTTCGCTTTTCATGAAAACAGTAGCGTTTTGTTTGTTTTAGCAATTTCAATCGTCACATCTTCGCGTTCCAAAAAGTTCAACATATTCAGGGTCTCCGCTGTCGGTAATAATTAAATCAATCCCCTTAAGGTCGGCAAACTTCACAAGGTCGACGTATTATCGAATTCGCGCTGTCCACAAGCAAAATGACTTCATCACCCAATGATACCAGTTTCTCCTTGACATGCGCGGTATCAATATTAAGTCGAAATTCCCCGTTTCGCACTCACGCCGTTTGCCGCCAAAAAGGTTTTATCCACATTGAGGTCGGAAAGCGTATCGATCGCTTTCTGTCCGGCGGTGCAATGAAAATTCCTTCATTACCGCCCCTCCTGCCATAATAATGTTCCTTGCCATTGCGCTCGAGAAAAGCCGCAATCTGTAAATCGTTTGTCACAACCGTCAGGTTTTCGTACGTCACCAGCAGCTTGGCAAGCTCAAAAGGTTGTAATCCCCCGTGTCAAGGGCAATCGTATCGCCCTCGTGCACATATTGTGCCGCACGTTTTGCAATCGCGCTTTTTCGTTTACATGCTCTATTTCCTTTTTGATAGGCGTTCGGCTCGTAATTGGCCTTGATATTGCTGATCCGCCGCCATGCGTACGCCTTTCAAAGAGGCGGCCTCTTCAAGCCTCCTACGCAGGTCATTGCGGATCGTCGCCGGGGAAACGGAGAACCTCGCAAAATTATTTACTGTCGTTTTGATATTCTTATTTACCAAATCGACAATCATATGCTTGCGTTCTTCCGCAAACATACCGTCTTCTAACCACTTTGTTCAATACCCTCCTCCTTTCCATCCTTCAATCTCATATGCGCCGCTCTTAAACCGGCTCCAGGGCGCTGATTACATTCAGATACTGCCCGCATATTTTGGTATTTCTCATGATTTTCCATATTCGGCTGGAAAGCGGCTCCCTCCTTGCCAGGTTTTTCATCGGCACCCTTGTAGTCGCTGAACACGCCTGCTCCCAACCTGCAATAATCGCGCTTCCGGCAAGCGCCGTTTCGCCCTGTTCATAAGCTACTACAGGAATTCCTAAAACATCTGCTTTAATCTGGTTTGAAAAGAGGGCTCTTTGGAACCGCCGCCTGTTGTATACAGCTTTTCAAATTTTGTGCTCTGATGCTCCCTTTTTCAGAATACTGAAATAATATGCATATTCATAGGCAATTCCCTCCATGACAGCCCGATACATATGTCCCCTGCCATGCTTCCAGTCGAGGCCGATAAAGCTTCCCTTTACATAAGGATTGTTAGGCAGAACGCGCCCGCAGAAATGAGGAACAAATAATATCCCTTCGCTTCCGGCAGGAAGGTCTTTGCCTCCGCCATCAGCTCATCATAGGAAGCGGCGGGTTTTCCAGTAAATTCATCCCGGAACCATCTTATACACAGGCCGCCTCCGTTGATATACGCAAGCGGATGCCACAGGTCTTCGACCGGAGAAGGCATCTGTACCAGCGTTTCAAATTCCGTATCAGGATGGTATTCATCAGACGCACAGCAGAGTACCGAGGCCGTCCCCGCCGTATCCATCAACATACCCGCTTCTATGATTCCAGAGCCAAAAGGCCCCCGCAGCAGTATCTCCAGCACCGACTACAACTGGAATTCCTTCTACCAGGCCGCTCTGTTTTCGCAAATTCCGCTGTCGTCGTCCCGGCGATCTCAAATGAGGACGCGATCCGTGCCATCTTCTCTTTTGCTACCCCAAAGAGATCAAGCAGTTCCTCCGACCATTCCTTTTTCAGGTTGTCGCCAAAATTAGAGAAATGAATACAAGTATGTGTAAAAGGCTGCCTCTTCTCCTCAGACCACATATTTTCCCCGACGTATCCGCTTGGAAGCACAAATTTTGCTGTTTTTGCATAAGCTTCCGGCTGTTCATTTTTCCACCATAATATTTTAGGCCCATGCGTATAAGAAGCCGGTCCGCCGCAGATTTTCAATGATCCGCTTGCCCGCCCGCTCCTGCATTTCATGCATATATTTTCCGCAGCGCATATCAAGCCATGAATCGTAATATGTGGAAGCCCTCCGTCAGCACTCACACCCATAATTCCGGCAGACTGGCTGTCGATTCCAATGGAACATACATCCGACGGCGCTATCTGAGACTTTTCCATAACTTCCTTTATAGTTCGTACGCAGGAACCATAGATTTCATCGGCCTCCTGCCATACCACCCCCGGTTTAGGGCTAATCAGGTTAGATACTTCAAATGCGTCCGCCACCATATTCATATTCGTATCAAAAGAATACATTTCGTCCCCTGAGTCCCGATATCCAAAGAAATAATATACTGCATGATAAATCCCCCTGTTTCATTTTCACATGATTTATGTTTTTTATTTGCGATTGTTTATTTTCGTTTGTTATCATTATAATGCTTTGCAGAAGCGTGTCAATATAAAAGAAAATTTCCTCTGTTTTTCCCATATTAGATATTGTAAGGGCCTTTTCGTAGCAAAGACTCCTGCCCGCCAAACTGGCGGACAGGAGTCTTACTCTGTTTTTAAAGCATGAAATTTTATTAATCTTTTTTTTTCTTATGCTGTAGCAATACTGCGCCAATGATAATCGCGCCTTTTACCGCATTGACCAGATATACGTTCATGCCGACGATCGTCAGGATATTGTTGATAACACCAAGAATGATAACGCCGAACAGAACGCCAATCATATGGCCCTTGCCACCCTCCATCGCGATACCGCCGACAACCGCCATAGCGATTGCATTCAGCTCGTAGCCATTACCGGAAGATGCGGAGTTGATGGAATTCATTCTCGAGGCTTCGATGATCGTTGCGATTGCAACAGTGAGGCCCATCAGCACAAACGCCATAATCTTAACCTTTATCCGTATCGATACCGGACAGTCTGGTTGCCTGCGGCATAGATGAGCACCGTATACTTGGAAATGTAGAAACAGACAAAGAAAACAACCGCAAAGTAGATCAGCGGCAGCGGAAGACTCCACCGATTTCATAGTTTGAAATCTGCAAGGAAATTATCTACCTCGCCGGAAATCCCACGGGCATCCAGAATAAATATCGCCAGAGAACGGTAAATGTACTGCATACCTAAGGTAACGATGAACGAAGGAACACGTCCCTTTGTTATGATCGCGCCTACGCCCGCAGACAATGCGCAGCTGAACAATACCGCCACGATCAGTGCAATAACGATATTTCCCGTCGCATTCAGCACAGACAAAAGGACGATACCAACAACAACGAGCTGCGTACCGACCGATAAGTCGATGTTTCCCGTGATAATGACAAACGCCATACCAAAGGCGATAATTCCAAGTACCGTATTGTTACGGAATATATTGATAAAGTTTTGCCTGTTCATGAACGTCGAACCGCCAAGAATCGTAGCAACGATAATCAGTCCAACGGCTACCAGGATAATGGAATATTCTCTGACAAATTTATGCCACCGGTATTTTTTTAGCTCTTTTTACTTCTTCAGACATTATTTTGCCCCCTCTCAATCTAATACACTGCCGGTAGAGAGTATCATAATGGCTTCTTCCGAGGAGAGCTCGCTGCGACGCAGTTCTCCCTTTAAGCACGCCATGATACATAACCAATACACGGTCGCAAATTTTAGATTTCCTGTGCTTCACCCGAAGTGACAATGATTCCCATCCCGGCTTTTGCAAGTTCCATAATAATTCCATAAATCTCATTCTTAGCGCCGACGTCAACACCCTGTGTCGGGTTTGACAGGATCATAATATCAGGATTCGCGGTCAACCATTTTGCAAGTATTACCTTCTGCTGATTTCCGCCGAAAGGTTTGTAATCAGATTGGCAAGATTGTCCACCTTTATATTTAGTTTTTCTTTATATTCCAGAGCAACTTTGCTTTCCTTGGTGTGCGAAAGGGACAATCCGTTTTTATACTGATCCAGCGTAACGATCGTCATATTCTGCATAACCGTCAGATCTTTATGATTGCATTTTCTTTCCGGTTGGAAGGAAGCATTCCAATGCCTGCTTTTTTTCGCTTTCGCAGGATGATTATACTTTACAACTTTCCTGTTTTTCTCAATAGTTCCGCTGTTAAAAAGGCATATCGCCAAACAAACCGCGTACCAATTGTCTTTGCCGTCCCCAAGCAATCTGGTGATACCGAGGATTTCTCCCCTGCATGCAGGTCGAAGCTACATGCTCAACGTGCCTGTCGATGCATAAGTCGTCCGCCTTCAGGATAACCTCTCCGATTTCATGGGGCTTATATACCTCAACATCCATAACGCTTTTTGCCAACCATCATTCGCGGCAATATCGGCCTGTTTTGCAAGCTCTCCGTTTTCTTCCCTGATTGGGTGGGTTCTTTACCATTTCGCCATTGCGCAGCACGGTATAATAATCGCAGAACTCTACAACTTCCCCAATTTGTGCGAAATAAAGATAATGGTAACGCCATGCTCCTCGATCAGGTTGCGCATGATCGCAAATACGTTTTCTACCTCAGGCTGCGTCAGTGATGTCGTAGGCTCATCCATGATGATAAGCTTGGCGTCCATCAGGATCGATTTTTGCGATCTCTACAATCTGCTTGTAGGACGCCTGCAGATCGCCCATCATTGCGCGTGGGTTTATATCAACGTGCATACGCTCGAAAACTTCTTTTGTCTTGTCGATCATCGTGCTTGCATCCATCGCCCCGCTTTTTTGCGCAGCTCATGGCCCAGGAACATATTCTCGTATACGAACAAGTCGTTTACAACATTTAATTCCTGGTGAATGAACGCAACCCTGTTCTTCTGGGCTTCTGCCGGGCTATTGATTTTTACCTGTTTCCGAATAATTCGATGCTACCGCTGTCCATGGAAATGACTCCGCCCAAGATATTCATCAGTGTTGTTTTTCCGGCACCATTCTCGCCAAGCAGCGCATGGATTTTTCCTGTTTCAACATTGAAATCAACACCCTTACACAGAACACCGCCGAAACCTTTATGGATATCATTCATTTTCAGTGCATATTCCATTTACGCATGTCTCCTCGTTCATGGTCTGGCAATTCTCTCATCACTGCCAGTTACAAAACTTGAAATAATCCAACGGGGTCATATGGCCCCGTTGGATATTTCCCTCATAGTGTCACAATCCTCTTTACAAAGCCAAGGCTTAGTAAGGAGCGTCCTCCGTGATGTTGTTGTCTTTTCAGATACTGCTCAACGTTTTCGCGGTCAACGCTTGTGGTCGGGATGATGAGTTCTTTTCAACTTCCTTACCAGCGATCAGGTCAGCAGCAACCTGTACTGCATCCGCCATCATGTAAGGAGCATACGTCTGAGAAGAAGCCCAGATGTCCGGATAATCATCGAACAGGTCGAAGTATGTCTTCTGCGCTGCCGCCACCGGTGATAACTTTGATGTCCGTACGGCCATTTTCTTTAATAGCCTGCAGGATACCCTGGGACATTTCATCGTCGGAAGAATAGATCGCATCGATTTCCGGATGCTTGGTCAGCACGTCCGTCATAACCGTCAGAACCGTCTCGGGAGCGCCATTGTCGGAAGCGTATTCGCCAAGGATTTCAAGTTCCGGATGCTCAGCCGCAACGGATTTGAAGCCGTCGACACGTTCTTTGAAGATCTCGCCATAAGCCGGGATGTTCATGATAACAACTTTGCCGCCTTCCGGTCCAAGCTTGTCAACGATGTATTCGCCGCCTGCAACACCCATGCCCGGGTTGTCACCAGCTACATAATAGTCAGGCTGCACGTCGCCAAGAGTACGGTCGAAGTCGATCAGCGTAATACCAGCATCGAGAACTTTCTGAGCAGCAACTGCCAGTTCGTCGTTCTCAGGCATCATAACGATGTACTCGCAGCCCATCTGGATCAGCTCGTCGATCTTGTTTGCCTGATCGTTTACGCTGTCGGACGCAACCAGTACGTAGTTGAGGCCGAGCTCTTCAGCTTTCTGCTTTGCAGACCACTGAACTGCCGCAACCCAACCCTGTCGGGTTGTTCGGTACCGAAATACCTACGAGCGGACCTTCGCCATCTGCCGCCGGTTCAGATGCTTCCGTGGATGCTTCGGTAGAAGCTTCTGTGGATGCTTCCGTGGACGCTTCCGCCGAAGGCGTTGCAGCCGGAGCCGCACAGCCTACGAACATGGCCACTGCCAGAACGACGCAGACCACAAGAATCAAAGACTTTTTCATGTTTTGTTTCCTCCTACTTAGTTCTTAGAATATCTCAAACGGCTTATGCCATATTGAGCAAGAAGTGTTAGGCGGTTCTCACCCTGTTAAAATGTATTATACTTCACGAGCATACATTTTTCAACATTTATTTTTTATTTGTTATTAAAAGTTTATTGTTTTCTTCTTTTTCGAAACCCTTCGCTAGCATATATTGTTATTTGATACCATTTTGTTATCTTTTTCGTAAACCTCATAAAAAATCAGATTTTCTGTATTAAAAATCGTAACACTCCTGTATTCGACATACCCCAAACCCTGATGATTATCTTTGCTCTCTAAATATAATCAGTTTTTTGCAGATTTGTCAATACCAAATCCACAGCCGGATACGCGCTTTTTGCATGTAATACCTGTTTAATATGGTAAAACCGCTCCTCTGGAATAGCGCAAGGAACGGTTTTGGTGCCGAAGACCGGGATCGAACCGGTACGGGGTTAAATCCCGCAGGATTTTAAGTCCTGTGCGTCTGCCAGTTCCGCCACTTCGGCATAAAAACAAATATCAATTTGACCCATATATTTTACCATAAATGCCGGTGTAATACAATATGGCCCGTCATGATTTTTGCATTCCGTGCTGCAACTTAGATTATGCCCCGGGAGGCCGTCGTCCAGACCCCCGGAGCTGCTGTAATTATTTTGAATCAGGTATGATTTTGGGTTAATTTCCCTTTTTCCTTTCGCACGTTAACCAGTACGTTCGTGTAATACTTATTGTAGGTGCAGCAACCAATGTGCTCCTGCCTGATTAATAGCTCGAGGCAGTTGTCGCACAGCGTGCAGAAATGAATATCTTTCTCGTTGCCGTCCGCAAGCTTTTTAGGCAGCAGCGGATCAGCAAGGACTGCCGCCAAGGCCGATCATATCGACGATGCCTCTCGATATTATGCGAACCAACCTTGAACATCGTGTTGTCTTTCGGATCGATCATCTGCAAGTTCTTGTTGCCATTGCCCCATACGGAATAGTTGGAACCAATCAGGACAGTCTCCGGTTTAAGAACCTTCTTGAATTCCTTCTGGAAATACGGATGCAGGTAGGCAATATAGGGATAGTTCTTTTCTGCCTGCGTAAGTGTAACCGTAATAGACGGCTGCCTGCGGACTGAACGATATACTGCGCCCACGCTCTTCAAGGCCTTTAATCAGATCGAGCGGCTCTGTCAGGTCAAGAATCGGAGAATCCGGGCCTTCCGTTCCGAATCCGCCCGGGAAGCCTTCCCATGCGGAGATTTTGGAACCGATCAGGAAGTTCTTATCATTGACTTCCTTCGCAATCCTCTCGTACAGGTCAAAAGCAAAGCGTCTTCTGTTCTTCCAGCTTCCGCCGTATTTCCACTTGCGGCTGTTGAACGGACGCAGAATTTGCGAACCAAGGTAACCATGGCACAGCTTCATATCAATGCCATCCGCACCAACGTCATGAGCAATCTTCGCCGCCAGAACGAAATCGTCAATGATTTTATCCACTTCTTCTTCCGAAAGCAGGTCTCCGCCATAGCTATAGGAAGGCATAACAGTAACCCTGCGCGAGAACTTCGGATTGCTCAGTTCTCCCGAATGCGTCAATTGGAATACGATCAGCGGATCTTTGTTTACCTCCTTCAGCTTTTTCATAAAATTCGTGAGTGCCGGAACATTTTTTTCCATAATCATCAGTTGAGCCAGTCTTGAACGGCTTTCCTGCGTAATGGAAATTGCCTCTAAATCGATTAGCCCCATCCGCCTTTATACAGGTTCTCATATCTCTGATAGGTGAGATCGGTCGGATTGCCGTCCGCATCCGCGTCCGTACATTCCATCGCTTGTACAAAAATCTGTTTTTGCACTCTCTTTGTCCCGATCTTAATCGGATCAAGCAGGGTTTCCTTGTAACTCATTTCACTATCCTCCTAAAAATTTTCTAATATACTTAGCTTATTTAATAGACTTATTTCTCGCAGGGATTGTTGAATATCTTATCGCGTCTTCCCTCATACGGCGCCTTGATAATCAATGGCTTCAGGAAGGCCGATACCTTCTCCACTCCGTCTCCTACGCTCATCGTCACATCTTCATGCTCATAGCTCAGAACGTAATCATATCCCACCATCGACAGCTCCGTAATCACCTTCTTCCACGGCACGCTCCCCAGCCAGGTATCCGGAACCGGAACGTACGGTCAAGCCTCTGCCAGTCCCCCTGCATCAGAATCCCTCCGTACTGGATGTTGTGCTCTACGATCTCCCCGTCCTTTGCGTGTACATGGAATATCCTGTCTCCCAGCTCGTCCACAAAGTTCTCGATCCGAAGCCCAAGGTAGATCAGGTTCGCCGGGTCCATATTGAACCCGAGGCACGGATGCCCGTCCACAAGCTCGATCGCCTTCTTCGCCGTGTGAATATCATAGATGAAGTTGTTCGGATGCGGCTCTACCGCAAACTTCACTCCATATTCCTTGAATTTGTCCAGGATCGGCGTGAAATACTTCACGAAATCCCTCTCCATCATTTCCCATCCCTGGGGGCACGGAAACGGAAAATACCTCCCCAGTTCGTCACTCCCGTAAAGCCGTTTACCACCGGAACCCCCAGCGCGTTCGCCGCCTGCGCCGTCTTGATAAGGCTCTCCGTTCCGTACTTGATCTTTTCTTCCTTCGTTCCTTTGTACAGTCCGTCCGTATCCTCTCCCCACGGCCCCAGGATCAGCAGTGAGTCCGCATGGTTTGACAGCGCCGAGATCGTAATCCCATAACTCTCCAGCATCTTTTTCAGGGTTTCCGCGTTGTTCCCTTTCAGAATCTCGTCGCAGTCGAACTGCCCATTCCCTATGTACGCCGGAATCTCCATCATCTCATAACCATGCTCGCTCATGATCTTTGCCACTTCTTCAAGGCTCAGATGCGCATAGTTTGCCGCAAAGAATCCTAACTTCATTTCCTTACCTCCGCATTTTTTATTTTATTTAAATTATTTATCATTCACGCTCTTCGCAATGAAAAATATCCATAATTACATTGTCCGATTGCAGCATCTCCTGATAACGGGGCTCTAGGCGCTTATCTGTAATCAGAACGTCGCATCCAGATTTGAACTGGTGGATAGAGGTTTTGCAGACCTCTGCCTTACCACTTGGCTATGGCGCCGGATACAAATAACAAAAGACGCATATTTTTGCGTCTTTTGTCTTGTAGTAAATGGAGCGGAAGACGAGATTCGAACTCGCGACGTTCACCTTGGCAAGGTGACGCTCTACCACTGAGCCACTCCCGCATTTTTCACAATTCATAGAATTGTGAAGTGGTGCCTTCGGGTGGAATCGAACCGCCGACACAGGGATTTTCAGTCCCTTGCTCTACCGACTGAGCTACAAAGGCATATGGCGACCCGGATGAGGCTCGAACTCACGACCTCCAGCGTGACAGGCTGGCGTTACTCACGTCCCTGTCAAGCCTTCATGAAACTTTTTTAAAGTTTTGTCCAGGCCATCCTTCCGATTATTCCTCCCCTTCTTCGCCATCGTCTTCATAATAAAGCTGCTGAAAAATCGCCCACAGTTCGTCCAGCTCCTTTTCCGTTTCAATAGGCAAATATACATCCCCTTCATCGTCCTCCTGATCCGCATAATCAAAACTTCGCCCACGTCAAACTCTTCCATTTCTCAATGGGCGTAAAGGCGACATAAAAATCTTCATCCACTTCAAAAGTAAGCAGATGCTCGAACTTCATTACATTCCCGTCTTCGTCCTGCATTTCAATCAAGTTCATTTCTTCTTCGTTCATTGTTCTCCTCCTTATAAGCTGTCCATATAACCTTGCAAAATATATACGGCGGCAATTTTGTCCACGACCGCCTTTCGTTTTTCCGGCTCATATCAGCTTCCAGCAATGTCCGATGGGCGCTTTTAGTTGTCAGCCGTTCGTCCCAGTAAACAAGCTTTTTCTGCCGCAGGCGGCTTTCAATTTTTCGGCAAAATCCTGAACCTTTTCCGCCTGTTCGCCTAACGTTCCATTCATGTTTTTAGGAAGTCCCACCACAAGGGTATCTACATCCCGACAGTCCATAAGTTCGCAAAATAACGAATATCCGCTTCTTCATCCCGGCGCGTATAGGTTTCAAGTCCCTGCGCCGTAATCATCAGTAAATCGGAAAGCGCCACGCCGATACGTACATCTCCTACGTCTAATCCTAAACCCTGCCCACTCAATTCTCCTTATATACAAAAAATCACGCCTGCCAGTTTCTGATTCAGGCGTGATTCAATTGTTTTACATTTGCTTGATATAATAGCTCACAAGCTCTTCAAGCAGTTCGTCACGGTCAACGCTCGCAATAAGGGAACGCGCGTTTTATACCCTGTCACGTAGGTCGGGTCACCGGAAACGATGTAGCCTATGAGCTGGTTCACCGGATCATAACCTTTTTCACGCATTGCCTCGCTTACGATACGGATGATACCGCGCACAGGATTCTCCAGTTCCTTATCGAAATTGAATTGCATCGTCTTATCAAAATCTGACATTGCCCCGCCTCCTTTACTGTAACTGCCTGCTTTTATTATAACCCAAACGGGCCAGGAAGTAAATTGCTATTTGTTCTCCGCGAGCACCTTACTAAGCGCAGCCTTAAGAGCATCCTCCGCAAGAAGCGAACAATGCACCTTTTCAGCCGGCATTCCGCCAAGTTCATCTACAATATCATTCTTGGTGATTTTCAGCGCTTCTTCTATCGTCTTTCCCTTGACCATATCCGTCAGGATACTTGAACTTGCAATCGCTGCGGCACAGCCATAGGTCTGGAAGGAAATATCCTTGATGACATCACCGTCCATCTTCAGATAGACCGTCGTGGTATCTCCACAGGTAGGGCTTCCCTGCCTCGCCTACAATATCCGCATCCTCCATAACGCCTACATTATGAGGCTCCTGAAAATGTTTGATTAGTTTTTCCGTATACATTTCTTCTGTCTCCTTTTTCTTTATGCATGCGCCTGCCTGAACAACGGCGATATTTTCCGCAGCCGTTCCGCAAGCTTCACGAGCTCATTTACCGTATAGTCCACCTGTTCCCTGGTGGTCGTTTCTCCCATGGTAAAGCGAAGCGCGCCCTTTGCAATCTCCGGCGGGATTCCCATAGCAAGCAATACATGCGAGGATTCCAGCGAACCGCTGGCGCACGCAGAACCGCTCGAACACTCGATCCCCGCAAGGTCAAGGCTCAGAAGCGAGGCCTCCGCTTCAATAAATTCCAGCGAAATATTTACATTGTTGCACAATCTCTTTTCCGGATGTCCATTGAGCTTGGTGTAAAGGAATCTTTTCCATGATCTCATGGATCATGTAGTCCCTCAGCTCTGTGAGCCTGCTGTTTGTTTTCCTCCAATTCTTCCGTCGCCATGACGAGTGCCTTGGCGAGCCCAATAATCTCCGGCACGTTTTCCGTCCCCGCGCGGCGTTTCCGCTCCTGCGCGCCGCCGTGCATAAAGCGCTCAATCTTAACTCCATTGCGAATGTAGAGCATTCCAATTCCCTTCGGGCCATAAAACTTATGCGCCGAAACGGACAATAAATCACATTAGCCGCCTGAACGTCAAGCGGCAGATGGGCGGCGGCCTGTACCGCATCCGTGTGGAAAAGCACGCCCGCCTCACGCGTCACCTTGCCGATCTCGGCAATGGGGTTAATCGTACCCACTTCATTGTTGGCATAAACCACAGACACGAGAACCGTATCGTCCCGTATTGCATCCTTTACCTGCTGCGCTGTTACCATTCCATATTCATCTACCGGTAAAAGGTAACGTCATAGCCATTTTCTTTAGATATTCAGCCGTATCCATAATCGCGTGGTGCTCAACAGCGGTCGTAACCAAATGCTTTCCCTTGGCCTTGTTGGCCTCCATCACGCCTTTGAGGGCCCAGTTATCGCTTTCCGTACCGCACGCCGTAAAATATACCTCATTGGCATATTTCGCGCCAATACACTTTGCAACGTCTTCCCGCGCCTTATCGAGCGCATTTTTCGCATATCTTCCGCTTTCATACATACTTGAAGGGTTTCCAAAGTGTTCTTTATAATAAGGCTTCATCGCCTCGAGCACTTCATCTTTTACGTAGGTCGTCGCTGCGTAATCCAAATAAATCCTGTCCATCGCATCTACCTTCTTTGATCTGAAATTTTATCCGGTTAATTAATAAACCGGTCATTTTCCTTTAAACAGTTTTTGTTTCGAGACTGATAAACGATCCCATTGCGCCGGTATTTCCCCCGATCCCTGCGGTGGGAAAAGAACAAGTCCTCCCTTGTATAGGTGCAGATATCTGCGCAGGTGATATTCTCCGGCAAGGCATTTGCGCGGTCGTTGCTCCAAGATTGCATGCTGCAAATCGACATACAGCTTACCGTTCTTACCGATGACCGTCTCGCTTCCGAAACGTTCGCTAAAAAAGGCTGCGCTACGTCTTCGCGCACCTCGAAACACTCAGCCATAATGTGGGGACCTATCCCAATCAGGATATCTTTCCGCGCCGACCCGTATTTATGCAGGAACGTTTGTACGATCTTGGCCGGAAGGCCTTCGTAAACGCCCCTCCAGCCCGCATGGCTTACGCAGGCGATTTTCTGTTTTTATCCGCAAAAAGACAGGAACACAATCCGCGTGCAGCGTAACCGCAGTAATTCCCGTCTCATAGATAATCATCGCGTCACATGGAGGCAGATCGCTTTCGCGTGTAATTCCCTTGCCTGCATCCGCAACGGAAGCATTGTAAATGCCGTCCCCATGCGCATAATTCACCAGGGCAAGCGATTCATAGGATACGTCAAGAACCCGGCAGACACGCCTGTAATTCTCTTCTTTGTTCTCCGGGAATTTTCCCTTGTTTTACTTCAGATTAAGGGACGCATAGCATCCCCGGCTGACACCGCCCCTTGCGCGTTGTATAGCAATGCTTCCAAAAGCCCGCTTCCAGAAAAGAAGGAATCGTCAGAAAGAAACCCCGCTTTTTTCCTTAGTAAAAACCGCGCTTTTACCCTTGTTTCAAACGCGTTCATTTATTTCTCCGTCAAAAGCTTGTTGAGTTCTTCCCGGAATGTATTGATATCTTTGAACTGGCGATAAACAGATGCAAACCGCAACATAGGCGACTTCATCGAGCTTGCGCAGGCCTTCCATCACAATCTCCCCGACCTCGTGGGACGTGATTTTGACTTGGAGAATTATACACGGAACGCTCAATCTCGTTAATCAGCTCTTCTATATCCTGAAAAGACACTTCGCGTTTCTCGCACGCTTTCACAATGCCCTTCTTGACCTTCTCAATATCAAATACTTCCCGCTTTCCGTCCTTTTAATTACAAAAACAGGAAGACTCTCAACCTTTTCATAGGTTGTGAAGCGCTTCCCGCATTTCAGGCATTCTCTCCGCCTGCGGATGGAGGTCCCATCGTCGACCGGACGGGAATCAACCACTTTGCTTTTTCCGGAAAATCACAATAAATACATTTCACTCGCTTTTTCCTCCGCAGTAAATTAGATCTATTGTGTTCAGTATATCACATTTTCATAAGAAATACATGGTTTTTCACTATTTGACATCATCGCCCATAGCCGCCTTTAAAAGGAAGCTGAATTTTCGTTCCACTTTGCTGACGCACGACTGAGAGACTCCGGCGATCCTGGCAACTTCCTTTTGTGTCCTTTGCCGTTCTCCTCCAAAGCCAAAACGCAGACAGATGATCTTTTTTCTGCTTTGGCGGAAGCCTTTTCGCGGTTTCCTTTAACTCTTGCAAGATCAATACTGCGTTCCATTTCCGCCCATACCAGATCTTCGCCCGATTCCGCCATCCCTCTGCCTTCCAGTTTCCCAGCGGCACTTCGCGTCTTGTATTCTTGCGAAGATACATCAAAATTTCATTTTCAATACAACACTGGGAAGCATAGGTGGAAAATTGTACATTTTAAAGGGGTCAAAAGTGTCCGCCGCTTTAATCAGTCCAATGTTCCCCACCGATACCAGATCTTCAAATTCAGTTGCCCGTCCAGTATATTTGTTTGCCACAAATGTAACGATCGCAAGATTCTTTTCAACCAGCGACCTTTTTTCGTACAATCCCGGTCCGCTTATTTCAGGCAGGTCTTTTTTGCCGGGAAAAGCGGTACGCCTGCATTTTCCTTGCCACACAGCTGTTTCTTCATTCCCGTCCCCTTGCTGCTTTTGGCTGTATGGTAACATTATTTACTCAATGAATTATGTCGATTTATGTAGGTTTTAATGAAATTATTTAATGAAATTTTATGTTTATTTATATTTAATGAAAAAAAGGCCCTTTTCTTTAAGAAAAAGGCCTTATACTATCTGTTGGAATTAATAATCGGTGCGGTTCCTTCTTGGCTTCTTTTTTCAGGAAGGAAGGAATTTCGAGGTCTTCATCCCCGAATGCATCCAAAGGCTCAGGATCTTTTACTCCAGATTCCTTTAATTCCGGCATGGGAGAAGTGTTCGTATTCAAGGTCGCCTTTTCACGATGCGGAATCGGAGGTTCCAGATTCAGGGAAACCTCGTCCGTAAATTCGATCTTCTTCTTCTACCTTCTGTTTTTGAACTTTGGGCATACCTGCCGTCTCTGGTGCGTCAAAGCCGGTTGCAATCACAGTAATGCGCACTTCGTCGTCAAGCGAGGGATCAATGCACACACCGAAGAACACATCCGCCTCCGGATCTGCCCCTCCTGAATGATCTTCGCAGCTTCCTGAATCTCATACATACCAAGGGAAGGGTCGCCTGTCACATTAAAGATGATTCCCCGTGCACCTTCGATTGTGGTATCCAGCAGGGGACTATTGATCGCCTGCTTCGCGGCTTCCACCGTTTTATTTTCGCCATAGCCGATTCCAATGCCCATGTGCGCAATACCGCGCAGGGTCATAACCTTTTGAACGTCTGCAAAGTCCAGATTGATGAGTGCCGGTTTGCCGATCAGGTCGATAATCCCCTGGATTCCCTGACGCAGGACATCGTCCGCCACGCGAAACGCGTCGACAAGCGGAGTATCCCTTTCCGACCGTATTCAACAGCTTATCGTTGGGGATCGTGACGATCGTGTCCACAACCGATTTCAAATCCTCAAACCCCACTTCCGCAGCCTTCGCGCGCGCGGATGCCCTCAAACCAGAAAGGCTTAGTGACAAAACCGATCGTGAGCAGCCGTCTTCCTTCGCGATTTCGGCAATAACCGGCGCCGCACCTGTGCCTGTGCCACCGCCAAGGCCGCAGGATACAAATACAAGATCAGCCCCTTTACCGCCTGCTCCAGCTCGTCCCTGCTTTCCTCTGCCGCTTTACGGCCTGTACCCGGGTCCGCTCCGGACCCAAGACCCTTTGTAAGCTTTTCGCCGATCTGAATTTTTCTGATCTGCCTTTGACAGAAACAACGCCTGCTTATCGGTGTTTACCGCAATCAGCTCCGCGCCCTTCACGCCAAATTCTATCATTCTGTTGACAGCATTGTTTTCCCGCACCGCCAACACCGAAAACACGAATCTTAGCAAAGTTTTCACTGTTATTATCAAATTCAAGTGACATTTGTTTTTCCTCCTTGTTATGGATAAATTATTCAAACAGTACATCCTTTCCTTTCCTAAAAAGTCCTTTCTTTTTGGCTGGTGGTTTGCTTTGAATGTAACCGTCATACGCATATTGCATAAGTGCATACGCCGAATGCATATCCGGCGGCTGCAGCTTTGTATTCGGAACCTTTATCAGGAAGGTATCCTGCCGGACACCGCCCGGAAAAAAGCTATCCGAGCCTTTCATGAAAAGCAAGGCCTCCGCCTGTAAGGTAGACGTTGATTTTTCTGCCGATTTTGCCTCCGCCTTGGCCACATGCTGGTCGATATAGGTAATCAGATGTTCGACACGCGCATCGATAATTTCCTTTAATAAATCATAAGGATATTTTTTAAGCTTCCTTCCGAGTCCTTTGCAAACAATTGGGAAATGCTGTTGTTATCGCTCAGGCCAAATGTATACCGGCGTTTCAGCTGCTCCGCCGTTTCCGCCTCAACCTTCATGGCATAGGAAATATCACTTGTGATATGGCCGCCGCCCATCGGAATCGTGGCAAAATACAAGATGGAATCGCCATAGATCAGGGAAACATTCGTGCTGTAATAACCAATGTCTACTAACGCTGCAAAAGAATCCCGTTTTTCAGCCGTGAGCAGATAAAGCGCCTCGGCAAGCGGCTCGGGAATAAAATAATCTATCCGGACTCCCAAATGATTCAAAAGATCCATGACATCCTTCAGGAAAAATTTATTCGCGAACGTAAAAGAAGCGCACCCGCGCAGAGTCTTTGTCGGAATGTCGTAGGGCTCGAGATAGACATTTTTATCGTCAAGCAGGAACCACGCGGGCCACTCGTGCACCAGTGTCAAATCGTCAAGGATATCGAACCGGCGCGCGCGGTCAACCAGACGGTCGACATCACGCTCGGTAACACGTCCTTTTACCGGCACCTGAGCCGTCTGCGTGATGACCTTAATAAAAGAACCCGGTATCCTGACATCAGCGCTTCTGATACGAAATCCGGTTTGCCGTTCACACGATTCCAATGCCTGTTCCAAGGCATAAATCACATTTTTGGAATCCACCCAATTTGATTTTTTTAATTCCCGCATAGGGGAATCTGCGGAATACCCTTAAAACCTCCAGCCCCATACGCTGTTTTTTTCAGCGACGGTGCAGGAAATTTTTGAAGTACCGAATTCGATAACCGTTTTGAAATCTTCATTCAAAACCAACCTTAGCATCCTGTTTTCCATTATACATAAGAAACCATTATGCATATAATATCACATTTATTTGGAAAACAAAACACTTTTGTATATTTTTTGTCATATTCGCCCCCGTTTGGCCGGACATATTGCACAATAGCAGAAAGACTTATTCGCCGCTCTGCGGCGAAGCTCCCTTCATTGGGATCGGCATCCCCATCCCCCTGCGCGTTGTCATCCTCTGAGTTTGCGTTCCGTCCTCCTGCGTTGTGGGCGTACTGTCTTCGTAAGCTGGTAGGTTGCCGATATCCCCATCGTTACGTCTAATATCCCCGTTGTATTCCCTCCGCTCGCGGCAAGCTTTGGAATCATGCGCTTTATCATTTTCACCTTATCAGTTACCTTGTCAGACTGCCCAAATTTAATTTCAGGCCGTCACGGTTTTCATTTTGATGTTGTTGATATCCGTCAGGTCCACCGTTTCTATCAGGTCTTTAATTTCTTTTTCTTCAAGCGCATTTATCAGCTCCGTATAGACTGAAGCTTAAAGCTGTCCTGTGTTGAAATTTGTTTTCCCAGGTTCACCGCATCGATCGCGAAGCCCGTCACCGTAGGATATGTCCCTGCCGGAGGCTCCGCCAGCATCTCAAGAACGTTAGCATTCACGTCCACGAGAAGGTAAGGGTATTGGTCCGAATACAGGACCACTGCCGCCGGTTTACGCTCCACGACAGCAACCACCAAGGTCTTTGGGTATTTTTTGTAATGCTGTCTACCTCGAGGTACGGTTCCGTTTCTATCTTTTCTTTGATTGCATCCGTATCTACGAAAAACATATGTGTTTTTGGCTGGATATCCGCCAGCTTTGCGATATCACCATTGGAAAAATCCGGATGATCGCCCTGCACCTCGATGTCTTCCACCTGAAAATAAACATAAGTAAAGTAACCGGCTCCTGCAAGAATCAAGATCACCAGCACGACCGTCAAAATTGTCTTCCCACACTATGCGCTTTCCGCCGTTCCTTCATTGATTCCTCCATTATTTCTTCTGGCGCACTGTGTTTGCCATCATAATCCGCCTGCCCTGTTTAGATATATTGAGCAATATCCCAATCATGCTCATAAATATAATCAGCGAAGAACTCCCATAGCTGATGAACGGCAGGGATACCCCGTTGGCGGCAGAGAGGCGGTCACGACGCCTACATTGACCACCACCTGCAAAACCGATCAGCGTAATAATGCCTGTCGCAAGCATTGTCCCGAACAGGTCCGGGGCGCTGCCGCTACCGTTTGATTCCCCTGTAAATCAGGAAAATGAACAAAGCGAGAAGCAGAACCGCGCCGATGAGTCCAAGTTCCTCCGCAATGATCGAAAAAAATAAAGTCCGACTCCCCATAAGGAAGCCAGGAGAGCTTTTGGGTCCGTTTCCGATCCCCTGCCCGAAACAGCCCGCCCGACCCGATCCCGTATAAGGACTGGATTACCTGATAGCCGTCCCCCCGTCGGATTCTGCCACGGATCCATAAAGGATGCGAGACGCGCAACCCGATAGGGCTCCTGCACCATGAGTCACGACTCCTCCGACAACCCGATGCCGCCCAATGCGGCAAGGTGCCAGCCTTTGCCCCGCCCACAAACATCATGATAAATGTGAGCGCCGCCAGCACAATGATCGCCGAATAATTCGGCTGGAAATACAAAAGTACGCAAATTGGCAAAAGCACAAATGAGGGGGGAGCATTCCATAGCGCAGGGTATCCATACGCTTGCGGTTGAGATAAACTGAAGATGCGATAAAAGATAATCAGCGCAATTTTGCATGATTTCCGCCGGCTGGATACTGATGCCAAGCACCCTGATCCACCGCGACGATCCATTCAGGTTCACTCCCTACGCCGGGTATGAGCACCGCAACCAGAAAAATTCCGGCCAGCGCTAAAATAATATAGCGAAGCTTGAACAGCTTTTTGTAATCGAAAAATGCAAAAAACCATTGCCGCCAAACCGATTGCCGCGCCGAACAACTGTTTTTTGAAAAGCGCCAAGCCATCGTAATCATATTCCTTGGAAGACTGCGCCATATAATAGCTGGCGCTGAATACCATGATGACCCCGTAGGCGATTAATATCAACGTTACGATCAAGATCAAAATAATCGATCGATCCCTTTTGTAAAATGCTCTTTTTTCTTTGCATGTTAAAGTCCGTTCACAATTTCTTTGAAGATACGCCCCTGCTCCTCAAAATTCCGAACATATCCCAGCTTGCACATGCCGGAGAAAGCAATACGTTATCACCCTCGTCCGCTATACTGTAGGCTTTCAAGAACCGCATCTTCAAATCCATTTGCCCGGATATAGTTTTGATAGCCGCATTTTTCGGCCGCCTCGATCAGCTTGCCGCAGTATCGCCAAGTACAATTACCGCCTTAATCATCGGCGTAAATGCCTGATACAGCGGCACAAAATCACTTTTTTGTCAAATCCACCCAAGAATAAGCACCGTGGGCCGCTGACCATAGCGCGAATCGCATTGAGCGTCGCGTCGGGATTCGTCCCTTTCGAGTCGTTGATAAAGGTAACGCCGTTTACCGTACGCACAAACTCGATGCGGTGTTCTACTCCCGGAAAAGTTCGAAGCGTATTGGCTATTACTTCCGCCGATATTCCATACAAACACGCGAGAGCCGTTGCCGCGAGTGCATTTTTCGAGGTTATGCCGCCCGGGGATACGCAATTCCTCCGCCGGCATAATGATAGTCTCTTTTCCGTCCAGTGAAAAACAAATGACTCCGTCTTTTTACGTACGCCCCATTCGGCGGCATGTAGACACGCTGAACCAAACGACCTTTGCTTTGATTTGCGGTTCCAGCTCTCTGACAATATCATTATCAAAATTCAGTACGCACAATCTTTTTGGAGTCTGGTTCTTAAAAATCTTCGCTTTGGCGGCAATATAATTTTCCATCGTCCCATAACGGTCCAGATGGTCTTCCGTAATATTGAGGATCGCACTTTCACGCGGGCGATAGGATTCTATAGTATCGAGCTGCAGCGCAGCTGTCTCCGCGACTACCACGTCTCCCGGTGCCGTCTGCATCGCCTCTTGCGTGATTGGCACCCTAATATTGCCCAGCACATGCGTTGAAATACCGGCATTTTTAAATATTTCTCCCGTCAGGGCCGTCGTTGTCGTTTTTTTCCCATTCGTGCCGGTAATCGCAATAAAATCCGCCTTCGATACGGCGAAACCAAGCTCGATCTCGGCAATTAACTTCTTGCCGAGTTCATAGGCCCGGCGGATGAAAGGCAATCCCAGCGGAACGCCCGGACTCAAAACAAGGATATCCATTTCCGGAATTTTATCCATCGGGTCCTTCCCCAGCATATCACGATAGGAAAACCCATCCAGCTCATGGAGCAGGTCTTTCGGCAAATCTTTTTCTTCACATCATAAATCGTCACATCGGCGCCAAGCCTGCACAGAAGCGCGGCAGAGGAAACGCCGCTTTTCGCCATTCCGATGACCAGTACTTTTTTATTTTTGTAGTCCATAATATGCCTCCTGAAGTACGCTTAAAACGAGAAGAAGAACATCAGAAACGCGCCAATACACAAAAGTGTCGTCGCAATCATATAACCTGTTACGACCTGCGTTTCGCTTGCCCCGCCCAGTTCAAAATGATGATGCAACGGAGCCATACGAAACACGCGTTTTCCGCGCAGCTTGAAGGACCCGACCTGAATGATAACAGAAACTGCCGACAGCACAAACATAAAACCCATAATGGGCAGGAAAAGCTGCATTCCAGTTGCAATTCATATTGCCGTAAGCGCTGCGCCAAGCGCAAACGCCCCGGTGTCTCCCATAAAGACCTTTGCCGGGTGCACATTGAAACACAAAAAAGCAATACAGGACCCCGCAACTGCTGCTGTAAACATCGTCATATTGGACATATCATTAACGACTTCACATCCGTCACCGCAACCGCTCCAATTACGCTCAGTACAAAATAAGCAGAAATGTAGACGAATTAATCAGCGTAATCCCTGTTTTAAAGCCCATCGAGCCCATCCGTCAGGTTAACGCTGTTTACCATTGCAAGCAGGACAAACATCGTAAAGGGAATGAATCCCGCTCCCATCTGCCAGTCCGCGGAAGAGAACGGCACCATTACGAAATCAATCCCCAGCCAGTAATACGCAAGGAAGGCAGGCCACGGCTGCCGCGGCAATGAGCTGCAATACGATCTTCTGCCAGGCCCGCAGGCCAAGAGAGCGTTTCTTGAAAAGCTTTAGACCGTCATCCAGAAAACCGATAACCGTGAACGCCAGAACAGTAATGACCGCAAACAGCGTATATTTGATATCCCCGGAAGAAAAAATGAAACTGGACACAATAATGCCTGCCAGCATCGCAATTCCGCCCATGGTAGGCGTCCCTTCCTTCACAAGGTGGGTCTGCGGACCGTCGTCGCGCACATGCTGCCCCGCCTTTGCTTTTTTCAGAATGGGAATCAATATTTTTGATGCCGCAAAGGTAATCACAAACGCAATCAAAACCGTAAAAAGCAGCATTCCTGTTATAAAATTCATAGAGCGTCGACCTCAATTTTCCTTTTTATTTTTCGCAGGCCCGAGCCTGTTCATTATTTCCTCAACAATCACCTTTTCGTCGAAGTCGTGTTTTACGCCTTTGATTTCCTGGTAATCTCTTCATGTCCCTTTTGCCTGCCAGAAGGATCACATCATCCTTTTTTTGGCATTGCGGACCGCGTGTTCGATCGCATTTTGCGGTTCTCAATACAGATGTATTTTCCATCCGTCTGCCCTCATGCCTTCCTCAATCTGTGCCATAATGGCTGCCGGTTCCTCAAACCGGGGATTATCCGACGTAATGATCGTGAAATCGGAGCGTTCCCCCAGCGATCTTCCCCATAATGCCCGTTTGCTGGAATCCCGGTTCCCACCGCAGCCAAAAATTGTCACCACCCGCGCGGGCGCAAAACTTTTGGCCGTATCAAGCGCATTTTTAAGGCTGTCCGGCGTATGGGCATAATCCAGTATAATGCTGAAATCATGACCGTGGGTATCCAACGGTTCAAACCGCCCTGCTACAGGCTTCATGTTTTTCAGCCCCTGCTCGATGCAATAGTTGTCAATTCCTGCGGCATTGGCCGTCACAACTGCCGCCATTGCATTATAAACAGTAAAATAGCCGGGGATCGGCACTTCAATGTGCAAATCCCGCCCGTCTATTTCAACTGAAAATTTTGTTTTTTCGTGCGTAAGCTCCAAATCCTTCGCCGCATATTGAATAGGCTGGAGCACGCTGTATTTAACAACCTCACGTTTGGCCGCCCCCATCATATTAGCTGCGCTATCATCGTCGATATTGATTACGGAAATCTCAGATTGCTCAAACAGCATACTTTTGCCTGAATATAGTTATCCCACGTTTCGTGAAAATCTAAATGATCCTGCGTCAGGTTGGTAAAATACCTATATCAAAATCAATCCCATAAACGCGCTTTCAGAACCAGCGAATGCGAAGACACCTCCATTGCCAGTACTTCACAGCCCTCATCCGCCATTTCTTTCAGCAGCCGTTGCAGGTCTATCGATTCAGGTGTCGTACGTTCCGTGTGGATCACTTTGTCCCCTATTATATTGCGGATCGTCCCAATGAGGCCTGCCTTCAGTCCTGCCTGTTCCGCAATGGCCTTAATCATATACGTAGTTGTCGTCTTTCCATTCGTCCCTGTGACGCCGATCATTTTCATCCGCCGGGCGGGAAAATCGAAAAAACGGGCAGGGCTGCAAGCGCCATTGTCTCCCCTGTCGTTTTTTACAACGACCTGCGGTATGTCAAGCTTTTCCTGATATTCCGTTACGACGATCGCCGCCGCACCTTTTTTCGCAGCATCCGGCGCATACTTATGCCCATCTTCAGCAAATCCGGAGATACAAAAGAAAAAGATCTCCTTTGCGCACTTTTCGGGAATCATATTTCAGATCCTTTATTTCTGTTTCTCCGTCCCCATATACTTTTTGCAAGGTATATCGCGAAACAATTCATTCAATGTCATTTTCAGCATCCTCCTGAAATCCGGATTATATTATACCACAAAGTGTTGTATCCTTCTACTCCGCAGACGCAATTTGTAGTCTAAAATCAACAACGATATTACTTCCTTACTGACCTGGTTCCCGCCGCAGGCGATTGCCCTTCTGTGCTACGCCATTTCCTCTCGCAATAAATACAAGCCCTGAAGAAACTGCCGTATCCCTGGGCCGCCGCCATATCCATACCTGTGAAAGTCCGGGACGGTCACCATTTCGGCCCCTCCTGCTGCATCGCCTTAGTCTCCATAGAAAGGGTAACCGTGCTGTTCTTATAGGCCGTTTCATCCGCAGCCGGCACCTGGCATTGGTTACGACGCCGTTTCCATCATAGGAAGACCAGGCCTGCATTTGCAAGCGCATCACGCGCTTCCTGCAATTCCATTCCGACGACGTTCGGTACAGTTACTTTCTCCTGTTCCTGCATATTTTCACTGGGCATAATATTTCCATTTTTAAGCGCCCCTTCCAGTGTTTCCTGCACGTATGGAGCGCACGCCGTTTCCACGGTCTCGGTCGCGGGCATCCCCGTAGCTGTAATCATCACCATATATTTTGGATCGTCGGTCGGCGCATATGCAATATATGTTGAAACAACTCTGCCCTGCACGACGGCTCGTCCTTATATTGATGTGCATATCCGCACATCGCGCCGGTAGAGTAGCCCGCAACGGCAACTCCATCCGTCTGTGCCCTGCTTTCCATTACCGCTTTGATTTGCGCAGCCGTTTCTGCCGTAACGTTTGTCCTTTGCCTCCGGCTCGTGTAGGATTCCACCATATTGCCATCGGCATCGGAAAAAGCACCATCTTAGGCGTATACAGGGTGCCTCCGTTTATTATGGAGCCGCAGCGCCCGCAAGCTGCATTTGGGATATTTTAAGATCCGTCCCCGCACCCATCACCGCCACATCTTCTTCCCGCGCATAACGTTTTTCGGTCAGATCCCCTGCCGTATCGGTAGAGAAATCAATCCCTGTTTTCGTTCCGAAGCCAAATCCCTTCAAATATTGATAGAACACATCACGCCCCATAGCGCCAGCCTGCATTGCCGCTCCTATGCTGCAATGGTTCAGCACCGTATTCGCCATATCCTGCGAACCATGAGCGTTACTGCACGAAAATGACTTCTCCATCCACAATATGAGAACCCGTACATGCGTATTCGCCGCCTAGGGTCCCGCTGTCGGCGCCGCCGCTGCTGTAAATATTCCAAAGATGTTTCCCGGCTCGTATGCGGTAGCTGTGATTACATTGGCGGAAAGCGCAGACAGCGCCTCCGCATCATCACGCGGCGGAGAATTCAGGTCAAATTCGGGAATGTTCGCCATAGCGAGCACTTCTCCGTTGGTTACGTCCATTACAAGCCCTTTGACGCTCTCCGGCGATTGTGTTTCATAAAGCTTTTTGCAGGCGGTTTCCAAAAAGCTCTGGAGTGATTTCGTCAATAGTAAGCACTACATTCAAGCCGTCCTGCGGTTGAATCATCATTTCCTGCCCATTGGGTACACCGCTTCCATCCTTCGCCGTTTCAGCAACCTGCCTGCCCGCACGGCCCGAAAGCGTGGTGTTGTAGCGCCTCTCGATCCCCGTCTGGCCTTCGCCGTCAAGCGTCGTATAGCCAATCACCTGCGCTGCAAAATCTTTATTGGGATAAAAGCGTTTTACATCGTCCTGAAAGGAACGCCCATCCAGATCGAGCGCTTCGATCTGTTCTGATTGCTCCATGGAAATTTGTCTTTTCAGCCAAATTTCCTTTTTCTCCGTATTGGCGGCCTTTTGATAAACTTCCTCACGGTCCAGTCCGAGTATCTGCGAAAGCTGATCCGCGACCTCCCCTGCGTTTTGCGCCTTTCAATTTTTTCTGGCAGGAGCACTACCGTATCGGCTGCCGCGCTTTGTGCAAGAATTTGCTGATTCCGGTCCATATTAGAACCGCGCTTTGCGCTGACCTCCGTATCTTTGACCCATTGCGATTCGGCCTGCGCCTTCAGGTCCGCGCCTTTCCATAAAGACCAATATCCCACTCGCGTCATGAGCAGGATAATGAGTACAATCAATATAATCAATAAGACAAGCAGTCTTTTTCTTGTAATCAGGACCCGTGAGGTTGACAAATGTTAACTCCTTATCCTCATGCCTGAAACCATCCTTTCAAGGCCTCCATCAGGTGTATTGAAAAAGCCCTGATGCCTTCAAGGAAGCCGGCCTCTCCATCCGTACTTTCCCTGAGCCTGAACAGCTGCCTGTTCCTGTCGCAGCCTGCTGCATCGCTGCTTTCCGCAGCGGCAGTTTCCCGGCTGCTTCAGGGTTCTAACGTAGACGATCTGCTCATCGGTTGATAGTACATCCCCAGTTCTGTAGATGCCTTCTCCTGAATGCTGTTCAGGTCCTGGCTGAGTGCATTTTCCATTTTAATTTTATCCAGCTCGTCTTTCAGCGTTTCGTTTTGCGTCTGAATCTGTGTATTCTTATAGCTCAGATCGCTGATCGAGGCATACGGATCACGATCCCGGTCAAAACTGCAAACACGACAGCGATCAGCAGGATCGTGGATATCACCCCTTTCTTCTTGGGCTTTCATATTCCACCGCGATAGGCTTTACGCCGCTGTAGTTTTCGATCCGGAAAGTCGTTCCTGTCCATATCCGCGTGCATATCGTTTCGGGGCTGGAGCAGCATATCCGCCATAGCTCGCCGCCTTGACGCGGGCATATTCGCCCGTCGGTCGTACCTTTCGAATACCCTTTCGGACCTTCCCGTTTGCTGCGTTCCATAGGCATAATCGTTCCGTCGCTGCATATCCTGTCTTTCATAGCGGGTGCCGTTATCTGCCGATTAGGCATTATTCTTCACGCCAGTCTGCGCTTAGGAATGCTGTATCGCCGCGTTGCGCTTCATTCCGCTAGGCAGCCGCATTCCTGGCGCTGAGCCTGTTCCGCCGTTCTGGCGGATTCGTGGCCTTGTTTTTTGCCGGCGATGCCTGCTGCTGGCGTTGCCTTTGCTGGGCGTCCTTTGCACCCCTTCCGCTCCGGGCCGTGCGGATTTCATCCTGCTGCTGAAGGCGGCGGCGTTCTGCCGCGATTTTTCTGCATATTATAAGCCTTCCATATCGGAAATCCTGCCCGTTATGGCGCTGCCCGGATCATTTATCCTGCGAGGCAGCTGTATTCTTTTCATAATTGTCATATGCTCTCTGAGGTATCGCGTTCATGATTCATTGTTCTTTCGCTATCTCTTTTTCCGCTACCCTTTAGCTTTGCGCTCCTCGCGCGTGGATTTTTTTCCCAGTTCTTCTGCTTCCGGAAGTATGGGTTTTCTTGTGATTATCTTAACCTGGCTAACCTTTCCACATACACAGACCGGAAAGTCCTTTGGACATTCGCATGGATCAAACAGTCTTTTGAAGGTTTGTTTTACGATCCTGTCCTCCAGCGAATGGAAGGTGATTACTGCTAACTTCCTCCGCTTTGTAAGGACAGAAACATAATCCTCCAGTGCCTGCTGAGCCCTGTCAATTCCGCGTTCACTTCAATGCGTATCGCCTGGAACGTTTTTTGGATGGATGCGGTCCCTCTTCTCGCAGCTGCGGGAATCGCCTTTTGATAATTTCTGTCAATTCCTTCGTTGTTTCTATTTTTTGTTTCACGTTCTTTCGTAATGAATTGCGCAATGCGCGCCGCCCAGCGTTCTTCCCCATATTCCCTAATGACCCTCTTTAGTTCGTCTTCGCTGTATCCATTGACCACTTCATATGCGGAAAGGGTTGCCCCGGTCCATCCGCATATCGAGCGGAGCCTCCTGTTGTAGGAAAAGCCCCGTTCTCCCTCGTCGAGCTGGAAAGGAAGACACGCCCAGGTCCAGCACGGCCCCGTCTATTTTTTTCGATCCCCAACCCCTTCAGGATCGGCTTGATCCTTTTAAAATTATCGTGAACCAGGGTGATATTTTTCTTTTAAACGGCAAGCTGCCTGCAACGCCTGATCGCTGCCGCATCCCGGTCGATGCCGACCAGCTTTCCATCTCGGTCCTATCTGCTTGCAGAATTCCATCCGAATGTCCGCCGCCGCCGAGCGTTCCATCTACGTATCAATCTTTCCGTCCCCAAGGTTCAGCATCTCACGGAGCGTTTCTTGGTAGAGCACCGGAACGTGCCCGTGCGGTCGTCATATATCCCAAGCTCCGCCAGTTTGGCAAGCGTTTCTTCGTAATCCTCGTAAGCGCTGTCGTTATATTCTTCCCAGCCTTCTTTCGACCAGATTTCCGCCTTGTCATCACGCCGATGATCAACGGTTTCCTTCATGGCGCCGATGTGGTCCCGCAGCCGCTGCGGCAGGAGAATCCTGCCCTGCTTGTCCCCCTCGCATCTCGCAGGCGCTCGCAAACAGCATACGCGTGAAGCCCTGCGGCAACATCGGATACCGGCAGGTCCTTGAGTTTTTCCGGAGAAATTGCCCATTCTTCCGATGAAAACACAAAAGGCATTTGCCTACGCCCTTCGTTACGATAAAGGTCTCGCCTAAATCGTCACGGAATTTCGCCGGCATGAACACTCTGCCTTTGGCATCTATGTTGTGCGTGTATTCACCGATCAACATCTCCGCGCGATACTCCTTTTCCCCACTTTTAACCACTTTACACCACTTTTAATCAAATTTTACCATTTCCGCCACCATTATGCAAGGGTTTTTCGAGAATACAAAAAAGACAGCGAACTTATTTTTTCGCTGTCTTGTCGCTTTTTTGCTTATGCGTTATCCTAACGAATCCGTTTCAGCTTGAAATCGAGGTAGTCCGCCGAGACAAGATTGTAATTACTCCACCCGTTTTTACATCCGTTAAATTTATATTTTTTAAAATGTCGCCATGCAGGTGTCCGAACACCACTTCCGCCGCGCCTTCCCGCTCCAGAATCTGTGCAAACTCTGTATTTTTCATGTTTTTTCAAATAGGCGGAAAATGCATCATCACAATTTTTCATAATCCGGATACTTTTTCGCGGACTCCAGAGAAAGCTGAGACGTATCTTTCGCGTTCGTAAATTTTTAAATCGTTTTCCTCCGAAGCTGCTGTCTCGGGGGAAGAGTCCACCCGCGCGTACCGCAAAAACCCATTTCCCCACTGCAAGGCAATTGTTCTGCAAAATATAGGTGTCGTTATGCAGCATGGCATTCACTTTTGCCAGCGATCCCCACCAATAATCATGATTTCCCTTAATCATGATTTTCTTACCGGGCAGGTTGCAGATGGCATCGAGGTCCGGCCGCGCGTCCTCCAGCTTCATCGCCCAGCTGATATCGCCGGGGATCAGCACAACGTCTTTCTCCCGCAACGCGTTCCCCTCCAGTCAGCGCTTATCTTTTCAAAATGATTTTTCCAATGTTCCCCAAAATATCCATGGCTTTTGGGCTGTGCATTGAAAGATGCAAATCCCCGATTGCATAGATATTCATTCCGCCATCCTCCAGGCCTATCATTTTTTCAATATACCCCAGCACTTTTTTCTTTTCCTATCCGCCCTGTCGATGAAACAGGAATGATTTCAAATTCCAAATCCATGTCAAGAGACGCTTCAATATGTTTGGCCATCCGGACTGCATAGTGGTAGCGCTTCGATTTTGCGATTTTGTCCGCCTTTGTTGCCGCGACCATAAACGGAACACCAAATGTGCCGCCCACTCAATCATCTGCAAATCGTCCTCCGTCGGCTTATGACGAATGTCGATTAGGATTACAAGAGCGCGCAGATATTCAGCGGCGGCGAAATAACATTCCATCATCTCCGCCCACGAATCACGTTCCGATTTTTGACACCCGCGCAAAACCATAGCCCGGAAGGTCGACAAGGTAAAAAGAATCATTTGCAAGGAAATAATTGATGAGGCGTGTTTTCCCCGGTTGCTTGCTGACATAGGCAAGTTTTCCGTTATTGGTCAAAAAATTAATCAGGGAAGATTTCCCCCACGTTCGATTTCCCGGCAAAGCAATCTCCGGCTTTCCATCATTTGGATAGCCGGAGGCATTCTTCATACTGGTGTGAAAGCTCGCCTTTTTGATCTCCACTATTTTTTCTCCGTTACAAGGGCATGCTTCAGAACCTCGTCAATCTCCGAAGCAAAGATGAAATGAAGCTCGCTTCTTACAGACTCGGGGAGCTCTTCAAGATCGCTTTCGTTATCCTTGGGCAGGATGATCGTATGGATGCCGGCGCGCAATGCGGCGAGCGCCTTTTCCTTGATTCCGCCGATCTTGAGCACCCTCCCGGTCAGGGTAATTTCTCCTGTCATTGCGATATCATGCCGCACCGGTCGTTTGGTCAGTGCCAGAAACAAGGGCTGTCACCATCGTGACGCCTGCCGAAGGTCCGTCCTTGGGATGGCCCTTCAGGCACATGGATATGGAGGTCTGTTTTTCATTGATATCGAGGGAAATTTCAATTTTCCAGACATCGCCCGTACAACAGATATTCCTGTTTTCGCTGACTCCTTCATAACATCGCCGAGCTGCCCCGTGAGTTCCATTTTTCCCGTCCCCGGAATGATTGACACCTCAACAGGCATGGTTTGCCCGCCGACCGCCGTCCACGCAAGGCCCGTCACAACCCCTACCGTATCACCTTCAGAACATTTGTCTCGCTGCATTTTGGCAGTCCCAAAAATTCCTTCAGGTTTTTTGCGATACAGAAATCCGTTCTATTCCATCCGCAACAATTTTAGCGGCAGACTTCCGCATAATCGCCGCAATTTCCCGCTCAAGGCTGCGCACGCCGCTTTCCGCCGTATAGCGGTGAATAATGTCCATTAGCGCCGCATCGCTGATCTTGACGGAAGACGGCTTCAAACCGTGCTCTTTCGCCTGTTTGGCAATCAGGTGCTTTTTCGCTATATTCAGCTTCTCGACATCCGTATAGCTGTCGATATGAATAATCTCCATCCGGTCATACAGCGGTCCCGGGATCGTACTCACATCATTTGCCGTCGTAATAAACATGATCTTCGATAAATCAAAATCGATGTCAAGATAGTGATCGCGGAACGTATTGTTGATCTCCGGGTCGAGCACTTCGAGCATAGCCGAAGCAGGATCGCCGCGAAAATCGCTGGACATCTTGTCTATCTCATCAAGCAGAAACAGCGGATTCATACTGTCCGCCTGTTTAATCGAAGTAATAATGCGTCCGGGATCGCTCCAATATAGGTACGGCGGTGCCCGCGGATTTCAGCTTCATCATGTACGCCGCCAAGGGACATCCGCACGAATTTTTTATCGAGGGCACGCGCAATCGAATGCGCAATCGACGTCTTTCCCACACCGGGAGGTCCGGCAAGGCAAAGAATTGGCCCATGCATATCATTTTTTAGTTTTCTTACCGCCAGAAATTCAATAATGCGGTCCTTCACCTTGGCAAGTCCATAATGATCCTGGTCGAGGATACTACGCGCATGCGCAAGGTCCATATTATCCGTCGTTTCTTTGCCCCACGGCAGGCTTTACGATCCAATCGATATAATTTCGCAGTACGCTGATCTCCGGCGACCCTGGCGCCATGCGCGCCATGCGCGCAAGCTCCTTTTCCGCCTTGGTACGCGCTTCCTCGGAAAGCGGCAGTCCCTTTATTTTTCCTCAGCTCTTCGATTTCGTCCGCATCGTTCTCAGTCTCTCCCAGTTCTTTTTGGATCACCTTCATCTGTTCACGCAGGAAATATTCCCGCTGCGATTTATCGATCTGCTGTTTCACGGAAGAGGCGATTTCTTTGTCGATTTCTAGAATGTCGATCTCCTTTTGAGGATATTCATCACAAGTTGCAGCCGTTCAAGTTCGTCAATACAGCTTAGGACCTTTTGCTTATCATCCAACTTGATCGCTACATTGAAGCGATCATGTCGGCAAATTTGCCCGGTTCCTCAACTTCGCTGACCGTAAAAGCGTTTCTCCCGGAATCCGTGCGCCAAGTGCTGCAAACCGCTCAAACAGATCTGTTACACGGCGCATATACGCTTCCTTCACCACTTCTTTGAGGGATCGTCGTGCGTTTCGTCCGGAACCACTTCCACCTCCGCCTGTAAATAAGGCTCGCGCGCGGCATAAGACAAAATGCGGGCACGGCGTTCCCCTTCCATAAGTACGCGAAGCGTATCCCCGGGAAGCTTCAAACCTGTTTTACTTTCGCAATCGTACCGATCTCATATACGTCCTTGATTTCCGGCATTTCGATCTTCAAGTCCTTCTGCGTTACAAGGAAAATCTCCTGCCCCTGCATCACGCATTCTTCTACCGCGGCGACGGACATTTCCCGTCCCACGTCAAAATGCAATACCATATAGGGGAAAATCACAAGCCCCCGAAGTGCCACCATGGGCATAACTATTCTATCCAATTGCTGTTTCGCTCCTTTAGTTTCCATTGCAGTTTAAATTATACCTTAAAATGCTTTTCATTTCAAACATCCCCTGCCGTTTTCACCGGCGCTCCATATCGGGCTTTCCCATTGAATCCACGAGCTAATATGGTAATTTTAGCAGCTATACTTTTTCATTCTTCAATGGCATACAGATATTTTTTCCCCCGCCGGATCTGTATTCGGCATAAAACCTGCCCGCGAATCTGCCCCGCGTCTCCAACAATAATGAAGGCGCGGGATCGATCTTATAGATCAAATGATACAGCTTTTGTCACCTCCGGCCGGTGTACCGCGCATACCAGCATCTCACCTTCCCGTCCGGTATAGACGCCCCGCGATTTAAGCGCCGTTACACCGCGCCGCAGCCTGCACAATATTTCGTTCGCGATCCGGTCGTTCTCCTTGGAAATAATGAACAGCATCTTCCCTGTAGCCACACTGGTACCATAGAGAATCACATCGATCACTTTCGATTCGATAAAAATCACAATCACGGCGTAAAGCGGACTTTCCAGGTTTTCGTAAACAAGGCCGGAGCATACGACGACAACAATATTGGTCAGCAGGATCATTTTTGCCATGGGGATATGCGGGAACCGTTTATTGATTAAATTCGCGACGAGGTCTGTGCCTCCCGTCGTACCGCCCTCATCAGGATCAGCGCAAGCCCCGCGCCATAGAGCGCTCCCCAAAAAACGATTGTAATCAAAAGGGTCTCCATGATAGACTGGAAGCAGCCCCTCCGTCAGGTCAATCATAGCTGAGGAGATGACCGTTGCAACAACGGTTTTGATGATAAATTCAAATCCAAAGGAAAAAACGCCGTGATGAAAAGCGGAATGTTCATTACGGCCACCATCGTACCAATGGGAAGTCCGAACGTAATTCAACATTGTAGCGATACCCGTAAGCCCTCCTGGAGCAATATTATTCGGCGAAATAAAAGTATTGATCGCAATCGCAAAAAAAATCAGGCTGCCTGCCAGGAACAAAAGCAGATCAACAGTAAGCACTTTCCTTTTTACATGTATTTTTTCTTTTTCCATAGCCGTTATTCTCCCGCGTCTCCCGAAAAGTTTTTTATTTTATCATACCGGATATCATTTACATTTACAAATAAAAAGAAGGCTTTTGCCTTCCCTGTCTATCAAGCAGGCCCCAAGACGATTCCTGCGGCTCTTCATGCCAGTCCTTAAAATAATGGAAAGCTACTCCCCGTTTCATTCGCGAATAGCTTCCCACACCGTCTCACCGCTGCTCACGTCTCCGCAAAAGAGCGACAAAACCACAGTTGGTGCATTTTGCACAGGCAACCTCGGCGCTGCCAGTGCCCGTCCCGCTTAGAATATAGGTCTCTTCTCCAACATCCCATTTTTTGTTTCCGCAAATCGGGCATGCCGTTCCTTCCGTCTCATCCACGCATGTTCGACTAAAGTTTTCTTATTATTCAAATCTTTTCCTCCTTCCCGGCAGCTTCCGCCCATTGTTTATTCCATATCAACAATCTCCTGAGATTGGTATCTTATTTCTAACCGGATGCGCACGTGCAAAACATTAAGAAACAATAAAAACAGGCATATTCCTCAGAAGGAATATGCCTGTTTTATTGTTCAATGAAGCTTCATTCTGTCAGCGGACTTATTTTGATTTCACAACCGCATGCGCTGCCGCGAGGCGTGCAATCGGCACACGGAACGGCGAGCAGGAGACGTAGTTAAGTCCAAGGCTGTCGCAGAATTCAACCGTAGACGGATCGCCGCCGTGTTCGCCGCAGATTCCGAGTTTGATGTCGGGGCGGGTCTGGCGGCCAGTTCTACAGCCATCTTCACGAGTTTGCCAACGCCATCCTGATCCAGCTTCGCAAACGGATCAGATTCGTAGATTTTCTTCGTGTAATAGTCGTCAAGGAACTTTCCGGCATCATCACGGCTGAAACCGAACGTCATCTGCGTGAGGTCGTTCGTACCGAAGGAGAAGAATTCCGCTTCCTTCGCGATTTCATCAGCCATAACAGCAGCTCTCGGCACTTCGATCATCGTACCAACTTTGTAGTCGATCTTTTGCCTTTTCTTCCATAACTTTCTCCGCCGTCTCAACAACGAAGTCTTTTACATATTTCAGTTCCTTCAGGTCGCCGACGAGCAGGATCATGATTTCAGGGGACGATATCGTATTCGGTTTCTTCCGTCACTTCGATCGCAGCTTCCATAACCGCTCTCGTCTGCATCACCGCAATCTCAGGAAGGTAACCGCAAGACGGACCCCACGATGGCCAAGCATCGGGTTGAATTCATGCAGCCCTTCAATGATACCCGTCAGTTCGTCTACGTCAAGGGACATTTCTTTTGCCAGGTTCGCGATATCCTCGGGATCGGTGGGCAGGAATTCATGGAGCGGCGGATCCAGGAACCGGATCGTAACCGGATTACCCTTCATTGCCTTATAGATGCCCTTAAAGTCTTCCTTTTGCATCGGAAGGAGCTTGGCCAGAGCTTTTCTCTCTGCTCAACCGTCTTGAAACGATCATCTCGCGCATTGCAGCGATCCGGTCTTCCGCGAAGAACATATGCTCGGTCCGGCAGAGGCCAATACCTTCCGCGCCAAATTCCATTGCCTGCTCCGCGTCGTGCGGCGTATCGGCATTCGTGCGGACTTTCAGCCTGCGGATGGAGTCTGCCCAGCCCATAACCGTAGCGAAGTCCCCGTCACCTGGGCTTCCTGCGTCTCGATCGCTTCGCCGTACACATTGCCCGTGGAACCATCGAGGAAATCCAGTCGCCTTCTTTATAGACTTTACCGTCTTCCGTGGTCATCGTCTTCGCGCATTCGTCGATTCTCAGCTCACCGCAGCCTGCTACGCAGCACGTACCCATGCCGCGGGCAACAACAGCCGCATGGGACGTCATGCCGCCGCGCGCCGTAAGGATGCCTTCGGAAGCGTACATACCTTCGATATCTTCAGGCGAAGTTTCCTGCCTCGCGAGAACGACCTTGTCACCCTTTGCCGCAGCAGCCGTCGCATCATCAGCCGTAAAATACAGTTTACCTGCAGGCAGCGCCAGGAGAAGCCGGCAGCCCCTTTGCGATCGGTTTTGCTTTCTTCAGCGCGTCCGCGTTGAACATCGGACGGAGGAGCGAGTCGAGCTGCTTGGAGCTCTACCTTTAAAATCGCTTCTTCTTCCGTCAGTTTTCCTTCTTTTACGAGGTCAACAGCGATCTTAAGAGCAGCCGGAGCCGTCCGCTTGCCGTTTCTCGTTTGCAGCATGTAAAGTTTCCCGCCTTCAATGGTAAACTCCATATCCTGCATATCTTTGTAATGGTCTTCGAGGGACTGGGCAATGTTTGCGAACTGCTCATATACCTCGGGCATCTGGTCCGCGAGGTGAGAGATCGGCTGCGGCGTTCTGATACCGGCAACAACATCTTCGCCCTGCGCGTTCATCAGATATTCGCCATACAGCTTCTTTTCGCCTGTGGAGGGTTTCTTGTGAAAGCAACGCCCGTGCCGCAATCGTCGCCCATGTTGCCGAATACCATGGCCTGCACGGTAACGGCCGTTCCCCAGCTGGCCGGGATATCGTTCATGCGGCGATAAACGATTGCTCTCGGGTTATCCCAGGAACGGAATACAGCCGTTACGGATTCGAGCAGTTGTTCCTTTGCATCCTGCGGGAACTCTTCGCCCATTTCCTGCTTATAAATTTCTTTATATTTCTTGACGACTTCTTTCAGATCGTCCGCATCCAGCTCTCCGTATCCATCTTAACGCCCTTGGCGTCTTTCGCGGCCTGGAGCTGTTCTTCAAACTTTTCTTTATCGATGCACATAACAACGTCGGAGAACATCTGGATAAATCTTCTGTAGCTGTCATACGCCCAGCGAGGATTGCCGGATTTCTTAGCCATGCCCTCTACAGCAACGTCATTGAGGCCAAGGTTCAGAATCGTGTCCATCATGCCCGGCATAGAAGCGCGCACCACTGCGTACGGATACGAGGAACGGATTTTCCGGATCTCCGAACTTTTGCCCGCGATCTCTTCCGTCTTTGCCATTGCGTCATAAATCTGTTCCACTACTTCGTCGGCTATTTTTTGCCGTCTTCATAGTACTTTGTACAAGCCTCCGTGAAACCGTGAAACCCTGGGGACCGGCAAACCAAGGTTGGTCATTTCTGCCAGGTTTGCGCCTTTGCCCCCAAGAAGGTTTCTCATGGAAGCATCACCTTCTTTTAAAAAGGTATACATACTTTTTCGCCATCTAAACTCCTCCTGAATTTATATTTATTAAAAATTTTTTCACTTATTTGCGTATTAGTGCGTATAATGAAGAGCCACGTCTATTATACATGAACAAATGTAAGAAAACAACAAAAGATTACACTTTTTACAAAGATTTTTCGCGGAAACATTTCATTGTTTTCAGGCGCAATTCCATCATATTTTCCAGATATCTGCTCATAAGATCGATCACGCTTTTTGCGTCCGTCTCTCCGGCTGCGTACTGCACAATATCCTGCGGCCGGGCCTCCCATTTTTTTTCAAGGCTCAAAAGTGCGGACCGGGGTACAGAAACGGTAGCCACATGTGAAACGCATTCCCTACAGATTTCCCCTCCTTCTTCCATGGAAAAGCCGCCGGATCGCCCGGCTGCTTCGTTCCGCATACCGCACATGTGCCGATTGCCGGGAAAATACCCATCCGTTCCACAATACGGGCAAAGAAATAGGCGAGCGCCCGCGTGTGGGGAAAGCGTCCCCTGCTCCATCGAAAAAGAGCATAAATAAGGGCAAGGAACAAATCCTCGTAATCATCCGTGTTTTGCAGCAGCTTATCGGAAAGCTCGAGCATCACGCAGGCAGCGGTAAACTTGTCAAAAATCATTCTGGACACGATAGAATTCCTGCTTCACAAGCGCGGCGGTCAAAAACAGCTTATCTCCTTTTTTGTAAAACTCGTACTCACCGCATGAAAGCGGCTGCGCCGCTGTAGCGATATCGCTTTTCAGCCGCCGTGCGCCGCGCGCCTGAGCATCTAGGCGCCCATCCGAGCGCGAAAAAAGCGTCAGTATCTTATCGTAATCTTTATAGTCTGCCGTACGCAGTACAATACAATAATGCTTTTCCACAGCATTCCCTTCATTTCTTTGGCATAAGCGAAGCTATTGCCGTTCGTCGTAGCCAAGCGTCCGCAAAACCCCGGCCTTATTCCGCCAATCCGGTTTTACCTTTACCCATACCTGCAAAAATACTTTTCCACCGAACAGCATCTGCATATCCTCCCGCGCGGCTGAAGCAATTTTTTTCAGCATCCTGCCCCCGCGCCAATAATAATTCCTTTATGTGAATCCTTTTCGCAGTAGATTACCGCATCAATATTTGTAAAGGTCTCTGTCTTCTTCCCGCTCGAGTTTCTCCACAACAACACCGATCCCGTGCGGTATCTCCTTTCCGATGCTTTTCAGCGCCTTTTCCCGGATAAATTCCGCCGCAATCACCTGCTCCGGCTGATCCGTAACCATATCGGCAGGATAATACATCGGGCCTTCCACCAGATACCGCTTCAAATATTCGGCCAGCTCCGCAAGTCCAAGCTTCTCGGCGGCTGAAATACGAAAAACCGGCTTGCCGTATTTCCTCAGTATCGTTTCCTGTTCCGCCCGCGCGTTCGCCGTCCACCGCATCAATTTTGTTCAGCGCAATTACCAGCGGTGTTTCGCTGTTTGCAAGACGCGTCAGAATCTCTTCGTCCTTTTCCCGCACGCCCACCTTGGCGTCCGCTACAAATAAAACGGCGTCCACATCCCGCGCGGTCTGCTCCGCCGTTTTCAGCATAAATTCCCCAATTTGTTTTTCGGGGTCTGCAGGCCGGGCGTATCCATAAAGATCATCTGGCAGTCTTCCCGTGTAAGCACTCCTGTGATGCGGTTACGCGTAGTCTGCGGCTTTTTAGATACAATGGCAATCTTCGTTCCTACAAGTGCGTTAAGCAGCGTGGACTTTCCCACATTCGGGCTGCCCGTCAGTGCAATAAAGCCAGATTTAAATTCCATTCCATTCTCCCTCAGCGAATAATCAGTTCTCCCACCTCAAACACAAGCACTGTAATCACAACGCCCATAAGCGCCCCAACCAGCACTTCTGCAAAGGTATGTACTTTTGTTTCCATGCGGCTTTCCGCAACGATCAGGGCAAGCACCGCCGCGAAAGTCGAAGCGACCGGATCGGCGGATACAAAGGCAATGGCGGTAAATAATGCAAAAGCAAAGGCGGTATGCCCGCTTGGCATCCCCCCTTGGATATAATTCCCGCCCTTTTTCATAAAACGGGATTTCATCACAATTACGGCCACAAACACCAGCATCAGGGCCGCAAACGTAATATAAGCGGGCAGATTGTTGATGTAGCTTACCGACGCATAAGAAATTGTATACAGCTTCCGGAAAAAACGAGGTAGCCCACAACAAGCGCACTCATTGCCGCAACAAAGACACCTCCCGCCGCGACGTCCTTCGCAATACGGGCGAGCTCGTTATATTCACCTTTGGATGCGATATCCACTACCGCTTCGATTGCCGTATTAAACAGCTCGGCAAAAATACGAATGCAATCACAAGCACCAGCGCAATCATCTCAAACCGGGTAACCTGGGTAAGAAGCGCAGTAATCGTGACAACAACCGCAAGCGCAACATGGATTTTCATATTGCGTTCCATTTTAAAAAGACTGCAAAAAACCGTTGATGGCATGATTGAAGCTGTTCATCAACGATTTTTTTCGGCCTGTATTTTTTCCCGCTTTCGTTAGATTCCATCCATTTCCTGCCAATATTCACAGATTGCAGGAGCGCTTCCTGTTTTTGTGTCATGATCTTTCCTCTTCCTCGGGCGTCATGGTCGTATCCACCAGATGAAGCGTTCCGTGAAGCGCCAGAAACGCCGTCTCCCGCACAAGCCCGTGGCCGTATTCCTCCGCCTGTTCCTGTGCGCGCTCCATTGAAATAGCGATATCTCCGAAAAAGCTCTCCTTCCACATATTCCGCTTCAACCTCGTCAAGGCACTCCGCCAAGGGAGTGGAAAGCTCATATGCCGGAAAGGACAATACGTCCGTCGCCTGGTCTATCCCACGGAATTCACGGTTTAACTCCCGTATCCCTTCGTTGTCCGTAAACAGAAGATTCAGGCATGCAGGAACGCCCAGTTCCGCCTGTGCAGCGTCGAGCGCGGCACAGATTGCCGCCGAAATCTTATCTGTCACTTCAATTTTATCCTGTTCGTCAGAGAACGTTATCGTCATCTTCTGCTCCATGTATCTTGATTTCCGGATATTTGATCCGCTGGTGGTAAACGCCGTCAAAGATATTGATAAAAAGCCTCGGCGATCAGTTTCAGATCCCGCCTGTTGAGCGGTGCATTATCAAGCTGGCCTTCATCATAGCGTGCCTTAATCAATTTGTGCACCATCGCCGATATTTCCTCGCGCGACGGGCTGTCCAGGCTCTGACCGCCGCTTCCACAACGTCAGCGAGCATCACGATAGCCTGTTCCTTTGTCTCCGGCGGATTGCCTTCATACTGGAAGTCTTCCTTGTTCACATGCGCATCCTTTTCCAGCGCTTCCGCGTAAAAATACCCTACCGTTCCGCTGCCATGGTGATTGCGCACGATATCAATGATCTCGCGCGGCATTTTGTATTTGCGCAGCAGCTCTACGCCCGCAGGTACGTGATGGCGGATAACTTCCGCGCTTCGCTCCGGCGGAAGCGAATCGTGCATGTTGATATTGTTTCTTTGGTTTTCCTTAAAATACAAAGGATGCTCTATCTTACCGATATCATGGAAATAGGCGCCCACGCGCGCAAGCAGCGAGAACCCGCCCACCGCATTGCATCCGCCTCCGCAAGATTGGCAACGAGGATACTGTGGTGATAGGTGCCCGGCGCTTCAATCATCAGCCGCTTCGTCAGGGGATGTGTGGGATCGGAAAGCTCAAGCAGTTTGGTCGGCGTCGTCAGATTGAACGCATTCTCAATCAACGGCAGCACGCCAATGCTCACGATGCCGCACAGCACGCCGCTGCCCACAACCATTGCTATAGCCGAAAGCATTTGCTGTACATTGTGGACCTGATCGGAAAGCAGGGGCACCTGCAGCATCCCACCAACAGCGAAATGACAACTCCGGGATTGCCGCTACAAGCCCCGCGAGCACAAGCCGCGAACGGTAGCGCATATCCTTCAGGATGTAAACCGCAAAAAAAGCCTCCCGTCAGCATAATCAAAAGAAGCATCAGCGACGTAGTGCTGAACAGGTTTTGCCCGCCTGTCGTAACGCTCATCAAGAGCAACGACAGGAACACGCTGTATACAATCGCATTTTTAGGCGACAGTAAAACGGCGCCCAAGATGACGAACAGGAACACGGGCAGTAAGTGAATTGCCACAATCTGCGCGATCGAGGTAATTCCATAGGCCGCCGCGGTAAGGATCGCAAGAATTGCGATCTTTTGGTGTCCAATAAAGCTTACGGTTAAATACCGCGAGGAATACGGCGTACATTATAAACATCAATACAATGTAGATCGTCACCGCCGCGTACGGTTTGATCGAAGTGGATTCGGCCGATAACATTCCAAGGCTTTTTTAAAACTTCATATTGGTCGTCCGTAACAAGTTCGCCTTTGCGGACAATATTCTGCCCTTTTTTATATTCAATGGGCGTGACCATAGCCGCGACCTCGTCCCGCTTTTGCTGGGTCGCTTTTTCATCAAACACCATGTTGGGATACAGGTCGTTCGTAACGACAGCCGAGACTAACTCCTTTTTCTTCATCGGTCATGTCGCCCTGCTCCGTCACTGCGCTGATTACATCCGTTTTAGCCGAATCGATATCGTCCGCCCGTACGCCCGTATAAAGAACGTCCTGCACATGGCTGGTGATGGAATCCTTCATGTCCGTAAGCTGAGTTGAAGTCATACTAACAATCTGGTAAAGCTGCGCCGTCGTAACATATTCGGGCAAAAGGTCTTTCAGGGTGTTGACGTTGTCTTCTGTGAGAAGCGTCTCCCACTCCGTTTTCTTCGGATCGAAGGGCACGACCGCATAGGCCGTAGGAACGGCAGTGGGCTGGGCCGGGTTTGCGGCATTCGCCTGCTGCGCAGCCGTAATTTCCTGCTCCACTTCCTGCTGTTTCTTTTTCTGGTCGGCGCTATAAATTTCCTCGGCAGCGCCGCGGGCATTTTCAAATGCGGTAAAATCTTCGGAAATCTTTTTTGACAATTTGCTGTGTCGTATTCGCATCCGTGTTATAAACCGGGCCAATTTTCGCTTGTTCTTCTTCAATAACACGCTGTGTAGCCGCTTCGTCGATCACGTCGGTCGGGGCGGTGATCGTAATATCCGATATCTCTCCGCTTGTAATGTCATATGTCTGCGGCATTAGGGAGAAAAGCGCAATTGCAACGCAAATCGCAAGTGAACCAAACGCCATCAGGAGGTTCATCATTGCTTTTTGCGGAATGTTTCTTTAAAAACCATGTTCAATCCTCACATACGGTCAAACGATCGTATTTTTTTCGCCTGTTTTCATATCTCTCAAAGGCCTTTATAATATTCCTGACCAGGGATGCCGTACAACATCCTTCTGATCGAGATGAACGATTGCAATATTTTTGATGTTTTTCAGTATTTCAACTACCTTTTTAAGCCCGGATGCCCTTTCCTTCGGAAGATCTATTTGGGTAATGTCGCCCGTAACGACGACTTTGGCGTTTTCTCCAAACCGCGTGAGGAACATTTTCATCTGCTCCATCGTACAGTTTTGCGCTTCGTCCAGAATAATGAATGCATCATTCAGCGTACGGCCGCGCATATAGGCGAGCGGCGCCACTTCTATCACACCTTTTTTCCGAAAGGCGGGTATATGCGTCCACGCCCATAAAGTCGTAAAGCGCGTCATAGAGCGGACGCAGGTATGGGTCGACCTTGTTTTGCAGGTCTCCCGGTAAAAATCCGAGGTTTTCTCCCGCTTCCACCGCTGGCCTGGTCAATATGATGCGTGAAACCTGCTTATTTTTAGCGCAACAACGGCCATCGCCATTGCAAGATATGTTTTTCCCGTTCCCGCCGCCCGATACAGACGACTACCGTATTATCCTTGATCGCCTGGATATATTCCTTTTTTGCCCATAGGATTTGCATTTGATCTGCTTGCCCTTTGCCGTAATCGCCACTACGTCAGACATCATCTCGCTCACCAGCTCCTGATGTCCGTCGTATACAAGGTTCATTGCATAATTGACGGAATCTGATTAATGGTCTCGTTCTTTCCATACATCTTTTCAGGACTTCGATCACATCGGCCGCAGCCTGGACCTTTTTCGCTTCACCGGTAATGCATATCCGTTTTCCGTCGCGCGGATCGCCGTATCCGTCTCCGCTGATATAATATTGATATTCTCATCAAAATTGCCGAACACGCCGCCATTTGCTCCATGCTGTCGAATGAAATATCGATCTGTGTTTTCTGTCAAGTTTGAAAATTCCTCCTGCTTTCATACCCACATATGAATAGTATCATATTTTTTCCAAAAGCCCACACCTTATTTTATTCAAAAAAGCAGGCCTCCGCATTGTGCGAGTGGCCTGCTGCTTTTGTTTTCACATTGGAAGCTCAGTGCTTTCTTTTTCTTGCCGCTTCTGCTTTTTTTTCTTTTCTCTTTACGCTGGGTTTTTCATAATGCTCACGTTTCCTGATTTCAGCCAGAACTCCGGCTCTTGCACATTTACGCTTGAATCTTCTCAGAGCACTTTCCAGTGTTTCGTTTTCGCCTACGCGTATCTCAGACATTAATCTCCCCTCCTCCCGTACTCTGTTCCCATCCAAGATAGGAACTGGGAGTTATTTCATACCACTGTATTATAGTAAAAGCGCAGCGTTCTGTCAACAGCTAATTCCTGCTGACCATCTCCATGCCCGCCGCACGATGCGCCGGAGCCGAAAAATTTCCTGTCAAGCGGTTTTCCGCCGCAAAATAAAACTCATTCGCCGCCTGCCGCTGTGTCAGCCGGGCGGCCATTCCCATATACCGCCCGCCCAAAAGATGCATATGCAAATGGTGCACGGTCTGCCCTCCGTTCTCACCGGTGTTAAACACAAGCCGGAACCCATCCGCCGCGATCCCTTTTTCTTCGGCAATTTTCTGTGCCGCTTTCACCATCGCGTTAATATATTCAAAATCTTCACCCTTTACCTCAAGAATGCTTTTTAGGTGCTTTTTCGGTATGAGCAAAATATGTACGGGCGCCTTTGGATCGATATCCGTAAACGCATATACAAACGCATCTTCATATACCTTGTTGGACGGGATTTCGCCCGTTACTATTTTACAAAACAAGCAATCTTCCATATTTGCACTCCTTTTTCAAGATTTCTCCATACAGTATACCATTTTTATACTTTTTAACAAAACATTTTGCAGCGTACCTGGCATGCCTGCCGCACGGACACGAAGATACCTTTCGGTATATCCTTCCGCAAGGCCGTCGTCCGTTTTCCTGCTCAAACAAATACTGTTCTGCATCGGTTTCAAGAAACTGTTCCGCATATTCGCGTTCCAGTCTTTCTCCAATTTCAATCAGCTGATTCGCCCGCCCGCGGCGCACCTTCATTGGCACCGGCACTCCATTGAGGCCGCAGGCGTACCTTCACGTTCCGAATAAGGGAACACATGAATCCTGAAGAATCTACATTCCTTCACAAATGTGCACGTTTCCGCAAATTCTCCCTCAGTTTCTCCTGGAAATCCGGCGATAATATCCGTTGTGACCGCCGGCTTATCATAAGCTTCGCGTATATTGGCAATGTATTCCAAAATTGCGCGGAAGTATATTTCCGGTTCATTCTCATCAGAATGCCGTCGCTGCCGCTTTGAAGCGATACATGGAAATGCGGGCACACCTTTTCCATATTCTTTAGCTCCCGCAAAAATTCGGGTCAGAATATGCGGTTCGAGTGAGCCCAAGCGGATGCGACTGATGCCTTTGATCTCATTAAGGTCGCTTAGTACATTCAGAAGGCTTTCTCCGTTATCTTGCCCATAGGATGAAATATGAATCCCCGTGAGCACGATCTCCCGGACGCTGCGCGCCGCAAGCGCCCGGGCTTCGACAAATGCTGTCGGCGCCGCGTGAGCGCACGCGCCCGCGTACGTACGGAATGATGCAATAGCTGCAAAATTATTGCACCCTTCCTGTATTTTGATATGTCCGCGCGTAAGCTCTCCTGCCGATGAAACCGGCATCTCCTCGAATACGTTCCCTGATTTCACATACTCCGTCGATCTTTTTTCCCTGTGAGGCACTCCCTGACGATCTGCACGATTTTGCTTCGTTCTTCTGTCCCGATAACCGCGCTGACCCCTCAATTTCCAGAATTCCTTCACTGTCGCGTTGAGCAAGACAGCCGCATACGCAAATAACCGCCTCCGGATAATTTTTATGCAGGCGGCGGATCATATTCCGCGACTTTTATCTGCGGTATTCGTTACCGTGCATGTATTGACCAAGTAGACATCAGCTTCTTCATGAAATTCCGCCCCTCGAAGCCGGCTCGTTCCAGAAGCTCCACCATTGCGTTCGTATCATATTGGTTTACTTTGCATCCAAGCGTATAGGCCGCAACTCATGTCAGTTCCCCATATATTCATAAGCGATCATTGCGGCAGCGGCAAGGGCCTGCCGTTTCCGACCGGAAAATCAGCTCCCCGAGAGAGCAGGGAAACCGCTCCCGCCTCCTCGAGCAACCGTACCTCTTCCCGGGTAAAACCTCCCTCCGGTCCGACAAACAGGAATATCTCCGGCACCGCTGTTCCCGAAGCGCCTCTTTGATCGTCCTATGCTCTTCACTCTCATACGCAACCAATTTTAAACCGTTTTTTTATTTTGCAGCTCTTCCGCTGCTTTTTCAAGGGTAACAATGTCCCTACCTTGGGGAACATAGGACCGTCCGCACTGCTTCGCCGCCTCCATAGCAATACGGCTTTCGCGCTCAACAAGCTTCCCGCCGATTTCGCATCCGGCCGCTTTACGCACCGTTCGCTCAGGAACGGAACAAATGCCCGCACTCCGGCCTCGGTGCATTTTTGTATGGCATAGTCGAGATGGTCGCTTTTAATGACCGCCTGGCAAAGCGTAATTTGGACCGGCAACTCTTTGCCGGTTCTTTTTCTCAACAACCGCCACAGAAATGCTGTCCGCGTCGTTTCCAGTAAGCGTGCAATAGTAATCTATGCAAGCTTCCGTCAAACAGAATAAGCATATCTCCCTCCTGCATCCGCAGTACGCGGAAATATGCTTTGCTTCCTGTCCCTGTGACCGTAATATGTTTTCCGGTAATATCCGGCCAATAAAACGTCTCATCCTCTGTACTTACACGCGATTGCCCGCCCCTCTCCATCTTCCAGAATCTGGATCACCTTAAACCGTTTCTCCTCAAGCGATTTTCGCATCGTCATCCAACCGAATCAATAATACCCGAACAAATATACATGCCGTTTCGCTTCATATATTCCTGCGCTACGCCGTTGAGCGCAATCACCACATCCGCAATAATATTGGCGACCACGATATCCGCCTGCGTACCCTCAGGGACCTCCCGCAAGCAAATCTGATTTCTGACCTCAACCGTATCCGCGCAGCCGTTTCGCTGTGCATTCTCCCCCGTCACCGCCACCGCGACAGGATCGAGATCGAGCGCATAGACCTTTTCCG
>VOFE01000272.1_pt1 | contig 88172 bp, 135 predicted proteins | sample 5384071 | NCBI WGS metagenome assembly VOFE01 (sample SAMN12384724, study PRJNA508395) | human gut metagenome | isolation source: healthy gut D | host: Homo sapiens
GGTACAGCAACAACACGCCAAGCGCCAGCACCGACAGCACGGTAACTCCCTGCACCACCGTACAAAATTTCTGTGCGGTCCTCAAGCAAAAATGCCGCTGCATCAGGCAAAACAGTGCCTGCCCGCCGTCCAGCGAAGGCAGCGGACAAAGCTCAAACAATCCCAGCACGCAGTTGACAGCAGAAAAGGGAAATTTTCCTGCACGGTACAAAACAAGTGCCAGCAAAAGATTGACCATCGGACCCGACAGATTAATCAACAGCTCCCTGTGCAGGGAGGTCGGCTCTGCCCGTTCGATGCGCACTCCCAATGGACACAGACAAACCGCTGTGACCGACACACCGCAGACCGCCATCGCCAGCAGATGTCCCAGCTCATGCAGCAGCGCCGCACAGATACATCCGACCGCCAGACCGCTCCGGTCGAACAGCAGCGCCAGACTCAGCAGCAGAAAGAAGCCGAAATTCGCCCGGACAACCGGCATTTTGCCGGAGCGCTCATCCTCTTCATACGCACTTACCTCCAGCGATAAAAGCGGGTCTGCCTTTTTCCCCTGCACCTCAATTTCAAAGTGCAGATGCGGACCGGTGGAGATGCCGGTGCTGCCCACCAGAGCGATGCGGTCCCCACGGGAAAGCTGCTCGCCCTCTTCCGCCAAAATCTCACTGCAATGGTTGTAGGTGGTCCGCAGCCGCTCGGAGTGACGGATGACCAGATAATTCCCGTAGCTTTCGTTGTAGCCGACCGATTCCACCACCCCGGGCAAAACCGCCCGCACCGGTGTCCCCTGCGCCGCCGCAATGTCCACTCCCTTTGTGAAAATCTGCCTGCCGGCTGATTGGATGCTCCCGCCAGCCAAAACAGGAGGTCACCAATCCTGCCACCGGTGTACACAGCTGCGCACTGAGCAGGTAAGGGGCAAGGGTCGTTCCCTTGGCTGCTGCCATGCCCTTGTCGGGAAAAAGCACCGCCTGCGCCCGATTCTGTCTGCTCACTCATACCGACCACCGGCTCGGGCAGCTGCTCGGGCGAAACAATCTGTTCCGCGACAAAATCCCGAATCTCCTCCAAAATATGACCCGCTCCTCCCTGCCAAAACCCACAAAACTGCTGCCAAAGCTGCTCCATATTTTCAGTGTCAACGGACAGCGGTTGCTCCTGACAGAGTAGCCGAGCGGCATTTCTTGCAGCATCTTCATTTTCCCCGCCCAGCCGCACCGAAGCAAAAACACTCCCACCGCTGCCAGACACAGCGCCATCTGAAAGCAGAGCATTGCTGTTAGCCCTTCCTGCCGCTGTTTTTCCCTCTGTGTTTTTTCCCGATTCCTCTCCATTTTGCCTTTCCCTCCCAACGGCTGTTTGGTGACATTGTATGCTCCGGCTGTTTCCTTTATTCTCCTTCTATCAAAAGCACCCGCTTTACTTATGCAATATAAATAAACTTTATCCTCAACCAAAAAGTTTATATGTAATTATTTACATTACCTTTTTCTCTGTGCTATGATGAACCTGAGTTCTGAATCATAAGCGCAAATTGCGTCTACATAAGAAGGAGGAATCAGCACAACCATGAAAGCAATCATCAACGGCAAAGTGTTCACCGTCACCGGTCAGACCTTTGACAAGGCGACCGTCCTTGTCGACAACGGCAAGATCAAAGCTGTCGGTCCTGACATCGAGCTGCCTGAGGGCACCGAGGTCATCGACGCTTCCGGCTGCTGGGTCACCCCGGGTCTGATCGACTGTCATACCCATATCTGTAACTTCAGCGAACCCAACTCTCTGCCCGGACTTTCCGACGGCAACGAGATGACCGGTCCGATTCAGCCGCACATCCGCGCAATGGATGCTGTTTACCCCGACGATTATTCGATCGTTCCGGTCCGTGAGGCGGGCTTCACAACGGTATATTCCACACCCGGTTCGGGCAACGTCATCGGCGGCACCGGCATCTCCATCAAGCTGCGCGGTCACACCGCACAGGAAATGGCAATCCCGGGCAGCGAACAGATGAAGTTTGCCTTCGGCGAAAATCCAAAACGAAACTACGGCGCACGCAAGCAGACCCCGCAGACCCGCATGGGATTGGCTGGTCTTCTGCGCGAAACGCTCTTTAACGCCAAAAATTATTCCGATGCCCTGCTCGAGGCAGAAACCGACCCTTCCAAAGCTCCCAAGCCGGACTACCAAATGCAGGCGCTGGTTCCGGTCATCCGCGGTCAGATGCGCTGCCGGATGCACGCCCACCGCTCGGATGACATCCTAACCGCCATCAGCATCGCGGAGGAATACCATCTGGACTATGTCATTGAGCACTGCACCGAAGGCTATAAAATCAAGGACGTATTGAACGAAAAACAGGTTCGCTGTGTGATTGGTCCGCACCTGACCTCTCAAGCAAGATGGAGATTCACGGTCGTTCGCTCAAAACACCCGGCATCCTGTGCGAGCAGCCGCAGATGACCGTCTGCCTGACCGCCGACACAGGCTCCCAGACCAGCGTACTGCCTATGACCATCGGTATTTTTAATCCGCAACGGGCTTTCCTTTGAGGACGCCATGAAAGGAGTCACCATCAATCCTGCCAAGATTTTGAAGCTGGAGGACCGCATCGGTTCTCTGGAAGAGGGCAAGGACGCCGACATCGCCATCTTTGACGGTAACCCATTCGACAGCCTGACCCTGTGCCGCCTGACGATGATCGACGGCGAAATCTACCACAATACTCTGTAACGGAAGGAGAGCAGCAGAAAGATGATTGCAATTACCAACGGAAAGGTCGTCACCGTCACCGGTCAGACCTTTGAAAACGGAACGGTTTTGATAGAAGACGGAAAATCAAGGCAGTAGGACAGCAGATTGCTGTGCCACAGGACGCGCAGCTCATTGATGCCTCCGGCTGCTGGGTCACCCCGGGTCTGATTGACTGCCACACCCACATCTCCAACTTTAACGAGCCCGGCACCCTAACCGGCTCGGACGGCAATGAGATCACTGACCCGCTCACCCCGCAGGTGCGCGCAATGGATGCAGTAAACCCGTATGACTACGCCATCTCAAAGGTGCGGGAAGCCGGATTTACCACCGTTTGCATCCTGCCCGGTTCTGCCAACGTCATCGGCGGCACCGGCATCGTCATCAAACTGCGCGATGTACAAAGCGCAGAGGAAATGATCATTCCGGGAACCGAACAGATGAAATTTGCCACCGGCGAAAACCCGAAGCGTTGCTACGGTCCTGACAAAAGAGCCCGATGACCCGCATGGGTGTCGCTGCGGTGATGCGCGGTGCGCTGTACAAGGCAAAGGTCTACTCCGACCGCCTCAAAGCAGCCGAAACTGACCCTTCCAAAGCACCTGAGCCGGACTTCAAGCTGGATGCTCTGGTTCCGGTGGTACGCGGTGAGATGCGCTGCCGTATCCATGCCCACCGCTCGGACGACGTGCTGACCGCTGTTCGAGTAGCCGAGGAATTCCACCTGGACTACACCATCGAGCACTGCACCGAAGGTCACATGATTGTCGATGCGCTCAAACGTCACAATGTCCGCTGCACCATCGGTCCATACCTCTGGCAGCCGTACAAACAGGAGCTGTGGAACATGAAAATGGAAAACCCTGCTATCCTGGCAAATGCAGGCGTTCCGATTTCGCTGACTGCCGACACCGGCTCGCAGACCGCTTATCTGCCGGCTACCCTCGGTCTTTTGATGCGCCGCGGTCTGAGCGAACAATCCGCCTTTGAGGGCATCACCATCAATCCTGCCCGCACCCTCCAGCTGGGGACCGTGTCGGCTCGCTGGAAGAAGGCAAAGATGCCGACATCGCCATCTTTGACGGACATCCGTTCAGCAGCCTGTCTGCCTGCCGCATGACCATCATCGACGGCAAGATTGTCCACGACACCCTGACCAAATAAATTTTACACAATCAAAAAGGCGTTCTGTGTTACCACAGAGCGCCTTTTTGTTTCATTTTTTACTGCTGTGCTGTCGGCTCTGCCTTTAAACGCAGGGTCGCACTGATAGGATAGTGGTCGGACGGATAGGCTCCGTCAAAGCTGCTGGTATCCACCGAAGCGTTGACGATTTCAAAATCATCCGACACAAAGATATAGTCGATGGGCTTAAACTTCTGCTTGATTTTTCCCTTAAATCCGTGGTAGGTGTTGCCAATCAGCTGTTCGACCGAATCGTAAATGTCCTGCAAGCGGACATCCTGATAGCCGGACAGATTTTCCCGCATCATCCGCACCGCCTTGCTGTTGGGCTTGGCATTAAAGTCACCCATCACAATGGTCGGCAGCGGGTCGGTCTGGTTGGCGTTGTGAATCTGTTCGAGAATCAGCTTGGCTCCAAACGACCGCGCCAACGGGGAAACGTGGTCAAAATGGGTGTTGAACACCCGCAGGCGCCGACCGCTCTTTTGAGCTTGACCTCCGCTACTGTGCAGATTCTGGGGTAAACGGCAAACATTGCGCGGCTGGGCGTTTCCGGCTTTTGGAAAGCCAAAAGGTCCTGCATCGGGATACCTCGACTGGTCGTTTTTGATAATGATGTCCGAGTGCTCATCGTTGTTGGGCTTTTTACCGCTCAAACGACCTCTGCCGAAAATGCTGTACCCATCCAGCAGCTCCTTGAGGTCCTTGCGCATATTGGGCAAAAACTCCTGCACTCCGATAATCTCCGCATTGGACTGTTCAATCACTTTGGCAGCAAGCTCTTTACGGGTTTCCCAGCGATTTTTGCGCTGCGGACCAAAATCCCGCCGGAGATTAAAAGAGACGACCTTTATTTCTTCTGCGTGTGTCATAGATAAAGCCATTGGTATCATTCTCCCTTCCATGCTTCTCCCGGCGTTTTTCCCGAGGATCTATCTTTATTATAGCACAGTTTTTTGATTTTAAAAGCGACTTTTCATTACAAATGGTATAAATTCTGTAAAATTTATCATACTTCCGGCTCCAGCAGACCGTAGCGGTCCACAATCTGGCGAAAAATCGGGGAAGCGACCTGTCCGCCGTACTCTCCGCCTTCAATGAGAACGACTGCGGCATAGCGCGGCTGCTGCGCCGGAAAGAAGCCGGCAAACCATGCGTGTACCACCTCTTCCCCGTCCTCATCCAAAATACCGGTCTGCGCCGAGGCGGTTTTTCCTCCCGCTCCTCCCTGCTGCGGCTTTGCCATCGTCGCACTGCCCTGCTCGACCACTCCAATCATATCCTCCCGCAAAATCCGCGCGGTCCTCTCGCTGAACACCCGCACCGGCGCTGTCTGCTGCTGTGGCTCAAGGGTGCTGCCGTCTGTGGTGCTGCCCAGTACCAGCTTTGGACTGACTGCCAGTCCTCCGTTTGCCACTGCGCTGACCATCGCTGCCACCTGCACCGGCGTTGCCGTCAGCTTGCCCTGCCCAAAGGAAAAGTTGGCAAGCTCGTGCGGACTGGCAAGCTCCTCCAGCGAGGGCAGGGTGCCCTGCCGGGCGATGATGCCCTCGGCAAGGACCGTTTCCTGTCCAAATCCCAGTGCCTGCGCCATCCCCAGCAGCGCCTGTGCGCCTGCCTTCTGTCCCAGCTTGATAAAATAAGGGTTGCAAGACTGCTCGATTGCCCGGCGCAGATTGCTCTGCCGATGACCGGCGTGATTGTGGCAATAGAAGATGCGCCCTGCCACCGTCGTTCCACCCCACAATCGACCGAAAACTCGGAGGAATCCCCTGCTCGAGTGCGGCTGCTGCCACCGCCAGCTTAAAGCTCGAGCCGACGCAGTAAGGCATCAGCGCCCGGTTGATCAGCGGCTTTCGCTCATCCTTGAGCGCCGATTCCAAACGATACGGGTCATAGTTTGGAAAGCTGGCACAGGCAATCAGCTCGCCGCTGTCCACCTCCATCACCACCACCGCACCGCGGTCGATTCGGCTTCCCACCTGCTCGACAATCTGCTGCATCCGGCTATCCAGCGTCAGCACCACTCCGTCCTTTGGCGGATGTGCATTTCCCTCCAGTTGCATCCTTCCCTGCTCCAGCGCGCGTCCCAGCGCATCCACCGGCAGCGCACCCGCACCGGCTCACCTGCTTTTTTCCAGCCGGCTGTCAAATGCTCGCTCGATGCCGGTCAGTCCCTTTCCTTCGCTGTCCCGGTATCCCAGCAGATGCACCGCCCGTTGTTCTGTCGGGTCGTGCGGCAGACGGGCAGCCGTCGTGATATTTTCCACATCCTGCGAATACACCTTCTCCCGCTCGCCGTCCTTGCCGGTGATGTCCAGCAGAAAGGGGGTCCCCTGTGCAATCCGGTCCAGTGCAGCACGGCGGGCAGTTCCTTCTATTTGTTTAGCGCAATCCTGCGCTGCCTGCGGTGGGCAGCACCGCTATCAGGTCGTGCTGCTCGGTATCGGTCAGCGGCTGCATCCGGCGGTCATAAATCCTGCCGCGTGTTGTGGTGACCGTCAGCGTATAGCTGCTCTGTTCGGCAGCTGCCTGCTGCAATCCGCTGCTCATGCTCAATAGATAAATGCGCATCAGCAGCAGACTGCACACCGCCAGCATCCCGCAAAAAATCCAAACGATTTTCCAATCTGCCTTGTCTGTTCTGCTCATCTTTTTTCCCTCCTCTTTTCTTCTGAAAGTATGGGACATTTTTGCCGCGCTATCCACCCTTGTGGCCTTTTATATCAAAAGATGTGAAGAAACCTTTACATTTTTTTCATTTTCCCTTTTCCTTTTTTTCAAATTGTGCTAGAATAGATGCAGCTTTTTGTAACAGTCAACTGTCAAAGCACAGAAAAGAGGGTTTTCTTATGAAGATAAAAATCATCGACGTTCCCCTGTACTATGGGTGCGACAATCCCGGCACTCACCTGGGACCGATGGCATTTTCCAAAAACAATATTTCATCGCTTGCAGAACGGTGCGGAAACCAGTCAGCGGGATCTCGCTGATTGGCATTCCGCCTAAACCGGAAAATAAAAATACCGAACCGACCATGAAATATCTCGAGGAGGTCACTGCCACCTGTCGCCAGCTGGCGGACAGCGTGCAGGAAGGCTTTGCAAAGGGAAGCTTCCCTTTGTTGTCGGCGGCGACCACTCGCTGGGAATCGGCTCGATTGCCGGTCTGTCCCGCTGCATCCCCGCTGACCAGCTCAGCGTTGTCTGGATCGATGCCCACACCGACATCAACACTAACCTCACCTCCGAATCCCACAACATCCATGGTATGCCTCTGGCTGCCTGTCTGGGACTGGGTGATAGCCGACTGTATGAAACCACGGGGTCTGCCTCCCCTTTCCTGCTGGCGCAGAATTTGTTCTACATCGGCTCCCGCAGCGTGGACGAGGGAGAGGAGGTTATCCTGGCAGAAAACAACATTCGCACCATTCGCATGCCACAAATTCAGCAGAATGGCATCGAGGCGTGCTGCCGCGAAATTTTGCAGCAGATCAACACCCCTTACATCCACCTGAGCTTTGATGTGGATTTTATGGATGCTGCGGAATTTTCTGCCACCGGTCTGCCGATTCCCGATGGTCCTTCCATCGAGCAGACCCACCAGGTGCTGCGCATCCTCTTCTCCGATCCGCGGGTTTGCTCGGCAGATTTTGTCGAGTACAGCCCCAAGCACGACCGTAACGACCAGGGACTGCACACCTGCCTGTCCCTGATGGAAAATATCTTTACCAGCCTTGCACAAAGCCACCGTTAAAAAACGGGCGACCGAAGGAAATCCTTCGGTCGCCCGTTTTCATGCGCTTTTTACAAAACGCCTGCGTTTATTCTTCTGTCTTGAGCAGAGGCAGCGGAGCTAAGAAGATAATATCCTTGCGCTCGGCTGCATCTCCTTCTGCCAGCACAGCGGACCTGCCCACAATGTTGCCGCCCGCTTTTTCGGTCAGCTTTTCCAGTGCGTGCAGCGATTCACCGGTGCTGATGACATCGTCCACCAGCAGGACCTTTTTGCCTTTGAGGTACTCCATGTCCTCGCCGGAAAGATACAGCTTCTGCATACCGTTGGTGGTAATCGAACGAACGTCCACCTCGACGGCGTTCTTCATGTACAACTTTTTGCTCTTTCTGGCAAGGATGTACCGTTTTCCGCTCTGGCGGGACATCTCATACGCCAGCGGGATTCCTTTGGACTCAGCTGTCAGCAGGACATCATGCTCCGGCACCCGTTTGAGCAGCTCGGTCGCACAGGCAATCGTCAGCTCTACATCGGAGAACATCACAAATCCGGCGATGGAAACGCCGTTTCCCAGCGGGCAGACCGGCAGCTCCCGCTCCAGACCCGCTACTTCCAGATGATAAGTTTCCATTTTCTTTCTTCCTTTCCTTCTCTGTACAGGATTATACCTGCCAGTTCATCTCTTTGCCGCCCAGCACATGGAAGTGCAGATGCTGCACCGTTTGACCCGCATCAGCACCGCAGTTGGAGATGACACGGTACCCGTTTTCGATCCCTGCCAGCTTGGCAAGCTCTCCCAGCTTCTGGAAGATGTAGGCGACGATGGCACTGTTGTCAGCATCGATGGCATCTACACTGGCAATGTGCTGCTTTGGAATGACCAGGAAATGTGCACGGGAGCAATCGGCGAAATATCGTAGAACGCCAGAATCTTCTCATCCTCGTACAGCTTCTTGGATGGGATTTCCCCATTGATGATTTTACAGAACAGACAATCGGACATAAGATGACCTCCCTGTAAATAAAGCTCCGGCAGCGGCTCCTGTCGGCAGATGCTGCCGGAATGTATAAATTAATATTTATTTGACCATGCTTTCCAGCATCTGTGCTACCGATTCCAGCACCTGCTCGGCTTTGGACAGGTCGGCAACGCCGCCCATTGCGCTGTCAGGACGTCCGCCGCCTTTGCCGCCCAGCTGTGCGGTGATTTCTTTGATCAGCTTGCCTGCGTGTGCGCCTGCCTTGACTGCCTCGGCGCCGCAGACTGCCAGCACGCTGGATTTGCCCTCGTTGGACGCTGCAAACACAGCAACCACGTCTGGAGCATCTGCTTTGACCTGGTCACCCAGGGTGCGCAGGCTGTCAGGAGCGGTGTCCTTGAGGACTGCATGGATATAGCGTACACCCTTGACCGAAACGGTGTTGGCAAACAGTTCCTGTACCTTGCTGTTGGCAATCTGTGCCTGGAGCGATTCAATCTCGCGGGACTGTGCTTTGAGTTCCTTTGCAACCGACTGTGCCTTGGCAACAACCTCTGCCTGACCGGCAGCCTTCAGCTCGGAAGCAACTGCGCCGATGACCTGCTCGGCGTTGTCCAGCAGCTCCAGCACGCCCATGCCGGTGGCAGCTTCGATACGTCTGACGCCTGCTGCTACCGAGGACTCGGAGATAATCTTGAACACACCGATCTGAGCGGTGTTCGGCACATGGGTACCGCCGCAGAACTCGACCGATTCACCCATAGTGCATACGCGGACGACGTCGCCGTACTTTTCACCGAACAGAGCCATTGCGCCCTTGTTCTTTGCCTGCTCGATTGGCAGCTCCTCGACCTGAACCGGGTTTGCAGAAAGAATCATCTGGTTGACCAGATGCTGTACCTTTGCAATCTCCTCGGAGGTCATCGCAGAGAAGTGGCTGAAGTCGAAGCGGCAGCGGTGCTCGTCGTAGTAGGAACCGGCCTGATGGACGTGGGTGCCCAGCACCTCGCGCAGCGCCAGCTGCAGCAGGTGGCAGACCGAGTGGTTGGACATGATGCGGCGGCGGCGCTGCTCGTCTACCTTTGCAGATACGGTATCTTTGGTGGACAGGCTGCCTGCGGTCATAGTGCCGATGTGCATAAAGTGACCCTCGTGGTCCTTCTTGGTGTTTTCGACGGTGAAGATATTCTCCCCGTTGACCATCACACCGGTATCGCCGACCTGACCACCCGACTCTCCATAGAAGGAGGTCGCGTCCACAATCAGGGTCGCCTGCTGTCCTTCCTCCACGCTGTCAGCAAAACTGCCGTCGCGGACGATGGCAAGGATGTTTGCTGGCTGCTCCAGAGTGGTGTAACCGGTGAACTGGGTCGGAGCCACCGCTGTCAGGTCGATGCTGTCGGTGCTCCAGCCGCTGACGTCCTTGCGCGCTTCTCTTGCGCGTACCCTCTGCTCGTTCATCAGACGGGTAAATTCTTCCTCGTCGATGGTGATGTTCTGCTCTGCAGGATTTCACGGGTCAAATCAATCGGGAAGCCAAAGGTGTCGTACAGGCGGAACGCATCCTCGCCGCTGAGTACGCCGCCTTTTCCGTCAAAAGGAAGCCATCATCTGCTGCAGCTGCTCCATACCCCTGGTCAATGGTCTTCTGGAAGCGCTCTTCCTCCGCCTTGATGACCTTCACGATGTAGTCCTCATTTTCACGCAATTCCGGGTATGCCGATTCGTTTTCGGCAATCACCGTTCTGGCTACCTCGTACAAAAATTCTCCTTCGATGCCCAGCAATCTGCCATGACGTGCCGCACGGCGCAGCAGACGTCTTAACACATAGCCTCTGCCCTCGTTGGAAGGCAGGATGCCGTCGCCAATCATGAAGGTGGTGGAACGGATGTGGTCGGTGATGACACGCAGAGAGATGTCGGTCTTTTCATCCTGCTTGTAGGAAACATTTGCAATGCGGCAGATGTGCTTCATGATGTTCTGCACGGTGTCTACCTCGAACAGGTTGCCTACATTCTGCATGACGCAGGCAAGGCGCTCCAGACCCATACCGGTGTCGATGTTTGGTTTTGGCATCCGCTCGTAATGTCCGTTGCCATCCGAGTCGAACTGAGAGAATACCAAGTTCCAGATTTCCATGTAGCGGTCGCAGTCGCAGCCGACCTTACACTCCGGTCTGCCGCAGCCACAGCTTTCGCCGCGGTCAAAGTAAATTTCCGAGCAGGGACCGCAAGGACCGGAGCCATGCTCCCAGAAGTTGTCCTTCTTTGCCAAAGCGAACGATGCGCTCCGGCGGGATACCTACCTTTTTGGTCCAGATTTCTGCCGCTTCATCGTCCTCTTCATAGACCGAAATCCACAGCTTGTCCGCCGGAATTTCCAGGACGCCGGTCAAAAATTCCCATGCCCATGCGGTTGCCTCTACCTTGAAGTAGTCGCCGAAGGAAAAGTTGCCCAGCATCTCAAAGTAGGTACCGTGGCGGTCATCGTGTCCTACGCTGTCGATATCCGGTGTGCGGATACACTTCTGGCAGGTGGTCACACGGTGATTTGGCGGTGTTTCCAGTCCCAGGAAGTATTTTTTCAGCGGCGCCATGCCGGAGTTAATCAGCAGAAGGCTCTTGTCATTCTTTGGCACCAGAGAGGCGCTTGGCAGTCTGGTGTGACCCTTGCTTTCAAAGAAGGATAAGAACTGCTCGCGCAGCTCATTGAGTCCTGTCCATTTCATCGGTCATCATTCTCCTTTTTTCTTTTGTCGATTGAATAAACGGTCGGGCAGAACGGGAAAAAAAAAAAGCCCCCGTCCCGCACATTGGGACGAGGGCTTTGAAAACTCCCGTGGTACCACCCAAATTGCAGGACAAGCGCCCTGCCACTTTCAGACTTCCAGTAACGCCGGAAATGCGTGCAGCTCCTCGCTGCCGGCTCCAAGACGGCTTTCCTGCTCTGCAAACAACGGCGGGACCTTTCAGCCTGCGAATCCCTTCTCTGTCAGCCGCGCAAAAACAGGATTGATCTTTTCTCTGCCTGTTTACGCTTCAAATTATAAGCCTTCTGCTTGCCGCTTGTCAAGAGCGTTTTCTCCTGTCAGGGTGTAAAACAGCTCCAGCAGGGCAAATTTCGGCTCATACTGCGGTCTGCGCTCCAGCACCTTCAGCTGCTCGTCCGAAAATTCTGCCGCGGGCTGCACTGCTGTCGGGATGCACATCTGCGGAAACAGCACACACCACCAGTTGTGCCCCTTCGCCCTTGCCGATGGTAAAGCGCACTGCCTGATAAACGCCCGCCGGCATAGTGAAATCCTCATATTCCCGGGTGTCAAAATACATTCTGGTCAGATATGCTGTGACCTTCTGGTCGCTGCCGCTGCGCCAAACCTCCTGCTGCGCTGCCTGCTCCAGCTGACTGAGCAGCTGCTGTGTCTGTTCGACCAGCTGCGGCAGCTCGGTGCAGTTTTCTCCCAGTCCCAGCTGCTGCGCCGTTTGCAGCACCTGGTCCCGCACCCGCAGCTTGAGCTGCTGGTCGCTCTCGCTGTCGGAGTTGGCAAGGATGTGTAGCCGCAACACCCCATCGTACAGCTGGCTGCATCCCTGTGCAAAGCTCTGCCCGTCCGCCATCGTCCACACAAACAGCGCTGCCAAAAGACAACCGCCGTCAGCGCCAGCGTGTTTCTGTGCCAAAACCGGCTGACCCTGTTAATCCATCGTCCCTGTCTTGTATAATCTGTGCATTTTTTCTCCGTCAAAGCCTCTTCCCCGCTTTCTTTTGTGATACCTTCAGTGTTGCCGGATTTTTCCTTTCCTATACGCCCTTGTTTTCCAAAGATTTTTCAGAAAAACACACAAACTTTCTCAATCACAGCAGACAATCCTTCATAAAAATGGTATAATACCGGTATCGTTTGAAGTTATTGGATGATTTGGAAATGGAGTGAATCTAAAATGTATATGAACCTCTTTTGACAGCCACGTCCATTCGGACAATTCGCACGACGGGGAACATTCCATCACCTTTCTGTGCGAAAATGCCGAGCAAAAAAATCTGATGGGACTGTGCATCACCGACCACTATGAACTGGACCAGAACCTTGCCCAGGCAGACCTGTGCCTGCGCAATTCTTTTATGGAAACTGGAAAAGCCCGCCAGGCGTTCGACTACCGTCTGGTGGTCATGAACGGCATCGAGATGGGACAAGCCATCCAGAACAAGGAAAAGGCACAGGAGATTCTGCGCCGCTACCGCTTCGACTTTGTCCTTGGCTCGCTGCACTGCATCCGCGGGATGGACGATTTTGCCTACATCGACTTTTCCGACCTGGATGTGGATGTCATCCTCACCCGCTACTTTGAGGAGATACTGGAGCTGTGCCAATGGGGACAGTTTGACTCCCTTGCCCATTTGACCTACCCGCTGCGCTACATCACCGGACAGTACCACATTCCGGTGGATCTGTCCCGCTACGATTCCATCATCGACGAAATCCTGCGCACCCTTGCCCAAAAGGGTCTGGGACTGGAAATCAACACCGCCGGACTGCGCAGAGAGATCGGGCAGACAGCTCCGACCCTGCCGTACATCAAGCAGTTCCGCCAGCTGGGCGGAGAGATTTTGACCTTCGGTTCGGATGCACACCGCGCACAGGACCTGGGAGCCGGCTTAGATACCGCCATCGAGATGGCAAAGGAAGCCGGATTCTCCTACTTTGCCTTCTTTAAAAAACGCGAGCCGCGGATGCTCAGCCTGCGTTAACATCTGCTGCCGGAGGAACTTTGATGCAAACAACCAATTCTAAACCATTTGCGCCGGTCGCCCTTGTGCAGGCGCAGCAGTATGACCCCTGCGCTGATTGACCGCGCGGTGGAGCGGCTGCTGGAGCTGCTGAACATTCCCAGCGAATGGTTCTGCGGCAAACGGGTACTGATTAAACCCAATCTGCTCATGCGCCGCCAGCCGCAGGAAGCCACCACTACCCACCCTCTGCTGATAAAATCATTGGCAGACTGGCTGTACCGGGCAAAGGCAGCGCAGGTCATCATCGCCGATTCCCCGGGTGGATTGTACACCCCTGTTGCCCTGCGCGGTATCTACCAGACCTGCGGGATGCAGCAAGCTGCCGAACAAAGCGGCGCTGTGCTCAATTTTGATGTCGGCTACCAGACGGTCGCTGCCAAAGACGCCTGCATCTGCCGCGAATTTAACCTCATCCATCCGGTGGTGCAGGCAGATTTGATTCTGTCGGTCGGCAAGCTCAAAACCCACTGCATGACCGGACTTTCCGGCGGGGTCAAAAATTTGTTCGGCTGCATCCCCGGTCTGCAAAAGCCGCAGATGCACTACCGCTTTCAAAATACCGGCGACTTCTGCTCGATGCTGGTCGACCTTGCCCAGACGGTTGCTCCTGTACTGACCATCATCGACGCGGTGGATGCCATGGAGGCAACGGACCCTCCGGCGGAACGGTTCGCCACACCGGCTGCCTGATTGCCAGCCGCAGTCCATTCTGTCTGGACCTCTTTTTTAAGCCGCCTGATTGCCCTAAAGCCACAGCAGGCGCCCACCGTACTCCACAGCATCCGCCGCGGCTTGTGCCCGGACGACCCTTCCATGCTTAGGGTGCTCAATCCCGATTCGCTGCCGCTGACCATTCCCGACTTTGTCCACCCGCAGTCCAAAACGGTGGATTTTTCCGGCAACCTTCCACCCCCTTTCTTCGACCGGCGGTGCAAAAAGCTGCCAAGCTGCTCTCTCCTCGACCGGTTATCGACCCGGAAAGGTGCATCGGATGCGGCAAATGCGCACAAAGCTGTCCGGCACAGATTATCCGCATCCAAGAGCACAAGGCAAAGATTCAGCGCGGTTGTATCCGCTGCTACTGCTGCCACGAGATGTGCCCGGTCAAAGCCATCCACATCCGTGGCAGAGTATAAATTTCCTTTTTGGGAGGTATTTTCATGCAATCAATCACCGTCCATTCCCCCTGCAAAATCAATCTTTCGCTGGACATCGTCCGACGGCTTCCCAACGGCTACCATGGGATGGATATGGTGATGCAGACGGTGGACCTGTGCGACACACTGACGGTATCGCTGCACAGCGGCTCGGATATTCAGATGACCTGCACCGGTCCCGACAGCAAGCCTCTGCCGTTGGCGTGCGACGACAGCAACATTGCGGTGCGCTGCACCCGCGCTTTTTTGAGCATTGCGGATTTTCTGCCCTGCCCTGTTCGGTCGTTATTCATCTGGTCAAGCGCATCCCGATGATGGCGGGTCTGGGCGGCGGCAGCGCTGACGGAGCCGCTGTGCTGGCTGCTTTAAATCATCTGACCCAAAGCGGTCTTTCTTTGGAGCAGCTCGAGCAGATTGCCGTCGGATGCGGTGCGGACATCCCCTTCTGCCTGCGCGGAGGGACCCAGCGTGCACAGGGGATCGGCGAAGATTTTTCCCCGCTTTCTCCCATGCCCGACTGTCCTATCCTCATCATCAAGCCGCGCTTTGGCATCAGCACCAAGGATGCCTTTGCCCGCAGCGACAGCACTGCATTTTCCCATGCGCAGGTCCAAAGGATGTGTCAGGCGCTGGATACCGGCTCGGTACTGCCGATTGCCGACTGTCTGCAAAATGTGTTTGAGCAGCTTTGCTCTGCCGATGAACAAAAGGTGCTGCATCAGGCGCGGCAGTTCCTGATACAAAACGGCGCATTGGGCGCACTGCTCTCCGGCAGCGGCAGCGCTTTGTTCGGTCTGTTTGACAACGAAGCCGCCGCCTGCGCTGCCCGCTCCGCTTTGCAGGACCACCCGCTTCTGGAAGGGGTCTTTTGTGCCGTCCTCTCCCCTTTGGCGCATTTGAAGCTGTCAGGAACAGCCTGCGCAATCCATCATAGAAAGGATGTTTGTTATGAATTCTGTCATCCGCCTGTGCTGCTGTGTCAACCGCATCATCAGCGGCAACCCGCAGTTTTGCTGTGATTCCATCACCGACCTGCTGGAGGAAAACGAATCGCTCCATGCGGACCTCTCGCTCTTTCCACGCCTTGCTCTGTGTCCGCCGTCCTCCGGCAATCTTTTTGTATAATTCCGCTGTTTCTCTCCCAGTGCGAGCAGGCGCTCGACCAACTGCGCCTTGCCAGCAGCAAAAATTCCTCCTGCATCATCGTCGGTCTGCCCAAGCGCATCGGCGGTCAGGTGATGGATGTCATCGCCGTCATCCAGAACGGTGAGCTGCTTGCCCTGTTGCCCGCCTGCGGCTCCGGTATGCTCAGCAGCGCCGACCCGCTTTTGGGCTACTGGGAAAACTGCCCGCAGGAAAAACTGTTCGGTTGGGACACCCTGTTCTGCTGCGGGGATCTGCGTTTTTTGCATCTGCCCTTGCCCGGTGCAAGAACTGCCGCTTCATCTGCCGCGTTTGGCAAAAACCGGCTGCCATGCGGTGCTGGTGCCCAGCTACCAGCCGGTTACCGCCGAAACCAATCAGCGTCAGCTGCGTCTGGTGCAGGCTCTTTCGAAAGCTTTGGCATCGCCATTGTCCTGGTGCGCGGCGGTCAGGGGACACCTCCCATCCCGATGCTTACCCGGGACACGCCCTCATCTGCGAATGCGGTCAGCTGCTCGCTGATTGTACCGGCAGCACCGCAGGAGAAAATATCCATGCGCTGGAAAGCTTCTGCGTTGCCCGCGACCTTGACTGCGACATCCTCAACGCCTGCCGCCGCTTTGCTTCCTGCACGCCTGCAAACATCCTGCTGACCGAAAGCGACGGCAAAAGGGTCTGATGCGCACCGTTGCCGCCGACCCTTTCCTGCCTGCCGACGAACAGGAGAGCTGCGCGTATCTGGATTGCCTGTTCGATTTGCAGGTGCAGGGACTGGTTGCCCGCGTTGCCAACACCGGTCTGCACCGTCTGGTGCTGGGCGTGTCCGGCGGATTGATTCCACCCTTGCGCTGCTGGTCTGCCATCAGGCGCTCAAGGAGCTGGATTTGCCTGAAAACAATCTGATTGCCATTACCATGCCCGGCTTTGGCACCACCGACCGCACCTACTACAACGCTCTGAGCCTGATTTCCGCTTTGGGAGCCGACAACCGCGACATCTCCATCAAAGCGTCGGTCCTGCAGCATTTTGAGGACATCGGACACGACCCATCGGTGCGGGATGTCACCTATGAAAACGCACAGGCGCGCGAGCGCACCCAGATTCTGATGGATGTGGCAAACAGCTGCCGCGGACTGGTGGTCGGCACCGGCGATATGTCCGAGGATGCGCTGGGCTGGTGTACCTTTGGCGGGGACCACCTTGCCAGCTACAATGTCAACGTCTGCCTGACCAAGACGATGATTCGTCGGATGGTCACCCACCTGTGTTCCCGCTTCGATGAACAAATCAGCTCCATCCTGCACGACATCGTGGATACTCCGGTCAGCCCGGAGCTGCTGCCGCCCGACGAGAGCGGGAAGATTCAGCAAAAGACCGAGGACATCCGGGCAACTATGCGCTGCACGACTTTTTCCTGTACTATCTGCTGCGCTACAACTTCCCGCCGCGCAAGCTGTACTACTATGCTTGTCTTGCCTTTTTCCGGCGAGCTGTCGGCAAGCTACATTCTGGAAAAACTCAAGCTGTTCCTCAACCGATTCTTTGCCGGTCAGTTTAAACGCAGCTGCACCCGGACAGCGCCCGCATCACCGACGTCAACCTTACCTGCTGGTCCATCCCGTCGGACGCTTCGGCACAATCGCTGCTGTGCGACCTTGATGAAATCCGATAAGAACCGCTTCTTTTCACCCTGTCCTGCCTTTTGGGGTTTGGACAGGGTTTTTTTGCTGCGGCAGGGTGTGAAAAATTGCCCGCTGCACCGTTTACATCCCTCCAGAAAAAAGGTATAATAAAAGTGTATTTGTTTTATCACGCTATTTGTAAAAAGGAGGAGAGGCTTTGTCCTTTCTTATCGATCGCACCCGCCTGTTGACAGCGGCTGTCCTGCTGCTGTTGTCCCTTTCGTTGACCGGCTGCACGCGGATACAGACCTCCATCGAGGACCTGATGAGCCCGCCGGTGCTGACCGAGGAGCAGGCACAAATCCGCGATGCCCTTGCGCGGGTATCCGGCGAAACGGAGCTGAAGTACAAATATCCGCAAAACGGAGAGTACCGTTCTTCCTTTATTTTTATGACATCGACGGGGACGGCATCGAGGAGGCGGCTGTCTTTTACCAGAGTGCCTCCAAGGGAGATGCCACTGGATCAACATCCTCGACCAGGTGGAGGGAGAGTGGATTTCCGTCTGTGAAGCTCCTGCACCCGACAGCACCGCCAACATCGACTTTGTTTCCTTTGAACATCTGACCGACCCGCAGACCATCAACATCGTCATCGGCTGGGAGGACACCCGCAGCAGCAAGACCGCCATCGCCTACCGCTACCAAAACGGCAGGCTTACCTCCATCTTTGAGCGGGATTACGCGGAGATTGCCATTGCCGACTTAGACTCCAACGGGACCACCGACCTGTGTCTGCTGACTCCGCAGGCGCAGTCCACCCTGCTCTTTTTGGCGTGCAGCACCGACAGCGGCTTTGAAACGGTGGATTCTCTGACTCTGCCGCACGGCATCGTCAGCTTCGACAGCATCTTAGCCGGCAGGACCGCCAACGGTCAAACAGCTCTGTTCCCTGGACAGCACTGTCGACCTGTACGACACCTCCTTCCAGATTACCGACGTCATCTCTGCCAGGCGGCGGAGGACGGCAGTCCGGCTCTGGTCAACCTGCTGGACAACGAAAACCTGTCGCTGTCCAAGCTGACCCTGCGCCCGATGCAGAATCTGTTCTGTCGGGACATCGACAACGATTCCATCATCGAAATCCCCACCGCCTCCACCTTGCCGGGGTATGAGGATATGCTCGACGAGGATGCGCTGTATCTGACCACCTACAACATCCTGACCCCGAACGTGCAGCTGACACCCGAACACAGCGGCGTCATCAACACCCAGCACCGCTATATGCTTGCCTTTCCGCAAAACTGGCTGTCCGGCAAGGTCAGCGCAGTCATCCAGCCGGAAAACGGGGAACTGACCTTTTTGCATACAACGGTGACATCATGGACACCTCCACCCCTCTGCTCAAACTGCGGGTCTACTCGGTCAAGGACTACCACGACAAGTTTGACAACGACTACTTCCAGCTGATTGGGCAAAAGGGCTTGTTTGAATATTACGCATACGTCGTCCCTTCTCAAAGCGAGCTTGCTATCACCCAGCAGCAGCTGCGCGAGGAGATGTTCTCCTTTTGGATTGACCTTTTTATTGAGAAGAAAGGAAGGTTTTGCTATGAAAAGAATTCTGGTTGCGGAAGATGAAGACGTCATCCGGGATTTTGTGGTCATCAACCTGCGCCGCTCCGGCTATGAGGTGGTCGATGTGCCCAACGGCGACGAAGCACTGCGGGTGTTTGACGAAAATAACGGCAATTTTGACATCTGCCTGCTGGACATCATGATGCCCGGCAAGGACGGCTTTACCGTCTGCAAGGAGATTCGCAAGCGTTCTTCCACCGTCGGCATCATCATGCTCTCGGCAAAAAGTCAGGAGATGGACAAGGTGGGCGCGTTGATGTTTGGCGCCGACGACTATGTCACCAAGCCTTTTGGACCGGCAGAGCTGGTTGCCCGCGTGGACGCGCTGCACCGCCGGGTCAACATGGTGGCTGCTAAACCCATCGAGGACCCAAACGAGATTCGTTCGGGACCGTTTGTGCTCAACGAGCGCAGCCGCACCCCTGACCAAAAACGGCAAGAACATCGACCTGACCCAGGTGGAATTTCAAATCATGGAATGTTTTTAAAGAATCCCAATGTCGCTTTGGAGCGCAACACTGTTCTTTCCAAGGTGTGGGGAGAAAATTACTTTGGTGATGTCAAGATTGTGGATGTCAATATCCGGCGTCTGCGCATGAAAATAGAGGATGAGCCCTCCAATCCCAAATACCTGACCACCGTCTGGGGATACGGATACAAATGGAGCGTATCCGAATAGTCCCTGTAAACTTTCACTAAACTGTATCGGGAGGTATCGGGTTGCCCACAAAAAAAGTAACCAGACGCTGGCTTTACAACAGCTTTCTGGTCATCCTGATCTTTCTTTCGCTGCTCATCATCGCCTTCTCCATCGCTGTGCGCAGCTATTACTACAACAGCGTGCTGACCATTGTGTGCAACACCGCCAGTGTGCAAAACGCAAGCCTGGTCAACTACTCCGAGGATAATACGGTAGACTTTTCCTCCTCGGTGCGCAAGATGGTGGAGGACTTTGACGAGAAGGACCGCATGGAGCTGATGGCAATCGACAAAAGCGGAACGGTCATCATCACCTCCAGCGGATTTTCACCCACCGAGCAGCTGGATATGCCGGATTACACCCAGGCGCTTTCCAGCCCAAGCAGAGATTCCTTTGCCTATGACACCCTCAACGGAGAAAGTGTGCTGGCATACACTCTGCTGGCTCCGACGGTGGACGATTCCAACATTTCCGCTCTGCGCTATGTTGTTTCGCTCACCGCCGTCAAACGGCAGATCTATGTGCTGATTGCCGCCGCAGGTGTGGTGGGAGCCGCCATCATCTTTTTGTCATCCTGTCCAGCTCTTATTTTATCAATTCCATCATCAACCCCATCGACCAGGGTGCGCAAGATTGCCCTGCAAATCTCTAAAGGGGATTTTTCTGCCCACCTGAAAAAGACGACCGACGACGAGATTGGCGAGCTGTGTGATGCCATCAATGCAATGGCTCTGGAATTGCAGGAAAACGAAAAGATGAAAAACGACTTTATCTCCTCGGTTTCCCACGAGCTGCGCACCCTCTGACCGCCATCAAAGGTTGGGCAGAAACGCTGATGGACGATTCGGTGGACCGTGAAACCACCAAAAAAAAGGCATCGGTGTCATCATCAAGGAGAGCGAACGGCTGTCCGGCATGGTGGAGGAGCTGCTCGACTTCAGCCGCCTGCAAAGCGGAAGGCTGAAGCTGAATCTGACCAAACTGGACCTGGTGGCAGAGTTGAGCGATGCGGTCCTGATGTTCACCGAGCGCGCCCGCCAGGAGCAGATTCGCTGGACTACGATGAGCCGATGGACATCCTGCCCATCATGGGCGATGCCAACCGCCTGCGACAGGTGTTTGTCAACATTTTGGATAACGCCTTAAAATACTCCGATGCTGGCGACAGCATCACCGTTGTGGTCCTGCGGCAGGAGAACAACGCTGTCATCACCATTCAGGACACCGGCATCGGCATCGCGCCTACCGACCTGCCTAAAATCAAGACCCGCTTTTTACAAGGCAAATGCGACCCGCCGCGGCTCCGGCATCGGGCTGGCTGTCGCAGATGAGATCGTCACCATGCACGGCGGCTCGCTGGAGTTGGACAGCCAGGAAGGGGTCGGCACCCGTGTCACCATTACCCTGCCGCTGAGCCTTTAGCCGGCAACCCTGCACAAAAACGGACAAAAACAAAAAGCCAGGGGACATACCCCTGGCTTAAAAAATCTGTTCATAAAATAGACTTTATTTTTTGGCAGACCGATGATACAATAGGTATCGTAAGAAAATTCCCTGTTTACTCCCGCTCGCGGAAGCCAAGCTTTGCCTCGGAATTCTGGATAAGGTTCAGCAGCGCCTGCGACTGTTTTGGATAGTTTTGCATCAGGTACTCGGTGGTGATCTTCACTTCATCGAGATTTTTGATGCGCTCTCCTCCTTTGTCCGCGCCCTGTGCCAGCTGCTGCGCCCGCGCTTCGCTCATCAGCATCGCTGCGTTGCAGTAGCCGCTCACCAGCTCCTGCGGGATGGCAAACATGGTGTTTTCATTTTTGGCGTTGGTCGAATACAGGATGCGAAACGACCGGTAAACTGCCATCATCAAATAGTTGGAAATTTCGGTGTTCAGCTGTTTGGACTCGCTTTTTGCCAATCAGGTCATAGACGACCCCCAAAGAGTTGGAAATCAGCTTTTTGTTGAGCACCGGCATGATGTTGCCTTTAAAGACCACGTCCTTTGCGCTGTCCGCCTCGGGATGTCCTCCACTGTCAGCTGCCGTCCGTTGCGCTCGGGAGAAACACCCAGCAGATAGTCACAGGATACGCCGTAGAATTTGGCGCATTTGACCAGAAAATCCAAGCCGCATTCCCGGATTCCCTTTTCATAGTGCGAAAGCAGCGCCTGCGAAATACCAAATTCCGCTGCTGCCTGCTTCTGGCTGATTCCCTTTTCCTTTCTCAAAGCGTAATAAGCCGTGGGAAATCGGCATTCATACGCACATCCTCCTCACTGTTTGATCCTGATAAAAAAGAGGCTGCCCTTGTTCTTCACTCCGGCAGTCAGACCTTGTCACCTCTTATCTACGTATTGTAAATTATATTACACCAAAAACCCTTTGTAAAGGGCTTTTTTTGCAGAAAAAAGAAAGATTTTGGTCGAAAAGACAATCGCTCCCCCCTGTTTTTCTCAAAGCCACCTTTTTCTGTAACCAAATCTTTCCCAAAATCAAAAACAAGGGACCTGACTCCTGTATCTTAGAAAGGAAGTTTTGCTATGTTGACCTATAAAATCCACCTGTTTCGCCACGGCATCACCCGCGCCAATCTGGAAGGAAAGTATGTCGGACTCAGCGACTACCCGCTGTGCCAGGAGGGAATCGACGCTCTCAAGGAGTTTGTCAAGGACAAGGACTACCCGCCGGTAGAAAAAATCTACACCTCCCCGCTGCGCCGCTGCCGGAAACCGCACACATCCTCTACCCCGGCTACAAAACCTTTGACGTGCCGCAGCTGATGGAAATGGACTTTGGCATCTACGAAGGCAAAACGCTCAACGAGCTGCAAAACGATGAGAGCTTCATCGCCTGGAGCCGTGACAGTATGCACAACGCTCCGCCGGAGGGCGAGGACGGGATGGAGTTCATCCGCCGCGTCATCAAAGGCTTAAATGATGTGTTCCAGGATATGATGGCAAACGACGTCCACAACGCTGCGCTGGTCATTCCGGGTGGCATGATTATGTCCATGCTGGCGCTGATGGGCTTTCCCCGCCACCCGATGGGCGAGTGGGAATGTGCCGCAGGCGCCGGCTACACCATCGTGATGACACCCGAGTTGTGGACCCGTGACAAGGTCTTTGAAGTCCTTTCCAGCATCCCGATGAAGCCGGAGGACTGGGAGGACCACTGGAGCACCAAGAAGTACTATGAGGACGGAGAAGAGATGTTCTTTGAATAAACCACCTGTCAAAATCATCCAAGGGAGTTATGATAGAAGATGACACTGAGAAAGCAAGTCAAATACAACGCCAAGCGCTGCCTGTGCAACAACTGGGGCAAGGCCATTTCCATTGTCCTGCTCAATACCGCTTTCTATCTGCTGTTCGCTATCATTGAAATGATGATTGCCCAGCTACTGGAGCTGCCCATCGGAGATTCCACCATTCTGATGTCGGTTTCCGGTGCGCACACCCTTTCGTTTATCCTCAGCCTGCTGATGAGCATTGGTTCCTTCCTGCTGATGGTTCCCTCAATCTGGGCATCATGCGGTGGTACCATTCCCTGTCCGACGGGGTTTCTGAGGACATCATGGGCATCTTCAGCTGCTTTGCCAACCGCAAGATGTTCTTCCGCTCCCTCTGGCTGTCGCTGAACACCGGCGTGCGGATTGCACTGACCGCTGTCCTCTACCTGTTTTTGCCCACCGTCGGCTTTGCCCTATCCTCCTTCCTGCTGTCCAGCCACCTTTCGGAGGCGCTCTTTTTGGGCAGCCTGTCTCTGGTTTTTTCGGCAGTCCTGTTTTTTGCTGATGGGAGGATTTTTTCCTGATGCGGATTCAGCGGTATTTTCTTGCCAAATACTACCTGCTGGATGGGGAAACCACCGTTCGGCAAGCCATCCGCTCCTCGGTACACGCCACCCGCGGCATCTGCGATGAAATTCTGGTCTTTAAGTTTTCCTTCCTGCTGTGGGCGCTCTCCTCGCTGTTGGTGCTGCCGGTGCTGTATTTCTCTGCCTACTATTCGATGAGCACCATGCTGTATGCCCGCTTTCTAATGGAGCAGGACAAGCGTTCCAACAGCATCGTTCCGGTGGCTGTGGACGAGGACACCCGCGAGGTTTCCTTTGAGCAGCTGCATCAGTCGATGCCGTCCGAGGACCTTGCCCAGACCCAGACCTTTGTGCATCCGTCCGAAGAGGAATAATCCAACCGCAAAACGTCCGAACAGTTGTTTGTTCGGACGTTTCTTTTTTAAAGATTTTGTTGGAAGGTTTTGCGGCAAAACAGCGGTGCAATGGCTTTGTCTATGGTATAATGAATACAGACAATCCGGTTGGAAAACAGAATGGTGCCAACCAGCGAAATTACGAAAGAGGGGATTTAAATGCTCTTCCATTCTTTTTCGTCTCAGGATGAACGACGAAAATTCGGCAACGGAAATTTTATTCAGTTTGTATTTTGCAAATTAGATAGAGGGAGCGCTGTTGAAGAAATTGTTTCCAATCGTGCTGTTGCTCCCCTTCTTTGGAATCATTCCTCCCTGTACCTTTGCGGAGATGATTGGAACGAATTTTGTGAGGCTTATGGGGAAATCATCACCGGAGGCACCTATGAAAATCTGGAAACGGGTTATCTGGATTGGTGCGGAATCAACTATTTTTTCCCAGAGCAAATGCAGCATATCATCAAACGACTCCGGGAAGAAAAACCAAAGGACTACCATCTCCTTCTGACTTGGCTGGAGCAGGGCACGCAGTATAACGGATTTTATCTTTTGGGACTTTAAAGCCTGTTTCGCTCGAATACGAAAGACCAACTGTTTTAGAAGCACCGCTAAAATGCCAAGACCCTTTCTTCCATGGCAGCAAATATTTGAGCAGCCACAGCCGATGCAGGCGGCAAAAAGGTCTATCTTTATTCACAATTTCATGCTATACTGTTTTTGTCATAAATCGTCAGACCCAAGATTTTATCAAAGGAGTTCTTTTTATTCATGTCTAAACAAACCAATTCCAAAACCATCAAGACCTCCATCGGAGGGCAGGCGGTCATCGAAGGGTGATGATGCGCGGTCCGAAGCTGACCGCTCTTTCGGTCCGTATGCCTGACCAGAGCATCTCCACTGAGGTTTGGGACACTCCCAACTCCAACAAATGGTATAAAAGACACCATTTATCCGGGGTGTATTCAATTTTGTCGAATCAATGACCGATGGCTACAAAAGTCTGATGAAAGCTGCCGAAAAAGCCGGACTGGACGAAGAAGCGGAAGAGCCATCCAAATTTGAGCAGAAACTGCGTCAACTGCTCGGAGATAAATTTATGCCCTTCCTGCAGGGCTGCATCCTGCTGTTCTCGCTGGCGATGGCGCTGTTCTTCTTTGCCTTTCTGCCCACCACGCTGGTCGGCTTTTTCAAGGATTACATCAGCCACCCGCTGGCGCTGTCCGCTCTGGAAGGATTGACCAAAATTGCCATCCTCATCCTCTACCTTGCGCTGATTTCCAACATGAGCGACATCAAGCGGGTGTTCATGTACCATGGAGCCGAGCATAAGACCATCTTCTGCTATGAGCACGGCGAGGAACTGACGGTGGAAAATGTACGCAAATACACCCGCTTCCACCCGCGCTGCGGCACCAGCTTTCTGGTCATCGTCCTGCTGCTTTCTATTTTGGTATCCTCGATGGTTTCTGGGACAACCTGTGGATGCGCGTGGGACTGAAAGTCCTGTGCCTGCCCATCATCATGTCCCTGTCCTACGAGTGCATCAAGTTTGCCGGACGGCACGACAACCTGTTCACCCGCATCCTGTCTGCGCCCGGTCTTTGGACCCAGCGCCTGACCACCCGCGAGCCGTATGACAGCATGATCGAGGTAGCAATCGCTTCGATGAAGAAGGTCATCCCGGAAAATCCAAATGAAGCTCTGTTTTAAATAATAGAAGCAAATCCGCTGCGGACAGCAGCAAGGAGGAAGCCATGATGTCCAGTTACCGTGATTTATTTTCGCAGGCGTGCAAGCAGGGTCTGCCGCCGCACGAGGTCCAGCTGCTGCTGGAGCATCTGACCGCCCTTTCCTGCACCGCTTTGCTGTTGAGGATGGACGACCCGGCTCCCGACCGGCTGCCGCAGCAGCTGAATGAGCTGGTGCAGCAGCGCCTGACAGGCTACCCGCTGCAATATCTGCTGGGGAATGGGAATTTTTCGGTCTTCCCTTCTTTGTCGGGGAAGGGGTGCTGATTCCCCGCGCCGACACCGAGGTGCTGGTGGAAACGGCACTGGAGCTGTGCGACGGGATGTTTTCTCCCAGGTGTGCGACCTGTGCAGCGGCAGTGGCTGCATCCCGATTGCTTTAAGCCGCCACCTGCCTGAGCAGGCAAGCCTGACTGCGGTGGAGCTGTCGGATGCAGCTTTGGGTTATTTACAGAAAAACGTGCAGCGCCACCATTGCAGCAATCTGACGGTGGTGCAGGCGGATGTGCTGACCGGCAGCCGCAGCAGCTGTTTGACCTTATCACCTCCAACCCGCCCTATATCAGCGACCAGGAGATGCTCGAGCTTCAGCCGGAGGTCCGCTGGGAACCGGAGATGGCGCTGCGGGCGCAGGAAAACGGACTGTATTTTTACCGCGTCCTATCCAAGCGCTGCCAAAGCTACCTGCGTACAGGCGGCTGGCTGCTGTTTGAGATTGGATATACCCAGGGACAGGCGGTGTCCGACCTGCTGCTGGCAGAAGGCTACACCGACATCCGACTGATTCCCGACTACAACGGCAACGATCGGGTGGTCGCCGCCAGATGGCAGCCAGCCGAACGATAACATCCTATCATCACAGGAGGAACTTATGCAAACTGTACACTACCGCGCGGTTGTTTTTGATTTGGACGGAACCGCCGTCGATTCCCGCTATAACATCGATGCCCTTCAGATGACCTGCCGAGGAGATGCTGGGACGCAGCGCCACCGACGAGGAGCTGAAACTCACCTATGGAATGACCGCTGCCAACGCTATGCGTTACCTCGGCGTTGCCGACGACCAAATCGAACCGTTTGTCCGGCGCTGGGAGCAGAACATCATGGCACTGTGCCAGAACGCCTCCCTCTATGAAGGCATCTACCCGGTGATGTGCAAGCTGCACCAAGCCGGAATGCTGGTCGGCATCAACACCTCCCGCCGCAGCAACGAACTGGGCGACCTGCACGCCTATATCCGCGAACCTTTTTTAGACCTGTGCAGCCTGATTGTCACCTGCGACAAGGTGCAGCACCCAAAGCCTGCACCCGATTCGATGCTGTACTACTGCCAGCAAACCGGTCTTTCTCCCAAGGAGGTCCTGTTTGTGGGGGACAGCGAATTTGACGCCGGATGTGCAAAGGCTGCCGGCTGCGATTTTGCTTTAGCCACCTGGGGTTGCTTCTATCCTGAAAAATTGAAGCCACCTACAAGCCAAGCGCACCGCTCGACCTGCTTTCTATCGTCGGTCTTGCCTAACTAAAAAAATTTACCGAGCGCCGATTCCAAAAGGAATCGGCGCTCTTTTTCTTTGGCATCTTTTGGCTTTAAAAATTTTTCAGAGCCGATGCAATAAAACTGCTCGCCCAAAGGTTATTAGGGCAAAGAGGGGAAAAGCAAAGCCCCTAAAAAATTTTTAGACCCGACGCAATAAAACCACTTGCCTAAAAGTTATTCGAGCAAAGGGACCTTCTTCTTATCAAAATCAATTTTGTTTTTAAGTACTTTTAAAACACCCATTCAAAACGAACCCCTATGATTTTCAGAAAGGATGTAACAAGATGAAAAAAAGATGAATAAACGTTTCTCCGCACTCGCAATCGCTGCCCTGCTTCTGGTTGGTTCCATCTCCGTAGGAGCCGCTTCCGCCTATAAAGAGGTGACCGCCCGTCAAAACACCGGTATGCAGGTCAAATCCGGCGACATCGAGCTGACCCTGCGGGACGACAACGGCAACACCCTCTACCCGCTGACCTACAACAATGTAATCTACCTCCCTGCCGAACAGCTGGCAGACCTGATGGGCTATGACACCACCGTCACCACCAACAGCATCCGGCTGGAGCCAAAAGCCTCGACCGACGACATCGGAGCAGGCAAAGCCAAAGCGATTGCTTTAAACCACGCAGGCATCTCTGCTTCTCAGGTTGTATTTGTCAAGGTGGACAAGGAATATGATGACGGCAGACTGCATTATGATGTGGAATTTTACTCCGGCAACAAGGAGTACGACTACGAAATCGCAGCGAAGGACGGCTCCATCCTCTCGGTGGATATGGACATCGAAAACTACACCATCCCTTCCGTCGGCACCTCCGATTCCGCTAAAAATTACATCGGCATCAAAAAGGCAAAGCAAACTGCCCTTTCCAAGGCAGGGCTTTCCTCCTCTTCGGTCCACTGGGAAAAAGCAGAGCTGGATTATGACGACGGCAGAGCAGAATATGAACTGGAATTTCACAGCGGTCACCGGGAATATGAATGTACCGTTGACGCGGTCAGTGGCAAGGTCCTGAGCTTTGAAAGAGATTAACCTTGCATTTATCACCTTCTCCTGTTATACTGAATCTGGAAAATCCACCTGAGCGCTCTGGTTTCCTTTGCATGGGATTTTCCGTTTGTATACTCCTATTGAGCGGTTCAGGCAGTCAGCTGCCTGAACCCTTTTTTATCTCTACACCGGAGGGGGAAAGAGCTTCCATGTTGATGACCATGATGATGGTGGAAAACCAATTAAAGCCACTTCGTCCCGCAGCGGACCCGCAGCAGCTGGAATCCCTTCTGCACGAAATCGCACAGGGCAGCCAGGAGGCGTTTGAACAGCTGTACCACGCTACCGACAGCGCCATCTACGGTTTTGCCCTGTCGCTGACCCGCAACCACCACGAGGCGCAGGACGTGATGATGGACACCTATCTGAAGATTCGCTGCGCTGCCCACCTGTATCTGCCGATGGGCAAGCCGATGGCATGGATTTTGACCATCACCAAAAATATTGCCCGCACCCGCCTGCGTGCCGCCTCCCGACAGATTCCCTTTGAGGAGGTCGAGCAGTCCTCCTCCCCTTTGACCACGACACCGAGGAGGCGATCGCTTTGGAACAGGCGATGCGGGTGCTCAACGAGCAGGAACGGCAGATTTTGATTTTGCACGCGGTGACCGGTCTCAAGCACCGTGAGATTGCAGAAATGATGGGCATGCCATTGGCGACGGTGCTTTCCAAATATGCCCGCTCGCTTAAAAAATTAAAAAGCACAGCTGGAACAGCAGCCATCCGATGGCAGGGAGGTGTAGGAGGATGAAGGACAACCAAAACAAACGCAGAAAACTGACCGACGAACAGGTCGAGCAGATGCTGGCAAGGGCGGTGCAGAAGAATGTGCCTGATATTCTCCAGCAGGCAGCCTCCACACCGGTCACCCCACTTGCCATGGTGGATGAGATCCTGCCCGTCCAATACCCGCGCAGACGTCCGCACTGGCAGCGACTGGCAGCCGCCTGCCTGATGCTCCTGCTGACCGGTGCTGGCATCTTCAGCTGGCTGTGGTTTCCCACCCGGGCGGTGGTTTCCATCGAAGTCAATCCTTCGGTGGCGCTGTCGCTCAACCGCTTCTCCTATGTCATCAACACCCGTGCCAACAACGATGACGGCGCCGAGCTGCTCGATGACCTTTCGCTAAACAATCTCAAGCTGGACACCGCCCTCAATGCCCTCATCGGCGCAATGGACCGTCAGGGCTATCTGACACCGTCGGCGCAGGTCAACATCTTTGTTGACGGCAAGGATGACGACTACAACCGCCAGCTCTACCAGCAGGTCACCGACAGCTTCTCCCACCTTCTTTCCTCTCAATCACCGCAGGAAGAAACAAAGGAGCAGGAGGACACCCCGCAGATGCTCTCGGAGGAACAGGTCAAACAGATTTGCCTGTCCCACGCCGGTGTCCAGGCTGCACAGACTTCCTTCCAGTCTATTTCCTTGCAGCAGAGGGAGCAGCCGGTCTACCAGCTTTTGTTTACCGCTGCGGGCAGCTCATACATCTACCGCATCGACCCGTACAGCGGGCAGGTCCTCTCCTATGAGCGCACCGAGGAAACAGCCGCTCAGCCAAACACACCTGCCGCTTCTGCTCCTACCCAACCGCAGGCAGAGCCGAAATCGGTTTCGCTGGAGCAAGCAAAGCAACTTGCCCTGCAAAAAGCCGGACTGAGCGGACAGACGGTCACCTGGGAAAAGGCGGAGCTGGATGAAGAGGACGGCATTTCCTATTACGAGCTGGAGTTTACCTTCTCTCAAAGCGAGTATGAATGTGAAGTCGATGCCGGCAGCGGCAACATCCTCAAATTTGAACAGGATTAAAGGTCTTTCGAAAAAAAAGCAGGCAGAGGAAAACATTTTCCTCTGCCTGCTTTTTTATCGGTGGATGCCGCATCCTCTTCCGATGCGGATTCCTCCTGCTCCTTTTCATAATACTGTGCCTGTGCCTGCCACAGACGGTTATATTTTCCGTCGACATCAGCAATCAGACTGTCGTGGTTGCCCTGCTGGACGATTTTGCCGCCGTCAAACACCAGAATCTCATCGCAGAATCGGCAGGAAGAAAGCCGGTGGCTGATGTAGATGGTGGTCTTATCCTGTGCAATCTCGTTAAAGCGCGCATAGATTTCCGCCTCGGCAATCGGGTCGAGCGCTGCTGTCGGTTCGTCTAGGATGATGAATGGAGAATCCTTGTACAAAGCGCGGGCAATCGCGACCTTCTGCGCCTCGCCGCCGGAAAGCTCGACTCCTGTTTCGAAAAATCCCGATACAGTACCGTATCCAATCCGTTGGGCATCCGGTCCAGCCGCTCGCCAAAGCCGACCTTTCGCAGGACGGTTTCCACCTTTTCGCGGTCGTACCGGCAGCTACCTGCTACGTTGTCACCCAACGGTTGTGAAATCAACTGAAAATCCTGAAAGACGACCGAGAAGATGTGCATATAGTCGTCGTACCGATACTTTCTGATGTCGATACCGTTGAGCAAAATCTGTCCTTCCTGTGGGTCATACAGTCGGCAGAGCAGCTTGATGAAGGTCGTTTTGCCGGAACCGTTCTCTCCGACCACTGCCATGCGCTCTCCAACCCGAAAGCGCAGGCTGACGTTATGCAGCGCCCACTGCTCCGAGCCGGGGTAGCGGAAAGAAACATTGCGAAACTCCCCCTCATATTTGCGGTCGGAGCGTTTTCGGTGGTCAGGGAGCCCCGGTACATCGAATTGGGAATATCCAGCAGCTGATAGACCGGCTTTTAAAAAGGCGGCGTTGCTCTTGACGGTCCCCCCATGTGCGGAACAGGTCGCCGATGTTTTTGGAAAGAGCGGTGACAGCGCCCACATACTGGGTGATGGAGCCGACACCAAAGGCGCCTCCCATCGCCTTTAAGCAGGTGAACAGGTAGATGAAACCGGTCAAAAACGCCGAGATGCCCGCACTGAGCCCTTCGGTCAGACCCATCTTTCCCCTGGACAGCTTTGCTATCTCTCCTTTGGTGGTAAACATACCGGTTTCTTTCCAGTAATGCTCTGCCATCTTCTGCTGCGCATACATCCTGATGTCGATGGCGCGGGAGCGGTCTGACCCCAAACCACTCCAGAAGTTGAAGATGCGGTTGCCATACTTGGAAATCTCCGCAAGCCCGCTCCACATCCCGACCACCTTTTCGCCCAGCTTGCCGGACAGAAAGCTGATGGCGCCGATGACAGCAACCAGCAGCAGAACAAACAGCGGGTTATTGAGCCACCGATACCCTGCCGACTGCTCGGGCACCGGCAGCATAAACAGGCTGACGCTTAAAAAGACGGCGCTGAGGATACCCAGCAGCGCGGTGGAAACCTCCTGTGCCAGCGATGCCAGCTTGCCGATTCCCCAGTTTCCCCAGCGCTGGTTCTGCAAAACCTGCGAGCGCAGGTCGTAGGTACTTTGCTTGTCGATGTCGGCAAAGTCCATCGAGAAAAACTTTTTGGCAAACAGCTGTTCCTGCTTGATTGCAAATACCTCTTCCTCCACCTTCTTCCAGCGAAGCAGGCAGGCGCGCAGCAGCATCAGCGCGCAGCCGGCACCTACCGTCCAGGCGACCCATCCCCACAGCACCGATGGACGGCGCAGACCGGCAAGTTCGTCGATCAGTCGTGCCGACAGATAGATGGTCACATAAGGGGAGACTGCCTCCACCAGCGAATACAGCAGGATGGAAGGAAACAGTTTCGGACAGAGCCGATGGACATCTGCAAAGGCTTTGCGGTGGATTTTGATTGCTTCTTTGTTGCTCATTAAAATACCTTCCCTTCCTTGTAGTAGCGGCTTTGTATCTCAAAGAGCTTGGCATAGCCGCCGCCCTGCTGCAAAAAGCTGCTCGTGGGTACCCTCCTCACAGATGCCGCCGTTCTCCAAAAGATGATGCGGTCGCAAAAGCGGGTCGAAGCCAGTCGGTGCGAAATGAACAGCGAGGTCTTTCCCTTGCTCATCTCGTCATATTTTAAGTAGATGTCATTTTCTGCAATCGGGTCGAGCGCCGCGGTCGGTTCGTCCAGCAGCAGGATGCCGCCGTCCTTATACAAAGCGCGCGCCAGCATCAGACGCTGGGTCTGTCCGCCTGAAAACAGCACGCCGTCCTCATAGACCTCCCTGCCCACCTTGGTTTCGATTCCCTGCGGCAGCTGGGAAATCTTTTCGGTCAGCCCTGCCTGCTCGATGCAGCGGTTGATTTTTTCCACATCATAGCCCTGTGCCTGCTGGGAAATATTCTGCGCCACCGATGCGCTGAGCACCGAAAAATCCTGAAAGACTGCCGAAAACAACCGGTAGTACTCCCTGCGGTCCAGCTGACGGATATCCTGCCCGTTGAGCAGCACCCTGCCCTCGGTCGGGTCCAGTAAGCCGCACAGCAGCTTGACTAAGGTGGTCTTACCTGCTCCGTTGAGTCCCACGATTGCCAGCTTTTCGCCTGCATGGACGGTCAGGTTCATTCGGTCGGTGGTATTTTTTGTTGCCTTGGGATAACAAAGGACACATTCTCCAGCCGCAGCTCATAGCCCTGCGCCTTTGGAAGCTGCTTGCCGCCTGCAAAAGCAGAACGGCTCCTCAATCTCCAGATATTCTCGGATGCTGGTCAAATCCAGCGCCTCCCGGCGCAGGGTCATGCTGTCGTTTAAAATGCCGGTAATCCAGTTGGCAAAGCCGCCGATTGCCGAAAAGTAAAGCAGAAATTCGGAGGCACTTAATCCCTGGTCCAGCGCCATATTCAAAAGATACCAGTAAGCCAGCCCGTTTCTGGCAACGCTGAGCGCAACGTCCGCCAGGTTGCCCAGCAGCTGCACCCGCTCCCGACGCAGGATAAAGCCTTCATACAGCCGCATGGTGCTGTCGTAGATTTCCTCGAGCCAGCCGCCCAGCCCAAAGATGCGGATGTCCTTTGCCAGATTGATTGACTCGGATTTTTTCTGGATGTAGCTGAGCTTGGCGGTATACTCCCGCTCCTCCTCGCGGTGCGCAAAGTTCCAGCTGCTGGTGCGGCGGGCAACCAGATAGCTGACCAGAGTGGTCACCATCACCACTGCCATCATCACCGGCTCTACCCGGACCAGCAGCAGCAGATAGATAGCAAAGCCTGCTATATCCCCCAGCAGCAAGGTCATCGTTTCCCAGGTGTGCTCGCTGGGTTCTGCGTTGCCTTACATCGCATGGGAAGCACCCTTATACATTTTGATTCGCTCCGGGTCCAGGGTGTTCGGGTAGGAGGTGGTGTTGTTTTTGTATTCCACCTGATTGATCAAACCGGTTCTGACCTCCACCCGTCCATACAGGGTGTTGAGCGCTAGGTAGCTTTTCAGTCCCTTTGCCAGAAACAGCAGCACGGTAAACAGCAGGATGGTCCCAATCAACTCAGCAACCGGCGCTGCCTGCTCCACCTTCGACAGAATCTGCGGTGCCACAAACAGCTCGGTCAGATTGACCGCTACCGCCGCTGCCGCACACAGCACGCACAGGGTCAGCACACTTTTTGCAGGTTCGCCAGGCGTTGCCAATCATCCATGCGATATTTTTGGTCATGGTATACTTTGATTTTTCTTTTCATCATCCTTCACCTCTTCATGCCTACAGCATAGCACAAAAAAAGGTCCCCGTGTTATTTCGGGGACGAATTGTCTGATTTTGGGGACGAATTGCAGCTGCCTTCCGGCTGCTGCGGCAGCAAAATCTCGGTGGTAAAGGCGCCATCCTCCGAATTGCGGTCCACATATCCATCCAGGCGGCGGATGATCCGGTCCATCTGCATCAGACCCAGACCGTGACCCTTGCCCTTGCTGGTAACAAAGCGTCCGGCTGTCTTTTTCAGCTTTTTGCCCGCAGTAAAATTGGTGAAGGAGATATACAGCTGCTCCCCTTCATCTCCATATAGACGCGGATCAGCCGTTCCGGTTCCGGCAGCTGTAGGCTGGCTTCGATGGCATTGTCAAACAGGTTGCCTAAAATGCAGCACAAATCCAGTTCCGGCAGCCGCAGCTTGACCGGGATGTGCGCATCGGCAACCACCTGCACCTGCTTGGAGCGTGCCAGCGAAATTTTGGAATTGAGGATGGCATCGGTCATCGGGTTGCCGGTTTTAATCACCATATCCAAGGTGGTCAAATCGTCGTCCAGCTCATCCAGATACCGCCTGAGCGCCTCCAAATCTCCCTTTGCCGCATACGCCTTCATCGTCTGGATATGGTTGCGGTAGTCGTGCCGCCACCCGCGCATCTGCCGGTACATATTTTCCACCTCTGCATAGTGGGTCTGGACCAGCTCGCTTTGATATTCGTCAATCTGGCGGTTTAGCCGCTTCCAGCCAAATTCCATCCTGCTTCCCCTCTATTTCATGTGGATGATGGCGCGGTTGAGCTTGTCATAGGCGCCGCGCGGCAGCGGGATGATTCTGCCGTCGGTCAGATAGATGTCGCTTCGGGTCACCCGGCTGATGTCGTTCAAATTGACCACCGCCGAACGTCCCACCCGGAAAAACGTTCGTCCAGCTGCTCCATCAGTTCGCTCAGGCTTTTTTTTTCACCGTGTAATCCTGTCTTGCGTGGACGGTGACATAGTTGCGCTGTACCTCCAAAGCGCTCACCTGGTACAGCGGTACACGCACCATCTCCTCGGCTGTTTCCAGCGTCAGTACCTTGGTGTTTTTGTGCAGCCGCTCCACTGCGCGGTCGAGCACTACAAACAGCTTTTCCTCCTTCACCGGCTTCATCAGGTAGTGCAGCGCTGCCACCTCATACCCTTCGGTGATGTAGTCGGAATAGCCGGTGATAAAGACAATCTGCATCAGCTCGTTGGTGCGGCGCACCTGCTTTGCCAGACTGACGCCGTCCATCTCTCCCATCTCAATATCCAACAGCAGCAGGTCAAAATCCGGCTGTGGACAGGAGAAAAAAACTGCTCTGCGCTGCAAAATTCGGTCATCTCCATCTGATTTCCCCGCTGCTGCGCCCAACGTGCGGTCAACTGCTGGACATACTCCCTGTCTTCTTGCTTGTCGTCACAAATTGCAATTCTGTAGTCCATCTTTTTCCCTTCTTCCATCCCGTTTTACCCGTTTATTATAGCAAATTTGAGCAAAAAAGCAAAGCGCCCTTCTAAATAGGAGAGCGCTTTGCATCGTTTTTTAATCAAGGTACAGCTCTATTCGGGTCTTCTGGGTGTCTTTGCTGACGGTAGTCGTCAAAAGATAGTTGACCTGCTCGCCATTTTCATAGCCACTGATAACATTGACCTGCTCCGGCTGAATCTCCACTCCGTTGACCTGAGGCAGAAATTCCCCTGCCTCCACCTGCTCCCCGGGTGTACCAGATGCTGGTGACCATCGTAAAGCTGCCTGCGCCCGATGGATAGGAGTCAAACAGCTCGCCCTGGTGGGTGACCTGCTGTACCTGCTGTGGAGCGCTCAGGTCCTGCGCATCATAGACCGTCATGGTGACTGTTTGTGTCTCCTGCGGGCAAAGCACCGCAAAACAGCTTTCCGATGCCAGAACCGCTGCATTCTTTTCCAGCTGCAAAGCGGATGCCTGTTTGCCGCTTTTGTCACTGAGCACCGCTTCTCCGGTCGTTGGCTGATAGGTCAGGCTGCCGTTTTTCAGCGAAAGGGTCTGCGGTTGGCTGTCCAGCGCATTTTCCATCACGCTTTTGATGGAAAATGGTTGAGTTTCCTCTTCTGCCGCCTCTGCCGTTTCTGCGACCGGCTCCTCCGACTCGGTCAGGGATACCGATTCTTCCTGCGCATCCGCTGCCATCGAGATGGAGTTGAGTATCTGCTGCCGCAGCTGGTCCCCTGGCAGATGCAGGCTGTTCCTGTGTCGTCTGCTGGGCAGAAGTCACTACCTGCGACTCTTCCTGTGGCTGCTCCTCCTGTAAAACAGCTTCTGCCTGCGGCTCTTGCTCCGGCGGCTGTGAAGCAGCCGCTACCTGTGGTTCTTCCTGTGGCTCCTCTGCCGGTTGCTCCGTCTGGGCAGAGGTTTTGGACGCGCCCATTTTAAGAGACGGCTGTCCGTTTGCCGATTCAGCCTATGCCGTGTCTTCTGCTGCCTCTTCTGCCACTTCTTCGACTGGCTGCTCGGCTGCACTTTCGGCAGTGACCATATCCTTCATCTGCTCCATCGGTCTTTGCCATTTCCAATAGGCTGCGGACAGCCCGACCACCAGTACCAGGGTACAGGCGATTGCCCAACGGCGACGATGGACTGTCAGATTTCGCTTTGGTTTTTCCTCTGTTTTGTGGCTGCCCGGAAAGTCAAGTACCTTTCCTTCGGGCTTTTTTGCGGAGCCGGTGGCTCCATCTGTGTGGGGTCTACTGTGATCTGGTGGTCCCCTTCTCCCGCACAGATTTTTTCCCCATTGCCTGTGCACTTAAACTGCCGGGAAGCTTTGGGCTGGGGAGCGATGAAAACTGCTGTTTAAAAACTGCTCTTCCCCCTCCAGTTGCTGCTGTTCTTCCTGTGTCAATTCTGGTCGGGATTCATCTTTTCTCTGTCAACTCTGCTTCCCTCCTTCCAAATGTTTTTCATCTTTTTAAATGCCCGAAACAGTTTGGAACTCACCGTTCCCCTGCGGGCTGCCGACGATAGCGGCAATCTCCTTTGCTGTGTATCCTTCTATGACCGACAGGATCACAATTTGCTTTTCCTCTGCTGCCAGCTGTCCCAGCGCATGGAGCAGGTCGGTGCGGTCCAGCACCGTTTCCGAAAATTCGTTCTGCTCTCCCGGAAGCTCCAGCATCTGGTCGATGTCCGTTTGATTGCGCGCACGCACATACTCCCGTATCTTTCGATTGCATCTTGCCGAAAGAATGCGGTAAATCCACGGAACAAATGCCTGTGGGTCGCGCAAAGCACCCAGTCCCCGATACGCTTCGATAAAGGTTTCGGAAACAACGTCCTCTGCATCATGGCTGTTTCCCGGGGTGTATAACGCTGTCCGGTACAAAGAGGGAGCTACTGCTTCATAAAGCCGCGTAAAGCCCTCCTGGCTCCCCTTCTGAGCCTCCAGCACCAATGCTGTGTCTAATTTCACCTCTACACCACCCGTCATAAAATTAGTGTCGGGGAAGCTGCAAATTATTGCGTCCCCGTAAAAATTTCCACAAAAATAAACAATACAAAAGAGCCCTGCCCTGTTTTTCCGGCAGTTCGTCTACGGCAAACGGGCACCGTCGGTCTGCTTTTTCAACCGGCATATCAAACGCCATTTGTAGCATTATTATAATATATTCGCCTTTAAAAGGCAACTGCGTTTTTTCTTTTGTGTAAATATAACCTCCTAGAAAACTTTTTTTCAAAAGTAAAACAGCCTTTCCCAAACGAGAAAGGCTGTCCAAGCGGCTCTTACTGGTTGTTTTTGTTCTTTTTCTGCTTGACCTCTTCCTTCAAACGGTCCAAGCCGGTTTCGTACCGGATGGAGCGCATATTCGGGAACGCATCCAGCAGTCGTTTGCGGAAAAAGCGGTTCTTGACAGAAAGCTCGCTGATTCTGGATTCCATGCGGCGGGCAATCTCCTTCTGACCGAATTCCAGCTTTTCCAGCAGCTCCTCGCGCTTTTCTGCGCGGCGCTCGGCGCGCTCGGCTTTTACCTGCTCGATGTAGTCCATCAGCTCCATCCTGCCAAGCTCCGCATTCAACTGATACTGGTCAAAGCGCTGCTGGAATTCCTGATGGCTTTGCCTCAGATACTCCGCGGTATCCAGCTTCGCCTGCTCGACCAGCTGATGGAACTGGCGCAGAACGCTGTTGATGTCCAAAATGGTGCGAACGGTGAGCACAAGGTCCACCAGCAGGATGACCAGCAGCACCGCGCTCATGCTGACCGATGCCCAGAAGGGCAGCGAATAGATGGCTCCCCGCACCACCGGGTCCACCACCCGCGCTGCCACCACACTGAGTGCGCCAAACATCAGCGAATTGCGCAGGCAGACCCTGCCATGGATATTAAATCGGTAGGTGGAATAGTCCCACCACTTGGTTGCAAACAGTTTTTCCAGCAGATAGCCGGTGATGTACTCGATGACGCTGGTCACCAACATTCCGCAAAGAAACAATAGCGGAATATTATTTTGGATCGGGCGCAGAAAAACCAGCACCGCCATCGCGCCAAATCCATAGACCGGACACAACGGTCCGTTGAGGAATCCGCGGTTGACAAACTTTCCCTGTCCGATGGAGCAGTAGATGGTTTCGCACGTCCATCCCAGAAAGCTGTACGCCAAAAACTGCAAAAGATGTTACAGACCTGCTGCAAGCGATCTCCTCCTTATACCCTCAATCTCTTTTTTTTCCCGCCGGACTGCTCCGCGAAGGGGAGGCAGTCCATTCTTATCCGTTTTGCACCACCAGCTGTTCTTCCTCCTCCAGAGGGTCGACTGTGCTGGCTGCCAACGGCAGTTTTTCCTGTTTGCCGCTATCGGTCGGCTGCGTTTTTTCTGCGTATACCTTTACTTCCCCGGGCGGTTGTGCGCTCTGCTGCTCCATCAGTCTTGCATTTGCCAGCATCAGCTTGATGCGGTTCTGCTGGTTGACCTTGGATGCACTGGAATCATAGTCCACCGCTACAATGTTCGCCTGCGGATTCTTCTCCTTGATGACACGCATCACACCCTTGCCGCAGATGTGGTTGGGCAGACAGCCAAACGGCTGGGTGCAGACGATGTTGTTTACCTTGTAGTGCTGAATCAGCTCGACCATCTCGGCGGTCAGCAGCCATCCTTCTCCCATCTTCACACCGTTGCCGATATAACCCTTGGCAGACTCGATGGTGCTTTCAAAGGGACAGGGTGGCTGGAAGCTGCTGTTTTGTTCAATCAGGTGAATCATATCGCTCTTGCGACCGCGCAAAAACGGTTGACCCGGCGCATTACCGCTGCCTTGGCTTTGCCGATGCCGTACAGCTGACAGTCATATTCCGAGTTATGGGTGCAGTAGAGCAGGAAATCGAACAGACCCGGGCAGACCACTTCGCAGCCCTCCGACAGCAAAAAATTCCTCCAGGTTGTTGTTTCCCAGCGGAGAATATTTGACATAAATCTCTCCGACCACGCCGACCTTGATCTTCTCCTCCTCGCTGCGCTCCACCTGTTCAAAGCGTTTGATGATGCGCACCATCAGCTCGGAAACCTCCTTCCAGCGCAGCAGCTTTTTGCAGAACAGCTTTTCTGCCCAAAGGATGCTCTCCTCCACCGCCTGCTGGCTGGCTCCCTGCTGTTTTTCATACGGGATGCACTGGTTGTACAAGGTCATAATCAAATCGCCGCACAGCACCCCGTAGAGCGCCTGTAGCAGCATGGTCAACGGCAGAGAGAAGCCTCCCCGACTGCTCGCTTTTGATAAAGCTTGCCGAGATGACCGGTATATCGCCGTAGCCGCACTTGTTCAGCGCCTTGCGCAGCAGGTAGATGTAGTTGGAGGCGCGGCAGCCTCCGCCGGTCTGGGTAATCAGCAAAGCCACCTTATCCAGCGGCAGCTCACAGTGCTCCAAAGCGTCAATCATCTGCCCGATGACCAGCTGCGCCGGATAACAGGTGTCGTTGTGGACATTTTTCAGCCCCTGTTCAATCACCTGCGGTCCGCAGTTGTCCAATATTTTGATGTGGTATCCATAATTTTCCAGGACATTTCCCAAAAATTTTAAAGTGAATCGGCAGCATTGTCGGAATCAGGATGGTATGGGTGCTCTTCATCTCCTTGGTAAAGGGCACCTTTTTGATTGGTTCCATAATAAACTCCAACCTCCTTTATGCAAAATATGCAAATCAAACGCCGGACAGCAGTTTAAATCTGCCGGATGTGATTTTCAAGTCGTCCTCCGGTAAAGATTTCCATCCACGCCCCTGCGTACAGGCACCGAATGGTGCTTATCTTTGCAGAAACAGCTGTGCATTTCAATCCACACTACCTGCGTGTGGTTGCCGGATGGTGTTTACTCCCGGCAAAAAGTACGCATTTTCATTTATGATCTCAGGCAACTATTGCTGCGTGTTGGCGTCACGCTCTCTTACCGCGCCAATCAGAGAACGGATGCGGATGCGCACCGCACCCAGATTGTTGATTTCATCAATCTTCAGCTGGGTGTACAGCCGCTGACCGCGCGCCAAAATGGCAGAAACTTCGTCGGTTGTGATGGCGTCGATGCCGCATCCAAAGGAAACCAGCTGCACCAGCTCACAGTCGCGGTGCTCCAGCACATACTCTGCGGCGTTGTACATGCGGGAATGATAGGTCCACTGGTTGAGAACATCGGGACGCACCGGCTGTACCAAATCCGCTACGCAGTCCTCGGTGACCACCACCAGTCCCAGCGAGGTAATCAGCTGGTTGATTCCATGGTTGATCTCCGGGTCGACATGGTACGGTCTGCCGCACAGGATGATGGTCTTGAGTCCCTTCTGGCGTGCAAATTCCAGCGCCTTGCGCCCTTCCTCCTTCACCTGCTCCCGCTGGCGGTGGTAGCTTTCATAGGCGCAGTCGGATGCCCGTTTGACCTCGCGCAAGGTCAAATCAGGGTAATATTCTTTGAGCGCCTGCCAGATTTTTTCGGGAAGGTCTTGCGCTCCGCCAAATCCAGATACGGATAGAGATAACGCACCTGCTTGAGCTTTTCGACGTTGGAAGCCAGCAGCTCGGGGTAGTAGGCGACCACCGGACAGTTGAAATGGTTGTCACCTTTACTCTCATCAAAATTGTAGCTCATGCAGGGGTAAAAGATGGTGGTGACCCTTTGTCCAGCAGGTTTTCGATGTGTCCGTGCATCAGTTTTGCCGGATAGCAGGCGGTGTCCGACGGAACCGAATACTGCCCTTTGCATACAGCGCACGGGAGGACAGGTCGGATACCACAATATCAAAGTCCAGGTTGCGGAAAAATGCCTCCCAGAAGAACAGATTTTCATACATATTCAGTCCCAACGGCAGCCCAATCACCCGCGTTTACCGGTGTGAGCTGCTGCTCTTTTGGAACAGTCCTCGCTCAGCGCGCGAATCTGCTCCAGCTTAAAGCGGTACAGGTCGGGCAGCTGCCGCTCTTTTCCCAATCCCAGCGGCTTTTCGCAGCGGTTGCCGGAAATATACCGCTCCCCGCCTGCAAAGATGTTGACGGTGAGGTTACAGTGGTTGGTACAGCCCTGACAGACCACCGGCTTGGATTCATGCTGAAAATTTTCCAGCTGCTGTGCGCCGAGCATCGACGAACGAGGCTGCTCCTTTGGACAAATTCCCTTTGCGTAGATGGCAGCGCCATAGGCTCCCATCAGACCGGCGATGTCCGGTCGAATGACGTCATGCCCGATTTCCTTTTCAAAGCTGCGCAGAACGGCATCGTTGAGGAAGGTTCCTCCCTGCACCACGATATGTTTGCCCAGCTCGTCCGCATTCCGTGCGCGGATGACTTTATATAAAACATTTTTGACCACGCTCATGGAAAGCCCCGCCGAAATATCCTCCACCCCGGCCCCGTCTTTCTGCGCCTGCTTGACCGAAGAGTTCATAAAAACAGTGCAGCGGGAACCTAAGTCGACCGGGTATTGGGAAAATAATCCCAGCCGCGCAAACTCCTCTGCGGTGTAGCCCATCGACTTTGCAAAGGTTTCGATGAAGGAACCGCAGCCCGAGGAGCAGGCCTCGTTGAGCATGATGGAATCAATGGCATTGTCCTTGATTTTAAAGCATTTGATGTCCTGACCACCGATATCCAAAATAAAATCCACCTGCGGGTCAAAGTGTTGGGCAGCTTTAAAGTGGGCAATCGTTTCCACGATTCCGTCGTCCAGATGAAAAGCGTGCTTGATCAGCTCTTCCCCGTAGCCGGTGGACACCGCATAACGGATGTTGACCTGGTCGCCGCAGGCTTCATAGATTTTTTGCAGCTGCTCTCCGCACAATCTGCACCGGATTTCCCTGATTAGAGCTGTAATAGCGGTAGAGGGTCTCATAATGGTCGCTCATCAGCACCAGCTTGGTGGTGGTGGAGCCGCAGTCGATGCCAAGGTAGGCATCTCCGCAATATCCTGCGATGTCCTTCCACGGAACATTGGCGCGGCTGTGGCGCTGCACAAACTGGTTGTGCTCCTCCTGATTTGCAAACAGCGGCTGCAAATACTGGGTGGATTTGGAGCGGGACACCGCATTTTTGAGTTGTTCAGTAAACTGCTCGTAGGTGTAGGTCGTCTGCAAGCCTCGGGTGTAGATGGCAGCACCTAGCGCCACCGAATACTGCGCCCACTCGGGGAAAAACTGCCTTGCCCGGTGCCAAACGCAAGGTCTGTTCAAAGCGCTGCTGCAATCCCTTAAAGAAGAAGAGCGGTCCGCCCAAAAACAGCACCTTGCCTTCGATCTTTCTGCCCTGGCTCAGTCCGGTCACCGTCTGGTCGACGACAGCCTGAAAGATGCTGGCGGCAACGTCCTCCTTGCGCGCGCCCTGGTTGAGCAGCGGCTGGATGTCGGTCTTGGCAAAAACACCGCAGCGCGATGCGATCGGGTAGATGCGCTCGTGGTGCAGGCTCAGCTGGTCCAGCTGCTCGGGTGTCACATTCAGCAGTGTTGCCATCTGGTCGATGAAGGCGCCGGTGCCGCCGGCACAGGAGCCGTTCATCCGCTCCTCCAGCGCGCCGCCGAAAAAGATGATCTTCGCGTCCTCGCCGCCCAGCTCGATGACGGCATCGGTGTCCGGCTCATACTCCATCACCGTTTTGTAGGTAGCAAATACCTCCTGTACAAAGTCGACACCGGCATCCTCAGCAAGTCCCAGTCCTGCCGAACCGGAGATGGCAACCTGAAATGGACCATCCAGAAACTGCTTTGCTCCCTCAAGCGCACGCAGGGTTGCCTGACGCACCTGCGACAGATGACGCTGGTAAACCCGGTAAAGAACTCGGTCGCCTTCCATAACAACCACCTTGACTGTGGTCGAACCAATATCGATTCCTACGTTTTTTATCAATTTTCTCGCCTGCCCTTTCTGACAAGGCAAACCGAGCGCACACACGTCCGACCAATCCCCAAGCCGCTGCAACATGTTCCTCGGTTATCCTTCCTCTAGTTTCTCTTACCGCACAAAGGTCTATCCATTCTCTGCGCAATCCACACTTTTGATGACAATTTACCTATTTATTAGGGCACATCCATTTTATTTCCACCATATTATAAGTCCTGTTTAAAAAGTGTCAATTATCACAAAATAAAAATTAACATTCTATTCAGAATTACCTTTTACCCTTGTTACATTTATTCTATATCGACAGCTTACAGCAAAAGTTTTATGAAAAAATATCAATTTTTCAGTTTATCAGGTAAAAGTGCTTGACAAATATGAAAAATCATCGTATATTTTTTACATCATCATTTTCAAGCGCTCAAAAAAGCGCAGAAATCGGAGGATCTTATGAGCTGCAAACCCATGACATCTGCTTATTTTGCATATTTTTTCAGCTTTGCCTTTTTATAGCGCAGGGCGATTTTATCATGCAAAAGAATACAGATGCCAAAAGGACAGCTCTGACAGCGAACGGACAATCATCTCTGGTTCGTTCCTGTTAGGATACAGATGATTGCTATACCACAACCAAAATCTGTCGGTGCTTTTGACAAAAAAGCACCGACTTTTTTTATTTTCTAAATCAGAAAGGACTTGTTGTTATGATTATTATTTTAAAAAAGGGACTTCCCCGTTCAGGTCAATAAAATGGTCAGTCACTTCGAGCAGATGAATTTTCAGGTGCAGGAGATTCGCGGCGTACACGAAACCATCCTCGGATTGATTGGTGATACCTCCCGTTTGGACACCGATGACATCAAATCGATGGACACCGTTGCCGAAGTCAAACGAATCCAGGAGCCCTATAAAAATGCCAACCGCAAATTCCACCCGGACGACACCGTCATCGATGTCTGCGGCAGAAAAATCGGCGGCGGACATTTTCAGGTCATCGCCGGTCCCTGCTCGGTGGAAAGTCGTGAGCAGATGATTTCGGTAGCCAATTCGGTCAAGACTTCCGGCGCAGGACTGCTGCGTGGCGGCGCATTCAAGCCTCGCACCTCCCCATACTCCTTCCAGGGACTGCGCAAGGAAGGGCTGGATTACCTGCTGGAAGCCAAAAAGCATCCGGTCTGCCCATTGTCACCGAAATCATGAGCATCGACCATCTGCCGCTGTTTGAACAGGTGGACGTCATTCAGGTCGGCGCACGCAATATGCAGAACTTTGAGCTGCTCAAGGAGCTGGGCAAAATCGACAAGCCCATCCTGCTCAAGCGCGGACTTGCCAACACCATCGAAGAGCTGCTGATGAGCGCAGAATACATCATGGCCGGCGGCAACAAAAAGGTTATCCTGTGCGAGCGCGGCATCCGCACCTTTGAGACCGCTACCCGCAACACACTGGACATCTCTGCCATTCCAATCATCAAAAGCAGTCCCACCTGCCTATCATCATCGACCCAAGCCACGCTGCCGGCATCCGCTGGATGGTCCAGCCGCTGTCGATGGCAGCCATCGCAGTCGGCGCAGACGGACTGATTATCGAAGTTCACAATGACCCGGAAAAGGCATTGTGCGACGGTGCGCAATCGCTGACACCCGAGCAGTTCGACCAGGTGATGGACGATGTCCGCCGCACCACCGCCTTCTTCGGCAAGATCATCGACTAAAATTCAGAAAATTTATTCTTGTTTTATCGAAAACTTATCCCCTGTCCAATCGGCTGAAAGGAGTTGTTCGGATTGAAGACTGTGACCGTCAACGCCAGTGTGCGCTATGACGTTTTGATTGAAAAAGGCTGCTTTCACACTGTGGAGAAAAAACTGCCGAGGTTTTTTCTCCGCAAAAATCGGCAGCTGCCATCATCACCGATGACAATGTATCCGCCCTGTACCTGAATACTGTTGTTCGTTCCTTCGAGCAGGCGGGCTTTCGCGTTTGTCATTTCACCTTTTTGCATGGGGAGGATTCCAAAAGCCATGCGGTGCTGATGAATGTCTATGATTTTTTGATCCAAAATCATATCACCCGCAGTGATTTCATCGTGGCGCTCGGCGGCGGCGTGGTGGGCGACCTTGCCGGATTTGCCGCTGCCACCTATCTGCGCAGCATCCCGTTCATCCAGATTCCCACCACCTTTTTAGCTGCCATCGACTCCTCGGTAGGCGGCAAAACAGCGGTCAACATCCCCGCCGGAAAGAATTTGATTGGAGCCTTCCATCAGCCTTCGCTGGTCCTGTGCGACCCGAACACCTTTGACACCCTCTCCGAGCAGACCTTTGCCGAAGGCTGCGCCGAAATGATTAAATACGCCATGATTTGGAGCCGGGATTTCTTTGACCTACTGGAAAGCTGTGACATCCACCAGCAAATCGAGCAGATTGTCGCCTACTGTGTCGACATCAAGCGGCAGGTGGTGGAACAGGATGAGCAGGACAACGCCATCCGCATGATTTTAAACTACGGGCACACCCTGGGACACGCCATCGAAAAGGTCAGCAACCATGCCGTCACCCACGGATACGGCGTGGCACTGGGCATGGTGCTCATCACCCGCCTTTCCATCCGGCTCGGTCTCTGCGATTGCACCGTACTCGAGCAACTGTGCCGGATGCTCAAGCGGTATCACCTGCCGACCGACTACCCGGGAGAGCTTGCCGAGCTTGCCCAAAGCTGCCTGCACGATAAAAAATGTCCGGCGACACCATCCGTCTGGTGGTCGTCCCAGAAATTGGCAGCGCAAAGATTCTGCCCATGCCGTCAGAACAGCTGACTGCTCTGCTCAAGGAGGACTGCCATGTTAAGCTGCACGGTACACGGCGCTTTAAACGGCACCGTATCGGCTCCTGTTTCCAAATCCGACCTGCACCGGCTGATCATTGCCTGCGCTTTAAGCTGCGGTGAATCACTGATTCATCACTATACCCTCTCGCAGGACATTCAGGCGACCGCCAACGTAATCGGCGCGCTGGGCGCATCGGTACGCTTTGAAAACGACTGCACCATCGTGGACGGGATCTTCCCTCCACCGAGTCTGCACAATCGGAAATTTTGTGCGACTGCAACGAATCCGGCTCCACCCTGCGCTTTTTTGGTGCCGGTCTGTGCCGCGCTGGGACGCCGCGCAGTCTTTACCGGACACGGACGCCTTTCCCAACGCCCGATGGAACCGCTCTGCTCCCAGCTTGCCGCCCACGGCGTTTCTTTGCAGCTGCCCGAAAACGGCGACAGCCTGCCGCTGCACATCAGCGGAAAACTGCGAGGCGGGGACTTCTTCTTTTCCGGTGATATCAGCTCGCAGTACATCACCGGACTGCTGTTTGCTCTTCCGCTGCTGGAGGAGGACAGCCGCATCCTGCTGACCTCTCCTCTGCAATCGAAAGGCTACGTCGAGATGACTCTGCAACTGCTCAAGCAATTTGGCATCCGCATCCTGCCTTTGGAAAACGGATGGCAGGTGTTTGGCAAACAGAGCTACTCCCCGCCCAAGCAGCTGACCGCGCAGGGCGACTGGAGCAACGCCGCCTTCTGGCTGTGCGCAGGAGCCATCAGCAAAACATCCGCCTCCATTCGAGTCACCGGCATGGATATGGATTCGCTGCAAGGCGACCGAGAGGTCTGTCAGATTCTGCAACGGATGGGCGCAAGGATGAACATGGCTTCCGATTTTATCGAGGTCTTCCCATCCCAGCTGCACGGAACCACCATCGACGGCGCACAGATTCCCGACATCATCCCCATCCTGTCGGTCGCGGCTGCCGCAGCCCAGGGACAGACCACCATCGTCAACGCCGGCAGACTGCGCATCAAGGAAAGCGACCGCCTGCACGCCATCTGTCACAACCTTACCACTCTGGGCGCACAGGTCACCGAAGGCACCGACAGCCTGGTCGTCTGCGGGACTGGCAAACTGACCGGCGGGACGGTTGATTCCTTCAATGACCACCGCATCTCGATGTCGATGGCGGTCGCCTCGCTGCTGTGTGAGCAGCCGGTCACCATCCTTGACCCGATGTGCGTCAACAAATCCTACCCGGACTTTTTTGAGCAATTTGAGCGTTTAGGCGGCAGCGTCCGTTTTTCCAACTAAGCTGCATCATCTAAAGGAGGTTTTATCCATGTCATCGACCTGGGGCAGCAACCTGAAAATTTCCATCTTCGGCGAAAGTCACTCCAAAGCCATCGGCATTGTCATCGACGGCATCCCTGCCGGTACGGTCATCGACCGCAAACAGCTCCTCGCCTTTCTGGCAAGGCGCAGCTCCCGCGGCGGCAAACTGGACACCCCGCGCATCGAAGCAGACCAGCCGCAGCTGCTCAGCGGGATGCTTCCCGACCCACAGGACCCGAACCTTCTGGTCGCCTGCGGCACACCTGTCTGTGCGATGATTGAAAATGCCAACACCCAATCGAAGGACTATGAACAACTGCGTTCGATTGCACGCCCGGGTCACGCTGATTTTACCGGATTTGTGCGCTACCACGGCTGCAACGACATCCGCGGCGGCGGACATTTCTCCGGTCGTCTGACCGCTCCGCTGTGCTTTGCCGGTGCGATTGCCAAGCAGTACCTGCGGCAGCACGGCATCGAGGTCGGTGCGCATATCCGCTCGATTGGCTCGGTGGAGGATTCTCCTTTTGATGCGGTCTCTATCTCTGCCTCCACCCTGCTGGCGGTACAGGAAAAATTCTTCCCGGTCCTCGATGATACTGCCGGAGAACAGATGCAGCAGCTCATTGCAGACAGCCGCGACCGACAGGATTCGGTGGGTGGTGTCATCGAATGTGCCGCCGTCGGACTGCCTGCCGGCATCGGCGACCCGATGTTCGACTGCATCGAAAGCCGCATTGCTTCGCTGGTGTTCGACATCCCGGCAGTCAAAGGGATTGAATTCGGGCTTGGCTTTGGCTTTGCCGCCCAAACGGGCAGCCAGGCAAACGACCCGTTCTGCATCAAGGATGGTCAAATCAAAACTGCCACCAACCACAACGGCGGCATCCTCGGCGGCATCACCAACGGGATGCCGGTCCTCTTCCGAACGGTCATCAAACCGACGCCCTCCATCTCCCAAAAGCAGCAGACGGTCAACTTCCGCACCGGTCAGCCGGTCGAGCTTACTATCACCGGACGGCACGACCCGTGCATCGTGCGCCGCGCCGTGCCCTGCATCGAATCTGCCGCTGCGCTGGCGCTGATGGACTTTCTGGTCGCTTTGCATCCAAATAACGGGAGGGACTGCCGATGAATCCGATGGAAGAAATCATCCGAAGTGCCGAAAGCGCACAGCTGCGTGCGCTGCCCGCCCAGACTGCCTGTCAGGGTGTCGCAGGAGCCTTCTCCCACAAAGCCTGCCTGGAGGTCTTTGAGCAGCCGGACATCCAATTTTACCCTTCCTTTGAAGAGGTGTTCGCCGCAGTCAGCAGCGGTCAGCGGCGGTACGGCGTCATCCCGATTGAAAATACGCTGGCAGGCTCGGTCACCGACAACTACGACCTGATGCTGCAATACGGACTGTACATCGTCGGCTCGGTCAAGGTCAAGATTGAGCACGCACTGCTTGCCCTGCCCAACGCTTCGCTGGAGGGACTGCGGCAGGTGTATTCCCACGAGCAGGCGCTGCACCAGTGTTCCGACTTTTTAAAGGCACACCCGCAGCTGACTGCCCGCCCCTACTCCAACACCGCAGCCTCCGCCAAGCTGGTCGCAGAGCAAAGGACCCTTCGCTGGCTGCCATCGGTTCGGTCCAGTGCGCCCGGATGTACGGATTGCAGCTTCTGATGCCCGCCATCCAAAACCGCAGCGACAACTTCACCCGCTTTGTCATCCCGGCAAAACAGCCGCTGCACCATCCCGACTGTCAGCGCATCAGCCTGATTGTGCGGGTGCAGCACCGCGCAGGCGCCCTGTACAACGCCCTTTCCCGCTTTGCGGTGCGCGGCATCAACCTGCTCAAGCTCGAGTCCCGACCCATCCCGGACAGCCCGTTTGAGTTTTTGTTCTACTGGGATTTTGACGGCAACCTTGACGATGAACGAGTGGTGCAGGCGCTGCATCAGCTCAGGAGGACACCCAGTACATCCAAATCCTGGGCAACTACCCGGAAGCGCCCTTTCCCTCTCCATCTTTGTAGAATATTGGAAGATTGCCTGTCATCAGAAGATATTTATTGTCTAAATTCAACAACCCATCTGCGGCAAACTGTTAAATATAGAATAAAATGTACTGGATTGGTTGAAAAATTTGCTCATTTGCGGTATGATAGTAGTGTGTTATGAATCGTACAGAGGGCAAGGATGTTCTCTGGTCAATTTCCCTCAGTTTTGAGCACAGGCTTTGTCCTGCAAAATGAGGAGCGGAGGTTATCTATATGCACGAACCAACGATCTCTTTTTCGCTGCACGACGACAAGGAAAAAGGAAATCAAAAAACGCTGACCATCATCTATGATGCACTCAGACAGAAGGGCTATAACCCAATCAACCAGATTGTCGGCTATATCCTTTCCGAGGACCCGACCTATATCACCACCTACAACAATGCGCGCAGCCTGATTCGCCGAATCGACAGGGATGAGCTTTTTGCAGATTCTTGTCAAATCCTATCTTGGCGAATAGGGTTTGTTTGATTATGGCAAAATCGGTGCGGATGGTCGCGTGCGGCTGTCCGCTTTTTTGTCAAGTCAGGCTGTTTGGCAGCATCTATCAGAAGGGAGTTTTTTGCCATGTCACAGGAATTTTTAAGATATAAAGGACGTCCGCTGGTTCGCAGCGGCGACACCCTGTACTACGGGAGCATGGGGACAAATGCGTTGCCCATCTGCAAATCAAAAGCAACAAACAAAACCACGGTCTGAATATGGCGGACAAGGTCGTCATCCAGCTGATTTCTACCGACGAGACCCTGCCGCTCAAGGACCGTATGCTCAACAAAGCCGAACGCGACGGGCTGTACGAAGCGTTATCCATCGCAAGCATCTGGATGGACCGCCACAACAAAAAAAGAGCAGTAAAGTCTTTCTTTAAAGACAATAAAACTCCTTCCGCTATGGACAGGGGTCTACATAACAAAATTGTCATAACAGAATTGCTTTCCAATTAAACGAGTAAGCCCGAACTGAAAAACTGTTCGGGCTTATTTCATGCCTTGTCAAAATTCCGCTAGAATTTTGACATCTTTTTGTGGTATCATCTATACAAGAAAAACCATAACCAACTCAAATGGGAGAAGGCAAAAGCATGGGAGAAAACAGAACAACGATTGTGGAAAAAACGGTTAAATCTGGAATCACCTTTGGCAGCGCCTTGGCTATGGTCATCCGTTATACAACATGGAAATCCGTTGGGTGGGCAATTTTCCATGGATTGCTCAGTTGGGTCGATGTGATATATTTTATTTTACGCTATTCAATTTAAGCTTGAGGAACAGATGATGAAAAAAGCAGTCGAGCGATTTGGGGATTGCTCCCCTTCCTGATTTTTTCCTTTTTTGCAGCGTTTTTGTAAGATTGGTAGAAACGGTAACGGAAAATACATTGCGAATCCTTCCACGCAACCTGTTGATCTGCTTCGGCATGATCAGCATAGGAATCCTGTTGTTATGGCTCAATACACGCAAAACCATCTCTGTTCATCGAATATTTTCCTTTGCGCTCAAAATAGTCTCTATTTTCCTAATCGCAGCTGTTACCTTAACCGGTTTATTTATCATGGGATTTTCACATTGTCCAGAACACATTGTTACCAAAAATGGAATCAAGATGGTGGCAAGTGTTCACAGTTTTCTGGATGAGCAGGTGGAATATTATGCGTATAAAAACTGGTTCTTTTATGGTCAGCAACTCGGTTATGAGTATTACGGAAGCGGCGGCAAGGACCCGCTCGCCCAAGAACCAAAACCGGACCCCATTCGTTCTACTTTTTATGATTTCGATGGACACGTGATTGAATCCACAGGTATCCATTAAGATTCTGGTTGATACAAAATAACCCCTCCGTATGATGAATCCATACGGAGGGGTTTTCTGCTTTATGACTTCCGTTTTATCCTGCCGGAAGTTATTTTAGGGTTACAGCGAGATTACGCTTTGAGGTAGTGGTCGAACCACTCGGTAATCTCTTTGAGTCTGCGGATGCGGTGCTCCGGTTGACCGGAACGGGAAAGCTCGTGGTTTTCTTTGTGGAACAGGCAGATGCGCGACTCGATGCCGTGGGTCTTGAGGGCAGAGAACATCTGAAGCGCCTCCACCATCCAGCAGCGGTAGTCTTCATCTGACTGGATAAAGAGGGTCGGGGTGGTGCATTTGTCCGCATATTTGAGCGGAGAATGCCACCATGCCTGCTCTGGGTTGTTCCAGGCGTCGCCGCCCGACTGGTCCAGTCCAAAATAAGGACCGATGTCCGAGGTGCCTTCCATCGAAATCCAGTTGGAGATGGAGCGCTGGGAAGCAGCTGCTGCAAAGCGGTGGGTGTGACCGATAATCCAGTTGGTCATAAATCCGCCGTAGCTTCCGCCGGTGACACCGACACGGCTCTTGTCAATCTGCGGGTAGTTCCACAGAACATAGTCGGTGAACTGCATGATGTCCTCATAATCCTCCTGACCATAGCGTCCGCGGATGTCTGCAAACTCGTTGCCGCGTCCATCGCCGCCGCGCGGGTTGCAGAAGAATACAAAGTAGCCCTGATTTGCCCAGTACTGCATCTCATGGAAGAAGCAGGTGCCATAGACGGTCTTCGGACCGCCGTGGATGTCCAGGATTGCCGGATAGCTCTTGGAGGAATCATATCCGACCGGCTCCAGTACCCAGCCGTCGATCTCCACGCCGTCGTTGTTGGTAATGCGCATCAGCTTTGGTGTAACAACCGACTTGTTCTCCAGCACCTTGTCGTTGATGCCGGTCAGGCAAATTTCGCCCTGCGGTGTCAGGCTGTATACCTCCTGCAATTTATCACCGCGCATTGCCACATAGACCATCACTTCGCCTTTTTTTGTCCATGCAGTCCACCGAGCCTTCGTCAGCGGTCAATGGGGTGATGTTGCCTTCAAAGTCAACATGGTTGATCTTCGACCAGTTGCGCTCGGTGCTGATCCAGCTGACTCCGTCCGCTTCGCAGACCATCGACTTGCCGCCGCCGTACCGGCAGTCGGAACCAACGCTGCTGCTCCAGAGCGGTCCGGCGAGCAGACCAGTTGCAGGCTGTGACCGTCGCGGTCATAGCAATAGAGGTCGGAGTTTTCGTTGATGCCGTAGTTTTTATTTTCGGTGGCAACCACCATCAGTTGGTCACCCGCATAATCGGCACGGTGGATGTCCCAGCTACCCATCGGGATGAGCACCTCGCTGTTTCCGGTCACAAGGTCTACCTCCACCAGCTCCTGCTTGAGACTCTGGACACTGGTAAATTCGCTGCCAAAGTAGACCAGTTTGTTGCAGTCCTTCGACAGGGAGTAGCCTTCCAGCAGATACAGCGGACCGGTCAGCGGTTTCATGCTGCCGTCGCAGGAATCAAACAGGTACAGGCGATCTCTGTGTTTATCGGTGATGCCGCCGCCGTTGCGCCAGAAGGGCAGCTCGGTAAACACCTCATAATCCTTTTTCCTTCTTGCGGTCTGCCAGCACCTTGGCGCGTGCTGCACGGTCCATCTCCATAAAGTTTTCCGGGAGATGATTGTCATAGTCTGCACAGACCAAATATTTGCCCTTGCCCAGTTTTTTGATGGCAGATACTGCCGCCGGCACCGTCATCTTTTTCTGTGCTTCTCCGCCGCACAGCGAGATGGAATAGTAGTCGGTATAGGTGCTGTCCACCTCTTCCCTCTTGCTGTTTCTTTTTGAAGCAAACAAGATGGTTTCATCATCCATCCACAGGAAGGAGCGCTCATCCTTCCCGGCGGTCAACGGGCGGCACGCTTTGGTTTGCAGGTCCACTGTCCAGATGCCTGCCGCATAACCGTCCCTGTCCTCATTGCTCTTGCTGACAACAAACGCTGCCTTGTGCGCATTTGGGCTCAGCTGAAGGTTGGACAAAAATGATAGTTTAAAAATTCGTCCAATCTGATCGTTTCCATGATCTTCCACTCCTTTACCCATCAAAACAGTCTGTTTTCGATAAAATCTTCAGACTGCCTTTCCAAAATGAAAACGTCCTGCTGCCGTTTTCTCCATTTTAACATATCATTTTGCTCTTGAAAAGACTTTTTTGAACTAAATTAACAAAAAGGCACTTGATTTTTGTTGTCTTGAGAATAAAATGAATGGTATCAACTTCTTTTGCAAAGGAGGTGGAACTATGTCCAAAAAGATTCTTCCCATTCTTCGCGTATGCTCAAAATCCTGCCGCCCATCCTCAGCGTCGCTCTGGTGCTGCTGTGCATCTATATTGGAAGCAGGATGTCGATACAGGGATTGATTTCCTACACGCCCTCCAATGTTCTCCTGGCTGCCACAGGCATCCTGGCTCTGTTTGCCGTCAAATCGCTGTCGGTCATCTTTCCGCTGTCGGTGCTGTATATCGTTTCTGCCTTTTGGTTTGGTAAATGGGTCGGGCTTGCAGTCTGCTACCTCGGGTTGGTGGTCAGCTGCACCATTCCTTATCTGCTGGGCAGACACTTCGGTGCAGGAATGGTGGAGCAGCTGCTCTGCAAATATCCCAAGCTGCGCCAGCTGCAAAGTGTAGGAGATTCCAACCAGCTGATGTTTTCCTACCTGCTGCGCATCGTGTCGGTCCTGCCCGGCGACCTGTGCAGTCTCTTTTTTTGGGAGCCTGCTCGGTGGATTACCGCCGCTACCTGATTGGCTCTCTGTTGGGTCTTTCGCCCATGATGATTCTTCACGTCCTGTTTGCCGACCTGTTCGCACAAAGCCTGTCTGGCAGCTTTTGGGAGGCGCTCACACCACAAACCATCGTGGTGATTGTGGTGCTGGTGGTTATTTCCATCATCTCCTCGGTCATTCTAAATAAGCGCTACTCCCCGAAGGAGCCGCCTGCGGACCGCACTTAGACAACAACAACTGCTAAAAAAGCAACAGCGTCTTTTGGTGGACACTGTTGCTTTTTATTTTGTGTTTAAAATCCATACACTTTTTCCTGTATTAAAATAACTCTTCGATATTTTCCACCCAGAAAATTTCCTGCTGACAAACCACTTTTTTCCTGCGGCTGCACTTCGGCTGCCGATGCCATCGAAATGGTAGAAATACCGGTAAATGCCATGCAAGCTGCCATCAGCATCACAAATATCTTTTGTTGACGATTCATAATTTCCCCTCCAAATACTACACACCTCTTGTACAAAATTATTATAGACCTTTTATTACTCTCTTTCAATACCCCTTTCGGACAAAAAACACAGCAGAACTATACATTCTGCTGTGTTTTTGCTCTTTATAAGGTCGCCGCGATGGATTTTAGGTATTCCCTAAATTGATCTTTTACCTGAGGATGCTGCAAAGCCACCTCAACGATTGCCTGAAGGATGCCGAATTTGTTGCCCATATCATAACGGGTGCCGGTATATTCGACGCCCATCATCCCCCGGGTCTTTGCCAGCACCTTCATCGCATCGGTCGCTGGATTTCTCCGCCTGCACCCGGCGGTGTCTGTTCCAGGATGGAGAAAATCTCCGGCGGCAGCACCACCCTTCCCAGGATGGAGTAGTTGGAAAGCACCTCGGTCAGCGAGGGCTTTTCCACCATGTCGGTCAGGTGGAAGATGCGCTCCTGTCCCGGCACCGGCTCGATTGCCAGCGAGCAGTATTTGCTGATGTCCTCTATCGGGACCGGTTTGATGCCGGCTACACCGACGCCGAACTGCTCATACGCGCGGCACAGCTCCCAGCAGGCAGGGTGTTCGCCACCCAGTACCACATCATCCCCGTACAGCACGGCAAACGGCTCGTTGCCGACAAAAGCTTTTGCACACAATACCGCATGACCCAAACCTTTCGTCTCCTTTTGCCGCACATACTGGATGTTTGCCATCTGGGAGATTGCCACCATCTCGTCGTAGACCTCCTGCTTTTTGCTGGCAAGCAGCCTGGCTTCCAGCCCCGGGTTGCGGTCGAAGTGGTCCTCCACGGTGGTCTTTCCTCTGCTGGTGATAATCAAAATGTCCTCGATGCCGCTGTGTACCGCTTCCTCCACGATGTACTGGATGGCAGGTTTATCGACGATGGGCAGCATCTCTTTTGGCATGGATTTGGATGCCGGCAGCACACGGGTCCCTAGACCTGCCGCCGGAATCACCGCTTTTTTAATTTTCATGTTATTCCTCCACAGGCAATGCCCTGTTTGTGGTTGAATGTGCGTAGCTGCTCTACTCCTCCAGCGCCGCTTTGACCGCATTGCTCACAAAACGGATGTCCTCTTCGCTCAGATATGGGTGCATCGGAAGGGAAACGACCCGCTGACACAAGCTCTCGGTGACCGGACAGGCGACCGGCTGCTCCAGCTGGTCAAATGCTCCCTGCAGGTGCATCGGCTTTGGATAATAGACCATCGTCGGGATTCCCTGCTCCTTCAAGGCGTGCTGTACCTTCTGGCGCTGTGCCTCATCCTTCAGCAGGATGGTGTACTGTGCCCAGCTGGAGCCAAAGCCCTCCGGCACGACCGGTGTTTTGGTTGCCTCTCCCAGATACTCGCTGTACATCTGTGCTGCGCGGTTGACTGCCTCCAGCTCATAGGAAGCAAAGGCATCCAGCTTGACGCCCAGCACTGCCGCCTGCAAGGTATCCAGACGGGAGTTCACACCGATGCGAACATTATCATACTTGCTGACCGGGCTTTTTCCATGCACCCGCAGCGAGCGCGCAGCAGCTCGTCGAGCTGGTCGTCGTTGGTGAACACTGCTCCGCCGTCGCCATAGCAGCCCAAGGGTTTCGCTGGGGAAAAAGGAGGTGGTTGCCGCATCTCCAAAGCTGCACGCTCTTCTTTCCCCGATGCTGCCGCCAAAGCCCTGTGCGCCGTCCTCCAGCAGCAGCAAGCCATGCTCTTTACAGATAGCTTCAATCCGCTCATAGTCTGCCGGCTGTCCAAACAGGTCCACCGCTACCACAGCGCGCGGGCGCAGCTTGCCCTGCTGTTTGACAACAGCAATCGCTTTTTCCAGCTGATCCGGGTCAAGATTGAAGGTGCGCTCGTCCACATCCACAAAGACAGGGGTAGCGCCTTCAAAGGAAACGACCTCCGCGCTGGCAAAGAAGGTGAAATCCGGTACAAAGACCGCATCTCCTTCTTTGATGTCCCAAGCCATCATCACAAGGCTGAGCGCATCGGTCCCGTTGCCGCAGGTGATGCAGTGTTTGACCCCTACATACTCTGCCAGCTTTTTCCTCCAGCTGTGCCACCTGTTTGCCGCTGATAAAGTTGGCATCATGGAGCACCTGCTGGATTGCCGCGTCCATCTGCGGCTTCAGCTGCTGATACTGCTTTTTTAAATCGCGAAATTCCATAAAGGCTTCCTCCCCTTTCCCTTGTTAAAACGAAGCTGATTCTGCTTTTTCTTCGACCAGACCTTCTGCCGATGTACGGTACTGCCGCCCGCAGCTTTTGCAATGCAGCTGCTCGTCCAGCACACAGCCGCACTCGCAGACCCAGCCGCTTTGGCGGGCAGGCACACCCACCATCAAAGCGTGGTCCGGCACATCTTTGGTGACCACTGCACCCGAACCAATCATCGCCCATCTGCCGATGGTGTTTCCGCAGACGATGGTCGCGTTGGCTCCGATGGAGGCTCCCATGCGGACCAGCGTTTTTTATAACCTGCCGAGCCCTTGGGATATTTTGCCCGCGGGGTCAAATCATTGGTGAACACCATCGACGGTCCGCAGAAAACATAGTCCTCCAGCTCGACCCCTTCATAGATGGAAACGTTGTTCTGCACCTTGACGCCGTCGCCGATGCGGACGTTGCCTGCAATATTGACATTCTGCCCAAAGGAGCAGTTTTTCCCGATGACCGCTCCGCTTTGCAGATGGCAAAAATACCATATTTTTGTATTCTCTCCGATGGTCACACCGGGGTCGACGTAGCTGCTCTCATGCACAAAAAATCCGACATTCCGTCCGTTCCTTTCCGTGGTCGGAAAAAGGGGAAACTCCCCTTTTCTCTCTTATATCGCTTACTTAAAACTCGCCCTTCATGTCGATGCTGGCAAAGTTTTCCAAAGGCAGCTTGACTGCTCTGCCTTCCTTCTGGCTCTTATAGATGGCAAGTACCAGCTCCAGCGCATTTTTGCCGGCATAAGCGTCCACATACGGCACACGGTCCTGCTCGATGGCTTCAATCACATCCGCATACAGGCTGGTATGACCGTTTCCGTAGACGTTGCTGGTCGCTTCCTCCAGACCCTTGTTCTTCTGGTCCTCTTCTCCTTCGTCTGCAAAATCCCAGACGTCGATGTTATTGGTGGAGGTGCCGCCGAGCTTGACGGTGCCGTTTTCACCGAACAGATAGAGGGTTTCCTCCAGATTTTTCGGGTAAACGTTGGTGGTTCCTTCGATGGTGGCAACTGCGCCGTTTTTTGAATTTCACAACTGCCATGCCAATATCCTCTGCCTCCAGATAATCATGGAACTGCTGACGGGTCACACCGTACACCTCGTCGATCTCCTCGCCCATCATCCAGCGCAGCAGGTCGATGCCGTGGATGCACTGGTTCATCAGGGTACCGCCGTCCTGTGCCCAGGTGCCGCGCCATTTTGCCGGTCATAGTAGCCGTGGTTGCGGTTCCAGCGCACATGGATGGAGCCGTGGGACAGTCTGCCAAAGCGTCCGGCTTCCAGCGCCTTGCGCATCTGCTGGACTGCCACATTGAAGCGGTTCTGGTGGCAGGCAGAAACCTTGACACCCTTTTCCCGGCTGCGGCGGATGATCTCGTTGGCATCGGCAATGCTCATCGCCATCGGCTTTTCAATGATGACATTGACACCGTGGTCGATGCAGAACAGGGCAATCTGTGCGTGTACGCCGCTTTCGGTGGCAATGCCTACCAGCTGCGGCTGTTCCTTCTCAATCATCTCCCGATAATCGGTGTAACGATGGATGGAGCTGTCGTTTTGCAGCTCATGCTTTGCCAGCAGGTTTTCCATCTGCTGCGGCAGGACGTCACAGACCGCTGCCAGCTCCAGATGGTTGTTCAAAACTGCTTTGATATGGTTGGTTGCGATTCTTCCGCAGCCGATTAACGCATATTTCATGTTGTTCGCTCCTCACTTTTCTGGGCGGTCACCGTCTTGCGATTAGAGTACCTCGATGTTCTCCCGCTCGGCTACCTTCTTCATTGCGTTCTTGGTATCAAAGACCAGAGCCGCATTCTTCTGCACCATCTCATAATCCACATTGGTGTGAGCGGTGGTAACCATGACAAGGTCTGCTTCCCTGAGCACCTGCTCGTTCAGCTGTGGGATGCTCTGGCGGACCTGACCTTTGTATTTGTACTCCTTGACCCATGGGTCAAAGAAGGTGACCTGTGCGCCCTCGTGCTCCAGCTCCTCGATGACCCGCAGCGCCGGGCTTTCACGGTAGTCGTCGATGTCCTGTTTGTAGGCAACGCCCAGCACCAGCACCTTCGAGCCGTTCATCGCCTTTTTCGCACGGCGGTTGAGCATCTTGGCTGCGCGGTCCACACAGTATTCCGGCATCTTGTCGTTGATCATCATCGAGCTTTCAATCATCGAGGTATGAAAGCCGTACTCTCTGGCTTTCCAGGGAGAGGTAGTATGGATCCAGCGGGATGCAGTGTCGCCCAGACCCGGACCCGGGTAGAACGGCTGGAAGCCGTATGGTTTGGTTTTGGCTGCGTCCACAACCTCCCACATGCTGATACCCATTTCGTTGCACAGCATGGTCAGCTCGTTGACCAGACCGATGTTGATGTTGCGGTAGGTGTTCTCCAGAATCTTCTCCATCTCGGCAACTGCCGGGCTGGAAACCTCATAGACCTCGCCCTCCAGCACTGCGCGGCACATCGCTGCGATGACCTCGGTTGCATCCTTGCCGATGGCGCCGACGACCTTTGGAGTATTTTTGGTTTTATAAATCAGGTTTCCCGGATCGACACGCTCAGGAGAAAATCCAAGATAGAAATCTTCTCCGCATTTTAATCCTGATCCTTCTTCAAGGATTGGTTTGATCAGTTCTTCGGTGGTACCCGGGTAGGTGGTGGATTCCAGAACGACCATCGTTCCCTTCTTCAGGTATTTGGAAACCGCCTCGGTGGAGGAGCGCACATAGCTGATGTCCGGCTGCTGGTGCTCGTCGAGCGGGGTCGGAACACAGATGGCAACAAAATCCACATCTTTGACAAAGCTGAAATCGGTGGTAGCAGAGAGCATTCCGCTCTTTACGATTTCGGCAAGGTCGCTGTCCACTACGTCGCCGATGTAGTTGTGACCGGCGTTGACCATTTCCACCTTCTGCGGCTGCACGTCAAAGCCGATGGTCTTAAAGCCGGCTTTGGCTTTTTCCACCGCCAGCGGCAGTCCGACATAGCCCAGTCCGACTACGCCGACCACGATCTCTTTATTTTCTATTTTGCGAAGCATCTCAGTTTTCATCATGTTCGATCTCTCCTGTCTGTGAATTGCATATATTTCTTAAATGAAGATTCATTATAAGCCCTGATAACAGATACACCACGATCAACGCAATCGCAGCGCCATAGATGCCCAATATCTTTACTGCCGCGATGTCGATGACCGCGTGGACGATGACAAAAGATGATGTTGATTTTGAGGTTGAATTTTTCCTCCCCGTCACCGCCAGAATGTTGCCGGACAGCCCGCGGAAGACCGCCTGTATCCGGAGGCAATCAGGAACATCCGCACCAGCGGCGCCGCTCCCATATATTCGGGTCCCGCAAAGATATACAGGTACAATTTAGCAAAGAGCAACAACCCTAGGTGAAACAGGGTCATCACCACACCGTTGATGGCAAACAGCTTTTTTATAGCTGTCCCAAATCCATTTGCGGTCCCCGATGTGCTGGATAAAATACGGCAGGATAAACACCAGCAGCGCCTCCAGCAAAAACAGCGAAATGGACAGGATATTGGCTGCCACCCGATATTCTGCCAGCAGCTCCTCGTTTTTGAGCATCTGACCCACGATAAAGGTTTCGTTGTAGCTCATCACCATCGAGGTCGCCGATGCACTCAGCATCACGATGCTAAAACGCATCATGGCTTTGATCTGTCCCCAGTCGGGCATCAGCGCCTTGACCTGCATCATCGGCAGGTCGCGAATCAGCAAAAATCCCAGCAGCACGCACAAGCCCATCGAGATGTACCTGCCGACCATGACGCCGGTCACTCCCCACAGCACTGCAAAGACAATCTGGAAAATCATCAGCAGAAACGAGTAGGTGAAGTTGTAGACCGAGTAGCGCTGGTTTGGAAGGTGGCGCGCAGCAGCAGCTGGATGTCGGTAAACAGGAAGTAGAACACCGGCAGGCAGGCGGAAATCAGCAGCTGAAAGCGTGTGCCCTCAAGGGCAGCGGTGCAACCAGATAGGCTGCCGCCGTCAGCAGGATGATCGCCGCATCGGCGAGGATGCCCACCTTGAGGGAGGCCAGAAAGTAGCCCTTTTTCTCCTCATCGCTACCCTTCTGCGCACAGTAGCGCAAAGTTGCCTGGGTGATACCGATTCCATTGAAGAGCATAACATAATTTCGTATATTGTCAACATAAGTCAGCAGCCCGTAGTCCGCCTTGGAAAGAAAACGCGGCAGGAAAAAAACCGAAACAAATCCTGCAATCTTTGCCAGAGTGGAACCGGCGATGATATGGAAAAAACCGCGCTTGTGCAAAGAAGAAATTCCTTCGCACAGCTTTTCCCAATACACAGCAATTTTTGCCTGTTCATGCTTTCTCCTTTCTGACCGAAGCGGTTCCTGTCCTATGATTTACTGCACCGCACGGGAGCGGATGTATTGAGAATCCCCCCGTAGCAGCTGTTCGAGTACGGCAGCGCTCTGTATTCAAAACCAGCAGCGCCGGAACCAGCAGGAACAGCACCTCGATGAGCGGCTCATTGTAGCCTGCGTTGACGGTGATCTGCACATAGTAGAGGACAAAACGACCAGATATAAAAATCTGCCGCGGCGGTCCAAAATCTTTTCGATTCGTGCAAAGTTTGTCACCAAGATACTGTGAAACAGCACGCTGCCCACCAACCCGTAGTACGCCAGATAATCGCAGACAATCGAATGTCCACCCACGATTTCACGCGGGTTATCCACCGTCTTTAAAACCAGATCGCCGATGCCAAACAGCGGCGCCGACAAAAAGCTCTTGATCGAAGCGGTGTACAGCTTCATGCGGGTGCCTGCGTCGCTGCCCGGGTGATGCCCGCTCCGCTGAGCAGGTTGCCCACCTCGGCAAAGCGCAGCTGCATCTTCAGGCTGTCGGTATTTTCTGCGATAAAATAAAACACCCGATACAGGTTCGGCAAAATCACCATCGCTGCCAGCGCACACAGCAGCACCACCGCCGTCGCCGGTCCGCCGCGCTTGGGCAGACGGCACAGTACCAGCAGAGAAAAGGCAAAGACAAATAAAATCGCAAAGGAATAGTTGGACATCACAATCACCAATAGTCCCAACAGCACCGCCATCCCCAGCCGATGGTTTCCAGCAGCTTGGGACGGTAATACCAGATTAGTCCAACCAGCGCCACGGTGAACATCGTCAGCGAATAGATGTGCTGATAGCCACCGGTCAGCGGGCTTGCCAACGGTGCTGTAACCGCGGGGTCCCCGTTTGCCAGCAGACGGGAAACATCCGGGTTCTGCCGCAGCGCAAACACCGTCCCGACATTGATCAGCAGGTAGTACGCCGTCGTCAGAAAGGTGAGCAGCTTTGAGCGAAAAGCGGTCCTCCAACGAAAAGTAGAACCAGAACATCAGATAAAAAATCGGCATCAGCAGGTGGTGGAAGGAAATTCCCATGACCTGCCGCCGCGTACACCGCCAGCAGCACCGGCCATCCAAAGGACAGCAGCATCGCCGGGTGCAGCGTCGTCTGCCAGAACAGCTTCCACTGGGAAGCCATGGCAAAAAGCCTGCCCACAGCAGGACCACCAGTGCATAAATTGCCCAATTATACAAAAACGATTCGGGATTGATTCCCCACAGTAGCACAAACGCTGCGCACAGCTCTCTGGGCACACAGAGGAAGGAGCAGCCCTTGTTTTGCCGGATATATTTTGAAGTTTCCATCCTTAACCCCTCGTCCTCCTTTTATGATAATCCTCTCACGGGCAAAAAATAAAGCAGAATATGTAAATTTTACCGGCAGACAGCCTCTTTTTTCCCAATGTGTTTCTGGCTGTCCAGCAGATTTTCATATTGGCGAATCAGACTGCGGGCAACCGCCTGCGAGGAGTAGACCCTGCGGACCTCCTGCGCGATTGCCGGACGGTTATAAAAATCAATATTGCAGTAGATGGTCAGCATTGCCCGCGCCAGTGCATCCACATTGCCGGTCTCCACCATGATGCCGTTGTGCTCGTTGACAAAGCACTCCGGTCCGCCGCAGCGGGTCGCAATGACCGGTACGCCGCAGGACAGCGCCTCCAGATAGGGAGACGCCGAAGGTTTCCGATTCGGAAGCCAGCACAAAGCAGTCGGTCTGTGCCAGCCGCTTTGCAATCTCCTCCTCGGACGCAAGCCTGCCAGCTCGATGCGCTGCTCCATACCCAGTTCGGCAATCAACCGGCGCAGCGCAGCCTCTTCCTCTCCCTGACCGCAGATGGTCAGGCTGACCTGCGGGCTTTCCCGAAACGCCTGTGCAAACGCGCGAATCAGCAGGTCCATCCGTTTGACCTTGCGCAGGTTGCCACAGCTGAGGAAGGTAAAGCTGCATCCTTCCTCCTCGGTCTGGGTTTCTTCCATCCATGCCCGCTGCCGCTCACGGCTGTCGCTGTAAGCAAACAGGTTAGTATCCACCATGTCCGGCACCCACTCGACCTTGCGCCCGCTGTGCTGCTGCATCCGCACTGCCAGCGCCGGACTGACTGCAATCAGGCAATCGGCTCTGCGGTAGGCTGCCTTGCCGGCTTTTCAATATCGGCAGGCAGCAGCTGCCGGTTGACCAGCGAGGAATGCTCGGTGACCACCAGCGGCAGCTGTTCCTCGTCTGCCAGCAGGGGAGGCAAGGTAGGCATAATCGGTAAAATGGGCATGGAGCAAATCCGGTCTGCCGTACAGCTTGACCGCCTTGCGGTACAGGCGTCTGAGCGCCAGCTTTCCCAGAGGATAAAACATTGCTTTGGGTATGTTGCCCAGCGGAACACTCAGCTCCACCACCCGCACGCCCTGCTTTGTAAAGGTGTGCAGACCCCATCTTCTGGTGCGGCGAATCGAACGCAGGTCCAGCGCCAGAAAGACCACCTCGCAGCCCTCCTGCACCAGTGCCTTTGCCTGGTCGAATTCAAACACGCCGTTGGTCAGATATTTTTCGGTGGGTACCCCTCTGGATACGATAAATGTCAGCATAAAAAACCTCTTCCGTTTTCTTTTTTCCTGTGCTAACTGTTTTGCTCAGACAAGCTGTCATACAGCTCCAGCAACTTTTTCAGCTCGATGTCCCAGTTGTACTTTTGCAGCACTGCCTGTCTGCCGTTTCTCCCATCTGCTGCGCACGCTGCGGGTCGGAGAGGATGGCACCAATCGCCTGTGCCACCGCCTGCACATCGGCAGGGTCCACCGCGATGCCAAAATCATCCTGCTGCACACTGCGGCGCATGAAGGGATAGTCGGACACGATGACCGGCAGACCTGCCGCCATATATTCATAGACCTTGGTCGGGAAATTATCCAAGCTTGCATACTGCCCGACATTGAGGATGGTGGACATCCCGATGCTCGAGCGGGCATACACCTGCGCCAGCTCCTGACGACCGATATAGCCCAGATATTCCACGCAGCTGTACTCCGGCATTGCCTCCAGCTCCCTGCGGTACTCCTCGGAGGAATACTGCCCGGCAAGGATAAGCTTGACTCCCGCCTGATGCGCCGCTCGAATCAAATGAGTAATTCCCCGCTGGTAGGTCAGACTGCCGGTACAGCAGATGGTGTCCCCCGACTTTTGCGCCTCCTGCTGCGGAGGTGTCATCTCCTCGAGCATCACCGCATTGGAGAGGATGACCACCTGTTTTGCCCGATTTTCAAAGATGTTGATTCCATTTTTGGTGCAGGGAAAGAGGACCGCATCCAGCTGTTTGACCACATGGGTTTCATAGGCGCGGTACGCCGAGGAAATCATCCGCCGCAAAAGGGTAGGAATCCACTCCTTCTCCATAATCTGGGTCGGGTAGTCCTCATGGCTGTCGAAGATGACCTTCTTGCCCTTTTTGCTAATTTCAGCCCGTAAGGCAGCAGCTCAGGGTCGTGGAACTCGTAGATGTCCGCATCCACCTCCAAAGCCTTCTGATAAACCGCCTTGGCTCCAAACAGCATCCTTTTCAAACGGGAGGAGCTATCCACCGGCCCTGGATGACCTGCACCCCTTTCTGGGTGGTGCAGCCAACCGACTGCGCATCCTTTGCCTTTACGACAAAGCTGACCTGATACCCCGCCTTTGCCAGCGAAGCACACTGCTTGTGAAAAATGCGGGTATCGTTGGGCGCATGGGCGCTGGATAAATGACAAACCTTGGTCATGATTCTTCCCCTTTTGTTGATTTCTATATAAAATTACGATTTGTTTATTTCACTGTGTCTTCTAGAATTTGAAGCAACCGCTGTGTCAGCGCACGGTAGTCATAATCCTGTGCTGCCCGGCGCGCATTTTTGCAAATCTGCTGGTATTCCTCCTGTGGCATATGAGCAAAGCGCAGCACCTGACGGCACATCTCCTCGGTGTCCTGCGTAGGCAGGGTCACACCCGCGCCGTACCGCTCGATGAGGTCGTAGTTGACCGTCAAATCGGACAGCACCGGCTTGCCGCTGGCAAAGTAGTCAAACTGTTTGTTGAGGCTGCATCCAAAGCGCATGATGCCCGTCTGCTTGACGTGGTTGATATTGAGGTCCGAACGGAAAGGATGAACGGAATGTACTTTTTTTCCACCTTGCCCGGAAAACGGATGTTGGTCAAGCCCTTTTGTTTGCACAGCTGCATCAGCTGCTCCCGTTCGGTGCCGTCGCCGTACAGCAGGAATTTGATTTTGTTCTCCCCTGCTTTTGCAGATACTCTGCCATTTCCACAATTTTTCCCAAGTTGTTGACCAGTCGAATGGAGCCGGTGTAGACCACCTTGAAGGTGCTCTCATCCAGCAAATCCGGGTCATCCAGGCGATATTGCTGACAGTTTTGGTCAAACTCCTGCAAATCCACACCGTTGTTGAGGTTGTATATCTTCTCCAGCGGGACCTTGTCCTCCCAGTGCTTTTCCGGATATAGTCCTTGCCGCCCTCCATCGTAAAAATCAGGCGGTCCGCTTTTTTGTACAGCCATTTTTCCAGCTGATACAAGGCTAAGATGATTGGGTTTTGCGGGACATCCCCTTGTACTCCACAATCGACTCCGGCCAGATGTCGCGCACCTCCACCACACAGGGCACCTTTAAACGGCGCGCTGCCACCAGAGCGGAGGCTGCCGCAAAGATGGTGGGCGCCGAGGTATAGATAACGTCGGGGCGCTCCCCGTTTTGACAAATTTTTTTGACGGCTTGTTGAATCCGCAGCGGAAATTCCAACATGTTATAGATTCTGGACAGACCGTTTCCGCTGTAGTCGCGGGTTTTCAAAAAGGTATAGGGTACTCCGTCCATCTCCTGCTCCTTATAGAGCGAAGAATCACGAATCATATTGATGTTGGTGTTGTGAATCTCGCTGGCGGTAAAGATGCGGACTGTGTGTCCCATCTGCCGCAGAAATTTTGAAAATAATAATGCCGCACCAGACCGCCCATCGACGGCGGAATAGCATAATGGTTGATTATCCAAACATTCATCTGTGTCTGATTCCTTCTTTATCATAGTGCGCCTAGTGCAGCACCGCTCCCACCGTCTGCACCATCGTCTTGAAGTCCTGCCAGAGCGAAAAATCCAGCAGACTGTTCAGGTTGTACTCCATCTTGCCCGGCAGCACCTGTTCGACATAGGTCCTGTCCGGGTCGGCGGAGCTGTCCAGCAGGCGGTCCTCGTCCTTATAGCGAATGGACGCCTGTGAGGTGACGCCCGCCGGCAGCAGCAGGGTGGCAAGCATCTGCGGCGTATACTGCCGGACATAGCGCGGGACCTCCGGTCGGGTCCCGACAAAGCTCATCTGTCCCATCAGGATGTTCAGCAGCTGCGGCAGTTCGTCCAGCGGCATTTGCGCAGCAGTTTGCCTACACGGGTGATGCGCATATCGCCCTGCACGGTCACCTGTGTACCCAGCTGCTGGGCGTTGGCGACCATCGTGCGAAACTTGAAGATGCGAAACTCCTGTCCATACTGGGTCACCCGCACCTGACGGAACAGCACCTCACCCGGAGAATCCAGTCGGATGGCAAGGGCTAATATCAGCATGACCGGCGACAGCAGCACCAGCAGCACCAGCGACAGCAGAATATCGAACACCCGCTTGAGCAGCAGCTGCCCGCGCTTGCGGGAGAGCGCTTCATAGTACGGACGAACGCTGTCATTTTGCAGCCCTGCGGCAGCTGTTCCCACCTTTTGAGCAAACTTCTCACCTATCCCTTCAGCACCTTGGCAAAGCATTCCAGCAGATACTCCACCTGTTCGTCGCTCAAACAGGTGTGCAGCGGCAGGGTCACCTCGTTGCGGTACATGGCGTATGCGTTGGGATAGTCCTCGATGGAAAATCCCCCGCTTTTTGTAAGCGGTGTGCATCGGCAATGGTTTGAAGTGAACGTTGGTTGCCACATCCATCTGTGCCATTTTAATAATCAGTTCGTTGCGGAACTGCTCATCCTTGCCATTTAGACGCACCAGATACAGATGACCGCTGGAGGAAAATCCTCCCCATAGTGGCGCAGTACCGATACCGGCAGCTGCTCCATCGCCCGGTCATACCGGCTGATGATCTGCTTTCTGCGGGCAAGCAACGCAGGATAACGCTTCATCTGCGCCAGCCCGATGGCAGCCATGATGTCGGTCATATTGCATTTATAGCCCGGCAGCACGATGTCATACTCCCAAGCACCCAGCTGGGTCTTTGCCAGCGCATCCTTCGACTGACCGTGCAGCGAAAGGAGCATATAGTTGCGGTAGATTTCTTCATCATCCACCCCTTCCAGTGGATTCCATGTCACAGCTCCACCCTCTGCGGTGGTAAAGTTTTGACCGCATGGAAGGAAAAACAGGTAAAATCTGCAATCTCGCCGCACATTTTTCCGTGGCGGCTCGCTCCAAAGGCATGGGCTGCATCGGCAACCACCGCTACCCGTCCCAGCGAGCGCTGGATGGCATTGTCCGATGGGGTAAACAGCGGCTGCTTGCGGCGCACGATTTCAAAGATGCGGTCATAATCGCAGATGACCCCGCCGATGTCCACCGGGATGATGGCTTTGGTGCGCGGCGTGATGGCACCTTCGAGCGCATCATAGTCCATCTCGTAGCCGTCCTTCTGGCAGTCCACCAGCACCAGTTTGGCTCCCCATGGCAAGCCACGCTGGCAGATGCGGTGTAGGTGTAGGCGCAGGTGATGACCTCGTCGCCCTCCCCGATGCCCAGCTGATGCAAGGTCACTCCAGCGCTGCCGTCGCCGAGTGCAGGCAGCCTGCGCGGTTGGTGCGGCAAAGCTGTGCGACCTGCCGCTCCAGCTCCTTGGTCTTGGGTCCGGTGGTAATCCATCCCGAACGCAGGGTATCGACCACCTGTGCGATCGCCTCTTCCCCGATGTCCGGTGGAGAAAATGGAATTTTCATAGCTGACTCCCCTTTCGCCTATATCAAGTCAAATCTATCTGTGCGGTCCTGTCTACTCGGACAGGACCAAACCTGATTTCTTTTTCCGCCTTTTCCAGACGGATGATCTCACGGTTGATTTCCGAGAGGATGGAAACACCGCTCTGTTCTACCAGCAGCACCGCGTCCGATTCTGCGGCTGTACGCATCGAAGCTGCATCCTCCAGCACTGCCGGACAAGCGATATAGGTCACTGTATCGTCGGTGCAGGCTGTCAGCTGCTGAATCATCTGTTCTGCCGCTGCATCCTTTCGGCTGCTGACCACCGCTACGGTGCAGCTGCTTTTTGGCAGCAGAGCGCGTACCGCTGCATCGGTGTAGGCTGCCGCCTGCTTACTGTCTGCAAATCGCTGTCTGCTGGCGTTTGCCTCCAGACGGTCGATCAGCCCTGCAAACCGGCTTTCTTTTTTACCCTCGGCGCCCACTACGGCAAACAGCTCCAGATTGTACAGCTTGGCTGCCTGATACGCCCGTCCAGACGGTTGTCCGCCAGATATGCCAGCAGCACCCACAGGCAGATGATCACGCCGCCCAGTACACCGCCGATGATGCCAAAGAGAATCGCTTTCTTAAAGACTGCCGTCTTGGAAACAGCCGGCGGCTGCGGCATCGTCCGCTCCAGATTTGCCAGCTGCGCCTGATTGGTCTTGATCGGCTCCTGCAGCTGGCGCATCTCCTCGTCGGTGGAGCGCTTGAGCGCCTCCAGCTCGTCATCCACCACAATCATGGTGGAATCCGAAATCACGGTGGTGGTATGCTCTGCAATAGCACTGCTCAAATTTTCCCGCAGATATTGAAAAACAAAACTGGTGATGGCAGAAGCGGTCTGCTCGTCCTGCGCTCTGGCACGGATGAGCACCACGCCCTGATTGCCGTCGCTGTGACGAACGGTCACATTGCCCACGCTGTCCTTAATCTTGATGTCACCTGCGCGCTGCACACTCAGCAGCTCGTCGATGTACTTAATGTCCACCGCCTCGCCCAGAATATCACGAATCCCGTCGTACAGCTGTGCGCTGCGGTAGGCATCGCAATAGGCGCTGACAATCTCGCCGGTTTTGTTCGGTGTCTGGTAGTATTGGCTGGGGACAATCTGGTAGCCGGTATCCACATAAAATACCAGCTCGCTGACTGCCTCGTTGAAAGCATCCAGATTGTAGTAGATGCTGTCCTCTGCATACTGCTGCATACTGTCCAGCCGCTGCTGCTGCTGTTCGATGGTGATGCGCAGCTTTTCGGTGGACTGGTTGTACTCGTCCAGCTTCAGCTGGTAGTCGTCCTGTAACTTCTGTGTGTTTTCCGCACTGACCGAGCGGTACGCCCGCAGTCCGCCAAAGGCTGCAAACACCACTGCAAAAGCCAGCGCAACGGCGAGTATCCTTTCAAATCGTTTCAAGAACAAAATGAGGACGTCCTTAAAGGTAACTTCCTTTCCCTGAATGCCCTGATGCATAAAATGCGGCATCTCCTTTCCCTGCTGTCAATCAAAATCTAATTGTTCTGTACCGGCAGTTGACCTCCTCCGGGTCGCGGTAGGTCGGTACCACCTGCTTCATCGCCAGACGGATGTTCTCCCTTCCGCCTGCCTGCAAAGCCTTGTGCAGGATGTCCAGCTTTTCATCCATCTCCTCCGGGAGATTTCCTGCTGGCGCTCGATAAAGATTTTGCTGCTGGTGGTCTTCATCAGACCGTCGCTCTTCATCAGCAGCTCCTCATACAATTTTTCTCCCGGGCGCAGACCGGTTTCCACGATGTCGATGTCCACATACGGCACATAGCCGGAGAGCTTGATGAGGTTTTCTGCCAAATCCAAAATTTTGACCGGCTGTCCCATGTCCAGCACAAACACCTCCGAGCTGCCTGCCATCGCTCCGGCTTCCAGCACCAGCTGCGCCGCCTCCGGGATGGTCATAAAATAGCGGATGATGCGCTTGTCGGTGATGGTGACCGGTCCGCCTGCCTCAATCTGCCGACGGAACAGCGGAATGACCGAACCGTTGGAGCCGAGCACATTACCAAAGCGTACCGCAGCATATTCGGTGTGGCTTCTGCCCTTCATGCTTTGCAGAATCATCTCGCAGAAACGCTTGGTCGCTCCCATGACGTTCGTCGGGTTGACCGCCTTGTCTGTCGAAATCAGCACAAACTTATCCACTCCAAATTCGTCGGCGGCATGAACCACATTGTAGGTACCAAAGACGTTGTTCTTCACCGCCTCCTCCGGGCACTCCTCCATCAGCGGAACGTGTTTGTGGGCAGCGGCGTGGAAGATAATCTGCGGACGGTAGTAGCCGACCAGCTCACGCACCTTTTCCCGGTCGCGCACCGAGGCAATCTCCACCTTGAGGTCCAGCTTATTTCCATACTCCATCTTCAGCTCCTGCTGAAGGTCGTAGGCGTTGTTTTCGTAAATGTCCACCACGATCAATCTCTTGGGACCGCGCTTTGCAATCTGACGGCACAGCTCAGAGCCGATGGAGCCTCCGCCGCCGGTGACCATGATGACCTTGTCCTGCAAAAAGCCGAACACTTCCTGATTATTAAAGACGACACGCTCTCTTCCAAGCAGGTCGTCGATTTTGACATTGCGCACATTCTGGGTCAGGTTTTCGCTTTGCACCGCGGCAAAGCTGTCCGGCAGCACCTTGACGTGACAGTGCAGGGTGGAGCACATCTCCAAAATCTCCTTGCGGCGGGTCGGGTTTGCCGAAGGGATGGCAAAGATGATTTCGGTGACCATCGTGTTGCGCAGCAGCAGCGGCATCATGTCGATCTTTCCCTTGACCTCGATGCCGTGGATGAATTTGCCCACCTTTTCCGGGTCGTCGTCAAAAAAGCAGACCGGCTGGTAATGGTTGCTCACATTGTTCTTCATCTCGTTGAGCAGCGCAACACCGGCGTTGCCCGCACCGATGATGGCACAGCGCACCTTTTTGCCCTGATTGCGGCTGGTGACCTTCATGCGGTATTTGCGGTAGATAAACCGTGCGGTCATCATCAAAAGCAGCGACATTGAATAGATGCACAGCGAAAGGACGCTGGGAATCTTTGGGATTGGCAATATTTTCTGAATCAGAAAATACACCACATACGCAAGTCCTCCCATAAAAATCAACGAGATATACTCGTCCGTTTCGGCATATCTCCACAGACTGTCATAGGATTTAGACGCCCACAAAAAACCGCACAGGCAGACAATCATCAACGTCAGGTTCGGTATCCATGTGAATATCTCTGTGATCAATGTGCCGTTGCGAATCGGCACCCAGTAAATCATCACAAAATAGACAAAATTCACAATGAACAGGTCCATCAAAAACACAATCTGCTTTCGATACCTGCTCAAGCCCTTTTTTTCTTTCACAACACTGTTCTCCATTCTGCATTCAAGTAAGCTGTTTGCCTCAGCTCCATTTTTAAAAGACAACACAAAAGGGCGGTTTGTTTTTATCTTACAAAAATAACAAACCGCAGTCGTAAAATAATATCCATATTATTTTATCATTTCCCACAACTATGCGCAATATTTTTTTGAGCCATTCGCCTTTTCCCACACGCGTTTTGTTCCTTTTTAGGGCATTTGCGGGGATGTTTTCAAAAATTCTTATACAAACTACCCATTTTTCCTGTTCTTTACCAAAAGCTGTCGGAATATTTTACAAAGGAATCCGCTTACTTTTAGCATAAAATGACAAGGCAGCGACCCTTTTATACGGGTCGCTGCCTTGTGAGCAGATGTTGATTGTAAACAAAAGCAAATCCAGTTCAGAAAAATCATCTTCCCTTGCGGCTTTTTGCAAAGCGGAAAACCGGTGTCGGCAGCGAGAAGGTGAACACCACCGCCAACGCAATGGCAACGGCAATTTTGATGGTTTCCACCCCTTTTGCCACTGCCATCTGGTTGTTGCCGATGATAAAGTTATAGGCAGTGTAATAGATGCCTGCACCCGGAACCAGCGGGAAGATGCCACAAATCAAAAAAGACGGTCACCGGCGTCTTGCGCCGCACTGCAAAGATGCGGGACATCACCGTTAAAACCACCACCGCCGCAAAGGAAGCCACTGCCGGCGAAGGGTAGTTCTGCATTACCAGCAGATAGCACAGCCAGCCGGCTGCGCCACCTGAGTCCCGAATAGACATACTGCTCCCGCGGGACCTGAAACAAGATTGCAAAGGACACGGTGGCAACAAAGGACACCGCTGTCTGCGCCAACAAGGATAACATCCGTCCTTCCCCTTTACAGCAATGTGATGCCGGTGAGCATCTGAAAGGCGCTGAGCACAATACCGACTCCCAGCGCAATACAGCAGGCTACCAGCACTGCGTCAATCATGCGGATGGTGCCCGACAGGTAATCGCCGTTGAGGAAGTCTCGTATCGAATTGGTCAGCGGAACACCCGGCAGCAAGGGAACAATCGAACCGATGACAATCATATCCATATTGTCCCCGAACAGAACATGAAAGAACAGCACACCCATTGCTGTCACCAGTGCGCTGCTGAGGATGTTGACCATGATTTTGTTGGCTCCCTTGGCAGTTAAAAACAAAACAAAGACCCACAGCACCAGCCCGGAGATAAAGGAAGCCAGGCAATCCAGCGGGCTGCCGCCAAACAGATAGCAGAAGGCTCCTGCGCCCACACCGGACACCAGCACCTGCAAAGCATTGCTGGTAAACGGAATCTGGTCGATCTGCTCAATTTTTCCTTTGCCTGCTCAACTGTATACTTATGTGCGGCAATCTCTCGGGAAAGGTTGTTGACCGCCGCTACCCTGCCTAGATGGACCGATGACAGCGGTACATGGCGAATCTGGCTGGCAACCACCGGCTCTGCCTGTTCTGTCCCGGCGCCCACCTGGCGGCACAGCTGCTGCCGTCCTCCTCAATCGACACAAACAAGCCGTTTGCCAGCACATAGACGTGAAATCCGCTGACACCGTATGCCTTGGCAACAATCTGCATGGTCTGTTGTACACGAAAGATCTCTCCTCCGTTTTTCAGCAGCACCTCACCGATGCGGGTGGTCAGCTCCAAAAACGCTTTTTCCCTGAGTCAAAACGTTTCCCCTTGCTTTAAGTTTCCCAAAGTAAATCCAATCTGTTTTTCAGTGTAACACATCCGGGTCAAATTCTCAATCATCTTCCAATTAAATTCCCTCGATTGATTGCATTTATTTTCATTTTGCGGTACAATCAATAGTTGTTGTCAGGTCATTTTTATAAGGAATCCCGCCGCTGTCCGCCCTGTCTTTCATCTGCGGACTCCATCCCAATGACCCGAACAAAGAGGAGGAATTTTCATGATACAATTTTTGATTCGGCACTTTGTTCCCGACCACGAGCAGACCCAGCAGCCGCAGGTGCGCCAACGCTACGGTGTTCTGGCTGCGGTGGTGGGCATCCTTTCCAACATCTTTCTCTTTTTGATAAAGGCGCTGGTCGGACTGCTGTTCCACAGCATCTCCATCACTGCCGATGCGGTCAACAACCTTTCCGACGCCGGCTCCTCGGTGATTACCCTGCTGGGCTTTAAAATCGCCGGCAAACCTGCCGACCCCGAGCATCCGTATGGACACGCCCGCATGGAGTACATCTCCGGCATGGTGGTTTCCTTTATCATCATCCTGTTAGGTCTTCAGCTGATGGGCAGCTCTTTTGACAAGATTCTGCACCCGCAGGCGGTGACCATCTCCGTTTTAACCTACGTTGTTCTGGTCGTCTCCATCCCTGGTCAAGCTCTGGCAGGGCATCTTCAACCGCACCGTCGGCAAGCTCATCGGCTCCGAAGCGCTCCAGGCAACCGCTGCCGACAGCCTCAACGACGTCTATGCCACCGGCGCAGTCCTCATCGGCGCGGTGGTCTACCACCTGACCTCCATCCCGGTGGACGGCTGGATGGGTATGGCGGTGGCAATCTTCATCACCGTCTCCGGCATCAAGCTGGTCATTGAAACCGGCAACCCGCTACTGGGAGAGGCGCCCGACCCACAGATGGTGCAGGAGCTGGCAGAACGTATCACCTCCTACCAGGGTGTCATCGGCATCCACGACCTTCAGGTCCATAATTATGGTCGGGACGTATCTTTGCCTCGGTACACGCCGAGGTTCCTGCCAACAGCGACATCATCGCCAGCCACGACATCATCGACAACATCGAGCGCGAGGTCGGCACACAGATGAACATTAACCTTGTCATCCACATGGACCCGGTGGTCATCGACGATGAACCGACCAACCAACTGCGCGAACAGGTTCAGCAAATTGTCACCGACATCGACCCGCAGCTGAGTATGCACGATTTTCGTGCGGTATTCGGTCCCACCCATACCAATCTGGTGTTTGACATCGCCGTGCCGCCCTCCTTCTCTTTAAGCGACAGCGAGCTTGAGCAGCTCATCGAGCGCCGTGCCAAGGAGATGGGCAGCTACTTCTGTGTCATCACCATCGACCACAATTACGCTTATCTTCCGCACAATTAAGCGTTCGATGGTCGCTGCCTTTCGTGCTTATTTTGTGTTATAATAAAAAATGACGACATTTTTGAGGAGGAATCCACTATGATTCGCATTGCCATCGACGGTCCGTCCAGCGCAGGAAAAAGCACGGTCGCAAAACAGATTGCCCGCGACCTTTCCATCATCTATGTTGATACCGGTGCGATGTACCGCGCCATCGGTCTGTATGTGCTGCGTCAAAACCTTGATACCAAAGATACCGCACAGGTTTGTGGCTGTCTGCCCAACATCCGCATCGCCACCTCCTACGACCCGCAGGCAGGTCAGCGCATCTTTTTTAAACGACGAGGACGTTTCCGAACAGATTCGCTCCCCCACAGGCGTCGATGGCAGCCTCCGACGTTTCTGCCATCCCGCAGGTCCGCGCCTTTTGCTCTCCCTGCAGCAAGATATGGCAAAAAACAGAGCCTGATTATGGACGGCAGGGACATCGGCACGGTGGTCATCCCGGATGCCGAGTTAAAGATTTTTCTGACCGCCTCCAGCCAGTCCCGCGCCCGCCGCAGATATTTGGAGTATCTCCAGAAGGGACAGCAGGTGGAATATGAACAGGTATTGCAGGATGTGATCCAGCGCGACCATCAGGATTCCACCCGCAGCGCCGCGCCGCTGTGCCAGGCTGAGGACGCTGTCCTGATCGACTCCACCGAGCTGAGCTTTGTTCAGACGGTCGATACCATCAAGCAGCTGATCGACCAGAAAATCGAACAGCTTTCGCTGACCATCTAGCCGATTGGCTGAAGATTCGGCTGCTTCATCCCATTAAAGGAGGATTTTACTTGTTCTGTCTGAATCTCTCGGGAAGTGCCGCAGTGCCTTCCGCTTCGATTTAAAATTAGTTTGAAAGGAAGATTGATTTGTTCTACGAAATTGCGATCCGAGCCGTCAACCTCCTGTGGCACTTCTGGTTCCGACTGGAGATCAACGGACGGGAAAACGAACCGCAGTCCGGCGGGTACATCCTCGCCAGCAACCACTGCTCTGCCATCGACCCGATGATTGTCTGTCAGGGTATCCGAAAGCACCACATCCACTTTATGGCAAAGGCAGAGCTGTTTGAGATTCCGGTTTTAAAGCACGTCATCCGCTGGCTCAAAGCATTTCCGGTATCCCGCGGCACCGGCGACACCACCGCGATTGAAACTGCCATGCAGGTCATCCGCGACGGCGGAGTGCTTGGGCTGTTCCCGGAAGGCACCCGCAGCAAGGACGGCAATCTGCTGCGCTTTAAATCGGGACTTGCGCTGATTGCCCAGCAGACCGGCGCGCCGGTGCTGCCGGTCACCATCACCTACTGTGACCCTGACAAGCGGTTTCGTTCCCGCGTTGTGGTCAATTACGGCACTCTGATTTCCTGTGAGGAATTGGGGATTCACATCACCGGCGCTGCTGCTGCCGGAGACCTGTCCCACGCAAGGGGAATTAAAGGACGCCACCAGAAATCTAAAAGCTGCCATGGAGGAACTGAAAGCCCGGAACCTGTAAAAGGAAGGGATTTTCATGTCAAAGCAGCTTATCCTGCACAACCGTTTATTTTTCTTAAATCTGATGTCGTTTTTCGGCGGGTTTGTTTTTATGCACCGGTCTCTCTGCTGGTCCGCACCCGCTGCGGCATCACCGAAGCACAGTTTTTCCTGTTGGAAGCCATCCTGTCGGTCAGCATCTTTTTTCTTTGAGGTCCCCTGCGGACTTTTTGTCCGACCGGCTCGGCTACAAAAAACACGCTGATTGTCGGCTCCTGCTTTCTGTTTGCCGCAAGGCTGCTGATGTTTTGCTCCGACCGCTTCTGGCTCTTTGCTGTCGAGGCAGTCGCAGAAGGCATCGCCTCTGCCCTTTTTTCCGGCACCTTTTCCGCCTATCTGTACGAGGTGGAGCCGCAGGATTTTGCCAAAAATCTTTCTAAAAACGACAACTGCTCCAACCTTGGCTTTATCCTGTCCTCGCTGGGATTTTTTGTCCTGTACGCTTACGGCGGAATCGACAGCCTGCTGTTTTTCACCATGCTGTTTTCCTTTGCCGCGCTGGTCTGCTCTTTCTTTTTTAAAGCCGGTCGGAGCAAAGCCCTGCCACCTGCGCAGAAAACAGGCGGCGGTCCCGGTTCATCTTTCGCTGGCAGCACCGGACATCGTGCTGGTTTTTCTTCTGGGATGTGTCAGCGTTGCCTTTCTGCTGGTCAATTTTTTCTATGTTTCACTGCTGATCAAGGTCGGCATCCCGGAAAAATATATGACCGCTTTCATCCTTGTTTATTCGGCAATCCAGCTGAGCGTCCCGCGCATCGTTCACCGGCTGCGTCGGTGGCAGCCACTGCTTTCCCTGCGGCTGTTTTTGGTTGTCGCCTGCATCATGGCTTGCGCCTTCCCCTGATTCCAAACCTTGGTATCCTGCTGCCCATGCTGCTGTTCCCTACCGTTTTGTCGGTGCTTGGGGTCTATCTGGAGCAGTATCAGAACAGACGGATTGATGTCTTATCTCGCGGTGAAAACCGAGCTGAACTTCTCTCGGTTTACAGCATGGTTTCCCGCCTGACCGAAATCCTTTTCCTGCTTGGCTCCTCTGCGCTCAGCCGCCTGACGACCGACCTTGTATTTTTCCTGCTCGGCGCGCTCTTTTTGATTTCGGTCTTTGCCTGCGCCCTGTTACCCAAGCAGGAGAGCGACCAATAAAATCACACAGAAAGGATGGGTTTCCATGCCTGTTACCGTTGCCAAAACAGCCGGCTTCTGCTTCGGCGTGCGCCGCGCTGTCGATACCGTTTACCGGCAGCTGGAAGAAAGCTGCCGCACCGAATCCCCCAAGCTGTACACCCTGGGAGAAATCATCCACAACCCGCAGGTGGTCGAGGAGCTGAACAACCTGGGAGCGGTGGCTGTCGAACAGCTGCCCGAACTGCTGACACTGGAAGAAACCGAAAAGGTCCCGGTCATCATCCGCTCCCACGGCGTACCGCACAGCGTCTATGAAGCGTTCGAACAAAACGGCATCCCCTATGTAGATGCCACCTGCCCGTATGTTCGCCAGATTCAAAAAATCGTCGCTGACCAGCCGCAGGACACCCTGGTGCTGGTCGCCGGAGATGCCAAGCATCCCGAGGTCAAGGGCATCATCGGTCATTGTAATGCAACATTTGTTACATTTGAATCTGCTGAAGAACTGCAAAAATCACCGAAAACAGCCCAAATCTGGCTAAAATGAACAGCGTAATGGTCGCTCAGACCACTTTTAACACGTCGGAGTGGCAAAAATGCGTAGAAACTGCGAAAAAGCTGTATACAAAACCAAAAATATTTGATACAATATGTAAGGCTACATTGATGCGACAAACAGAAGCTGCACATTTGGCAGAAGTTTCAGATATCATGATTGTGATAGGCGGCAGACACAGCTCGAATACGAGGAAGTTGTCAGATATCTGCAGTCGGTACTGCAAAACCATTTGGGTCGAGACGGCACAGGAACTTTTGAACGGTCAAGCGGATGTTGTCTGCCAGATTGCTGCAGGCAGTCGTGTCGGTGTTACTGCCGGTGCTTCGACACCGGTGCGTATAATTAAGGAGGTACAAAAAACCATGAGTGAGATTTTGAAAGAAGAAGAAATGTCCTTTGAAGAGATGCTTGACCAGTCCTTCAAGAGTACATATACAGGGGAGAAGGTGAAGGCTGTCGTTACCAGCGTGGCTCCAAACGAGATCACCGTTGACATCGGCACCAAACACACAGGCTATGTTCCGCTTGCAGAGCTGACAAGTGACCCAAGCCTGAAACCAGAAGACATCGTGAAAAAGGCGACGAGATCGAACTGGTTGTTCTTCGCGTAAATGACGTAGAAGGTACTGTTATGCTGTCCAAAAACGTCTGGACGCACAGGCTGGCTTTGAAAAGGTAATGGCTGCTGCCGGCACCGGCGAAGTTCTCTCCGGTACCGTTACCGACGTTGTCAAAGGCGGCGTTCTGGCTATCACCGAGGGCGTAAAGGTATTCATCCCTGCTTCCCTGTCCGGTGTTTCCAAAAACGAACCACTCGAGCAGCTGCTCAAACAGAAGGTTGACTTTGTCATCCGCGAAGTAAACGAGAAACGTCACAGAGCAGTTGGCTCCATCAAAGACGTTCTCAAAGAGCAGAAGAAAGCTCTGGAAGAAAAATTCTGGGGCGAGGTTGAAGTTGGCAAACGTTATCAGGGCGTTGTCAAATCCCTCACCAGCTACGGCGCATTCGTTGACCGGGCGGTGTTGACGGTATGGTTCACATCTCCGAGCTGTCCCTGGCTGAGAATCAAACATCCATCTGATGTTGTCAAAGTTGGCGACGTTCTGGATGTATATGTAAAAGACATCGACACCGAGAACAAGAAGATCTCCCCGGGCTACAAGAAAACCGAGGACAATCCTTGGGAAGTACTCAAGAGAGATTACGAGATCGGCAGCGTAGTAACCGCTAAAGTAGTTTCCATGACTGCTTTCGGTGCATTCGCTCAGATCATCCCGGGCGTTGACGGTCTGATCCACATTTCTCAGATCTCCAACGAGCGCATCAACAAACCTCAGGACGTTCTGACCATCGGTCAGGAGGTTCAGGTTCAGATCACTGACATCGACTTCGACAAGAAACGTGTCAGCCTGTCCATGAAAGCTCTGCTGGACGATTCCGCTGAGGAAGCTGCTGAAGAAGTTTCCGCTGAAGACGCTGAATAAGTTCTTTTTCAAGACCGGTGATTCCTTTTAGGAACACCGGTCTTTTTCTATCTGCTTTGTAAAAACAGGAAGGAGGAGACAGATGTACCTGCACCAAAATGAATTGACCATCCGCGACGCTCTGCCCGCCGATACGCCACTGTTGTGCCGCTGGTGGAACGACGGCAAGGTGATGGAGCACGCCGGATTTCCACAAGGACTGGGCACCAGCATAGAAAAAAATCACCCAGCAGCTTTTGGAACCGAACAACCGCACCCACCTGCTTATCATAGAATCCGAGGGTCTGCCCATCGGAGAGATGAACTGGCGCAGAGAAGAAAGCGACCACGCTGAAATCGGCATCAAAATCTGTGAGAGCAACCGGCAGGAAAAGGGCTTTGGCTCCCGCCTGATTGCCATGCTCTGTCGGGATTTGTTTGCTAACCGCGGCATTGCCCGCATCACCTTGGACACCATGCTGGAAAATCAGCGCGCCCAGCACGTCTACGAAAAGCTGGGCTTTGTCAAAACCGGTGTACGGGAAAACTGCTGGCGCGACCAAACCGGAAGGCTGCGCACCGCTGTGGACTACCAGCTGCTGCCGCAGCAGCTCCGACTCCCCTTTGGCGAAAAGGAGCCTTGGGTGCGCGACGCTGTACCTGCCGACCGCAAAGCAATCGCAGAAATCTACCGCACCCTGTTTGAAGCAATGTCCAATCTTCAGCCACAGTATATCCATGCAGCCGAACAGGACCCTGATTTTATCCTCAAAATCATCACCGAAAGCAAAAAGGACATCCTGGTTGCCCAGTGCGGTGTACAGCTGCTCGGCTTTGCACTGGTGCTGATGACCCACACCCCGCCCTACCGCTGCTTTGTCCCGCACCCTTATGCAGACCTTCTGGACCTTGCCGTTCTGCCCGATGCCCGCGGAAACGGTCTTGGCACCCTGCTGCTTCAGGCGGTCAAGGGTTGGGCAAAGGCATACGGAGCCGACTATCTGGAGCTTGGCGCCCTTTCCAACAATCAGGAGCCATCCGCCTGTATGAGCGGGAAGGCTTTCGCGAATGTCTAAAGACCTTCCGTGCCAGCCTGTAACGACCGATACCCTGCAAACAAGAAAGGAGCCAATTTAAATGCCAAAATATAAAACAGAACTTCTGCAACAGTTGACGGTTGAAACTGTACAGCAAAAATCGACGAATGTACTGCCCGGATGGACAAGGAGGGATTTACTCTGGTCAGCTTTTCCTTTATGGATGCGCAGACCGCCGTTCTGGTGTTCAAAAAGGATTGAAGGGCAGTATGCTGTAACCATCATGCTGTAACCATCATACGATAATCGCTTTACATACAAAAGGAGGATGTGAAAAATTCACATCCTCTTTTTTGCCTTTTGTTATCGGGTCGCTTGAGCGAGCAGATCATCCAGCGAAAAGACCTGTGCATATCTTCCCTGCCAGATTTTCTGTTCATAATATGCTTCTGCCTGCTCGGCGGTCATGTATTCGTTATCATAGGTGGCGCAGCATCCCTGCGGCACCAGCACCTGATAGCCGCGCTCGAAGGCTGATTGGATGGTGGCATCCACGCACAGCTCGGTCATCATTCCCGCTACAATCAGCTGGGTAATGCCCTGCTCGCCGCACCAGTCCTCCAACTCTGTTTCCAGAAAGGCGCTGTTGTAGCTTTTGTCCAGCACCAGTTCGCCCTCTCTGGGTTGGATGCGCGGGTCAATCGGAGAAATTTCCCCCTCCTCTGCTGCCTGCCGAACATAGACCAGCGGCACCATCTGCTGACGGCACCACGCAATCAGACGGGAGAGGCGTTTGGTCACGCCTTCTCCGCCGTCCGGCAAGGGAGCGGTGGCTGCCTGCTGGACATCCACAATCAGACACGCTGTTTTTTCCATCGGCTGTTTCCTCCTGCGTGACCGCTTACTTTGCCATCAGCGCTTCGATGTCTTCCACCGTTTTCAGGATATTGGAGGACAGGTCGATCGGCTTTTCTTCGGTGATGATGATGTCATTTTCGATGCGCACGCCAATGCCTCTTCCTCGATGTACAGTCCCGGCTCTACGGTAATGACCATGCCCGGACGCAGCGTCTTGGTGGTAGGGGTGGTGACATCGTGGCAGTCCAGTCCCAGACTGTGGCTCACGCTGTGATAGTAGTAGTCCCGAACGGTTTTGCCATCCTTGAGCAGACCGATTTTCGGCAGCTCCTGCTCATAGAACTCGATGACCATGTTGTTTAAATCCATCATGGTCATACCCGGGCGGGCTTTTTCGATGATGAGGTCCTGCACTGCCAGTACAACATTGTAGACTTCCTTCTGGCGCTCGGTGAATTTACCGTTGACCGGGAAGGTTCTGGAGATGTCGGCGCAGTAGTGCTCGTGCGCACTGCCCAGTCGATGAGGACCAGCTCGCCGTCGTTGACCACCTGATTGTTTTCCGAGTAATGCAGAACGGTGGCTCTTGCGCCGCCGGCAACGATGCTGGAGAAGGCGTGCTCTCTGACACCCTGTTTTGCCAGCTCAAAGTCAAATGCGCCCTCCAGCTCACTTTCGTTGATGCCCGGATAGGAGTGCTTCATCATCGCTTCGATGGCGCGCTGGGTGGTGGTCTGCGCAATCTTCATCTTTTCGATTTCTTCATCGCTCTTGATGGCACGCATCCGCGCAAGGTCGCCGAAGAGGTCGTTGATTCGAACTGCCGGATATTCCTGCTGCACCTTGTTTGCCAGCTTGTGTGCCAGGGTCGGCTCCTGCTCCGTGTGTGTTTCCACAGGTCCAGCCAGAGGTTCATCTCGCCCTCGCCGCGGTTGGCGCGAATCATCAGGTTGAGCGCCGATTCAAAGGTGTCCAGATAGCGGATGTCCTGCACGCCGCTGATGGCGGTCGCTTCGTCCGGTTTCATTCTGCCGCCGACCCACTTTGCCTGCACTTCATCATACGGCTCGATAAACAGCATCTCGCTGGTTTTTCCGTAATGGTCCTTGGTCATTACCAAAATCATATTTTCGTGGTCGATTCCGGTCAGATAGTAAAAATCGCGGTCCACCGAAAACGGATAAGCGCCGTCCGCCGAGCGCATGGGCGCACGTCCCGAAAAGACGACTGCTGCACAGGGTCCCGGTTTGTCACACAACAGCTGCTGCCGTTTCTGATTCAAATTGATATTCATGGTAAATTCCTCCTTTTTGTATATCAGGCATTTCTTTTTTTGCATCGTTTACCCTGAGCCGCACATCCATGCGCTGCTCATATGTTCAGTATATCACCTTAAATTTATAAATTCAATCATCTTTCCTTCTTGACAAAATGGATTTTCTCCTGTAAAATGAACATTGTTCAGTTTAAGAAAGGAGCTTTGCCATGAACACTTCTGTCACCTCCCGTGACACCATCCTGTCGGTCAGCCGCCAGTTCATCACCCAAAACGGTTTTGGCTCGGTGAATATGCGTGCCATCGCTGCCGCCTGCGGTGTTTCGGTTGGCTCGGTTTACAACTATTTCCCTCCAAAGGGGATTTGATCTGTGCCGTTGTAGAAAGCGTGTGGCACGACATCTTCCATCTGTCCGGGCAATCCAACCAGTTTTCCAGCTTTACCGACTGCGTCAAATGGTTGTTTGACAGCATTCGACAGGGCTGTGCAGAATACCCTGCCTTTTTCACCCTGCACTCGCTGAGCTTTTCTGCAAGCGAAAAGCAAAAGGGCAGAGATGATGGAGCGCTCCTTTGCTCACATCCGCGCAAGTATGCTCCGTGTCCTGCAAAGTGACCCAAACGTCCGCAAGGATGCTTTTGACGGGGAACTTGGTCGCGAAGAATTTGTACAGATGGTCTTTACGCTGATCACCACCGCCTTGCTGGAGGACAAACAGGACTGCCGCGCCCTGTTGGTGCTGGTCCGCCGCTATCTGTATCAATAAAAAAAAAATTTCCTGCTCTTTCGGGGAATCTCTTTCTGCCGAGGAGAGGGAATTTTTACCGACAAAACTGAACATTGTTCAAATTCAATCGGATGAGGTGAAAAAAGATGAAAGTAAAAAACGCACCCTGCTGCTGATTGCCTGCCTTGTGTGGAGCACTGCCGGAGCCAACATCCTGCGCATCGGCATCATCAGCTACCTTCCCTTCGTATCTTTGTTCCATCTCCTTTTGTCCGCCGCTGTTTTTCTGCTGTTTGTCCGGATGATTTTTGGCAGGCTGGTAGAAAACACACCCTGCGCATCCTGTCCTACCCGGAAGAACGGCAGATGTTCCTGCGCTTTTTGATGGAAAACTTTGCCATCATGGCGGGCATGATGAGCGGCGGCATCCTCCTTCGCCGCATTCCCGCAATCCCCACGCAGTTTATTGCTGTCTTTTACAGCGGTCTGGGAGCCGCTTTGCTGCTGGCGGGCATCCTGTTCGGGGTAAAATTCTTTACCTCCTCTTCTCATTCCTCTGCCGCTTAAAAGGAAACCGGCTCACCACCTATTTTAAAGTAAGAAAGGAAGTGCCTCTTATGCAGGCTATTATGGAAACTTCGTTCGACGTCGTCTATCTGATTTCGGTCATCACCATCGGTATCCTGATGGTTGCCAAAGCCAAAGGAAATAAGGAATACACCTTGTTCGGCATCATGGCAATCACCCTGGGCGCCGGGGATGCCTTCCATCTGGTGCCGCGCGCTGTCGCTCTATGTACCACCGGACTGGAAAACTTCACCGTTGCCCTTGGAATCGGAAAGTTTATCACCTCCATCACCATGACCGTCTTTACATCCTGCTGTACTACGTCTGGCGCCGCCGCTATCACATCAGCGGACAAAAGGGCATCACCATCGCCGTCTATCTGCTGTCCGCTCTGCGCATCCTGCTGTGCCTCTTCCCGCAGAACGCCCTGGACCAGCGCCGATGCACCGCTGAGCTGGGGTATCCTGCGCAACATCCCGTTTGCACTGCTGGGTCTGCTGATTATCGTCCTGTTCTATCAGAGCGCCAAGAAGCACAACGACCGCAGCTTTGGCTGGATGTGGCTGACCATTGTGCTCAGCTTCGGTTTTTACATCCCGGTCGTCCTGTGGGCAGACACCATCCCGATGATTGGAATGCTGATGATTCCAAAGACCTGCGCTTATGTCTGGACTGTATTGATTGGTTTCCTGGACATGAAGCGTGCAGCCAAAGCATAAACAACGATAAAACAAAGGAGCCTGCTGAAAACAGGCTCCTTTGTTCTATCCAACTAACTGTATTCTTTTTCTTGATCGGCGGCAGGTACGCCGCTAAAATCTCTCTTTGATTTAACGCAGCCTTTGGGCAAGGCTTGCAAGGTTCATCCGTTCTACCTCCTGTTGCTGCACAAAGGTTAATAGTTGCCGCCCACCGGAGCCAACAGCACCTTTCCGGTTCCGCGGTAGACGTTGACCAGACCTTCCCCGGAAGCTGCCGAGCCGAGCAGCGTCTTGCCCGAGCGCTCGACGGTAAAATCAAGGGTGCCGCCCAGGCAATCGCCATGTTGCCGTCCACCTTCAGCACATCGTCCTGCAAGGTGACCTCAATCAATTCCTCCTTTGGTGAAGGAGATTCCAGACAGAGCACGCCGTTCCCGACAACGCCAAGGTTAAACAGCCCTTCCCCGCCTGCCACCGCAGAGGAAAGATTCGAGCGCATGACCGCCTTCTGTTTGAGCTTGAATCGCACGCCAAAAACAGCCCGTCGTCCAGCACGATGCTGCCGTTCCAGTCCGCCAGGTCAACCAGCAGGATATGGCGGTAGGTCGGTTCCAGCACCAGCACGCCATTGCCGGTGTACTCCGGTTTGACTGCCGACTCACCGGTCACCTTGCCACGCACCGCCTTGCCAAAAAGTCACCGACCCCTTTGAGTCCTGTGGTCGCATTGACATTGCCTGCCATCCACTGCATTGCGCCCGCCTGCAGGGTGATGTTCGCCTTGGACAGGTCGCAGATGACCTGACGTTTGCGCACATTCATTTCGTTGCAGTAGTAGGCGGTCATCGCTGTCGATGGTGTAACGCTCAAATCTTTCAGATATTCCACCACGGTGAACGGTCCCATGCTCCCCAGCATTCTAACGTCATCATTGTCTACAAAATTTTTGATAGCAAACATCTGTCATCCTCCTAAAAAATTCATCCTGTTTGGTCGGGCAATCTTGTTCTTTTAGTTGATTATATCAGCTCGGTGCCCGACGTGCAATCTTTTTTAAGCAGGAAAAACAAAAAAAGCCCAAAGCAAATCGCTTTAGGCTTTCACAAATTGGAGCGGGTTACGAGACTCGAACTCGCCACATCCACCTTGGGAAGGTGGCGCTCTACCGGATGAGCTAAACCCGCAAGGTTTTAGAGAACAAAAAAACAGACCAACCGGACTGGTTGGTCTGTGGAGCGGGTTACGAGGCTCGAACTCGCTACCTCCACCTTGGCAAGGTGGCGCTCTACCAGATGAGCTAAAGCCGCAGATTTTTATCTGTATCCACCGAACGAAACCGGCATCCTGCTTAGAAAGAACTTTTAAAAAATCCATCCAAAACAACTCTGGATGGATTTTTTGGAGCGGATGACGAGGCTCGAACTCGCTACCTCCACCTTGGCAAGGTGGCGCTCTACCGGATGAGCTACATCCGCTTATGGTGCCTCCGGTCGGAATCGAACCAACGACACGAGGATTTTCAGTCCTCTGCTCTACCAACTGAGCTACAAAGGCATTTGTTCTGCCCAGCAGGAAAGCGATGGACAAAAAGAAAATGGCGACCTGGATGGGGTTCGAACCCACGACCTCTAGCGTGACAGGCTAGCGTTCTAACCAACTGAACTACCAGGCCATATGTGGTGGGAGTTACAGGGCTCGAACCTGTGACCCTCTGCTTGTAAGGCAGATGCTCTCCCAGCTGAGCTAAACTCCCACGTTGTTGCTGTCCTCTCGTGACAACGTAGATTATTATACTACGCCTCTTTTAAAATGTCAACACCTTTTTGAGATTTTTTCAAAAAAAATTATTTTTGCCAAAAATCCGCATGAATATGCCATCTGTTTGAGAGTCATACTAGCTTTGACACGTTTTTTGATGTGTCTTTGTCTTTTTCTCTATCCTCATCCAAAAAGAAAGGAGTGTTTTCATGCCGAAAAACATTCTCTTCCTTCCGGCATCGGACACGCAGTCAAAGAAGACGCCGCACACCGCTGCCGCCGTCCTTTGCCACCGTCTTTCAAGGGTCGAGCCGCTCAACGACCTGCATCCGATGTATTCCGAAAAACTTTCCTCCCCCATCCACGCCGACTGTCTGCCGATTCGACAGTTTGAACAGCTGCTCGACCAGCAGGACCTTAATTCCATCCAGCTGTAACCCTTTAAGAGAAAAGTTCCTTATATAAGAAAAATAAAGGGAAGTTGGAAAATTGGAAAACAGCTCTCCGCTTTTTTTGCAGCGGAGGGCTGTTTTTATCCTGCGATGAACTGTTCCTTTATTCGGCTGAGCAGCTCTTCTCCGATTCCGTCGATTTCCATCAGCTGCTCCATGTCGGAAATGCCGCCCTTTCGGTAAAGGTACTGTAAAATCTTCTGCGCGCGCTTTTCTCCAATGCCCTCCACCTGCATCAGCTGCTCTGCCGTTGCCTGGTTGATGTCCCACTTTCCTTGGTGAAGATTTATAACATTTTCTTTCATATTTATGTCTTTTGACGGAGGATTTTCTGCTTGAAGCTCAAACACCGTTAAAGGGTAGGGAGCCTTTGGTGAAATTGCCATAGAAACCGCTATACAAAGCACTGCCGAAACCACTGCCAAAACAGATAAAAAGCGCATCATCCCGCTTTTTTCACTCCTTTCCCTTCTTCGCAATTCTTTACCTAATTATAATATAGAAATTCTCTTTCGTCTATCCCTTTATACAAAAATCCCTTCTTTTTTGCCGTTATGGATTATAAAGACTTTTATCACAATTTAACGTCCCAAATCGTTCCATTCTGACATTTATTTAAAGAAAACTGTCTACAATTTATCTTTTGATAAATTGTTGTCAAAAAAATCTTTGTGAAATAATTTAGGGCAAATCGTCATTCTGTCATGTTTTCTCCTAAAAATAACATTATTTTTTCCAATATTCTTATTGACAATGTACAATCATTTCGATTATGATATAGTAGAAGAAAAATTCATTTCTGGTAAGAATGCAATTTTCCTTTTTGTTGCTAGCATTTTATAACGTTTTATAACACACACGCTGGCAGCAAGCGGAAAAGCACCATCGTTGCAAGGGGGCTACATGCACTTTTTTCGCAAACAAACTTTTTCGCAAAAATGACTGGGTGCAAAAGAGTGTTTGGGAATCTTTTTCAGCAGCCATTTTCGCAGGCTATCAAAAAAGGGTGGTGACAAAACTTGTTAGATGTACTCAGCAAAGTCAAGCAGGCCGAAGAGGCTGCCCAGCAGGTGTTGGGCGATGCCCAGCAGAAAGCAGCCGCAATCCGCGCGGATGCCAACCGTCAGGGCAAGGCAATCCTTGACAATGCAAAACCGATGCTGCCAAGCTCTCTGAGCAGACCATCTCCCGTGCACAACAGGACGCAGCGGTGTGGCTGGAAAATTCCAGAACCGCCTGTGAAAACGAATGTCGGGCAATGGCACAAAAATCTCGGGATAAACTAACAGCGGCACAAACCTCATTGCAGAGAGGATTGTGAACACGTTATGATTTTGAACATTGCAGAAACTGACTCTCATCGGGTTTCTTGCAGACAAGGAGTCTATCCTGCGGGATCTGATGAGAAAAAAGTGCGTCCAGATCGAAGGAGCAGAAAGCATACGGGACTATGACAGCATCTCTTCCATCACC